>Ga0111538_10001778_pt1 | contig 30241 bp, 29 predicted proteins | sample SoiMethybrSBSTD1_FD_79669 | JGI IMG/M metagenome (GOLD analysis project Ga0111538, IMG submission 79669) | Bulk soil microbial communities from a Populus tree surrounding site in Tennessee, USA - Soil MetaG P. TD hybrid SBSTD1 (version 2)... | ecosystem: Environmental > Terrestrial > Soil >... | reverse complement strand
GTGCACCGCAGGCGCGAACATTTTCCTCGGGGCTTCACTGAAGCCCCGATACATCAGTGAAAAAGATTTCTTGAGCGCCGAGGAGCGCCATTCGCCGAGACGGCCTGACGGCTCAGAAGGCGGCCACTCGAAACGTTCCGCGGTGCACGGCCGCAACGGGCCGCTACGATTCCTTGGGAGCCAAGGCCCTGGCGGGTGGAGGAGTGCGAGCGAAATGCTCGTCGACGAAACGGCGGATCGATTCGAAGGTCTCTCGCCATCCACGCTCGCACCCGTCATAAAAGTCATCCGCAATGGGGTCGTTGGGAAACCCCGATTGGCAAACGCGAAGAGTGGAGCCGTTAGGATGCGGGGTCACCGTGAACTCGGTCGTAAAGTTCACCCGAAAGGGCAACGGTCCGGTGCGGGCGTAATAGCGGAAGTCCGTGAGCAGCAGCCGATACGGGGGCTCGAAAGCCTGAATCGTCGCGGCTGTCACGTAATCGGGATGATCTTCATCATCCCCCCACGCCGCCGACCAAGATCCATTTTCGCGGGGCAGCACGATGACTCTCGACGCATACCACCACTGCCGGATCGCGCTGGGCGTGATCAGGAGTTGAAAGATCTCGTGCTGGGGCGCGGCCAGCTCGATGGTGCGCACATGAGAACGAGTGTCGCCGGGAGAGCTCACGATGAAATCCTCGGAATCGTTCGGGACCGCAGGTGCGCGCCGGCGAGCACTCCGGCCGCGCCCACGAAGGGAACGAGCCATTCGATCCAGGGAGGAGTCGAAGCATTCTGCATCGCTTCGAAATTGCCGACGTTCCCGGGTCGAGGTGGGGGGGCCAAGTCGCCGGGGGGAGGCATGAGCACCGCGCCCACGACTCCAAGGAGCAAGAGCAGGATCGCCAACACGATGGGAGCGCTTTTGGTGCGGCTCACCGCCGCGCAGAGAAAACCTCCGACGATCGCCGCTCCAATCTCCAGAAGAATGCTGAGGAACGCCCAGGCCTCGGAGACTTCATACGTTCCCGGTTGAAAGGATCGATCCGCTCCCAGCGCCAGAAAAGCCAGACTGAACGTCGCAAAGACGAAGAATGACCTCACGAGGTAACCCAAGGCGATTCCGCTCGCGGCGCGCAGCACTCGCTCCTCCCGATCGCGGCCAAGACTTCCTGAAATCTGGAGAGACGGTAATGCCGTCCGGCGAGAAAGGAAAGAGTGGCTCAATCCCCAGCGAGGCGCTTGTCGAAAACACCCTGGGTCTTGATGCAGGAATAGCCGGCCCGCTCGTAGAAGCGATGCGCGTCCTGGCGAATCATGTTGCTGCGCACTCTCAGCACGGCGACCCCGTGGGCGGCCGCCCACTTCTCCGCTTCCTCGAGAAGAAGGCGCCCGATCCCGCGATTGCGGCTGCCTTCGTCCACCACGAGCCCCCCGATTTCCGCGAAGGCATCCGATTCAATGCGATGGGCGACGAATACGTGCGTCCAGCCGCAGACGGTTCCGCGTTCGTCGACGGCGGCAAGGATGCGGCCCAGTCCCTCCGCTTCCACGCGCTCGATGCGCGCACGGATTCTCTCCGCGCTCGATGGATAACCCAATTGCGTGGCGAGCCGCGCGATCTCATTCGCATCGTCCGGACCCGCGGTGCGCAGGGTCATCCCTTCACGCGGCTCAAGTACTCGCCGGATCGAGTGTCGACCAAGATCAATTCTCCTTCCCCGATGAAGGGAGGGACGGTGACCTTGAGCCCGGTCTCGAGCGTCGCGGGCTTGTATTGCGCCGTGGCCGTCGCCCCCTTGATTGCGGGCTCGGTCTCCTTGACGCGCAGCTCCACCGAGGCCGGCAGCTCAACGCTCAAGGGACTTCCATCGTTGAACGTGACCTTGGCCTTGTCGCTCTCCTTGAGATACAGGATTTGATCCCCGATCCAGGAGGCGGCCAAATGGAACTGCTCGAACGTCTCCGCATCCATGAAGACGTATTCGTCACCATCGCGATAGAGGTACTGCACGACGCGTGTTTCCAGATCGGCCTTTTCGACCTTGTCGTCGGGGTGCACCCGCTGATCGTTCACGAATCCCGTTTTCAAGTTCTTCAGCGTGAGCCAAAGCTTCGAGGGCAAGTTTCCCGGGGTCTTGAGCTGGCGATCGACGACCGAGTAGAGATGGCCGTCCGGCATCCGGATCACCATTCCACGGCTCAGATCGCGATAGAGAACTGAAGACACGAAGACTCCTCATCAATCGTTGGATTGGGATCGCCGCGCAACGAAATCGATTTCAGCGGCGGGGGGTGCAAGCTCTCAGCAGAATATCACAAGATGCCGGGCGGAACATCCCATTCCACCTTGGCCCCGGACATGAATCGATCCACATACTCTTTTTGGCGGCCGGCGCCGTTCTTCGCCAGCATTGTTTCCACGTAGGCCTCGCGCTCTTCCCAAATGATTTCGAGATCCCACACGCAGACCGACTCGCTCTCGCGGGCGGGACGCCAGCGCGCGCCGGCCGATGGCGGACGCACGAAGACTCGAATGGGGAGCTCGTTCTCTCGATCCCACCAGGCCAAGACGGCGTAATCCGCAGTCTTTCCATGATGCGCGATCGCGAACGCGATTCCCGGCCGGGCCGGCGTCGAAGGAGGCTGGGGCAAGAGGGCGCGCGCCATACGAAAGCCCTCTTGGAATTCGTTCCATCGCAGCGGCGATCCGTCATGCGAAATGGAATAGAGCTTTACCTTCCAGCCCGAGACCGCATGCACGCCGTGCGATCGAACGGTTCGAGGTCGAAACGGCTCCATCAAAGTGCTCTGCGCCTTGGATTAAGACCGGCGCGCTCCCTTGGATCCGCCCTTGGCCTTGCTCTTCGTATTCGCCTTCTTGCGCGGCCGCGTCTTCCCGAACGTTCCGCGCCAAATTTTTCCGCGCTTGCTGCGCTTGTCGCCTTTGCCCATTCTTCGATCTCCTTTTGAAGTTTGCGAAAGAAGTGAGAATCTGCCGGGGCATTCTCTCACGTTTCGTTCAAGAACGCGCGGGCCGCATCGATCGCTTCGTGACTGCCGGCCAAGACGAGCACGTCTCCTTCTTGCAGGGTCTCGCGGCCGGTGGGAACCATGGCTTCGCCCTCCTCGCGCGAGATGGCGAGCACGGTCGCTCCCGTGATTCCCCGAAGACGCAGTGTCATCAAGCTCTTGCCGATCGCCGCGCTCTTCGCCCCGATCGCGATCATGACCGGAGTTCCCAATCCGGGAAGAAGATCGTCGATCTGTTTGGGGAGGGGCCGAACGGCGCGCTCTTCTTGTTTCTCCGGACGCTTCGCCAACGACTGAACGATCATCTGCGCTCCGGCCCGCACGTGCCCCTGCAGATTCGCGGCCCGTTTCCAAAACGCAAACGCCAGGAGAATGATGCCGAGCATCAGCACCATCACTTCCGGGACGCTCGGAAGAAACGGCTGCGTCAATGCGAGAAGCGGCCCCCCGACAAGAAGGAGAATCGCCACTTGCAATGCGACCGCGAACATCGTGCGCGGAGCATCGGCCAGGTCGAGTGTACCCGCCGGCACCTTGGGAAACGCGCGCTCCGCCAGGGCAAGACCCAAGGCTCGCGCGACACGGACGATGCCCAAGAACAGCGGGGCGCAGAGCAAGAGCGCGGCGCCCACGACAACGGGGATGGCCCACACTTCGGGAATGCCCGCCCTTTCGCGCGCCAGCTGCGCGATGCTCTCGATCGACATCGCGCTTCCGATGATGATGGCGACGATCAGCCCGCCATCGAGAAGAAGGAACAATAGGAACTGCCGGATGCGCGGCGCAGATTCTTTCGAGCGCGGCGCGGCACGAAGCGCTTGAATCCAACTTGCGTAGAGCGCGGCGAACGTTTGCAGCGGCGCGGGAAGCTTGCGCTCGACCCAGCTCGCCACCGGTCCTGAAGCGCGGATCATCCAGGGCGTAAGAAATGTGGTGATCAAGGACACCGCGACCGCGATCGTGAACAACGATTCGTTGACGGCGCCCAAGCTCAGTCCCACGCCGGCCAGAATGAAGGAGAATTCTCCGATCTGCGCGAGGCTCATTCCCGATTGGATCGCGGTGCGAAGCCCCAATCCGGAGAGAAATGCACCGGTCGAGACCGTGAGCACCTTTCCAACGACGACGAGGAGCGTCAAGAACGCGATGGCGCCGGCATCGGCCGAGATTGCGCTCGGGTCCACCATCATGCCAACGGAAACGAAGAAGATGGCCGCGAACATGTCTCGCACCGGCTCTACCAAACGTGCGATGGATTTCTCGACGCCCGATTCCGCCACCAAAGACCCGGCCAGAAATGCACCCAGCGCTCCGGAGTATCCCAGGCTTTTCGCCAAGAGCGCGGTCGCGAAGCAGATGCCGATCGTCGCCACGAGCGTCGTTTCGCTTCGATTGATGCGATGAATCGATCGAATCGCACGCGGAACGATGAGCAGGCCGCCGCCGATCAGAATGGCGAGGAAGCCGGCCAGCTTCGCGAGAATCGCGATGAACGGCCCGGCCGAGAGGCCCTGTCCGCTCGCCAGCGCCGTCAAGAGCGCCAGGATCACGATGACGATGAGATCTTCAGCGAGAAGCACGCCGACCACGGTCTCGCGCAGCCGGCCACCGACCTGCAGCTCACCGAGCGCCTTGGCGACGATCGTGGTGCTCGAGATCGCCACGATCGCACCGGTGAAGATGCTCTCGAGCACGGTCCAGCCCAGCGCTGTCCCGGCCAGAAAGCCGAGCCACATCATGAGGCTCGTTTCAACGATCGCGGTCAGCGCGGAAGCCGGGCCCGAGCTGACGAGTTTTCCCAATCGGAACTCCAAGCCGATCGAGAACATGACCAGGATCACGCCGAGCTCGGAAAGCATGTCGATGATCCCGGCGTCGGCGACGAGCGGAACGGGAACGTGCGGACCGACGATGAGACCGGCGATCAGATATCCCAACACAACGGGCTGGCGCAGCTTCTGAAAGAGCACCGTTGTGACGGCGGCGACGCACAGAACGACGGTCAGTGCGCGAAGAAAATCCTGCGAGCCGTGCATCAGGGAGGAGGTTGGCCCGAGCGCATCGATTGTTTGCGCCGCTCGGCGTTGGCCCGCGCTTCCTGCAGAATGCGCAGCGGGTCGAGACCTTCCCAAATGGGTGGAATGCGATCGGGATTCGAAGCGCTCAATTGATACGTCGTGCCGCGCGCATCGCGATCGAGAAAGCGCCCGTCCACGAGGGCGCGCCGCATCGATGCATGATCGAGATCCACGCGCGGCCCGGCAGCTTCCAGCCAACCTTGCAAGATTTCGCCGACTTCGCGTTCCGTGTAGCGCATGCCGGGCTTGAAACAGAGCGCCATGCTCGCGAGCAGGATTTGAGCATCGCGAAGTCGCCGCGGCATCCCGGGCCCCACTCCGCTTGCGCAAAGGCCGGCGAGCCGCTTCATGAATTCTTCAGGCCCCATTGCGTCGCCGGACATATCGCGATCGTTCCTATTCTCTGAAGTCGACCTTGGCTCCCGATTCGCCGGGCGGCCCGGGCGGCCCCACCTTCTCGAGTGAGTGCACGCCCTCCCAATGCTCGTAAGCGTGCGATCCGTCAATGGAAAGTGCAAGATGGCGGATCCGCGGCCATCTCCGGCGCGCATTCAAGAGCAGGCAATCGACGGTCTTCACCATGACTTCGTTGAGGCGGGCGTCGGACAACATGCTCTCCGAAGAGAGCGCACCGATACTGTCCTCGAGCGCTTTCACTCGGAGAGTTTCCGAAAGATCCATCACCACGACAAGCGTGTCTCCAAAAACTCCGAGGGAGCGAGCTCCCGAGGAATCCGCCGCTCCGGGCGGGAAGCGCAATCGGAATCGAGCGAGGTTGGCGGCGTTGCGCATGATCCCAACACTGGTCTCATCGTTGGTCAGCGCGGAAACGTAGCTTGGCTGCACCGTGAGAAGGACTTCCAATTCCGGATGCTTCGCTGGATCTTCGCCGTATTGAAACGTCACGTTGCCGATCACCACGCCGGAATCGATCACCAGAGGTTGGCTCACCTCGACCAGAGACTTTGCGCCACGCCCGACGCCGCCGGTGACCCTCTCATAGCGAAGTGGATCGCTTTTCCCCTGGCCGCCCGCATGCACTGAACCCGCGGCGCACACGAAGACGGTGAGGGCAGTGCTGAGGACCAGTCGGATCGTGTTACTCATGCGCCGGCACCGTCTCGTGCAGCAGACCAGCCAGCTCGGCGCGCGTCTTCTCATACTCCGGATCCTTGCTGCGATCGATCCCGGTCGCCGGGTCCCCTTCGAAATCGTAGAGCTCAACCCCGAGCGCTCCATCGTTCCATTCCGTGTAGCGCCAGCGATCGGTGCGAATGCTTTGCCCAACTGCTTCTTCTCCCCGCCGCACCGTGGAGCGCGCCACGATCTTCCCTGGCTGGGAAGGATCCTCAAGAAGCGCGATCAAGCTTTCTCCCGCCAGCCCCTCGGGCGGAGCGAGCCCGCCAAGCTCGGCGAGCGTCGGATAGAGATCGACGAATTCGACGAGCGCTCGAGACGCGTTCCCATTGCCCTTCGCGCCCGGCACCCGAATGATGAGGGGAGCGTGCAAGGATTCTTCGAACAAAGTGCCCTTGCCCCACCAACCATGTTCTCCCAAGTGAAAGCCGTGATCTCCCAAGAACACGACGATCGTGTTTTCGTCGAGATGCAAGCGCTGCAGCGCATCCAATACCTTTCCCACTTGGGCATCCACGAATGAAACGCAGGCGAAGTACCCTCGCAGGAATTCTCTGCGATCCGCCTCGCTCCAGGAAGCAATGCCGTCCCCGAAACCATTGTTGGGGATGGCGCAGGCTGGAACGGAATCGGAAGACCCGGGCGGGATTTCCATGCTCTCCAAGGGATAGAGATCGAAATACTTCCGCGGACATTGCAGGGGCAAATGCGGTCGATGGAATCCGACCGTCAAGAAGAACGGTTTGTTCCCGTGATCCTCGAGAAACTCGATCGAGTTCGCGGCGATCTGCGCATCAATCTGGAGGTCATCGCCCCCGTCCGCAGCGATCCACTTGTACGCGAAAACCCGAGCCTCCGGGAGAAGATCACGCCCCTCTCCTTGGCTGCCCCGCGGATTCGTCTTTCCCGGCACGAGCAGATCCCAGGACTGCGGATCGGCCATCGATTTTTCCTGGAGCACACCTCGATGGAAGACTTTGCCGAATGCCGCTGTGAAGTAGCCGTTCTGGCGAAACAATTGCGGCAGCGTCACGACGTCGGGACGCGTCTCCCGAAACGACTCGTTGTTGTTGTAGACGCGGATCGATTGCGGATCGAGTCCGGTCAAAAACGAAGATCGACTGGGACTGCACAGCGGGTATTGCACATAGGCGCGATCGAATCGCACGGCAGTGGCGGCCAGCGCATCGAGATTCGGAGTGTGTACGTTCTTCCGTCCGTAGCAGCCGAGCGAGCAATTCAGATCGTCCGCGATGATGAAGAGCACATTGCGCCGGTCTTGGGGTTCGCCGGCGCACGCCGAGGCTACCGGGGCAGAAAGCGCTGCACCCCAAAGGAGTGCGCAAAGGAAACGCATCAGTTCAATCGACGGGTGCGCTGGAACTCGGCAAAGAGGCCATTCAAGACGTGAGGGTCCACCGGTTTCACAAGGTGCGCATCGGATCCCGCCTGCATCGATCGCTGCCGGGTCTCATCCTGTCCCCATCCGCTGAGCGTGATCATCAGGATTCCTTCGCTCCACTCTTTCATTCGGATTCGGCGGATGACCTCGAAGCCGCTCATCCCCGGTAAACCGATATCCATCAGAATGACATCGGGGCGAAATCCCGGACCCAATGCCAACGCCTGATCGCCGCTGTAGGCCGTCCGCACACTGTGGCCTTGCGAGCGAAGAAGATAGGCCAGGCTTTCGGCGTGATCGCGATTGTCATCGACGAGGATGACTTTCAAAGAATCCGTGGAAGGTTTTTCCTCCGACGCCACCACCAGCGCCTCCGCTCCCACCGCCTCTGCCTCCGCCTCCGATACCTCTGCCTCCGATGCCTCCGCCGCGAGCGGAAGCCGCAGCACGAAGGCGCTGCCCTTCTGCGGACCCTCGCTGTAGACCTCGACGCTGCCGCCGTGCATTTCCACGAAGCGCTTCACCAAAGTCAAACCGACCCCCAGCCCGCCATTGCCGCGCTCGAGAGATCCGTCCCCTTGAGTGAACATCTCGAAGACATGCGGAAGCATCTCCGGGCGGATGCCGATGCCATTGTCTTCGACGGCAATCACTACGCTCTCCCCTTCGAGAGTTGCGCTCAACGCAATCTTGCCCTGGTCCGGCGTGTACTTCGCCGCGTTGCTCAAAAGATTCGCAATCGCCTGAGACAGGCGAACAGGGTCTGCATCGAGGAGGATGGATCCTGAGGGAAGGGAAATCGCCAACAAATGATGGTGGGCATCGATCAGCGGGCGCGTGGTTTCCAGCGCAGAGCGGATGATTTCGTCGAGTTGCACGCGTTCGCGCCGAAGGTCGATCTTTCCGCGGGAGATGCGCGACACGTCGAGAAGATCATCGACGAGGCGCGCGAGCTGCGTCACTTGGCGCTCGATCACATCGCGTCCCCAGCGCAGCTCGGGCGCGGCCGGCTCCTGCAAGCGGAACAACTCCACGGCATTCCTGATGGGGGCCAGCGGATTGCGCAGCTCATGAGCCAGCGTGGCCAGGAACTCGTCTTTGCGGCGATTCGCCTCTTGCAGCGCCATTTCGACGCGCTTGCGTTCGGTGATGTCGCGCGTGAAGCAGCGCGTGTGGATGAATTCGTCGTTCTCGCGAAAGACGTTGGCGGAAATGTGCACATAACGAATCGAGCCGTCCTTGCAGCGCATTTGTGATTCGTAATTCACCAGCGCTTCTCCATGCTGGAGACGGTCCAGAACTTCCCGGATCTTCTCCTGGTCGACATGGAACTCCTCGATGTGATGTCCGACGTATTCCTCGGGCGCATATCCCAACATGTCCAGCTCGGCTCGATTGGCCCTCTGAATGGTTCCGTCGGGTCCCATCCAATGCAATCCGATCACGGCGTTTTCGAAGAAATCGCTGAGATCGCTTTCGCTGCGGAGCAGCGCGTGCTCCATTTCCTTGCGTTGGGCGAATTGGCCCACTTCGCTGCCGATCGCGCGCATCATTTCCATCAAGGGATGGTCGAATTCGATGGGCTTGCGCGAAAAGCAATTGATGACACCGATGAATTGCACTCCGCCGATGATCGGAAACCCAATCCCCGCCCCGAGCCCCGCCTTCGCCGCCGGCTCGGCCCGCTCGAAATCCGGATCCGTGGTCACATTGGGACTGAACACCGGCGACATGTAAGACCAAACTCGTCCCGGCAGTCCTTGGTCGTGCGCACTCACCAGCGCCTGGGTCTCCATTTCGAACAGCATGAGGCCGGGTTCCTCGCGCATCGCTTCCGGCCCGCCACGATGCGTTTCCACGCACAAGAGGACATTCCGCTCACGGTCGTGCAGCCAGAGCTCCGCGAAGTCGGCCGGCAAATGAGCGCACAAAGTCTCCAGGATCCCCGGCACGGCGGAATGAAACGTCTCGCTCCCGGAAATGATGCGCGTCACCGCGTGCTCGGCGGCGAGTCGCGCATCCGCGCGCCGTCGCTCGGTGATGTCGCGGTTGCTCTCCAAGACGAAGCCGGACGAGCCGGCTTGGGCGATCAGTTGGAGGCGGCTTTCGACGAGAATTCGTCTTCCTTCTTTCGACCGGTGCACAAGCTCGCCCGCCCAATATGGATTGAGGCGCAATGAATCGAGGATGGACTGGACGCCGCGAGGGTGCTTCGTTTGCAGCAGCTCGGAGGAGTTCTTTCCCAACGCCTCCAACCGCGTGTACCCGTAGAGCTGCTCGGCACCTTTGTTCCAATAGGTGATCGTGCCGCCCAATTCGAAGATGAAGATCGCATCGTGCGTTTGTTCGAGAAGATCGGCCTGCTTGCGCAGCGTGACGATCGCTTGCTCGCGCTCGAGCACTTGGTCGCGAATCTCGTATTGCCGCTCCCGAGCGCGGAACGCCATGCGCACCGCGCTCACCAGCGCAATGATGCGAATCGGACGTTCCAAGAGGATGACATTGCCCAAGGAGTCGAGAATTCGAAGGACCGAATCGGAGTCTTCGGAGCTCATCGTCATCACGAGAACGGGGAGATCGGACCAGGATGGCTGCCGCGAGAGCATCGAGCGCAGCTGGCCGAGCGCGCTCCCGGCAGCGGCCTCCTCGGCCAGGAGAATCGCGGCCGCCCCCCGCTTCGATTCGCGAATGAGCTCGTCCAGGTCCGCGCAGGAAACGCAATGGACCCCCGCTTCTTCGAGAATCGCGCAGCTGAGCGAAGCGTCCCGCCCCGTAGGAGCGAGAATCAAAAGTCGATTCTCCGGGGATTCTGCGCTCCCCGAGGAAAAGGTCAGACCTTCTTCAATCGTTCGACTCATGATGACGACCTCGATCGGGCACCTCGGAGGGAAATCCGGTCAAGATTCCATGGAATTCCCGTAACGGCTCCCCCACCCGAATCCCCTCATTCGTCATCATGAATTCCCGAATCGTTCGCTCGTGACTTCCGGATCGCTTCTTCAACACCGAAATCGCCTGCCGCATCTCTCCTTGCGCTTCGAACGCGCGGATTAAAACAATCGCGTCGGCGAGATAGCTGACGTCCAGGGGCGCGATCGCCGATGCTCCCATCAATCCATGCTGGACCGCAACCAGGATGGAGGCGATCCCCCGTGAGGCGAGAAGCGACAAAAGCTCGTGGAGCTGAAGCGTGAGGAAGCGTTCTTCCGGCATCGCATGCAGGTATCCATTCAGGCTGTCGATCACCATGACCCCGCCGGGCTTGCGTTCCGCATCTTTGCGCACGATGTGCGCGAATTCTCCCGGGGAAAGCTCGGCCGGATCCACCGACAGCAACGAGACGACGCCCGAATCGAGATGCTTCTTGAGATCGATTCCCATTCCCGCCGCGCGGGCCAAGAGCAGGTGCGGATTCTCGTCGAACAAGAACATCGATCCGGGGATGCCTCGCTGGGCGGCGGCAGCGACGATTTGCGCGGCGAGCGACGACTTCCCGCATCCCGACGGCCCGGAGAGGAGCGTGCTGCTTCCGCGCGCGATTCCCCCTCCTAAGAGCGAATCGATGGTGTCGATTCCCGTGCTCAACACTTGATTCGTCTTCCCATTTCCATCCACATACCCGGCGGAAGCAATTCTCTCGAAGACGTCGAGACCACCGCCGCGGATGGAGAAGTCGTGATAGCCGCCGCGATACTGCTTCCCGCGGTACTTGACGATCTTGAGCCGCCTTCGTTCGGCGCCGTACTCGGGATGCAATTGCTCCAGCCTCAGAACTCCATCGGCGATGCTCTGCAATTGCAAATCCTCCTCCCTGGAGGAGAGATCATCCAAGAAGAGAACCGTGCACTCGCGGGCCGCGAAGAAACGCTTCAGATTCAGAACCTGGCGGCGATAACGAAGCGAAGACCCGGCAAGCAGGCGGAGCTCGGAGAGAGAATCGAAGACCACCCGCCTGGGATCGAAGGCCTCGACCTCGGCGAGAATCTTCTGCACCGTCTCGACGAGCTCGACTTCCGAAGGATGGAACAGCGTGTATTGATGCTCCGGCTTCAAATCATCCGTCGAGGGGACGAGCTCGAAAATGCGCACTCCCTCCAAAGACCAACCATGCGAGGCGGCCATCGCTTCGAGCTCTTGACGGGATTCGGAGAGAGTGAAGATGAGAACAGGCTCGCCACGGCGAGCACCCTCGAGCAGGAATTGAAGAGCCAAAGTCGTCTTGCCGGAGCCGGGCTGTCCTTCGATTAGCAAAAGCCGATCGCGCTGAAGGCCCCCATTCAGAATTCGATCAAGGCCTTCGATTCCGGTGCTGGCGCTGGCTTTCCGCTGCGACGTTGAAGTGTCGGTTTCCACCTGGGAGTGGTCCATCGGAATATCCCTGCTCCGATCTCGACCCATGAAAATTCAAGCTCGGTCGATCCCGCTCGCGATTGAGGGGACCCGAGTCTTGCAAAACTTCGCCCGGCATCCGGTATGTTCTCGTGGAGGAAATTCGAAAGGGGGCTGCGAGCAGCGACGCAGCCCCTTTCCCGCTCGGTTTCCAGAGCAGTCGCTACGGGCGAGTGCGAATCTCCTCTTTTTCCTTCCCCTTCACCTTGCTCTCTTTCGCCACGGAAATATCTTCCGCACCGGCTTGCTCGAAAAGCTTCTTAGCCACGTCTTTCTGTCTCGAGTCTTCGGCATGCACTGAAATCAGGATGTTTCCTTCCTTGATCCGAGACTCATAACGCTTGGCCTCGAATTCTGGGATTCCCATCCCGACCAGGGCACCAGTGATTCCGCCCACGGCCGCACCGACCGCCGCGCCGCTCAGGGCCGCCATGATCGGACCGGCCGCGATAAAGGGGCCGAGCCCCGGAATCGCGAGGGTGCCGATACCGGCCAACCATCCGAGCGTCCCGCCGATCATTCCGCCGGCGCTCGCACCGGTCGTGGCTCCCTCGGGGGCTTTGGTATGGTGCTCATGGACGAAATCCGTCGTTCCCACTTTGTCCGGAAAGAGAACGGAAACGTCGCTGCCCGAAAAGCCCGCTGCCTTCAACTGGCTCACGAGATCTCCGGCTTGGGTTTCACTCGTCGCGATTCCAAAGACTGCATCTGCCATGATTCGATCCTTTCGCGGCGGTCACCCGCCCGTGTTTGTCCTAGTGCCGCTGTCGGCGATTTCGAGTTGGTCATCGACTTGGATGGTGCCGGCGATCTGCTGAGCTTTCGCGACAATCGCGGATTTCTCGGCAGCGTCCTTCACCGGACCGCGGAGGGTGACCTTTCCGTTCACGGTGATGATCTTGATGTTCTCGGCCGTGATCGAAAGGGCTTTGTCATCGAGAATCGCCTGACGGATTCTCGCCGTGATCTGCAAATCGCCTTCGCTATTGGATTGGTCCGCTGGCGTCGGCAAGTTCCCGTCGCGATCACGAACATTCATCCCTGTATTGGTCTCGTCTGTCGTTGCGGATGGGGATGGAGCCGGGGAAGGCGAAGTCTGAGTTTCAGTCTGCGATGGTGTAGCCGCCTCTTCGCGCATTTCATCCCGCCGGGCGCCCTCCCGAGCACAGCCTGCCACCATCAAGCTCAGCGCCACAATCCCCAGCAATTGGTTTCCACTCATGATTCTCCCTCGAGTTTGAGATTCAGTCCGCTCGTCGCGGCGCCTCGAGGGCAGAGCGACGCAGGGGACAGGTTTCCCTCCGCTCCCTCAAGCAGCAACGCCTGTGCCATGGGGGAAAAGCCGCGGCCTGGGACGAGGGAGATGCCTTTCAAACGCATTGAGCGGCAACATTTTCTACAAACGAGCCCCTTGGCCGTGAATGAAGAGGCGAGAAATCCCGACTTAGGCAGCGGACGCTTTTGGAATCGCGTGGTCCGGCTCGGGGATCAGCCGGGAGAGGAGGCGGCGGATCTCCTCGAAGTCGACCGGCTTGACGAGATGATGATCGAAGCCCGCTTCTTTGCTGCGCTTTCTCTCCTCGGACCCGCTCAGGGCAATGAGAAGCGCTCCTGTCGTTCCCGGCCATTGCCGCAGCGTGCGGGCGACGTCGTAACCCGTCATCCCCGGCATCGCGATGTCTTGCACGATGGCTTGGGGACACCAGTCCACGGCGATTCGAATTGCACTCAGCCCGCTGTACGCCGCTCTTGCAGCGTGTCCCTCGATGCGCAAAAGCATGACGAGGCTGTCCGCGGAGTCCTCATTGTCGTCGACGACCAGAATGCGCAGGCACCCCGGCACAGAAGCATCCGTCCGGTGCCACCTCGAGCGTTGCACATCGCGCTGCGCTCGTTCCGTTCTGTGCGAGTGAGGATTGAAAACCGATTCCGCCATGACCGCCATCCTTGCGTGCTTTCGCAAGTGCTCTTGCTTTGGGAAGTCGGTCCCGGCTGGGTTCTTCGTATCCGGTTCGTTCTCCGTATCCGGCTCGTTCTCCGTATTCGGGGCGAGCGACTCAGTCGCTCAGGATTACGCCTTCCTTCAGCACCCAAACCTTGGTCGCAAAGAATAGGCCGATCATGAGCTCGTGCTCGTCTGGCCGGACGACCGCGACCAGCGTGGTGCCGTCATTTCCTCGAGTCGCGCGAACGGTTTCTTTGAGCCGGAGTCGAGATTCGATTTCTTCGAACCAGGAAGGCAGGCTTTCCTTCTCGGTCCCCTTGATCACGTCACGTGTGCGCTCGTCAGTCGGATCTGCCAACGAGACTTGAGCATAGTGCCAGCCGCGATAGTTCGGGCGTCCGGCCTTTGTAAACGTTACCGATCTCCGCTCGAGCCCCGCCCAGACTTTGAGAGGCGGAGCGGCGCGCGGTCGCACCTCGACGCGCTCCGCCGCTTTGTCCGGAATGCGAATCAAAAATTCCCAAACATTCCGATTCTTGAAGTTGCCATCCACGACGCTGTACGTGCGCTCGACTCCCGAGACTGGCTTTCCACCGAATGTCCAAAGAGCGGGCCGCTCGCCGAGAAATGCAATGGCCAGCTTGGAGATCTTGTACTTCGGATAACGCGGCATGGAATCCCTCCCGAAATGGGCGCGATTCGGACGAGCCTCAATCAGCTTCGCATTTCAATGCAGCGCGGTAAAGAGCGCGATGTCAGCCGGCGATTTCCGCGTATTGCTTTTTGTAATATTCCAGGAATTCGCCCGACTTGATTTTTCGCCACCACGCCCCGTGCTCGCAATACCACTTCACGGTGTCCTCGATGCCGGTGTCGAACGAATACGCCGCCTTCCATCCGAGGCGCTCATGCAGCTTGCGCGCGGTCAGCCAATAGCGGCGATCGTGTCCTTGCCGGTCAGTCACGTGACGAATCAAGCTCGCCGGCTTGCCGAGAATGCGCAGAATCGTCGCAGTGATGTCGAGCACGTTCAGAGCATTTTCCGCGGCGATGTTGAAGACCTCGCCATCCACGGTTTTGGCATCGGCCCGCAAGATCAAATCCAGCGCGTCGGCGTGATCGCTGACATGGATCCAATCGCGAACGTTATTTCCCGTCCCGTAAACGGGAACGGGAAGATCGTCGAGAGCATTCGTGGTGAAGAGAGGGATGAGCTTTTCTGGATATTGATTCGGGCCGTAATTGTTGCTGCAGCGTGTAACCACGACCGGAAGTCCGTAGGTGGCCCAATAGGAAAACGCGAGACGATCCCCTCCCGCTTTCGACGCGGCGTAGGGATTGCGCGGCATGAGGGCAGCTTCTTCATCGGCGGGAGATTCCATGCGCTCGCCATACACTTCATCGGTAGAGATCTGAATGAAGCGCGCGACGCCCAAGTCCTTCGCCGCTTCCAAAAGGATATAGGCGCCGTAGACGTCGGTCAGCACGAAGTGGCCAGGATCGCCGATGGAGCGATCCACGTGCGTTTCCGCGGCAAAATTGAGGACTGCGTCGCAGCCCTTCATCGCCGAACGCACGACGCGGTCGTCACAAATGTCGCCGCGCACGAAGGAATAGCGCGGATTGCCGGCCAGTTCCTCCAGGTTCTCGAGATTGCCGGCGTAGGTGAGCTTGTCGAGGACGACGATCTGCAGCCCGGAATCTTTGGCCATCATTCGGCGCACGAAATTGGAGCCAATGAAGCCGGCTCCCCCGGTCACCAGAATCTTCACGAACGCGCCCCGTGCTGCAGGCCCATATCCACAACGTCCCCGTCGTGCACGACGACTTCCTGCAACGCCCACGGCGCGGTCGCTTCGAAGCTGCGCCCCACTCCCGAATAGGCGAATCCGAAGGAGCGAATCTCGCGCGGGTCGTAGACATTGCGGCAGTCGACGATCACCAGCCGGCGCATCAAGCCTTTCAACCTCTCGAATTCGAGATTGCGATACTCGTTCCATTCGGTGAGGAGGACGAGGCAGTCCGCGCCTTCCGCGGCGTGATAAGCGTCGTTGCACCAGGTCACGCCGGAAATACCGGGCAGCGCGGCGACGATGGGATCGTGCGCGCGAATCTTCGCGCCGTGCTTCTGCAGCTCGGGAATGATCGTCAAAGACGGCGCTTCGCGCACGTCGTCGGTGTTCGGCTTGAACGTCACGCCCAAGATGGCGATCGACTTGCCTTTCAGATCTCCGGAGAGCTGGCGGATCTTCTCCACCATGCGCATCTGTTGGCGGCGATTCACCTCGACCACCGCCTTCAGGATGCGAAACTCGTATCCCGCCTTTTCGGCGATATGCATGAGCGCCAACGTGTCCTTGGGAAAACAAGAACCGCCGTATCCCGGTCCGGCATGGAGAAACTTCGACGAGATGCGACCGTCGAGGCCCATCGCGCGCGCGATCACGTTCACGTCCGCGCCAACAGCATCGCACAGGTTGGCGATCTCATTGATGTAGGAGATCTTCATCGCCAAAAACGCATTCGACGCGTACTTGATCATCTCCGCGTTCGTCACCGTGGTGCGTACGATCGGCGTGCGCAGGAGATAGAGCGGGCGATAGATCTTCTCCATCATGTCCATCGCGCGCTCGGTGGAGGCACCGATCACCACGCGGTCGGGACGCATGAAATCGCCGATCGCGGATCCCTCGCGCAAGAACTCGGGATTGGAAACGACGTCGAACTGCGCCTCGGGACGGCGCTCGCGAATGATGGAGGAAATCACGCTTCCGGTTCCGGTGGGCACGGTCGACTTCGTCACCACGATCGTGTAGCCGTCCATGTGCTCGGCAATCGCCGCGGCCACTTCGCGCACGTAGCGCAAGTCGGCGTGACCGTCCTCGTCGGGAGGCGTCCCCACGGCAATGAACACGACCTCGCAGTCTTTCACCGCGCTGGCCAAGTCGGAGGTGAACGACAGGCGTCCACGCTCGCGGTTCATGGCCACAAGCTCCTTCAACCCAGGCTCGTAGAAGGGAATCTCGCCCTGACCCAAGCGGTCCAATTTCTTGCGATCGTTGTCGACGCAGACGACCCGATTGCCGAAGTCCGCGAGACAGGCCCCGGTCACGAGACCCACGTACCCGGTCCCGACGACCGTGATGTTGATCATGATTCCCCCAATTCGAAGAAAGAACGAACGAGTCTAGGCAAGCCCTCGCTTCAAGTCAAAGCCGGCCGCACACCCGTTCGGCCCGCCGCAGCCTTTGTTCCACTCCATACACGAAGGTTTTGCGAATAGTTTCGGTCTTTCCAGGGGGTGGGTTGACCCGAATGACATTCGCCGGGTCCGCCGCGCGCGCCCCCATCCAGGCGCACCCCCCGCTTCCGCGGCTGGATCTTCCCTCGCACCGCGCCCGAACGGTATGCTGGCCGAATGCAACCCACGATCACTTACGATGAAGGCCACGCTCACGTCGCGGCGATCCGTGTCTTGACGTACCGCCTGAGCCGCCCACCGACGATCGAGGAGATCGCCGAGGCCCTGGGCTCGAAGCCGGAAATCACGAACCATCGGCTGCGGCTCTTGGAAGAGCTGGGAATCGTGGTGCGGGTCGAGAATCCGTTCAACGCGCACTATTCGGTGCGCGATCATCTCGCGCTCGAGAAGCTTCCCACGGAGGCGACCGGCGCCGGGCTTGCGGATGAGGTCGCCGAATTCCAGAAGCGCCAAGAGAAGAAGTCCGAAGAGTTCATGAAAATGTTCGAAGAGCTGAACCCCGAAAAAGAGAAGAAAGAAAAGTATTCGAAGCTCGAAGACGACCTGAAGAGCTTTCAGAAGAAGAAGGGCTCCAAGAAGGCCCCCTGGGAATAGGCCCGGACTTTTTTCCATCCCGAAGCGAATCTCGGAGCTTCCGTCGCGGTGAAACGGGTGCCAATGGTTGGCATTCCTTGCAGATTCCTCTATCCCCTTTGCTAATTCTTGCCGAAAGTAGCTGGCAACGGTGCCGCGAGAGTGGACTCACTCGGGCCCCGGGAGCGACCGATGAGGATTCGAGAGCCCCGCATCTTCCAATTAGGGGGATCGAGAATGCTTATTCGTTTGCGGGTTGTCACCGACACCATCGACGCGATCGGAAACACATTCCAAGCCCGCGGTCCGGTCGTCGATCTCCCCGCCCACGAAGTCGACATGATCATCGGGGAGCTCGATGCAGGCGCGGTCACTCGCTTCTATCGAGGCGGCAATCCGGAAGGTTGGGTGATTGCGGCGAGCCGTACCGCCGAAGGCCTTTCCGTCACGGTGAGAATGTCGACGCGCGCGCAGGAATCTTGGAAGCTCGTCGAGACCGGCGCGATCAACACCGTCGAGATTCAGCCTCTGTCCAGAGGCGTGGACGTTTTCCTGAAGTCCGTCGCCGCGACGTATCCGGCCGAGATCCAGTAGGCGCCGAGCGCAGACTCAAGGATCGGGATGCTGGAGGCGGGCGAGGAGCTTCGCTTCTCGTTCGTGGTCTTCATTGAATTCAAAGTAATAAACCTGCAGAAAACCGCAGTCCCTCCGGACTTGTTCGAGCGGAATGCTGTATAGAGGCTTCTCTGAAGTCGTTGCCACTCTAGGAAGCCGCGCGTAGGCTCGCCGGCATGTCTTCCGCCGACGCGCCGGTCGTTTCGATCATCACTCCCGCGCACAACTCGGAAAGATTCCTTCCCGAAACGATTCGCTCCGTTTTGGCGCAGACATTTGCGAACTGGGAGATGATCATCGTCGACGACGCCTCCACCGACTCAACGCCCCAAATCGCGCGCCGTTTTGTCCAGGAGGATCGCCGCGTGCGCGTCGTGCGATTGGAGTCGCCGGCTGGAGCGGGAGGAGCGCGCAACGCCGGGATGGATGCCGCTCGGGGCCGCTTTCTCGCGTTTCTCGACAGCGATGATCTGTGGCTGCCGCAGAAGCTCGCCATGCAGGTCGAGGTCATGCTCGCCACGGGCGTGCCGTTCACCTATGCCGGATATCGCATGATCGATGAGAATGGAGCGATCGTTGGCCGGCCGATTCGCGCACCGCAATCGATGAGCTATCGCCGGCTCTTGAAGAACACGGCGATCGGTTGCTTGACGGTGATGCTCGATCGCGAGGTGTGCGGGGAGACGCGCATGCCGGCCCTGCGCCGTCACGAGGACTTGGTCATGTGGTACGCGCTCTTGAAGCGCGGCGTCGTGGCGCGCGGCATTGCGCAGGATCTGGCCCGCTATCGCATCGTGCGCGGATCGCGATCGCGCAACAAGCTCGCCACGGCGGCGCACATGTGGAAGGTGTATCGCGACGTGGAGAAGCTCTCGCTTGCCGACGCGCTGTGGTGCTTCGCGCACTATTCCTGGCACGCCTACTGGAAGAATCGCGCATGATCGAACGCGCGGCCGGAATTCTCACCCGCTGGGCGCTTCGCTGGGTCCCCGATTCTTTCGTCATCGCCATTCTTCTGACCGTCTTCGTGTTCTTCTTGGCCCTCGCAGTCACGCCATCCACGCCTCTCGACTTGGCGCGGGATTGGGGAGACGGACTGTGGGAGCTGCTCTCGTTCGCCATGCAAATGAGCCTGGTGATCGTCTCCGGTTTCGTCGTCGCGGTTTCTCCGCCGGTGCGCCGTCTCTTGCACGCCTTGGCGGGCCTCGCGAAGACGCCTCGTGCGCAAGTCGCGCTGGTGGCCGCCGTGTCAATGGCGCTCGCCTGGATCAACTGGGGACTCTCGATCGTCGCGTCGGCGATGCTGGCGCGCAACGTGGCGCGTCGCGGAGGCGGCGTCGACTATCGCTTGCTCGTTGCCAGCGCGTATCTCGGCATGGGCTGCATTTGGCATGCGGGTCTTTCCGGCTCGGTGTTCCTCCTCGTCGCCACTCCGGGACATTTTCTCGAGAAGGACATCGGCACGATTCCGGTGACGAGCACGCTCTTCAGTCCGTTCAATCTGACGCTGGCCGCGATTGTGTTCGTCGCCATGATTGCGCTCGTCGTGGCGATGCATCCTCGCCCGGGACACGCGTATGTTGTTTCTCCGGAATCGATCCCTCCGGATCCGGAGCCGCCGCCGGCGCAGCCGGGGCGTTTGTCCTTCGCCCAATGGGTGGAACGCTCGCCGATCATCACCGCGATCTTCGTGCTCTTGGGTGCGACCTGGCTCGCGATGTGGTTTCACCAGAAGGGACCGGCCGGGCTCAATCTCAATGTCTTGAATCTATCCTTCCTCGTTTTGGGTGCGCTCTTGCACCGGCGCCCTTCGGCCTTCCTCCACGCCGCCGAAGAAGGAACCCGCTACGTTTGGGGAGTGATCGTGCAATTCCCGCTCTACGCGGGCATCTTCGGCATCATCAAGTTCTCGGATTTGCAAACCGTGCTGTCCGGATGGCTCGCTGCATTCGTCCACCCGCAAAGCTATCCGACGTTCGTGCTGTGGTATTCGGGGATCCTCAATTACATCATTCCGTCGGGCGGATCGAAGTGGGCGATCGAAGCGCCGTACGTGCTCGAAGCCGCCCGCGCGCTGCACTTAAACGTCGAGCCCACGATCATCGCCTACGCCTGGGGCGATATGATGACCGACATCATCCAGCCGTTCTGGGCGCTTCCTCTTCTCGCCATGACGAAGCTCGAGTTTCGCGACCTCATGGGCTACGCCATCTTGATCTTCGTGGTCTATTCGTCGTTGGTCACCGCAGGATTCGTGCTGTTCGGCGGATGACGCGCCGGAACCAAGAACAGCGCTATGGTGGCAAGGAGCGCCAGCATGGAAATTCCGGCGCCCAAAAGGAGAAGCTGCGGGCGATAGGTGAGCTCGATGACGTGGTCCCCGGGCGCGAGTGGAATTCCCATGAACAGGAAATCGCAGCGCTGAATGGACGCGGCATGTCCGTCGACGCGCGCCGTCCATCCGGCATCGTAGGCCTCGCTCAAGATGAGCATCCGGGCTTCCGGGCTGCGCGTGCGCACGCGAACGAGATGCCCTCGATTCAAATCCAAAGTCACGGCGTCTTCCTTCGTCTCGGTTTTTCGCCCCGCGTCCCCATGGGGCAAGAGCTCCTCGACGAGCGCCATCCTGCGCGGATCGAAGACTTTTCCGGCAGGAAGGAGCGTTGTCTCGATCGTGTGCAGAATGTCTTCGCGCGGAAGCACGGCGATCTCCGCGGTAAGCCAGGCGCGCGGCATCGCGGACAGGTTCTCGAACACGACCGCCCCCTCGGTCGCGGCGATCCGTTTCCAGCGAGGCTGCGCGGAGATCAGCTCGACGTAATCCGCCGGCGAATCTTTCACGGTGAGATAGCGCGCCGCAGCGAGATCGAGACCTTGATGCGGCCCGGTGACGAGATCCCAAGTGAATTGGGCGCGCAGATCCAATTGCAACAGGCGGGCAATGTCTTCGCTGCGCAGCGGATTGTAACCGGACGTGCTCGGGATTTCCCAAAGCGCGGAGCGATTGGGAGGCGCCGTCACCTTGGCGCCGCGGGTTCCCATGAACGGCGCAATGCGCTGTCCCGACCCGTGAAGTTGGCGGCGAATCGGTTCCAGGAACGCCGGCATTTCGAACTCCTGGCGAGCAACGGAGCGGAAGCGCCATTCGGAAAGCATGGCGGAGCTGGCGAGCTCGGCCAGAAGAAGAACGAGCAGCGGCCCGGCGAGCCACGACGACCGGCGCTGGATCTGCGCAATACCGATTCCGGCGAGCGCGGCCATGGCCATGTGAAATTCAGCCAAGTGCCGGCCCGGCGCGCGAAAGCGATCGAAGCCGGGAAGATCAGCCACCATTCGTCCCCAGAGAGTCGCCGGGCCGAGCGCGAAGAGAATTCCGGCGACGGCGAAGACGGCGAGGATGCGCGCGCGCCTCTCACCCCAAGCGATCGCGAACACGGCGAGCGCAAGACCAATCCCCCCGATGAACGCGGTCGTTTCCGCGACGAGCCCCTTGGCTTCCGGAGAATTCACTTCTCCACGAAACACCGGCGAGACGACCATGCGCCACAAGTCGTCGCGAGTGATCGAGAAGCGGAACGTCTCCGCCGGGTCGATGGTGGAACGCACGCTGTGCGCCGCCCAGTCGGCGAACGGAAGGAGAAGAACGCCGGCGAGCGCGAGCGCCAGAGCCCACACGAGGAGCGAAGCAAGTGCGGTCTTGGGCCCACCTGTGACCAGCGCGTAGACGATTGTGAAGAGCGCGAGATAGGCCAGAATCTGCGGATGTCCGGCCAGGATCGACAGGGCTGCGGGAATGCTCGTTGCAGCAATGCGCCGGCGCGAAGGGTGAATGCGAAGATATTCGATCCCCAAGAGCACGAGCGGAATCCAAGCCATCGTGTGCAGAATGTTGGGATGGCGCAAGTGAGCCACGAAGAATCCGCCGTAGGCCGCGCACGCACCGCCGGCCAGACCCGCCGTCTCGGACCCGGTGATCCGCGCGATCCAGCGATGCATGGATGCGCCCATGAGCACGAAGGCGGCCAACACGAAATAATTCCAGGAATCGATTCCGTGAGCGATGAAGCGGAGCGGATACCACAACATCGTCTGGGGATCGGCATGGGCGGGGAACCCGCACATGAGATCGGGATTCCAAATGCGATCCTTCGCCAGAATCGCCGGGACGAAGTAATCGACTCCATCATCCGGAGCGAGAATCCGATGTTGCAGGAAAGCAGGCGAGAACACCGCCGCGGCGATCAGCGCATGAATGATGAACGTGCGAATCCAATGCATTGCGTTCCATCCCGTTCTCGGGCCAGAATGCCCATGCTAAGATGCCCCGGCTTCGAGCGGAACTCGGGGAATTCTTCCTCGAGCGAGGAGGTCGATCGATGACCGATCTTCGGGCGCCATCAACGGCCTCGACCTCCATTCGTTTCTCCGATTTCGTCCTTCCCCTTTGGGAGCGCCGGCGCGGAATCGCTCTTTTCGTCGCCGCTTCCGCTCTCGTCGCGGTTGCTGCGGCGCTGCTCTGGCCAAAAAGCTACCGGGCCACCGCCACGCTCCTGCCTCCCGAACGGCGCATGGACAATCCGCTGTTCACTCCCGGCTCCGTCGAAGGCCTGGGCGCCGGATTGCGCGGCATCACGCTGCGCCACGTCGCCACGCCGACCGACGTCTTCGTCGCGATTCTGCGCAGCCGGACGGTTTTGGATTCACTCGTGGAGCGCAATCATCTGCGGGAGGAATACAAGGTCAAGAGCCTGGAACGCGCGGCGAAGAAGCTGGCCAAGAACATGAGCGTGAAAACGACGCAAGATGGAATGATCACCATCGGCACGATTGCGTCCTCCCCAGCGAAGGCTGCCGATCTCGCCAACGGAAGCATCGAGCAGCTCGATTTGGTGAATCGAAACCTCGCCACGCAGGAAGCGGCGGCCATACGCGGCTTCATCGAAAAGGAGCTCGATGAATCGCGAGTGCGCTTGACCGCGGCCGAAGATACCATGCGCGCGTTTCAAGAGAAGTACGGCGCGGTCGAAGTGACCGAGCAAGCGCGCGCGGTGATCACCGCTGCGGCGCAGATTCGCGCCAAGATTCTCACCGCCGAAGTGGAGTTGGGAGTTTTGCAGCGCACCCGCGGTGAGTCGCATCCCGACGTCCAGAATGCGCGCGCGGTCCTGGAAGAGATGCGGGCGAGGCTGCAGGAAATCGAAGGCAATGCGCCGTTCGAGGCGAAACCTTCCGATGTGGCCGGAACGAAAACGGGAGACGCAGCCAAGGCGGACGAAAAGGCGAAGCCTCCGTCACGCGACGTCTTTCCGCCGCTTTCGCGCGTTCCGGAATTGGGATTTCAATACGGCCGGTTGCTTCGCGAAGTCAAAACGGAAGAAGCCGTCGTGGCGCTCTTGACCGAGCAATATCACTGGGCGCGCATCGAAGAGAAACGATCTCTTCCCACCGTGCGCGTGCTCGACCGCGCCGTTCCTCCCGAGCGACGCTTCCGGCCGCGCAGGACGCTCATGGTCGCGAGCATCGTGGCCGCGGCGATGGCGCTTTCGGTGATGGCGGCGTACGCGCTCGAAATTGCCGACCGCATTCGGCGCCAGCCCGAGCGCTATGCAACGCTGCACAACCTCGCCCGCGATTTTCGCCGGGGCCTTCGCACCTGACACAGCCGCGCACCATTCCCGTTCCGCTGCAGCTGAAGGCTCTCCTCGCTTGGGAAAGAATGACCGGGTACGCGTGGTATGCAATCTCGGCATTCGCCACTGCATTGCACGCGCCATGGAAACCGGGAACGCTGCGCCGCATTCTCGTGGTGAAGACCGATCACTTGGGAGATTTTCTTCTCTGTCTTCCCGCGGTGCGGGACTTTCTCGCCGCGGAACCGAACGCCGAAGTCGGCTTCGTCGTGGGATCGCCGACTCGGGAGCTGGCGAGCCGCGTGTCGTGGATTCGCGAAGTGCATGTGTTCGACAGCCCGCGCTATTTGCGCATCGGCCGTCCTTCACCCGAAGGAACGTTGGAGTCTATTCTCGAGAGGGATTGGGATCTGATCATCGATCTCACCAATGACCGGCGCTCCGCTTTGGCGGCCTTGTCGCATCCTTCCCGCCACCGGCTTGACGTGGGCACGTTTCGCCTGCGACAAAAGCTTGCTGCTTGGCGCGGGGCGAACCCGGAGCTTCACGCCGCGCGCGTGTTCTATCGCGCGTTGGGTCTGGTTCCGCCGGATCCGATTCCCCCGGTTCGTTTGGATCTTCATCCCGAGGATCGCGCGCGCGCTCGGACGGCGCTGGCCCGGGCCTGGCCTGGCGACCGGCCGCTGGTCGCGTTCCATGCCGGGGCAACGTGGAGTTTCCGGCGTTGGCCGGTGGGACGTTTCGCGGAGACCGCCAAGCGCCTCGAGGCACAGGGACACTCGGCGATCTTCGTCGGCGGCCCGGATGATCGTGAAGTCTCTCTGGAAATTGCCCGCGCCGCCGGGATTCGAGAGACGCGCGTGCTCGCCGGAGAGCTCGATCTTCCCGCGACGGCCGCGGTCTTGGAGCAATGCGCGCTCGTCATTGCGAATGACGGCGGCGTCATGCATCTCGCAGCTTCCATGGGCGCCGGCGTCGTCGGCATCTATGGCCCGACGGACCCGCATCTCTTCGGGCCCATCGGTCCGAAGAGCGTCTTCCTCTATCAGAAGCGAGATTGCTCGCCGTGCTCGCAGCGCCATTGCATTTGGGGCCGCTCGCGCTGTCTCGATCCAATCGAGATCGACGACGTCGTCGCCGCAGCGCAGCGCACCCGAGGCGAAACTGGGCGATGAGAATTCTGTACACCACGCCGTTCGTTCCATATCCACCGACGTACGGCGGAACGATGATCTCCTATCACCATCTGAAGGGGCTCGCGGCGCGCGGTCACGAGCTGGTGATGATCCTTCCACTGCGCCGCCCTGGAGATCGGGAAGGAGCCCATGTCCTGGGCCGGCTCGGAAAAGTGCGCGCGGTCCCGGCGAAGATGAAGTCTCCCGCGCAATTCGCGCTCGAATCTCTCTTGTCGGGAGTGAGCTTGCGCGTCGCCCGGCATCGCTTCCCGGCCGTCGAGGCGGAGACGGCGCGCGCGCTGCGCGAAGAGAAGCCGTTCGACGCCGTGTATCTCGACACGCTCTTCAGCGCCTATCTTCTTCCACTCTTTCGAAGCGCGATTCCCAACGTTCCAGTCGTTCTTCTCGAGTTGAATCTCGAAAGCCAGGTCATCGAGCGAATGGCCCGGCACGGCCGGGGACTGTCGCGACTCATCGGCTCGTGGGAAACCGCGCGACTTCGCGCGGCGGAGAAGATCGCGCACAACGAAGTGGACGCCGTGCTCACGCTCTCGGAAGAAGATGCGCGGGCGGTCCGCTGCACGGAGAATGCGCGCGTCCACCTTTTGGGTCCGGGCATCGCCACGTTTCCAGGCGAAGCGATTCCAGCGTCGCCGGCCGAGCCCATCGTGCTCTTCTTCGGATCGTATCAATGGCCGCCGAACGTCGACGCGGCGAAATGGATGGCGCAGGAGATCTGGCCGCGCGTGTTGGCACGCGAGCCGCGGGCGCGGCTTGTGTTAGCGGGTCAAGATCCGCGGCACATGATCTCGAATCTTGCCGCCGGGAATTCTTCGATCGAAGTCACCGGCTTCGTCGACGATGCCACGCTGCGCACCCGGTCTTCCACCGTCTGTGTGGCACCGCTCCGCGTGGGCGGAGGAGTCCGCATCAAGATCCTGGAAGCCTTGGCCAACGAGAGGCCGGTGGTTTCGACGACGTTGGGAGCGGAAGGATTGGGACTCATCCCCGAACGGCATGCACTCATTGCCGACGATGCAGATTCCTTTGCCGGCGCCGTCATTCGTCTTCTTCAGAATCGCGAGGAGGCCGGCCGCCTTGCCGTGCAAGGACGGCAATTCGTCGAAGAGCATTTCGCCTGGCCGCGAGCGATGGAGCGCCTCGAAGGATTCCTCGAACGGGCGATCCACGAGCGCGCGCAGCGGGGAGCTATTCGTCCAGACGCTTCTCCACCGCCTGCACCACGGTCTCCAGCGTCTTGATGCGCGCCCAAAGCTTGTTCTCCGCTTCGACGATCGTCCAAGGCGCATAGGTCGTCATCGTCTTCTCGAGCATGTCGCCCACGGCCATTCGATATTCGTTCCACTTGAGGCGATTGCGCCAATCCTCCGGCGTGATCTTGTACATCTTGTACTCAACGCGCTCGCGCTCTTCGAATCGCCGCAGCTGCTCTTCGGGACTCAAGTGCAGCCAGAACTTGAGGACGACCGCGCCCCAATCGGCGAGCTGCCGCTCGAAGCGATTGATCTCGTCGTACGCACGGCGCCACTCCGGCTCCGTCGCAAAACCTTCGACCCGCTCGACCAAGACGCGACCGTACCAACTGCGATCGAAGATTCCCATCTGCCCTTGCGGCGGAAGGCTTCTCCAGAATCTCCACAGATAATGCTTCGACTTCTCGATCGCATCGGGCGCCGCGACGGGAATCACTTCGTAGCCGCGCGGATCGAGCTCCTGGGTCAATCGCTTGATCGCTCCGCCTTTGCCGGCAGCATCCCAACCTTCGAAGGCTAAGATCACGGGAATGTTTCGGCGGTGAATTTCCAGCGCAAGATCGCGCAGCCGGCTCTGCAAAGGATCCAAACGCGTTTCGTATTCCTTGCGCTCGAGCTCCTTGGAAAGATCGACGGTGTCCAAGATGGTCGGCGGCCCGGAGATCTCGATGTGTCGGGCGCGCTCGCGCAGCTCCTTCGCCTCCCCGTTCTTCTCCCCGGCATGACTCTTTTTGCGCGGGGCAGGTTTCGCCTCCAGCGCACGCTGCAGAGTCTCCAGCAGAACGCGCATCGCTTTGACGCGGCGGAAAGAAGCATTGTTCGCTTCGATCAGATGCCACGGGGCGTTTCCGGAATTGGAGAGCTCGAGCATTTCCTCCGCGGCGTGCAAATACTTTTTATAACTTTTGACGAACCCGCGTTCCTTGTCGGCCAGCCGCCACCTTTCGTAGCGGTCCTCCTCCATGTGCACGATGCGCTTCTTTTGCTCGGCCTTGGAAATGTGCAGCCACATCTTCAGCACGACGTAGCCGTCGTCGGTGAGCTGGCGCTCGTGCTCGCGAATCTCGGCGGCCATCGCTTTGACTCGATTTTCACCGGGATCCTCTTCGACGCGATCCTCGAGAAGCGGGCGGTACCAGGATCGATCGAAGAAAATGAAGTCGCCTCGCGAAGGAAGATCCTTCCAAAAACGCCAAGGGAAGGGCCGGGCCTGGTCTTCTTCATTGGGACGCCGCGTGGAGCGCACGCGAAACCCGCGGGGATCGAGCGGATACACGAGCTCGGCGATCGTGCCCCCCTTGCCGGCGGCTTCCCAACCCTCCAGCAGCACCACCACGGGAATGCGCGCCTCGCGGATCAATTGCTGCGTTGCGCGAAGTTGCTTGCGCAGCTCGGAAATCTGCTCGTGCGCTTCGCTCTTCTTGAGTTTTACGTCCAGATCGAGTTGATCGAGCATGTGGCTATCCTTCCGCGGCGGGCGGGATGTGAGGGTAGCAAATCTTGACACCCCGGCAAGGCTCTCTCAGTATCGCCGCCGGTCCTGCACGAAATCTCCCTCGTCGACTTCGGAATGACTCAGCCTCGAATTCTTTTTCTCGTCATCTTCCTCTTGGGTCTCGCCGCATCGACGGCGTTTCGCTCGTCGGGTGCGGTCAGCTCGCCCGATGCGTTCTTCGCTGCGGCCACCCAGGGAGCATCCCTGCTCGATCCGCAGTCGCACTTGTCCGTCGCCGCGGCGGGAAGCTTCATTCGAACCGCGCGCTCGATCCAACCCAGTGCAACCTTGTTTCCGGCTTTGCACACGGCGATGGGAGTCCTTCTCGCGTTGGCCGCCGCGTTCGCCGCACTTTCCGCGTTCGCCTCCGCCAACGGTGGATCCGGAACCCGGGCCTGCGCCGGATGGATGGTGGCGGCGGCCGTTCTCTTCGGCGCCTCCACCGGATTTGCAGGAACGGATGCGTCCTCGATCCCGCTGGTCCTTCTCCTTCTTTCCGCGGCGACATTCTTCTGGTTGGAATCGCGGCCGCGAGCCTTCACCGGTGGGATTCTCGTGGGGCTGGCGGTTGCCGAACATCCCGCGGTCTTCTGGGCATTGCCGGGCTTTTTCACGATGGCGCTCGGACTTTCGGTTCGCACCAAGGCTTCGCCGAGCGCCCAGCTTGGGAAGCGGGCCGCGTTCGGATTCCTGGCCGGTCTTTTGGCAATCTTTCTGGGCGACGCGAACGCCCATCATGACTCCGGCTTCGGAATCGCATCCCCTCTGCATTGGTTCAGTGGGATCGCCGATCTGCTGCGAACGCTCATCATGCAAGCGGGCCCCTTGGGGTTCGCGGCGGCTCTCGTCGGGATCGCTGCGCTTCTGCAGGGGCACGCCCGCCGGCTTCGTCCATTCCTGCTCATCCACTTCGTCTTGGCGCTCGTGATGGTCACGACGCATGGTGGAGATCGGGCCATGTTGAGAGCGCTCGCCGGATGGTCCTTTCTCTACTTCTTCATCCCCGCCGTCGAAGCCGCCACGGCGCGATTCTCGGCTCGACGCGTGGCGCGCGCGCTGCCGGCCTACGCACTGGTTTCCATCGCGATTCTATTCATGATGAATCGCGGGATTCTGGATCGGAGCGCGGAGAAGGACATTGTGTGGGCGCGCGATTCGTTCGACCGCCTGACCAACAATGGTCTCCTCTTGACCGCAAATCCGGTTCACTGGGCTCTCGTCGCGGACGGAGAGCGCGCCGATCTGGATGTGGTGGAGGTGGACGAGCCCGCTTCTCTCAAGATGCATCGCAGCTCCTTGGGGCTGGCCGCTCCCGAGCTTCCCGCTGCGAAGACGTTGTCTCCGGAATTCTTGAGCGAGCTGATTGCCATGAACGTGACCAAGCGTCCCGTGTTTCTCGATCCCACGCTGTTCTTTCGAAACGAAGAGCGCATGGCCATCCTCGGCGATCGATGGCGGGTGCTTCCGTTCGGCTTGGCATTTCGCGTCGAGCCGCGCGAGATCAAGAGCGCGAAATTGGATTCGGAGGCATCCGGACTTCTTTGGGCTTCGTACGATCTTCACCCCGGAACGCCAGCTTCGCCGCTGCGCGATGGGCTCACCGGAAATCACTACTACGCGCGCGGTTTACTCCAGTCGGCTTCAATCTATGCGGAATCCGGACAGCGCACCGACGCCGAGCGGGAGTTCTTGCTCGCCATGACGCTCGACGACGCCAACCCGAATCTCGCCGCGCTCGGGATGGCCCGCGTTTTCTTCGAGCGACAAAGCTTCGAGGAAGTCGTGAACACGTTGTCGACCCGCATTCATGACGATCGCGATGGAGCGTGGCTGGCGAGAAAAGTTTTGGGAACGGCTTATTTCCGGCTGGGCAAATATGACGATGCCCGGCGCGAAATCGAATCGGCCATGCAGCTCACGCCGGCCGAGCTCGTTTCCGAACGAGAATCAATGCAGAGAGTCTTGGAAGCGATCGAGAATGGGCGAAAGTTCCCGAAGGTCGAGGTTTACGAGCGCATTCCGGACCCGGCGCGCTGACGGGGCGAGCGATCCCCGCCCCGCCACTCGATGCGCCGCGTGGCGCATATTTGTGCGCGGCGCGAATGCGCTGCCTTAACCCCGGCGCCGCAGCGCGTAGATTCCCGGCTCAACCCGCTTGACGCGCGAATCCTTGAGAATCGTGATCGCGACCGTCGTCAGGAAGTTCTTGCTGTTCGTGCGATAGCGGCCCTCTTTCAAGAGCGTGCTC
>Ga0111538_10001777_pt1 | contig 30247 bp, 26 predicted proteins | sample SoiMethybrSBSTD1_FD_79669 | JGI IMG/M metagenome (GOLD analysis project Ga0111538, IMG submission 79669) | Bulk soil microbial communities from a Populus tree surrounding site in Tennessee, USA - Soil MetaG P. TD hybrid SBSTD1 (version 2)... | ecosystem: Environmental > Terrestrial > Soil >... | reverse complement strand
CGGTTCAGCCCAGCAAGGTGCCGCCGATGTAGGTCAATAACATCGTGGCCACGCCGATCGAGACCGTGCGGAGCATGGTGAGCGGAATGTTCGTCCCGCCGACCGAGGCGATCAGCAGCGCGGTGAGAGACAGTGCCACGACAACCGCCACGATCGTTACGGCGCTACGCCAGGCAGGCGGGCTCAGAAGGATTACCAGCAGTGGGACGCCGGCCCCGATTGCGAACGCAAGTCCCGCCAGCACCGCGGTTGTCCCTGGAGCGGCCGGGCGGTCGCGGAGCACTATGCCGTACTCGGCCTCGGCGTGCGCCGCCAGCGCGTCGCCCGCGCTCAGCTCGGCGGCGACGGCGCGGGCGAGGTGCGGGGAGAGTCCCCTCGCCTGGTAGAGCTCAGCCAGCTCGGCCTCTTCCTCGGCCGGGACGAGCTCGATCCGACGACGCTCGGCCTTAAGCGTCGCCTGCTGGGCGTCGCGCTCATCGGCCGCCTCGACGTAACGCATGCCTGCCAGGGCGAGCCCGCCGCCGGCCATCGTGGCCAGCGAGGCGACGAGCAGGATCGAGCTGCTCGCCCCCGCACCGAGCAGACCCTCGACGATCCCTGCCGAAGCGATGACCCCGTCGTTGGCGTCGACGATGTGTTCGCGGACCCTGCCCCGATCGACCCCCTCCCATGTCCCGGTCACGGTCACCACCCGGGGGCGCAGGGCAGCTGTCCAGAGGCGAGGGCGTCGACCAGCTGGCGGTGGTCTCGCTCAGTCTGATCGGCGTAGGCGATCGCGAACGCGCCCATGGCTTCGTCGAATGCCCGGCCCTTGCCGATGTAGGCGGCGATCGCGACGGGATCGCCGGTGCGTGCGTGCGAGCGGGCCAGCACCTTGCCGCAGGCGGTGGCGAACTGCCCGAGCCGCGGGGAGATCAGCTCGCCATCAGCGATGATCTTCATGTCCCGGAACTGGCGCACGTAGTAGTCGTGGCCGCGCCCGGCGGTCCACCCGACGAAGATGTCCGTGGCGCTCTGCACCAGCCGTTTGCCCTCGACGACCCGACGGCCATGGTTGTCGTAGCGGCTCGGCCCATACACCGACGGCCCTGCCTGCTTGATCTGCAGAAACAGCGGATCATTCCGGTCGCGGCCCACCAGCAGGGCCAGGTGTACTCGCATCCCGACGCTGCCCACCCCGACTACCTGACGGACGGTGTCGATGAGCGTGAACCGGTCCAGCAGATGGCGACGCTCGTCGGGCAGGGAGTCGTGGTAGGCGGCGAACAGCTCCTCGGCGAGGCCGTCGGCACGGTGCTGCCGGATCGGCGGGTCCTCGGTGATCCGCAGGTGCCCGTCGCGGTACTCGGTGAACTTGCGGAACGCACCGCTGTGGGTTCGTTTCCGCGCTTTGCGCTCGATGTAGGCAGCGGCACTGATCTTGTCGGGGTCGGTGAAGACGCCGAGGAACTGGTCCACGGCGATCAGGTCATACCAGATGTCGAGCCAGCGGGCGGTGGTGTAGCCAGTCATCCGCTCCCGGTAGGTGCGCAGGCAGGCCGCGACCGCCGCCTCCGCGCGATCGGCACGCACGCCGTAGGTGCGGGCAAGCACGACGATGCTGGCCACCAGGCGGGCGACGTCCCATTCGAACGGGCCCGGCAGCGTCTCATCGAAGTCCCGCAGGTCGAAGGACAGGTTCCGTTCCGGCGTGGCCCACAGTCCGAAGTTGAGCAGGTGGGCATCGCCGCAGAGCTGCACGGTCAACCCGCTGTGGGGACGGGATCCAAGATCGGCCGCCATGACTGCGGCGGCTCCGCGGTAGAAAGTCCACGGAGTGGCCGCCATCCGACCGTTGCGGATCGGCAGCAGTTCCTCGGCGCGGATCGCGTTCTGCGCCAGCAGAATGGCCACAGCGTCACGAGTGTGATCGACCGTGTCCCACCGGCCCAGGTCGCGGCGGGGGGCGCGCTCTCTGGCCGCGCGGCCCTCAGCCTGGCGTAACCGCCGATCACGGGCCCATACCGGCAACGCGGCCTCATCGACCGTCGCAGAGGACATGGGCTCAAGCATCTCACCGGCACAACGCCTCGAGTAAGGGTGAACCCAAGTCTGGAGCGGCCGTCCCGCAGGGATACTGGCCGGACTCGCGATCGGTCGGGAGAGGGCTGGACGCGCGCAGTCTGGCCTCTTCCCAAGAACTCAGTACCGCAGCGGTGCCTGTCCCGCACCCGTCCCGGGAACCCTTAGGAAACCGTGACCCACACCGGCAGCCGCATCCAGAGTCGCGGTACAGCACCGAAGTACCGCAACCGCAGCGACCGCCGCCCCCAGGGTGAAATGGAAGCCGGCCGAATAATGGGAATCGTGGTGGTAACTGTCGACAGCAACGAGGTCGGACGGACCCGGATGGGTCCGCCCGACGCTGATCTGTTTCCGGTTGTCAGGGCCTCGGCGTGCATCGCCGGACGGCCCACCGGCCGGTTCTGGGCTTGCTAGGCGCTGGCGCCCGCCAGAGCCTTGGCCTTCAACTGGTCGTACTCGCTCGCGTTGATGGCACCCGAGTCGAGCAGAGCCTTCGCCGAGGCGATCTGATCGGCGGCGCTGGCCTTGCCGCCGTTCGGCGTCGCGACCGACCTGATGTAGGCGTCCTGCCGCTTCTGCGCCTCGGCCTGAGCGGCGAGCGCACGCTCGGTCATGCCGCTGCCGCGGGCGATGAGGTATACCAACATTCCGAGGATCGGCAGGAAGATCAGGAACAGCGTCCACAGGGTCTTGGCGACGCCGCCGATGTCGCGGCTGCGGAAGAGGTCTCCGAAGACCCAGAACAGGGCCATGAACCAGGCGAAGAAGATGAAGAACTCGAACATCGCCAGCAGGAACGAGCCGTTGTCGTCGAACACGTGAGTACCCTTTCCGGGAGTCGGCGCCGACTGCACCATCGACGTCAGGGTCGCCGTTTCTCCCAGTGCACAGCCTGATGGTCATCCTTGCCTCATCCGCCATGGATGGGCGGCGGCCGGGTCGTCGCGCACGGCCGGCGCGCTCCTCTCAAGGGAGAGCCGGTAGGGCGGACGGCCGGCGCGTCGCGCGAGAGCCGGTCAGAGCCGGTCAGAGCCGGTCAGAGCCGGTCAGAGCCGGTTGGAGCCCGGTTAGAGCCGGCGGGCCGAGCGGAACCTGGCCGCGAATCTGCCGCTGCCGTCGAGGATCGCCGCGCCGCCGAAGTCGCCGAACGTCGGGCCGTTGGCCTTGCTGCGGCTGGACAGGAACCGGTAATGGCCGGCGTCGTCGAGCCCCAGATAGATGCCCGAGTGGTCGGCCTGCGGGCCGTCGGCCGGGTCGAGGTCGAAGAACAGCAGGTCGCCGGGCTGCAAGCGGGTCAGTGCCGAGGCGCCGCGGTTCTCGACGACCGCGACACCGGGCCCGAACTGCGCCATCGCGAACGCGCGCCGCGGCAGGCCGACGCCGGCGGTGTTGGCGCTGCGCACCGGGTAGCCCAGCCGGTACCCGTAGACCATGCGCAGGTAGCCGGAGCAGTCCAGGTCGCCGAAGCGGTCGGGCTGCGGGGTGGACCGGCCACCGTCGGGAAACTTGTACGTGATCCCCAGATAGTCGAAGAAGTCGGAGTTCTCCGCCCGCCCGTCGGGGTCGGTGTCCGAGAAGGGCCCGAAGTCGGCGTCGCCCGCGAAGCGGACGCCCTTGGCGTCCTTCTGCTCGGGCATGCCGAACAGGTACTGGGTGGCGATGGCGAGGGCGTCCGGGCCGGTGTCCGCCAGGGCCGTGGTGAGCCAGGGGCGCAACCACGCCGCGTTCTCCTCGCCCGCCTTCCACTCCTGCGGCGCCAGCCGCACCCACGCGTCCGTCGACACGGTGGCGCTGGTGAACTTCGGCTCCTTGAAGGTGCGCACCGGCCCGGTCAACCGGACGGTGCGGGCGCCGTCGGTGAACACGGCGACTGTGCGCCCGGCCGGATCGACGGCCACGCTGCGGGCGGGATCGGTCAGCCGTTTGAACGTCAGCGCGCTCGGATCGGCGGCCACCGGCGGCCCGGCCGAGGCAATCGCCAAGCCGCCCTCGTCCTCACCGGAGGCGGCGCCGGCGGCGGCCGACGGCGACCCCGACACGCGCTGGTACACCAGCCATCCGCCCGCAGCGAGCAGCACCGCGATCGCGAGGGCGACGCTGACGAGCGTGAACCTGTCGTTCCGCATGGTCATCCCGCTCCCGTATCAGTGATCCTGGAAGCCCGGGGCTCGAAAGCGAGCGTCAAACTTCCAAGATCGGCAAAGGAAATCACAGCGCCGGCACCACCCCGGCCAGGATGCCGCTGATCATCACGGCGTAGGTGGCGCCGGACACGATGCCGGTGGCCACCAGGGTCGCCGCCGGCGGCTGGCGCAGGAGTTGGTACACGATCAGCCCGGGCGCGATGAAACCCAGCGTCTGGTGCACGAACAGCAGCGGTAGCTCGCCCTGGATGATCAGGAACAGCGTCAACTGCAGCAGGACGCCGAGCAGCACCACGGCGGCGAACAGCCGCTTGCCGTACAGGATCGTGATGCGCAGCAGCAGGCTCATGCACAGGAACGTCACGATGGTCATCCCGAAGATCACCACGATCTGCAGGTAGTCCTGCACCATCGCGATCGCGAGCCAGCCCGGCGTGATCATGCCGCCGGGGGAGAGGTTCGTGGTGAGGTAGCACAGCAGCGAGAACACCAGGCCGATGCCGAGGCTCAGCGCCGCCGTCTGCGGGTTCAGGTCGATGAGGATCATCGGGCCGCGCCCAGCTTCTCGATCTCCTCGAGCAGCGCCTCGCCCTGCCCGTGGATGTTCCCGATGGCGACCACCGACGCGTCCGGCCCGGCGGCGGCCAGCAGGCCGTCCAGCAGTTCGGGCCCCGAGCGGCGACCGCCGAGGTCGACCACGACGGACGCGAACGAAGCGGGAACCGCCGCGCTGCGCGTCGGCTCCCCGATGAGCACCACGCGATCGGGCTGCAGCTTCGGGATCAGCGCGCCCATCTGCGCGTTGCGCTCGACCCGGTCGGGCCGGCAGTTGATCAGGATGCACAGCGGCGGGCCGATGAGGCCCTGCCGGGCGAGCTGCTCGATGTTCTGCAAGGTCGACTCCGGATCGTTCGCCGCGAACACGTTGGCGAAGCGGAGCGGCGCGCCACCGAGGGCCGGGACGCGGTACTCCCGCACTGTCAGTACGCCGGGGTCGGGCGGGGCGTTCCACATCCCGCGCAGCGCCGAGCGCCTGTCGACGCCCAGAAGATGGGCAACGGCCAGCGCGATCGCCACGTTCTCCTTGAACGTGAACCAGCCGAAGCCGCGCATCTCCTCGTCGGACACCGATTCCGGGTCGACCACGACGAGTTCGCACCTTCGCCGGTCGGCCTCCTTGCGCAGCACCGCAAGGCGCTCGCGCTCGGCCGTCACGCAGACCCCGCCCAGCGGCATCGAGCGCGCCAGCGACCGCGCGATGTCGTCCATCGACGGGCCCATCTCGGCCACGTGGTCCTCGCGGACGTTCGACAGCACCCCGATCGTCGACTGGATCAGCTTGGTCTGGTTGACCTCCTGCAATGCCGGCGCCACCGCCATGCACTCGATCACGAGCACGTCCGGCGAGAACGCCGCGGCCCGCCGCACGATGCCGACCTGCTCGATCACATTGGCGATGCCGAACTTGCGGTACACCGGCTCCTCGGTGGCGTCCGGATAGATGAAACGCGCCGCGGTGCCCGTCGTCTTCGCGACGACCACCTTGCCGCCCCCGCGCAGCGCGCCCGCGCAGAGCCGGGTGATGGAGCTCTTGCCCCGGATCCCGTTGACGAGCACCCGTTGCGGGATGCGGTGCAGGTGCGCGTAGTGGTTGCGCTGCTCGACGATGCCGGCCGCCAGCAGCAGCATGCAGCCGAGCACGAACACGGCGTACATGAACGGCACGACGATCAGCCCTTGGCCTTGTTGCGGGCGCGCGAGGCCCGTCGCGTTCCGGGTCCGTCGGCGCGGTCCGGCTTCACGATCGGCAGCACCATGGTGATTTCGGACCCGATGCCTTTCAACCTGACGGCGCCTGCCAGCCTCGTCGGACCCTCGGCCATCGTCTGGCGGACGATGTCCAGGCAGACGGCGATCGCACCCAGCTCGTCCTGGCGCACCGGATGGATCGTGGTGCGCAGATCGCCGGCGGCGAGCTGTTCGGCGGCGGCGACCATCAGCCGCAGCGGCCGGATCACCACCAGCCGGTACCAGGCGAACATCAGCGCCGCGACGACGAACGCCAGGAACGCGACGAGCCACGTGCCCCGGCTCAGTTCGTTGGCCGGCAGGCGGAGCGCGGCCACCGGGCGCTCGGCGACGATCGCCCAGCGCAGTTCGGGCAGCGCCTCGTCGCCGCCGATCGTGGCGCCGGCGAGCAGCATCCGGCTGCCCTGGTCGGTCCCGATGGCGGTGAAGGCCCGGTTCTCCAGCACCGACGTCGCCGTGCTGCGCACCGTCCCCGCCGCCGGCACCCGGAACGGCACGTATCCGCCGGTGTCGAGGATCGTGCGCAGGTCCGGGTCGAGCACGCGGACCCGGCCGTCGGCGCGCCGGAGCAGGCCGGACAGGTACCGCACGCCGAACTCGGCGATCAACGTGTAGCGGTCGGAGATCTGCAGGTGCGCGTAGATCACCGGGATCGGGCCGGTGACCCGGTCGAGGCGGATCCCGCTGCCGGCGGGCGGCGTAGCGACGACCCGGGCCGGCTCCTCACCGGTGCGCACGATCGGCCGGCCGTCGGCCCCGACGACGTAGGCGCTGCGCAGGTTCCCGTCGGCGACGAGTTCGCTGAGCGGGCCCACGAGCCGCCCCGGTTCGACGCCTCCGCCCGTCGACACGGCCGCCGCACCCGGGGTCGCCGCTGACGGCGTCGGGGAAACGGCCGGCGCGGAAGCGGCCGGTGCGGGCGCCGCGGCCGCGGCCCCGGCGGCGGCCGCCGCGCGCAGCCGGGTGAGGCCGCCGGTCAGGCCGTCGCGCACGGCGGCGGCCGCGCCCTCGACGTCGTTGCGGGCGTCGACTGACACCTGCACCGGGACGGCCGTCGCGCCGCCCGCGTACCGCTTCGCGACCGCCGCCGACCAGCCGCCGACGAGGAGCGCGCAGATCACCACGAGAACGACGGCGGGCACGCCGGCGCGGCGCCGGTAGCCGGGACGCCCGGAACCGGGCCGCCGGGATCCCTCGCGCGGGTGCAGGATCCGGCCGAGGGCGATGGAGATCCGGGCGGCCTCGGTCAGCATCGGTGGCCGGAAGCGGCGCGGCACCTCGCCGCACGCGACCGCCTTCGCCTGCTCCAGCACCCGGCCGACGGGCCGGATCAGCAGCAGGTACAGCAGCCCGAGCACGAGCAGGGCCGCGGCGGCGAGCGCCAGCGCGGCCTCCAGGCCGTGCTCCGGCGGCCTTGTGGTGACCCGGGCCGCGTGCGTCACCGAGACCACCGAAAGCCCGGTGTCCCCGATCGGCGCGGCGGCCACGACGGGTGCCAGGCGCCGCGTCCGCCCGGTCTGCGGGTCGGTGATCGTGACGACCGACGAGGTCAGCCCGGCGGCACCGTCGTCGGCCGCGGCCAGCGCGCGACGCACGAGCTTCGCCTGCGGCTGTCCCTCGGCCGGCAACGCCGCGCCCTGCGGCGAGTACGCAGCACCGCCGGGTCCGGCGATGAACACGGTCTGCTGCGCCTCGGTGTTGAGCCGCAGCGCGCGCAGTTCCAGGCCGGTGAGGGCGACGAGCAGCCGCCCACCGGGCAGGGTGGCGGCGACGACGAGCGTCGCGCCGGCACCGGAGCCCGGCGCCGCGACGGCGTCGCCGGGACCAGTGCCGGCTCCCGGCACCGGGACGGCGTCGCCGGCAACGGCGAGCTTGACGGCGTCGGCGGGCAGGGACTCGCCGCGGAAGGCAACGGCCTTCCGCGCGTCGCCCGCGGTTTCGATGATCGCGGCGCCGCGCCAGCGCGACTCCGGGACCACGACGGCCGCCAGCAGCGGATCCGGGTTCGCGGCGACGGTCTCGGCGTACCGGTCGGCGTTGGCCTGGAGGTTCTTGACCGCGGTCGCGAGGACCGCCCGCTGGGTGCGGGCGAGGCGGCCCACCAGCTGCTTCTGGGAGTCGACGACGGCGCCCGGCACCGCCCGGCCCGACCCGCCGCCGAGCCCGCCGCTGAAGATCGCCACGGCGAGGCCGGACACCAGCGCCAGGCACCAGAAGCTGACGAGCGCCGGCGTCGCCACGCCGGCCGGGAAGCGGGGCCGGGGCAGCTGCCGGTCAAGACAGATCCGCCGCCACTCGGCGGCCGCGCGTGACCGCGGATCCGGGGGCCGTTCACCTCCGTCCCGGGGGCGCGGGAGCCGGTGGCCGACGGCGGATGCGGTCAGGGCGCCCATCACCGGGGAGGTACGCGGGCGTCCCACGACAAAGTGCCGCCAATCGTTGATATGTGACGTGGGTCACACCGCTTCGGCAACCGGGTGGCGGCCGGATCCGTCATCAAGGTGGAGGGGAGGCGACGTGACACCAGCCGACGAGGACGCGTACCGCGAGTTCGTGACGGCCCGCATGGACCGCCTGCGGCGCACCGCGTACCTGATGAGCCACGACTGGCACACGGCCGACGACCTGGTCGCGGTCGCCGTCGACAAGCTCTACCGGCACTGGCGGCGGGCCCGGGCGGCCAGCAATGTCGACGGCTACGTGCACCGGATCCTCGTCAACGTCTGGCTGGACGAGCGGCGGCGGCCGTGGCGGCGCGAGGTCGTCACCGACAGGTTGCCGGACCGGGCCGACGCCGCCTCGCAGCCGGCCGACGACGACGGCCGCCCGCTGCTCGCCTTGCTGCGCACGCTCACACCGCGCCGCCGAGCGGCCATCGTGCTGCGGTTCTACAGCGAACTGAGCGTCGAGGAGACGGCCGAGGTGCTGGGCTGCAGCGAGGGGACGGTGAAGAGCCTGACCTCGCGCGGCCTGGCCGACCTCCGCGAGTGCATCGGCGACCGGGCCACACGGAGGAACGGGTGAACACGTACCGGGAACTGCTGGACGCCGAGATCGGCGTGGCGCCACCGTCCACTGTGGACGTCGAGCGGACGATCCGCCGGCGCCGCCGGATCCGCCGTTACCGGCGCGCCGGCGGGGTGGCCTCGGCGCTCGTCGTGGTCGGGCTGCTCGCGGCGGTCGCCCTGCGCCCAGGCCCGGCCGGGCCGCCGCGCTACGGTGCGCCGCTTGACCCGACGCCGGCTTCGTCGCCAGGTTCGGCCGCCGCCCCGTCGCCCGGCATGACCGACAGCGAGGACGGCCCGCCCCTGATCGACGAGCCGGCCGCCGTGCGGTTGACCGCGGCGCTGAAGCAGGCGATGGCCGCGCGACTGCCGCAGGCCGAGTTCGTGACCAACCGGACCAGGCCGCCCGAGGAGGTGGCGGCTCTGGTGTTCAACCACCGGTTCCGGTTGCCCACGCCGGATCGCAGCGGCGAGGACTACTTCTTCGCAACGGCCGACGTGAAGCAGCCGGACGGGGCCGGGAGCATCGGGACCGGGAGCATCGAAGTGCTGGTCGGGCGCCTCGGCACCGGCCTGTTCACCGTGTCGACCGAGTGTGCCGACGAAGGTCCGCTCGATGCGCAAGGCTTCCAGTGCCAGCCGAGCACCGGCCCGCACGGCGAGACGGTGGTCACGAACGAGGTCCGGGGCAACCAGAAGATCACCTACGAAGTGTTCGTGACCAAGCCGGACGGCGTGGGCGTGATGATCTTCCTGCGGAACACCGGGCTGGGGCATGCCCACGACGACTGGAGCAGCTCCCCGACGCCGCCGTTGACCAAGACGCAGGCGCGTGAACTGGCGCTCGATCCCGGTCTGACGCTCTGAGCACCCGATACCGCGATCTTGGAAAGCTACGCACCGATTTCGGTGCATGGCTTTCCAAGATCTCTCGTCGGGCTAGCGGGCTAGCGGGCTAGCGGCGGAACTGGAGCGTGCGGATCTGATCGTCGGCGGCGGCGGGGCAGTCGGGCGCGTGGCAGGCGCCCCGGCCGCGGTCGAGGCCGCGACCCTGGTGCAGATCGAAGTCGTTGCGGCTGATCAGCACGACGTCCCAGGAGCGCGGCTTGAGCGGGCCGCGGACCCAGTACGCCCGATCGCGCGCGAGCGCGCGCAGCGCCGCGCGGGGCGTGGGCCGCAGGGCGACGAACTCGTGCCCGCCACCCGCCCAGTTGCGCCGCACGGCCCACCCGAACGTGGCCACTTCCTCGAACATGTGTACGAGTATACCGCGCATCGGCCCCTCGCGGTGTTGATATACGTCGATGCCGAGCCTTCTATCGTCCGGGAATGCGCCGGCCAACGCAGTCCCTGATCCGACGGCTCTTGACGTATCAAACGAGCCGGTAGGGCATCGGGTCACGGGTGTGTCACGGCCGGCCGGCGGGGGCCGGCTTGCGGCCGGCCGGCGGGGGCCGGCTTACAGCCGGCCGGCGCCGGCCGGCGGCGGCGTACCAGGCGGCGCCGTCGGCGTCGAGGCAGACGCCATCCGGGAAGGCGCCGGGCAGGTCGGCCCAGACCCGACGGCCGGACAGGCCGCCATCGGGGGCGATGTCGAACGCGGTGAGCCGGTTGGCGTAGCTCTCGGCGACGATCAGGGTCGCGTTGTCCGGGGTGATTGCGATGCCGTTCGGGAACTGCAGCCAACCCGCCGAGATCTTGGAGTCCCGTGGCCCCTATAACGACCACGAGACTCCAAGATCTCGAAAACCGCCTGTCGCCGAAGAAGTGGCTCGGCTCAACGGACGAAGCGCGCGCCGTGTACCCGCGTCGTGGTGTGCCGGGCGTCCCAGTCGACCGTGGACCTGTAGCGGATGCGTTCCGGGCACACCCATTGGCCGCGACGGAAGTCGACGATCGACGAGTGGCCGTGCACCTGACCGAACGGCACCGGATCGGTGGCGTCCAGCCACGAACCGTGCAGCGCACCCTCCCCGTGTCGCGAACGTTAGCTCGCGTCGGCTGAACGGGGGACGTACGCAGCGGGTCGGCGCCGGTAAAGTCCGTCGCCGTGTCCGCGATCCCCGAGTTCGCCGCGGCTACCGCATGCCAGCGGTGCGCGACGCCGATGACGGGTCTGTTCCACCAACCGGAGTGGTGCCCGAACTGCCAGTGGGGCCTGGAGCGCTTCGACGGCGAGCGGCACGGCGTCGTCGGGTGGAAGTGGCTCGACCGTCGGCTCTACGCGCTCGCCTTCCGCATGACGAACAGTGAGTTCGCGCGCCAGCAGGCCGGCGCGCCACCAGGTGCGGCGACCGGCACGCGGATCGCCGTGACGGCGGTGGCCGTCGCGCTGCACCTGACCGTGCTGGCGTGCCTCGTCGTCGGTGTGTGGCTGTGCGTCCACGACTTCCCCAGCCGGACGCTGATCGCAGGAATCCCGCTCGTGCTCGTCGCGATCCTGCTGCGGCCGCGGTTCTGGCGCCTGCCGTCGAACGTCACGGTCCTGCGCCGGCGCGACGCGCCCGCGCTGCACGACCTGGTGCACCGGGTGGCCGCCGCGGTCGGCGCGCCGGTACCGCACGTCGTCGGGGTCGACGGCGACTACAACGCGTACGCCACGTCGGTCGGCATCCGGCGGCGCCGGGTGCTCGTTGTCGGCCTGCCGCTGTGGGGCACGCTCGGGCCGCAGGAGCGGGTGGCGTTGCTGGGCCACGAACTCGGCCACTTCGTCAACGGCGACGTGCGGCGCGGTCTGTTCACCCAGCCGGTCTACCGCACGCTGCCGACCGTGCGGCTGCTGCTGACGCCCTCGCACGGCGCGGGCGGCGGCGGGATCGCCGCGTGGATCGGCACCGCCATCTTCCGGGTGATCGCCGCCGGCCTGCGGGCCGTGGTGTTCGCCGCCGAACTGGCGCTGCGGTGGCTCGCCGAGCGCGACGGCCAGCGCGCCGAGTACGACGCCGACGCCCTCGCCGCGCGGACCGGCGGCTCGGCCGCGGCCGTGTCCATGTTGGACGGTCTGGCGATGGGTGAGGAGATCCTGCTCTCGGTGGAGCGGGCGGCCCGGCGCGGCGACCCGGTGGTGGCGTGGCAGCCCGCGGCGGCCAAGCTCCTCGCGGAGGCGGCCACCACGATGCCGTCGCGTCGGCAGCTCACCGCGCGCACGGAGGTCTCGCTGCTGGCCTCGCACCCGCCGAGCGGGTTCCGGGCCCGGTTGCTGGAAGGGCGGGCGCCGGTGCCACCGGCCGTCGTGCTCGATCCGGATGCATCGGCCGCCATCGACACCGAGCTGGCCACCCACTACGAGCGGTGCTCAGGGCGTATGGCCAACCGCTGAGCCGGCCGGGCGCGGCTGCTCCTTCGTCATGTGCAGCAGCCAGTCGGAGTCGGTTCGGATCAGCGCGTAACGCCGTGAACCGGCGCGGCCGTGCAGGGTGAACAGCAGCCGCTTGTCGGTGCGGTCGTGCTCTTCCCAGGTGCCGATGTCGGCTATCGACTTGTCGGCGTCCTCGTAGGTGAGGTGCTCGATCTCGTGGTCGGGCACCGCGACCGCCAGCCGGTTGCCGGCCGGGGTCTGCGGCATGCCGCGTGGTACCGCCCACGAGCGCAGCACGCCGTCCTCCTCGAGCCGCAGGTCGAAGTGGTGCCGTGGCTTGCGGTGCTCGTGCAGGACGAACCGGGGCATGGGTCAAGCTTGGCAGACCCGGTTGCGGCCCGCCTTCTTCGCCTCGTAGAGCGCCTCGTCGGCGCGGGAGAGCAGCGCGGCCAGGTCCGGGTCGGTCGGCTGCCGCGACGCGATGCCCACGCTGACGGTCACCGTCAACGGCCCGGCCCGGGTCTCCACCGGGACGTCGGCGACGCCGGCCCGCAACCGCTCGGCGAGGTCGCGGCAGGTACGCGTCGCCGTTTCGGGCAGCAGCAGGACGAACTCCTCGCCGCCGTAGCGGCCGAGCAGGTCGGTGCGGCGCGCCTGGGCGGCGAGCCGTGCGGCCACGGTGCGGATCACGTCGTCGCCGGTCGGGTGCCCGTAGGTGTCGTTGATGCTCTTGAAGTGATCGATGTCGATCATCATCGCGGCGAGTGGACGCCCGTGCCGGGCCGCCGCGTCGACGTCGCGCTCGGCCATCTCCAGGAAGCGCCGGCGGTTCGCGATGCCTGTCAACTCGTCGACGACGGCCATGTTCTGCACCCGGGCGAACAGGCTGGCGTTGTCGTACGCGGTGAGGCCCTGCTCCACGAGCGCCGCGGCCACCTCGCTCTGCCCCGCCAGGCCGTCGGCCTCGGTGGACGCGAGGATCAGCGCGCCGATCGCCGCGGTCCGCGACCGCAGCGGCAGCACCAGCCAGGCCCGCGCGCCCGGCAGCCGGTCGGCGATCGCCTTCGGGATCGCGATGTCCGCGCCGGCGAGCGGATCGCTGCGCGCCAGCAGCGCCGTCGTGGCATGGTCCGCGACGACGGGACGCGCCGATTCCCCGTAGAAGCCGGATTCGGTCAGCGTGGGCGCGCCGTGCTCGTCGGAGGTCAGCAGCCACGCGCGGTCGGTGTCGAGCAGGGTCCGGGCCTCCCGCATCAGCCGGATCAGCACCTTGTCCGGTTCGAGGGTGTCGCTCATCGTCTTGAACGCGGCCCGCAACTGCTCGGCGAGGTCGCGCTGGCGCCGCACCGTCTGCATGGAGATCTGCAACTGCGCGGCGCGCGCCGTCTCCAGCGACGTGGCGACGTGGTTGGTCAACGCGATCAGGATGCCCGCGTCGTCGGCGGTGAAGATGCCCTTGGCCACCTGGCTGTCCAGGTACACGACGCCGAGCAACCTGTCCTCGAGGCGCAGCGGCGCGACCATGATGGAGCGCAGGCCGTGCAGCACCGCGCTCTGCGCGCCGAGGGCGGCGCCCTCCTCGGTGCCGGTCACCACCAACGGCTCGCGCGTCTCGCGGACGCGTTCGACGAGGCTCGCGCTGTAGCCGGTCAGCTCGCCGACGTCGTGGCCGGCGGCGTCGCGGCCGAGGTGCGGCACCAGGCGGTCGCCGTCCTCCGTGGTGAGGAACAGGTAGGCCCGGTCGGCGCGCAGGATCCGGATGGTCTCGTCGAGCGCGATGCGGGCCAGTTCGTCCGGGTCGAGCACGCGCGACGCCGCCACGCCCACCTCTTCGAGCGCGCGCAGCCGCTGGCGCTGCACGTCGCGCGTCGCCAGGCTGTCGCCGCGCGCGGCGCCGAGCGACAGCGAGGTCCGCGACGCGCGTGCCCGCCGGCGCAGGTCCGGAAACTCCGTCAGAATCCAGCTGCCGCGGTGCGCCCAGCCCTCCTGCTCAGCGATCGACAGCGCGAACAGCGCCTGGCGGTTGGCCTCGTCGGCGTGGCCGAGCGCGACCAGCGCGCGGGCCCGGATGCGGGCGGTCTCGTAGGCGAACAACGGCGCGTCCGGGCGAAAGCCGGTGCGGTTGCGCTCCAGCAGCCGCATCGCCCGGCCCGGCCGGCCCTCGAGCACCAGCAGGTCGGCGCGCGCGATCCGTTCCCGCGCAACGTGGGTCGGGTGCCGGCGGAAGCGGCGCAGCGTGGCGACGGCGGCACGGGCCTGGCGCAGCCGCTCCGGCCGGTCGGCGTCCGACGCGGCGCGCACCTGCGCGAGCCGGCCCATCGCAATCTTGAAGTGGACCGTGCGATGGGGGCGGAGCATCAGGGCCTGCTTGAGCCGCAGCGCGGCGAACCGCTTGAGCAGGCGGTCGAGCGCCGGTCCGGTCTCGTTCTGCTCGATGAGCATCGAGATCTCGGCGAGGTGCAGCTGCACGATCATGCCGAACCCGGGCTCGGTGATGTGCTCGGTGCGCACCCGCCGCAGCGCGGCGGCGGCCTCGGCGTGCCGGCCGCTCATCGAGCGCAGCAACGGTGCGGAGACCATCAGCGAGGTGGAGCTGGACGCGTTGAGCGACAGGCGCCGGCGGCCGAGTTCCCACCAGCGCGCCGCCTCCCGCGTGCGGCCGTGGGCCAGCGCGTCGACGAACAGGCCGGTGAGCGCGTCGGAGTACGCGCCCACCTCCATCCACCGGCCGTGCTCCGCGACCGCGCGCTGCCACGCCTCGCCGTCGTCCTGGTAGCCCAGGTACTTCGCGGCGGCGCCGTAGTGGGCGAGGACGGCGCGCACCACCGGGTCGCTCGTCGACCGGTCGGCCTCGGCGCGGGCGAAGTGGGCGGCCGAGACGCGCCGCAGGCCGAGGATTCCGCACAGGAACGCGAAGGCGCCGACGCTGCGCGCGTACTGCTCGCCCTCGCCGAGTCGGTTGCCCCAGTACAGCGCGTGCATGTTGTGCATGACGACGAGGTCCTGCCGCAGGCTGAGCACCCCGACGTACGAGCCCGCCTCGTGCAGCGCCGCGATCATCTCGCAGCGGCGGCGCTGCTTCTCCGCGGTGAGGCCGAGCCCGGTCCAGCGGATCAGCACCGCCGCCACGAACATCAGCGCCGTGGTCACGGTCAGGACCGCCGGGTTGCGGGGCAGCCTGGCCTTCATCTCGATGAGACCGCGGCGCACCGCGTCGCGGGCCGCGTCAGTGCGCCAGACGGCCCGGTGGACGTCGGCCAGCAGCACGAACATCCGGGCCCGGGCGAAGCGGTCGGGCTCCGCCCGCAGCGCCCGCTCGAGGACCTCGGCGGCCCGGTCGAACGCGCCGGTCTGCTTGAGCGCGGTGCCCAGCAGGCCGAGCAGGCGGGCGTCCGGGGTGCCGGTGCGGGTCATCGCGTGGTCGAGCAGCGTCACGGCCTTGGCCGGTGCGTAGTCGCGCAGCGCACGCTCGCCAGCGGTGAGGCACGCCTCCAGCGCGCGATCCGACGGGGCGAGCGGGCCGGCGGACATGTAGTGGTGGGCCACCTCGTAGACGTGCTCGGCCGGGTTGCCGGCCGAGGGCAGGGCCTCGAGGCCGGCGGCGATCCGGGCGTGCAACCGCTGCGCGTCGGCGTCTTCCAGCAGCGCCTCGCGGATGCGGTCGTGCAGGAACGCGTACTCGCCGGCCGAGCGGGCCTCGATCAGCCCGTGCGCGGCCGCGTCCAGCAGCGCCGCCAGCACGTCGGCCAGCTCGACGCCGTGGACCGCCGCGATCAGGTCCGGCCGGAACCGGGTGCCGGCGACGGCCGCCGTCGCCAGCAGCGTGCGCACCCCCGGGCCGAGCCCGCCGACCCGGGCGAGCACCAGGCCCAGCGCGTCGCTGGGCAGTTCGAGGGCGGCCAGGCCGTCGTCGTCGAGCAGCCAGGTGCCCCAGTTCGGCCGCAGCAGGCCGGCGTCGACGATCGCGCGCAGGTACTCCTGGACGACGAACGGGCTGCCCTTGCCGCGCGAGCCGAGCAGCCGCACCAGCCGGGCGTCCACGTCGATGCCGGGCAGCAGCGCGCCCACGAGCTCGGCGATGCCACCGTCGGTGAGCGGACCGAGCGTCAGGTCCACAGCCGGGGTGCCGCTCAGCGCGGCCACGACGGCGTTCGTGGCCGCGGCGCTGTCCTCGTCGTCGCGCGCCGTGGCGAGCACGAGCAACGGCGCGCCGCGCAGGTCGTCGGAGAGGCGGGCGAGCACCCGGCTGGTGCCCGGATCGAGCCACTGCACGTCGTCGAGCACGAGCAGCAGCGCGCCGAACCGGCGGGCGAGCGCGGTGAGGAAGCCGGCGAGGGCGAGCGTGAACTGGTCCTGGCGGTCGGCGTCCGCGTCGGCGGCCCGGCTCGACCCGAGCGCCTCGGCCAGCGCGGGAGACAGCGTCCCGAGCAGCGGTGCCGCGTCGCCGGCGCAGGCCGCGAGCTGCGCGCGGATGTCGCCGCGCCGCGCGGGCGGCAGCCGCTCGACGTCGCGCAGGTACCCGTCGATCGCGTCGCGCAGCGGGGCCAGCGGCACCGCGTCGTCGACCGAGCTCTTGCCCCACAGCACGAGCGCGCCGTCGGCGCGCGCGGTGCGGGCGACCTCGGCGGCGAGCCGGCTCTTGCCGGCGCCCGCGCCGCCGCGGATCACGACGACGCCGCCGCTGCCGCCGCGGGCTGCCTCCCACGGCGCGCTCAGGCGGGCCAGTTCGGCGGCCCGGCCGGCGAGCGGCTGGTGCGGGTCGCGGGCCGCCGCGTCGGAACCGGACCTGATCGTGAAGGGGCGCTCCGGCGCCTCGGCCAGCCGGCGCAGATCGGCCAGCAGCTCCTCGCCGTTCTGGTAGCGGTCGTCGGGGTCCTTGGCCAGCAGCGTCGCGACAAGGTCGGCGAGCGCGTCCGGGACGCCGGGAGCCAGCGCCCGCAGGTCGGGAACCGGGGCGAGCGCGTGCATCCGCAGCAGTTCGGTGACGTCCTGGGTGGGGAACGGCGGCCGGCCGGCGAGGCACTCGAACAGCACCGCGCCTACGGAGTACAGGTCGGACCGGTTGCACACCGGCCGCTTGAGCGTGCCGGCCTGCTCGGGCGGGCAGTAGGCGAGGGTGCCGACGGCGGCGTCCGCCCGCTGGGTGGACTGTCGGGCGGCCAGCCCGAAGTCGATGAGCCGTGCCGTCCCGCTCGGCAACACCATGATGTTGTCGGGCTTGACGTCGCGGTGGACGACGCCGATCCGATGCACGGCCGCCAGCGGCTCGACGACGTCGATCGCCAGCCGGACGACGCGCTCCGGCGCGAGCCGACCGCGGTGCAGGACGTCGCCGAGCGGCTCACCGTCGACCAGGTCCATGACGAGGTAGGCCCGGCCGTCGAGGTTGCCGACCTCGTGGATGCGTGGCAGGCCCGGATGGTTGACGCCGGCCAGCAGCGCCGCCTCGCGTCGGAACGCCACGAGCGGCGAGCCGGCCTCCGCGGCACCGCTCTCGTCGAGGATCTTGAGGGCGTACTCGGCCGCGCCGGCACCGGGCGGCCGGACCCGGTAGACGGTGGCCGCGGCGCCGTGGCCCAACTCCTCGAGGACCTGGTAGCCGGCGATCGTGGTGCCGGTGTCGACCGGGGTCGCCGCGCGTGCCGTGGGCACCCCGTCCCGACCGGGGACGGTGAGCCTCGCGTCGCGGTTCACACGTGTCCCATCGGCCGCGATCCGGGCAAGCTGAGCGGGGCTCACCAGGTTGTCAGGAGCAGGTGGTTGATCAGGAGTGCCGTGGCCGCCTGGACGGCCAGCCAGGGGCGGCGGTCCCGCACGGGGATCAACGACGCGCCCGCGACGAGCCACACCGCGAACGGCAGCCAGATGCGCTCCACCTCTGCCTTGCTCAGGCCGGAGGCGTCGGCCGCGAGCATCGCCGCCAGCGCGGCCAGGGGCAGGAGGAGGCGGGCGGTGGCCGCGCGTCGCACGATCACCGCGGCGGCCGGACCGGCACAGACGCCGATCAACGCCAGGTTCGCCCAGACCCAGTAGCCGTACGGACGGTCGCTCGCGATCCCCTGGTAGTAGCGCTGGACCACCAGGTGGTACCCGTCGGGCCACCAGAACCCCGCGACGGTGAAGGAGGCTGCCACGGCGGCCGCCCCGAGCGCGGCGTACAGCAGGGCCCGCACGTGCCGTCCCGCCACAACGAGCGCGATGGGCAGCATCAGCACCAGGCCGTACGAGAGGTACGCGCCGAACCCGAGCAGCGCCCCGCCCATCAGGCCGGCCGCCGTGGTTCCGCGGCGCGCGGCCACCGCCACCAGCGCGACCCCGGCCGCCGTCACGCCCGCGAACAGGCCGTCGGCCGACGCGCCGATCCACACCGCGCCCGGGAACAGCACGGCGAACGGGACGACGGCCCGCGCCGCCGCCTCGTCGCACAGCAGCCGTACCGTCGCCGGCACGCTGACCGCGATCGACGCCCCGACGAGCACGCAGGCCGACGCCGCCCACCCGCCGCCGCCCAGCCCGATCCGGTCCAGCGCGACGAACACGAGCAGGGCTCCCGGCGGGTGCCCGGCGACGTGCGTGGTCCACGAGTCGGGCTGCAGGTCGAGGATGCGGCCGGCGAACCCGCGCAGCATGGCCCGCACATCGGTGACGCCGGCCACCTCGCTGAGGTACTCGTGCCGGGTGGTCAGCCGCCCGGCGAGACCGCGCTGCCAGCCGTCGACGAGCGCCAGGCCGAGCGTCCACGCGACGGCCGTGGCGTAGCCGGCCGCGAGCAGGGTCCGCCAGCGCAGGGCGGCCGCGAGGCGCGGCCCCTGCCAGACGACGGCCGCCGCGATGGCCAGTGCCACCGGCGTGCCCGGGCCCACGTGCGGCAGCCAGTTCGCGAAGACGGGTGCCGCGCCGGCGCCGACCGGACGCCCGGTCAACCCCAGCACCGCACCGGTGACCGCGGCGACCACGAACAGCCCCACCGGCACCAGCGCCGCGGACACGTCGGCCCGCCGGCCGGCACCCGTCGAAGCGAGGACTTCAGACGCGCAGGGGCGCACTGGCGAACTCCGCGACGCCGGCCGCGAACGGGATCCGGGCGCGGTAGCCGAGTTCGGCGGCGGCGCGGGCCGGTGACGCGACGACGTGCCGCACGTCGCCGAGGCGGAACTCGCCGGTGACCACCGGGGCCGGGCCGTCCATCGCCCGGGCCAGCGCGCCGGCCATCTCGAGCACCGTGGCCGGTGCGCCGGACGCGACGTTGTACGCCCGCCACCCCGGTGCCCGCGCCGTCGCGTCGATCGCGGCGAGGTTGGCCGCCGCGACGTCGCGGACGTGGACGAAGTCGCGCCGCTGGCCGCCGTCCTCGAACACGCGCGGCGCCCGGCCGGCGGCCAGGGCCGAGCGGAACATCGCCGCGACGCCGCTGTACGGCGTGTCGGCCGGCATGCCCGGGCCGTAGACGTTGTGGTACCGCAGCGCCACCACCGACCCGCCGGTCTGCCGGGCCCAGGCGGCGCTCAGGTGCTCCTGGGCGACCTTGGTCGCCGCGTAGACGCTGCGCGGGTCCACCGGCGCCGACTCGTCCACAAGGGACGGTGCCAGCGGCGCGCCGCACAGCGGGCAGCCCGGCTCGAAGCGGCCGGCGCACAGGTCGGTCTCGGCCCGGGCGGCGGGCCGCACCGCGCCGTGCCGGTCGCACGCGTACACACCCTCCCCGTAGACCACCATGGAACTCGCCAGCACCAGCCGACGCACGCCGTGGCGGGCCATCGCGGCCAGCAGCACCGCCGTGCCGAGATCGTTGCAGCCGACGTACTCCGGCAGGTCCTCGAGGTCGGTGCCGAGGCCGACCAGCGCCGCCTGGTGCACCACCACGTCGACGCCGCGAACCGCGTCGGCGACGGCGTCCGGGTCGCGCAGGTCGGCGGCGCGCACCGGGTGACCGGCCACTGTGGACGGTAACGGTCGACGGTGTGCCGCCGGGTGGCCGGCATCCACAATGGACACATCCGATCCCGACAGCGCCTCGGCGATCGCCGAGCCGATGAAGCCGGCGCCGCCGGTGAGGAGTACGCGGGTCACGGCTCCGACCGTAGGCACGCGCACCGCCCGTGGACGAGGCACGTCACCGTTCGGTAATACCTTGTCTCCGGCTCGTAAGGGCTGCGCGGCCGGCGGCCGCATAGCTTTCGCCCCATGACCGATGTGGTGCTGCCCTGCCGCGACGAGGCACCGGCGCTGCCCGCCCTGCTGGCCCGGATGCCGGCCGGCTACCGGGTCATCGTCGCCGACAACGGCTCGACCGACGGCTCGGCAGAGGTCGCCCGCGCGCACGGCGCGAGCGTCGTGACGGTGCCGGAACCCGGGTACGGCGCGGCCGTGCACGCCGGGATCCTGGCCGCCGACCCGGCCGACGGCGTCGTCTGCGTGATGGACGCCGACGGCTCGTTCGACCCGGCCGAACTGCCCCGCGTGGCGGATCCGGTGCGCGGCGGCGCGGCGATGCTCGCCGTCGGCCGCCGGCGCCCGACCCGCGGAGCCGGATGGCCGGCGCACGCCCGGCTGGCGAACGCGGTCCTGGCGTGGCGGCTGCGGCGCACCACCGGCCTGCCGGTGCACGACATCGGCCCGATGCGCGCTGCGTTCCGCGCCGACCTGCTCGCGCTGAACCTGCGCGACAGGCGCTTCGGGTACCCGCTGGAACTGCTGGTGGCGGTCGGTCGGGCCGGTTGGCCGGTGATGGAGGTCGACGTCGCGTACCACCCGCGCGCGGCCGGCACCCGCTCGAAGGTCACCGGGACCGTGCGCGGCACCGCCCGCGCGATCCGCGACATGAGCCGGGTGCTGGCGCGGTGACCGAGCGCAGCGAGGTCACCCATCGGCTCAGGGGAGCCGATCCGCTTGCGGATCGGCTCCAAGGCAGCGCCTCGCGGAGCGAAGTGCTGCCGGTGAACGTCTTGCTGCTGGCGAAGACGCCGCAGCCGGGCCGGGTGAAGACCCGCCTGTGCCCGCCCTGCACGCCGGACCAGGCCGCGCGCGTCGCTGCCGCCGCGCTGGCCGACACCGTCGACGCGGTGAGCGCCGCCCCGGCGTCGCGGCGCACGCTCGTCGTGGCGGGGCCGCATCCGGCCCCGGCCGGCTGGTCGCGGGTCGGCCAGCGCGGCGACGGCCTCGGCGCCCGCCTGGCGCACGCGTTCGCCGACACCCGGCGGGCCGGCACGCCGAGCCTCCTTCTTGGCATGGACACCCCGCAGCTGACCGCCGACCAACTCGCCTTCGCGGCGGCACTGCTCGTCGAGGCCGACGCGGTGCTGGGGCTGGCCGAGGACGGCGGCTGGTGGGCTCTCGGTCTCACCGAGCCGCGGCATGCCGCCGTGCTGCGGGACATCCCGACGTCGTTGCCGACAACGGGTGCCCGCACGCTCGCCGGGTTACGGGGCCGCGGGCTGCGGGTGGCCACGCTGCCGGTGCTGCGCGACGTGGACACCGCCGCCGACGCGCGCGCCGTCGCCGCGTTGTGCCGGCCGACCAGCCGGTTCGCCGCAGCCGTCCGGCGCGAGGTCCCGTCGGTGGTGGCCGCGTGAGCGCCGCGGCGACCCTTTACGCCGCCCCCGGCGGTGGCTCGGCCGGCGGCTCGGCGCTGCGCGCGTACGAGGACGGGCTGCGGCTTGCCGAGGCAGGACACCGGGTCACGCTGACCCTGCGGGACGACAGGGGCGACCCGCACCCCGTCGACGTTGCCGCCTGGTGCCGGAGCTTCCTGCCCGGCGACCGCGGGCTGCTCGACCGCTGCGCCGGCCCGACGCTCGACGTCGGCTGCGGCCCCGGCCGTCTCACCGGTGAGCTGCTCGGCCGCGGACGGCCCGCTCTCGGCGTCGACATCAGCGCGGCCGCCGTGGCGATAGCCCGGCGGCGCGGCGTGACGGCGCTGCGCCGCGACGTGTTCGACCCGCTGCCCGGGCACGGCCGCTGGACGCACGTGTTGCTCGCCGACGGCAACATCGGCATCGGCGGCGCGCCGGGCCGGTTGCTGCGGCGCTGCCGCGACCTGCTCGCCCCGGCCGGGGCGGCGCATGTGGAGTGCGCCGCACCGGGAACCCGCACGTGGGCCGGGGTCGCGCACCTGTACGGGGCGGGAAGCGTTGCCGGGTCGCCGTTCCGCTGGGCGTCGGTCGCGATCGACGACCTGGCCGGCATCGCGAGCGACGCCGGGCTGCGGGCCACCCGCATCTGGACGGAGGCGGGCCGATGGTTCGCAAGCCTCGCCCGCGCGTGACGGCGCTGCTGGACCGGCCGCTGCCGGCACCGCCAGACCGGCTGCGGCGTGGACCGTTCCGGGCCGGCGCGTTCCGCTCCGCGCTGCGCTCGGAGCGGCTCACGAGCCACGCCGGGCTGGCGCTCGCCGTCGCGTTCGGCGTGTGCTTCCTGACCGGCCTGCTGAGCCATCTCATCCAGCACCCGCCGGGCTGGTTCTGGTGGCCGAGCCGGCCGGTGTGGCTGTACCGCGTCACCCAGGGCGTGCACGTCGCGACCGGGCTGGCGTCGGTTCCGCTGCTGGGGCTCAAGCTCTGGTCGGTGTATCCGCGCCTGTTCGCCTGGCCGCCGGCCCGCACGGTCGCGCACGCCCTCGAGCGGGCAGGGGTCGCGGTGCTCGTCGCCGCCGGGCTGTTCCAGGTGGTGAGCGGCGTGCTCAACGTCGGCCGGTGGTACGGGCCGATGCCGTTCTTCTTCACCGCGGGCCACTACTGGGTGGCGTGGCTGGTGATCGGGGCACTGCTGGTGCACGTGGGCGCGAAGCTGCCCGCGATCCGGCGGGAGTTGGCCCGCAAGCGCGGTCCCGAGCCGGCCGGCGCCCGCCTGTCCCGACGGCGCCTGCTCACAGCGACGGGCGCGGCCGCCGGAATCGTCACGCTCGCGACGGTCGGGCAGACGCTGCGGCCGCTGCGGGCCGTGTCGCTGCTGGCGCCGCGGAACCCGACGGACGGGCCGCAGGGGCTGGCCGTCAACCGGACGGCCGCCGCAGCCGGAATCGGCGACCTCGCCGGTTACCGGCTCACGGTCGCCGGTCCGGGATCCAGTCGAGTGCTCGATCTCGCCCAGTTGACCGCGCTGCCGCAACACACGGTGGACCTGCCGATCGCCTGCGTCGAGGGGTGGAGCGCCGGCGCCACCTGGACCGGCGTGCGGCTGCGCGACCTGGTCGCGCTCGTCGGCGCCGACCCGGACCGGGCCGAGGTCGACGTCGAGTCGCTGCAGCCGACCGGCCGCTACCGCCGCTCCACAGTGGAGCCGCCGTTGACCGCCGACCCGCTCACGCTGATCGCGTTGCGCCTGAACGGTGACGTCCTGCACCCCGACCACGGCTACCCGGCCCGGCTGATCGCGCCGAACCGGCCCGGCGTGCTGCAGACGAAGTGGGTCGGCCGGCTCACGGTACGGTCCCCGCGATGAGGCGGGCGCTCGTCGCACTCGGCGTGCTCGTGATGGCGTTCGCCGTCGCGGGCGCGCTGACCGACGACGACGTGCGCCGCTTCGGCGTCGTGGCGTTCCTCGTCGGGGTGCTGGTGTGGCACGACCTGCTCGTGATGCCGCTGGTGATCGCCGTCGCGGCGGTGGTGGGCCGGGCGTTTCGCCGGGTGGCGCGTAAGCGATCCGAAAGGCCACGGGTGCGCTCGGGTCGGTAGCGTCTTAGGGGTGGGACACCTGGTGCTTGTCGTCGACGACGACCCGATCGTCGGCGACGTGGTGCGCCGCTACCTGGAGCAGGACGGCTGCCGGGTGCGCCTGGTCGGCAACGGCGCCGACGCGTTGAACGCCGCCGCCGCCGAGCCGCCCGACCTCGTCGTCCTCGACCTGATGATGCCGGGCATCGACGGCCTGGAGGTGTGCCGGCGCCTGCGCCAGCGGCTGCCCGCGCTGCCCGTGGTGATGCTGACCGCGCTGGGCGAGGAGGCCGACCGGGTGCTCGGCCTCGAGGTCGGTGCCGACGACTACGTCACCAAGCCGTTCTCGCCGCGGGAACTGGTGCTGCGGATCCGGTCGGTGCTGCGCCGCGCGTCCGGATCGGTGGCGCCGCACCATCTGCCGGTGCTCCTTCGCGACGGCGACCTGGTGGCCGACACCGGCCGGCGCGTCGCGCACCTCGGCGAGCGCCAGCTTTCGTTGACGGTGCGCGAGTTCGACCTGCTGGCGTTCCTGCTCGCGAACCCGGCGCGCGCCTTCACCCGCGCCGAACTGCTGGACAAGGTGTGGGGCTGGCGGATCGGCGACCAGTCGACGGTCACCGTCCACGTGCGACGGTTGCGCGAGAAGATCGAGCCGGACCCGGCCGTGCCGACGCGTATCCACACGGTCTGGGGCGTCGGCTACCGGTACGAGCCGGCCACGCGTGACGACGATGCGTGACGACGATGCGTGACCTCGGGCTGATCGGGCTCTACGCGCTGGGCGCGGGGGCCGTCGTCGCGCTGCTGGGTGTGGTCGCGCTGCGCGGGGTCCGCGGGCGGTCCATCGCCGTCCACGTAGGACTGTTGCTCGCGATCACGGTGGCGGCCGTCGTGGCCGGCGTGGTGGCGGTGGCGAAGGCCATGTTCCTGTCGCCGCACGACCTGCAGGTCGTGCTGATCACCGTCGCCGCCTCGGCCGCGGTCAGCCTCGCGGTCGGCGTGGTGTTCGGGCGACGGTTGGCCGCGTCGGCCGTGTGGGCCGCGCAGGCCCGGGAGCGGGAGCGGCGGCTGGAGGCTGGCCGGCGCGAACTCGTCGCGTGGGTGTCGCACGACCTGCGCACGCCGCTGGCCGGCATGCGGGCGATGGTCGAGGCGCTGGAGGACCGGGTGGTCGACGACCCGGAGACGGTGGCCGAGTACCACCGGCGCATCCGCATCGAGGCCGACCGGATGGCCCGCCTGGTGGACGACCTGTTCGAGCTGTCCCGCATCAACGCGGGCGCGTTGCGGCTGGCGATGTCGAGCGTCCCGCTGGCCGACATCGTCTCCGACGCGATCGCCTCGGCCGCGCCGCTCGCGCAGAGCCGCGGCGTGCGCATCGTCGCCGACGAGGCGGGCTGGCCGGTGGTGCGGGCAAGCGAACCGGAACTGGCCCGCGTGGTGGGCAACCTGCTGGTGAACTCGGTGCGCTACACGCCGGCGGACGGCACGGTGCGCGTCGACGCGGGGCAGGACCACGGCGAGGCCTGGCTCGCCGTGTCCGACTCGTGCGGCGGCATCCCCGAGGACGACCTGGCGCGCGTCTTCGACGTCGCCTTCCGCGGCGAGAAGGCGCGCACTCCCGCGTCGGCCGGTGGCGGCGGTCTCGGACTCGCGATCGTGCGCGGCCTGGTCGAGGCGCACGGCGGCCGGGTGCACGCCCACAACACCGCCACCGGGTGCCGGTTCGTGGTGCGCATCCCGGCCGCGTCCTGACTCCTACGCCTTGCTGTACCAGACGTCGTCCAGCGCGCCCTGGAACTGGTCGTTGTCGCGGTAGGCGCCCTTGCCGCCGATCGACAGCGGCGCCGTGTTGTGCACGCTCAGGTCCGTCGGGATCCTCGCCGTGCCCTGCGGCACGCCGTCGACGAACACGGTCAGCGCCGTGGCCTCCCGGCGGCACTCGACCGCGTGCCAGGCGCCGTCGGCCACGGTGACGGCGCTTCGCGCCAGATGGATGCGGGTCTTTCCGGTGCCGACCAGCACGCAGCTCGGCCTGCCGGCGGTGCCGTCGATCTGGAGCTTGTACTGGCCGCCGGCGGCCGAGTAGCCCTTCTGCAGCACGTTCTCGCCGGCGGAGGTCTGGTCGTGGGCGAGCAGGACCGTTGCCCCGTACCGGAACGGTGTCTTGCCGGGGTTGAGGTCGTCGGCGCTGGCGGTCTGCAGCACCACCTTCGGACAGCTCGCGCCGCTGCACCTGGCCGGAAACTGCAACCCGTGCCCGGTTCCGTGGGCGATCGGCTGCACCGTTCCGCCGTTGCTGGACACTGTGGACAGCGCGTGCGCGAAACCCGATTCGTCAACCGGTCCGCCGGTCACCGCGTCGAAGGAGTAGCGCAGCGCAACGGTTTGCGGCGCTCCCGTCGTCGCGGTGCTTGTGGTTGTGGCGAATGCGGCGCCGGCTGTCGCGAATGCAGTGCCCACGGCGGCGGCCGCGACCACGTACCTGATGGCTCGTCGTGAATCCCCCATACCTAAATAGTCCCTTATGGGACTCAATCGGGAAGAGAAGCCACTTCGGACAGATGGGTAGAAGTATCCGCTGTTCGGTCAGGCGGGCGCGGGCTCCAGGCCGATGCGGACATCCGCCGCTTCGGGCGGGCGCAACAGGAACACCTTGGTCGCGATCCGCTCCATGAACCCGCCCCGGCCGACGATGAGCCCGGCGGCGAAGTCGACGAGCGGCACCGCGTCGGCGTTGGACAGCGCGGTCAGATCCATCACGACGGCCACGCCCTCGCGGAAGTAGTGCCCGACGTAGAACACGTCGCCGTAGCTTTCGGGGCGCACTGTCTTCACCATGCGGCCAGTGTCCATCGTGGCGACGCTCAGGTGAGGGATATTCGTCGGCGGTTCACCTTGTGGTTGGGTGTTCGGCGTGGGAGAAATCGGTCTGGCGGTCCGCGACGGCGTCGCCGTCATCTCGCTGCTCGCGCCGGAGCGCCGCAACGCGCTCACCGTCGCGATGGCGCGCGAACTCGTCGACGCCGCGGCCGCCGTCGATGCGGACGGGTCGGTGGGCGCGGCGGTGATCCGCGGCGAGGGCGGGCACTTCTGCGCGGGCGCGCATCGCGACGCCCTGCGCCGCCGCGCATGATCACGTTGATCTTGCAGTTGTGGTGCCAGGATATGCTGCGTTTCGCCCAGCTTTAGGTGGCACCACAACTGCAAGATCGGCGCGAGGTTCAGCGCTCGCTGGAGCGCCTCACGATGAGGTCCGGCTGGAACACGGCGTGCCGGTGCTCGTGGGTCGTCCCGTCGCCGGCGACCTCCTCGGCCAGCAGTTCGGCGGCGGTCCGGCCGAGCAGCTCACGCGGCTGGCGCACCGACGAGAGCGGCACGGCGGCCGCGGCGGCGAACTCGATGTCGTCGTAGCCGACGATCGCCAGGTCGTCGGGCACCCGCAGGCCGCGGCTGATCGCGCCCTGCAGCACGCCGAGCGCCAGCAGGTCGTTGGCGCAGAAGACGGCGGTCGGCCGGCTCTCGCGCGGCAGCGCGGCCAACTCGGCGGCCGCCGCCCGGCCGCCGCCGATCGAGAGGTGCGGCGTCGGGACCAGGGTGAGCTCGGCGGCCGAGCCGGCGAGCGCGTCGGTGGCGCCGTGGTACCGGTCGGCCACCTGCCGGATCGCCATCGGACCGCCGACGAACGCGAGGTGCCGGTGCCCGGCGTCCAGCAGGTGCGTGGCGGCGAGGCGGCCGCCCAGGACGTCGTCGACGGCGACCGAGCACCGGCTCGTGCTCGCGGCGCCCCTGTCGACGAGCACCACCGGGATGCCGCGCTCGATGAACCGTTCGAGGCGCGGCTGCGGCCCGTCGGAGACCGGCGTGATCAGCAGACCCTGCACCCGCTGCTCCTCGAGCATGTCGAGGTGCCGGTGCTCGCGGGACGGGTCTTCGCCGCTGTTGCAGACGATGAGCATGCCGCCGCCGGCCTCCACGACGCTCTCCGCGCCGGCCACGACATCGGTGAAGAACGGGTTCGAGACGTCGAGCACGACGATCGCGACGGTGCGGCTGCGCCCCGCGCGCAGCTGCCGCGCCGAGTCGTTGCGAACGTATCCAAGCTCGGCGATGGCCTCGAGGACGCGCTGACGGGTGGCCGGGGTCACCGCGTCGGGCCGGTTCAGCACGTTGCTGACAGTGCCCAGCGAGACGCCCGCCCGCCGGGCCACCTCCTTGATGCTGGCCGCCACGCGGTGGAACGTATCAGAGCCTTGACCCGCGGCCGGGGTGGTCGCTACGGTTCTGAGGTCGGCTGTGAAACGTTTCACTCAATCGTCGTGAGGATGTCATGACCCACCCCGAGGTCCGGAACCTGCTCGACCGCAGCAACCGGCTGGGCGCCGACCCGCGCAACACCAACTACGCCGGCGGCAACACCTCCGCCGTCGGCGAGGAGGTCGACCCGGTGACGGGCCGGCCGGTGGAACTGTTGTGGGTCAAGGGATCCGGCGGCGACCTCGGCACGCTGACGGAGGCCGGCCTGGCCGTGCTGCGGCTGGACCGGCTGCGCTCGCTGGTCGACGTCTACCCCGGCGCCGAGCGCGAGGACGAGATGGTGGCGGCGTTCGACCACTGCCTGTTCGGACGCGGCGGCGCGGCACCGTCGATCGACACCGCGATGCACGGGCTGGTCGACGCCGCACACGTCGACCACCTGCACCCGGACTCGGGTATCGCGATCGCGACGGCAACCGACGGTCCTTCCCTGACGCGGGCGATCTTCGGCGACCGCGTGGTGTGGGTGCCGTGGCGGCGGCCCGGATTCCAACTGGGGCTCGACATCGCGGCGGTGCGTCGCGACCACCCGGACGCGATCGGCGTGATCCTCGGCGGGCACGGCATCACCGCGTGGGGCGCCACGAGCGCGGAGTGCGAAGTCAACTCGCTTTCGATCATCGAGACGGCGGCGCGGTACCTTGCCGAGCACGGCAAGCCGGACCCGTTCGGCGCGGTCGTCGCCCCGCCACTGTCCGACGTGGACAGCCGCGAGCGCGCGGCCGCGCTGTTCCCCGTGATCCGCGGCCTCGTCTCGACCGACCGCGCGCAGGTGGGGCACTACACCGCGTCGGACGTCGTCCTCGACTTCGTTTCCCGGGAGCGGCTCGGCGAACTCGCCGCGCGCGGAACCTCGTGCCCGGACCATTTCCTCCGCACCAAGGTGCGGCCGATGGTGCTGGACACCGCTCCCGACGCTTCCGTGGAGGCGGTCGTCGAGCGGCTGCGCGAACTGCACGCCGCCTACCGCGACGACTACCGCGCCTACTACGAGCGGCACGCCACCCCGCAGAGCCCGCCGATGCGGGGCGCCGACCCGGCGATCGTGCTCGTGCCGGGCGTCGGCATGTTCAGCTTCGGTGCCACGAAGCAGGCCGCCCGCATCGCGGGGGAGTTCTACGTCAACGCCATCAACGTGACGCGCGGCGCGGAGTCGGTGTCCACCTACGAACCGATCAGTGAGGCGGAGAAGTTCCGCATCGAGTACTGGGCGCTGGAGGAGGCGAAGCTGCGCCGGATGCCGGCGCCTCGGCCGCTCGCGACGCGGATCGCGCTGGTGACCGGCGGCGGGTCGGGGATCGGCCGGGCTATCGCGCGCCGGCTGGCGGCCGAGGGCGCCTGCGTGGTGGTCGCCGACCGCGACGCAGGGTCCGCCGCGAAGGTCGCGGCGGAGATCGGATCCGAGGACGTGGCAGTACCGGTGACCGTCGACGTGACCGACGAGGCGGCCGTCGCCGCGGCGGTGCGCGACGCGGTGCTCGCCTACGGCGGGCTCGACCTGGTGGTGAACAACGCCGGGCTGTCCATCTCGAAACCGTTGCTGGAGACGACTATCGCGGACTGGAACGTCCAGCACCAGGTGATGGCGCGCGGCTCGTTCCTCGTCTCCCGGGAGGCGGCGCGGGTGTTGGTGCCGCAGGGGATGGGCGGCGACATCGTCTACATCGCGAGCAAGAACGCGGTGTTCGCCGGGCAGAACAACGTCGCGTACGGCGCGGCGAAGGCCGATCAGGCGCACCAGGTGCGGCTGCTGGCCGCCGAACTCGGTGAGCACGGCGTGCGCGTCAACGGCATCAACCCCGACGGCGTGGTGCGCGGCTCGGGCATCTTCTCCGGCGGCTGGGGCGCGCGCCGGGCCGCCGTCTACGGGGTGCCGGAATCGGAACTCGGTGCCTTCTACGCGTCGCGGACGCTGTTGAAGCGGGAGGTGCTGCCGGAGAACGTCGCGAACGCCGT
>Ga0111538_10001776_pt1 | contig 30258 bp, 27 predicted proteins | sample SoiMethybrSBSTD1_FD_79669 | JGI IMG/M metagenome (GOLD analysis project Ga0111538, IMG submission 79669) | Bulk soil microbial communities from a Populus tree surrounding site in Tennessee, USA - Soil MetaG P. TD hybrid SBSTD1 (version 2)... | ecosystem: Environmental > Terrestrial > Soil >... | reverse complement strand
GTCTATCAGTCGAGCCGCTACATCACCGATCGATTCCTGCCCGACAAGGCGATCGACCTCGTCGACGAAGCGGGCGCGCGGGCGAAGCTGAAGGAAGCGGGTTACAGCGAAGAGTTCGGCGAGATCAACAAGAGCATCCGTGTCGCCGTCGAGCAGATGGGACGCGCCGAGTCGGAAAAGGACTTCGAGAAGGTGCAGCGCCTGCGCGAGCAGGAGCAGCAGCATCGCGACACACTCGCCACCATCCGCGAGCAGTTCGAGGTCAAGTCGCACACGCGCAAGGTCATCGTCGGCAAGTCGGAGATCGACGAAGTCGTCTCGAAGTGGACCGGTGTGCCGATTGCCTCAATCAATCAGGACGAAGGCGACAAGCTGCTGCGAATGGAAGCCGATCTGCATCGCCGCGTGGTCAGCCAGGAGAAGGCGATCTCTGCGATCTCCCGCGCCATCCGCAGATCGCGGGCCGGGCTGAAGAATCCGAATCGACCCGTCGGCAGCTTCATCTTCCTCGGGCCCACCGGCGTCGGCAAGACCGAGCTGGCACGCGCGCTCGCCCACTTCCTGTTCGGCAGCGACAACGCGCTGATCCGCTTCGACATGTCCGAGTACATGGAGAAGCACTCGGTCTCGAAGTTGATCGGCTCGCCGCCCGGATACGTCGGCCACGAAGAGGGCGGTCAGCTCACCGAGAAGGTGAAGCGGAACCCCTATTCGGTGGTGCTGCTCGATGAAATCGAAAAGGCGCACCCGGACATCTTCAACATCCTGTTGCAGGTGTTCGAGGACGGCCACCTCACGGATGGCCTGGGCAACCGCGTCAACTTCAAGAACGCGATCATCATCATGACCTCGAACATCGGAGCGCGCTTCATTCAGAAGAAGGCGTCGCTCGGGTTCCAGGCGAGCGATACCGGCACGATCGACAAAAGCGTCAACGACATGGTGCTCGGCGAGGTGAAGCGGACCTTCAACCCCGAATTCATCAACCGCATCGACGAGATCATCGTCTTCGAAGCGCTCACCGACGACGACCTGCGCCGGATCACCGCCTTGCTGGTCGACCAGCTCAATGCCAATCTGGCGGACCGGCGGATGAAGATCCATGTGTCGCCGGAAGTCATCGACTGGATCATCGACAATACGCTGAAAGACCGCTCCTACGGAGCGCGTCCGCTGCGCCGCGCCATCCAGCGTCACGTCGAAGATCCGTTGTCCGAGGAATTGATCCGGGGCAACCTCCACGATGGCGAAATCGACGTATATGTGGAAGGGGGCCAGCTCGCCTACCGGCCGGCCGGCGTTTTGACCGGGGGCCGTCGGCTCGCCTGAGTTTTTCGGTTGTCGGACGGGTCCCGTCGAGCGCCGAAGCCAGACGCGCGGACCCGCCGTTGGTCAACGTGCCCCAACCAGCTGGCGGTCCAGTTCGTCCTAAATCCAGTAAACTAGGGTGTTTGTTCCGCTGCGGTGGGCTCCGGCGGGACAGGCTCTGCTTCTGGAACCCGGCGGCACGCGGGTCAAAATGATCGAATCGAATGCGTAAACAGCTACAAACGGCGTTGATGCTGGCCGGGCTGGCCGCGATGTTCGCCCGCGAAGCGTCTGCGCAGGTGGCGCCGGCCCAGGCCCCCGCGCCAGCCGCATCATCCGAAGCGCCGCTTCCTCCCGGGGTCCTGACAACGACGCCTTGCGGCACTGCGCTCCGCGCGCCGGAGCACATCCGGGCGACACCGCCCGCCGGCACGACGTTCATCTGGCAGTGGGAGCTGTGTTTTCCGACCCAGGACAATACCCCGAACGTCGAGCCGGAGACCTATCTCTATTACGTGAAGTTTCCGAGTCTGCTGAGCAAGCCGGCTGAAGGTGTGTGGAGCCCGTGGACCGAAGCGGCCGAGGACGTCGCCAAGGCCGACTTCAAGACGCTGATCAACACGACCACCTTCCTCGACGACCTGCGCATCGAGCGGTCCGACTACAAGTTCCCGAACGGTGCCGTCGGCGTCATCATCAACTACATCGCCGAGGAGCGGCAGCGCGTCAAGATCGTCGAATACCGCGACGGCAAGGGCGAGCCGATCAAGGTTCTCAAGCGCAGCGACATCGACGACAAGCTGCGTGAGAAGAACATCCAGGTGCGGCTCGACTCCTTTGTCGATCCGGCGCAGATTCGCCGCGTTGAAGGCGTGCTGCACGAGATGATGACGGAGAAGGGCTTCGCCAACGCCCGTATTTCGCACACCTTCTCCGACGTCGCCGGCGGACCGAAGCTCGTGAACGTGACGTTCGTCGTCTCCGAGGGACCGAAAGACAAGATCCGGCGCGTTGACTGGATTGGCAACACGGCGATGAGCGACGGCACGCTCACGAAGAAGATGAAGGAGAACAAGCCGAAGGGTGGCCTGTTCACCCTCGGCATGTTCAAAGGGGGCGGAACCTGGAAGGCGACGGCGTTCGAGGAAGACGCTGCCCGGGTGGTCGACTTCTACCAGCGGAACGGATATGCGCGCGCGCGTGTCGGGCAGCCCGAGGTCAAGGTCCTGCAGGAAAGCAAGGATAAGGAAACGCGGTGGGTCGAGCTCCGCATTCCCCTCACGGAAGGCCCCCGCTACCGCATGGGTGAGCTGACCTTCGAAGGCAACAAGGTGCTTCGCGCGGAAGCGCTCAAGCCGCTCTACAAGCTGACGCCTGGCGAGTGGTACAGCCGGAAGAAGCTGTACGACGGCTTCCGCACCACGCAGGAGGTCTACGGTCAGGGCGGGTACATGGAGTGGACGCCGGCGCCGATGTTCAAGTACAGCGACGATCCCGATCCGGTCGAGCAGGCGCTGACGAACCTGGTCCCGCCCATGCTGCTCGCCGCTGACGAGCCGGTCAAGGCCGGCGTCAAAAAGGTGGATCCCGTCGTCAACGTGAACGTGCTGTTCCAGGAGGGGCCGCAGTACTTCGTCCGCCGCATCACCTTCACCGGCAATACGACGACGCGCGACAACGTCATCCGCCGCGAGATGCGGTTGTTCGAAGGCGGTGTGTTCGACACGCAGGCGCTGAAATACAGTGTGCGCCGGCTGAATCAGCTCGGATACTTCACCGAGATTCACGGCGACGATCGCGACACGAAGATCGACAAGCTGACCGATCCACAGAACACCGTGGACGTCACGATGAAGCTGTCGGAGCAGAACCGGAACCAGCTGACCTTCGGCGCCGGCGTCTCACAGTACGAAGGCGTCTTCGGCCAGTTGTCGTTCCAGACGTCGAACTTCCTCGGCCGCGGGGAGAGCCTGACGGTCAACATGACGGCCGGCGACCGCTCGCAGAATTATCAGCTCGCGTTTACCGAGCCGTTCCTGTTCGACCGCAACATCACCGGCGGGTTCGATGTCTTCAAGCGCTCGCTCGATTACATCGGCTACTACACGCAGAAGTCGTCCGGTGGCAACCTGCTCTTCGGCGTGCCGGTCGCCGCTTTCAGCCGGATGTTCTTCCAGTATTCATACGAGTCGATCCGGATCGGCAACCTGAACGAGGCGCTGATCGATCAGTCGTGTCTCATCAGCACCTCCGGATGCTCGTCGATCGACTCACTGCAGGATCTGGAAGGCGCGCTGACGCCAACGCAAATCGAGCGCCTGAGACGCAATCCGTTCCTCCTCGAGTCGCTGCTGATCAATCAGGGGGGCAGCCGGACGATCAGCAAGGTCACGCCGAGTTTCGTGCACAACACGGTCGACAATCCGATTTTCCCGAATCAGGGCAAGAAGCTGACCGCGTCACTCGATCTGGCGGTGCTTGGCGGCAACACCAACTACTTGAAGCCGAGTATCGAGTTCATCTACTTCAAGCGCCACCTGCCGCGCACGTCGATCGGCTTCCGCGGCCAGGCACAGTACATCAGGGGACTTGGCAGTCAGCCGTGCTTCGACGATCTGACGCAGTCGTGTCGCAAGCCGCTGCCGATCTTCGAGCGGCTGACGCTCGGTGGCGAATACAGCATCCGCGGTTTCGATCTGCGCTCCGTCGGGCCGACCGTGCCCAACTCGGTGGCGGTGCTCGGCGGCAACAAGAGCCTGCTGTTCAACGCGGAATACCTGATCTCGATTGCCTCCCAGGTCCGGTTCGTGCTCTTTTTCGATGCCGGCCAGGTCCGCGACATCGGCGAGTCGTTCGCGTGGACGGAAGACCTCAAACAGCTCGTCTACCCGCCGGCGCCGCCGCTGCTCGACCTGTATTCGTCGGCTGCCGCTCTGGCACCGCCCGGGGCGCAGGTCACCACGCAAGTGGTCGGCACGGCAGCGGCATTCAAGACGTCAACGGGTGTCGAGCTTCGCTTTTTCATGCCGGTGCTCAACGTGCCGTTCCGGCTGATCTATGCGTGGAATCCGTCGCGCGCCGGCGTGCTCGACAATCAGTTGAGACCGCAGAAGGACACGACCTTCCGGTTTGCTGTCGGAACGACCTTCTGAGAAATTCCCGCCGGGTCCGCGCCGATGGATTCACATCGGCGCGGGACTCGGCCTACCCGGTGGCAGTTGTAGGGCGGGGTTCCGCCGACGGACGATTTAGCGAGGCGGACCCGCCGATTGCGTCGCTAGTAATGCGTGACGACGATCGTGTAGTCCGTGGGTGCGGTCAGCTTGCCGACGTCAGAAATACGGACGCAGAAGGTGCCGATGGCGGCAGCGGCGCCCAGGATACTGTTGGTCGTCGCATCGTCCTTCGCCAATGTGATGGCGCAGTACTGTCCGTTCCAGACGCCCATGGCGAAGCTGACAATCGCAGCACTGTCCGGTGACAGCGCGGTCAGTGTTGCACCAGCTTGACCGGCGTCCATGGTGATGAAGGTATGGGTCGCGGCGCCGTTGATGCCGATCGTGCCGGCGTAGGTCTCGCTGATCTGGACGGCAGGTGTCACCGGGGTCGTTGGGGTACTGTCGTCTCCGCACGCCGACATCAAGGCGCAGGTGGAGACAAGAACAGAGAGAAATAGCAATCGGAACATCGGAAATCCAATCTTACTTGATAAAATTGCCGGGCTTGAGAAAGGACCTATCGGAATGAAAGTGTTTGTTGTTGCTCTGGCGTTCGGCCTGGTGCTGTCCGCCGCTCCCAGTTTCGCGCAGGCGCAGGCTCCCGCGCAGCCGGCGCCGGGTACCGTGAAACCGTCGCCGCCCGCGCCCGGCACTGTCAAGCCGCCGCCTGCCGCACCCGTCACCCAGCCGGCGGCGCCGAAGGTTCCGTTTCAGACCGGCCTGAAGTACGCGTTCGTCGATCTGCAGGAAGTAGCGCAGACGTCGGCGCAGGGCAAAGCCTTCAACGCCAAAGTGGCGGCGCTGCAGGAACAGAAGGTGAAGGAACTGCAGGACCGCAACAAGGCGATGCAGGCCAATCAGGAAAAGCTGGAGAAGGGCGCGACGGTACTGAACGCGCAGGCGCAGGCGCAGCTGCAGGGCGAAATCGAACGGCAGCAGAAGGAGATTCAGCGCTACACCGAGGATGCTCAGCAGGAGATCCAGGCGCTCGGGCAGCAGCTGCAGGGGGACTTCGAGCGCGTGCTGCGGCCGATCATCGACAAAGTGGCCAAGGAGAAGCAGGTCCACTTCGTGTTCGACGCTGCGCAGAGCGGGCTGGTCTGGGCCGATCCGAGCATGAACCTGACTGCCGACGTCATTCAGGCGCTCGACGCGTCGACGTCGACCGCCAAGCCGGCGGCGGCACCGGCACAGGCGAAGTAGGATCGGGGGGTGTCGCTGCACCTCCCTGAGGTCCTGTCACGTCTCGACTATCGATCTCCCTTCAACTTCGTTGATGCGATCACGGAGCACGAGCCGGGCAACCGGCTCGTTGCATTCAAGAGCGTCACCGTCAGCGAAGAGTTTTTCCAGGGCCATTTTCCCGGATACCCGGTGATGCCTGCCGTGCTGATGATCGAGGCGCTCACGCAGGTGGCCGGGATTCTCCTGCTCCATCGGCCGGGGGCGCCGCCCAACGCGCGCGCCACCCTCCGCGGCGTCAACAACGCGAAATTCCGCCGCCAGGTCGTGCCGGGCGATCGCCTTCGAATGGAGGCGACCCTCGGGCCTGCGCGCTCGCGCCTGGCGAAAGCGAACGCCGCCGCGTACGTCGACGACCAGGTCGTGGCCGAGGCAGAGCTCCTGCTCAGCATCGAACCGGCCGCGGCCTACATCGACCCGACGGCGCACGTGCATGCGACGGCGCGGATTGGCGCCGGGACCATCGTCGGTCCCAACGCCATCATCGGTCCTGACGTCACCATCGGTGAGAACTGCCGCATCGGCGCCTCGGTCGTTGTCGAAGGATGGACCGAAATCGGCGACGACACGAGCATCTTTCCGATGGCGTCGATCGGCCTCGCGCCACAGGATCTGAAATATCGCGGTGAGCGCACCCGGCTCGTGATCGGCAAAGGCAACACCTTCCGCGAGTTCGTCACCATCAATCGCGGAACGCAGGGCGGCGGCGGCCAGACGACGATCGGCGACCACAACCTGTTCATGGCCTACGTACACGTCGCCCATGATTGTCACGTCGGCAGCGAGACGATCTTCGGCCCGCACGCGACCCTCGGCGGCCACGTCGACGTCGAAGATTTCGCCAACATCAGTGCCGGATCCGCCGTGCACCAGTTCTGCCGCGTCGGCAGGTATGGCTTCATCGGCGGCTATTCGGTCGTCACGAAGGACGCCCTGCCGTTCGCGCGCACGATCGGCAGCCGTCCCGCCCGCATCTTCGGCGTCAATACGATCGGCCTGTCGCGACGCGGCTTTACTCCCGAGACGATCTCGCAACTGAAACAGGCCTATCGTTATCTCATTCAATCGAAGCTGAACACGACGCGGGCGTTGGCGCGCATCGATCAGGATCCGACGCTGACGTCGTCCGAGGTCCACTACCTTGTCGATTTCATCCGCAGCTCGCGTCGCGGCGTCATTCTGCGCCGGCCGGCGCGACGCACCGAGGAGCTCGTCGCCGACGAATGAAGCTCGGCCTCATAGCCGGTAACGGCCGCTTTCCCTTCCTCGTGCTCGAAGCCGCCTGCGCGCTCGGCCACCAGGTCACCGTGATCGCAACGAAAGAGGAGGCGTTCAAGGATCTGGATGACGCGGCACGGCAGCATGGCGCGGCCATTCACTGGATCTCAATCGGCCAGCTCGGAACATGCATCCGCCTCCTCAACGATGCCGGGGTCTCGCACGCGGTGATGGCCGGACAGGTCAAACACACGAAGATTTTCTCTGGTGGCATCCGTCCGGACGCGACCTTCCTGACGCTGCTGGCACGACTGCCGTTTCGGAACACCGATGGCCTGATCGGAGCCGTTGCCGGCGCACTCCGCGACAAAGGGATCGAATTGATCGACTCGACATCGCTGCTGCAGCCGCTGCTGGCAACTGCCGGGGTGATGACCGAGCGGACGCCAACAGCGCCCGAGCGTGACGACTTCGAATTCGGTTACCGCATGGCCGACGCGATTGCCGGACTCGACATCGGTCAGACAATCGCAGTCAAGCACAAGGCGGTCGTCGCTGTGGAAGCGATGGAGGGGACCGACGAAGTGATCGGTCGCGCCGGGTATCTGGCCGGGCCCGGGGTGCGCATCATCAAGGTCGCAAAGCCGAAACAGGACATGCGCTTCGACGTGCCCGTGGTCGGCCTGGCGACCATTCAGGCCATGCGCGTGGCCGGAGCGAGCGCGCTGTCGATTGACGCCGGCAAGACTCTGGTGTTCGAACGGGATGCGATGCTGGCGTCGGCCAACGAGGCCGGAATCACAATAGTAGGGAGAGATCGGAATTGACGAATCTACGGATTGACGAATTGACGATTTCAATTGATCAATTCAAATTCGAGAATTCGTAAATTCGCACATTCGTCAATGGAGCGTCTTCGCATCGCCGTCATCGGCGTCGGACACCTTGGTCAACATCACGCACGCCTGCTGGCGTCCATGCAGGACGTGGAGCTGGTGGGCGTGGTCGATACGAAGCCAGGTCGCGCGGACGAGATCGCCGCGAAGTACGGCACGCGCGCGTTCACCGACGCCGCCGACGTTCTTGCACTCGTCGACGCAGCGATCGTGGCCGTGCCGACCGAGTCACACGTGGCCGTGGCGCTGCCATTCATCGCGCGCCGCGCCGCCGTGCTCGTCGAGAAACCGCTGGCTTCATCCATGGCCGATGCCGATCGGCTCATCGACGCAGCCGACCGTCACCAGAGCCTGCTCGCAGCGGGTCATACGGAGCGATTCAACCCGGCAGTGACGACGGCGTTGCCGCTGGTCGCCAATCCGCGGTTTATCGAGGTTCATCGTCTCGGCGTGTTCCCCGAACGGAGCCTCGACATCGACGTGATCTTTGACCTGATGATTCATGACCTCGACCTGCTGCTCGCCTGCGTCGGATCGGACGTGGTGTCGATCGAAGCCGTCGGTGTTCACGTGCTGACGCCGCGAACGGACATCGCCAATGCCAGGGTGCGTTTCGCGTCCGGCTGCATTGCCAACTTGACGGCAAGCCGGATCAGCCGCGAACGGGTAAGAAAGGCTCGGTTCTTCCAGCACGATTCCTACGTGTCCATCGATTTTGCGTCGCAGGAGGTCGACGTCTACCGCCTGGTGCCGTCGACGGGTCGCCCCACGATTCAGGGCGGCAAGCTTCCCGTGACGCACGACGAGCCGTTGCATCGTGAGCTCGTTGACTTCGTCGAAGCGGCGAGGACCGGTCGCGCCCCTGGCGTTCCCGCCCGTGCGGGGCGTGCCGCGCTGGCGCTGGCAACGCGGATTGCCGAACAGATGGAAGCGGCTTTATGAGAACGCGTATGCAGGATGCAGAATGCAGGAGCGCGATTTCTGCATTCTGCATTCTGAATTCTGCATTCTGAATTGATCAATGCCAACCACCCTCTTCGATACCTACATCGACCGAATCAGTGCCGGCGAACGGCTGCCCGCAGACGACATTCGTGAACTTGCACGGACGCCCGACATTCTGCCGCTCGGAATGCTTGCGGACGCGCTGCGCCGGCGCCTGCACGGCAGCCGCACGACGTTCCTCCGTGTCGCCAGCTGCGCACTCGATCAGTCGATTGCCGACGCTGTCCCCCCCGCCGCCCGCGAAATCCGCCTGACGGGCGCGCCGGAGACGCTCGCTGCCGCCGTCAGCGCGGTGCAGGCTGCGCGAGCCGTCGCCGGCAACCGCACCGTGGCGGCATTCGCATGGGCCGACGCCGAGCGCTGGCGCGAAGCGGAGGGGCAGGGCGTGTTGAAGCAGTTACACGACGCAGGGCTCGACGCAATCGCCGAGCTGCCGCTCGACAAGGTCGCCGACCCGCGCACCGCGCTGCGGGCGCTGACGAGTCGCGGTTTCGCGCAGGTCCGGTTGTCGATCGTCACCGCGCCCGCGGCCGAACGCACCGAGCTGTTGCTGCGCGTCGCCGAATTGCAGGACGAGTTCGGCTGCGTCCAGTCGTTGGATCCGTTGCCTTTTAAGCTGGCTGCCTACCGTCCGACGACCGGTTATGACGACGTGAAGATGGTCGCCATCGCACGGCTCGCGGCGCCGAACGTTCCGACCATTCAGGTCGATTGGCAGCGTTACGGGCCGAAGTTGGCGCAGGTCGCGCTGACATTCGGCGCCGACGACATCTACGGCGTGTCGCCGTCAGACGAGGCACCCGACGGGCGCCGCCGGGCGCCGCTCGAAGAGATTCGCCGCAACATCGAGGCGGCAGGGTTCGAACCGGTCGAGCGCGACGGCCGGTTCGCGTGAGCATGCCTGTCCGCATCGGGGCAGTCGGCTACCTGAATGCGCGGCCGCTCACGTGGGCACTCGACCGCGATCCGGATTACTGGCGGATCCGCTACGACCTGCCCTCGGTCTGCTCCTCCCTGCTGCACGCCGGCGAGGTTGATCTCGGGCTGGTTCCATCAATCGACTATCTGCAGGATCCTGACTACCGGTTCGTTCCTGGCGTGGGCATCGGCTCGCGTGGTCCTGTCGCGTCGGTCGCGTTGTTCACACGCGTGCCTGTGGACCGCATCACCTCGATTGCACTCGACACCAGCTCGCGGACTTCAGTGACTCTCATTCGGGTCCTGTGCCGGCACCACTTCGGCATCGGTCCCGATTTCATCTCGCACCTTCCTGATCTGCCTGCGATGATCAAGAAAGCGGACGCGGCCCTGCTGATCGGCGATCCGGCGTTCGAGACGGACCATGCGGCGCTCGGTCTCGAGAAGATCGATCTGGGGGAGCAGTGGACGGCAATGACCGGGCTGCCGTTCATTTACGCGGCGTGGACCGGCCGGTCGGGGGTCATCGGACCGGCCGACGTGGCGGCGCTTCAATCCGCGCAGCGCGTGGGCGTAGCGTCGGTTGACGCCATCGCCGCCGAATACGGGCGGGGCGATACCCGCCGCACGGCACGCGCCGCTGTCTACTTACGGGATAATGTCAAATACGGACTGGGGGCTGACGAAGCGGCCGGCTTACAGCTCTTTTTGAACCACGCTGCCGATCTGGGGCTTGCGCCTCGCCGGAGGCCGCTGGAATTTTTTTGACAGGGGTTTGGCGGGTCCGCCTCGCTGGTGTCAGCCTCGGCGGCACCCGCCCTACACAGGAAACTAAACTGTCGGCGGGGCAGCAACTGTAGGCCGGGTGCCGCGGCGGAACGATTCATCGCCCGGACCCGGCAGAAAACTGTAGGCCGGTGCCGCGGCGGAACGATTCATCGCCCGGACCCGGCAGAAAACTGTAGGCCGGGTGCCGCGGCGGAACGGTCATCGCCCGGACCCGGCAGAAAACTGTAGGCCGGGTGCCGCGGCGGAACGATCCATCGCCGCGGACCCGGCGGAAACGATGATCGATCAAATTGCCCGCAAGGTCGCCGATGGCGGCCGCATCGACGCCGCCGAAGCGCTGGAGCTGTATCATCGCGCGCCGACGCATCTGCTCGGCTCGCTCGCCGACGGCATCCGTGCGCGCAAGCATCCGGACCGGATCGTCACCTACATCATCGACCGCAACGTCAATTACACGAACATCTGCGTGGCCCGCTGCAATTTCTGCGCGTTCTATCGGCCCGTTGGTCACAGCGATGGCTACGTCCTCGGCTTTGAAGAGATCTTTCGCAAGATCGACGAAACGATCGCGGTCGGCGGCAACCAGCTGCTGCTGCAGGGCGGCCACAACCCGGATCTGCCGATCCAGTGGTACGAGGACCTCTTCCGCGCAGTGAAAGCGCGGTACCCCGAGTTCAAACTGCACGCGCTGTCGCCGCCTGAAGTCCTGCACATTTCCCGGCTGAACGGACTGTCGACTGCTGCGGTGATCGACAGGCTCGTCGCGGCGGGCCTGGACAGCATTCCGGGCGGTGGCGCCGAGATCCTGGTCGATCGTGTTCGCAAGCTCCTGAACTGCTATTCGAAGGCGTCGTCAGACGAGTGGCTCGCCATCATGGGTCAGGCGCATCGCGCCGGGCTCCGGACGACGGCGACGATGATGTATGGGACCGTGGAAACGGACGAGGAGCGGATCGAGCACATGATCCGCCTGCGCAATCTGCAGGATGAAACGGGCGGCTTCACGGCATTCATCACCTGGAGCTATCAGCCTGAGCACACCGAACATGGCGGCTACGAGGCCACCGGCGTGGACTATCTCCGCACCCTGGCGCTGTCGCGGATCGTGCTCGACAACTTCGATAACCTCCAGGCGTCGTGGGTGACGCAGGGCGGCAAGGTCGGTCAGCTCAGCCTGGCGTTCGGCGCCAACGACATGGGCAGTGTGATGATCGAGGAAAACGTCGTCCGCGCCGCTGGCGCTAGCTACTGCATGGACGAACTCGAGATTGTCGAGAACGTCGAGGACGCGGGGTTCATTCCCAAGCGCCGCAACATGCACTACGAGATCCTCGGCGACCCCATCTTCCGTGAGCGCGACGTCCCCCGCATGCTGTCGCTGGCGACGGCACGCGCCGAAGGTGACTCGTCGGTGCCCGACGAGCTCAGGAACTACCCCGCGCGAAGCCGCCAGGGAAAAGCACTGCGGCTCGCGCAGTAATTGCCTTCATACCGGGCAGCCTGGATTCTGCCCATCGCCGACGATCCGATTCACGACGGCTGGGTGAGCATCGCCGCCAATCGAATCTCTGGCCTCGGCGGGTCTGCCTCCGACGGAACCAGTCTCCGGCGGGACCCGCCCTCCATCGATCTCGGCAGTTCCGTGATTCTGCCCGCGCTCGTCAACGCTCACACGCATCTCGAGCTCTCCTATCTCCACGGTCGCGTGCCGCCGGACCGCAGCTTCACCAGCTGGATCAGGTCGCTGATGGCGCTGCGCCGCGGCTATCCCGATCCGTCGGCGCCGGAGATCCTGACCGCGGCGCGCGCCGCGATCGCCGCCGCGCGTTCACACGGCACCGGTCTGATCGGCGATGTCAGCAACACGCTGGTGACCATCCCGCTGCTGCGGGAGGCGCAGATGCCCGCGCAGGTGTTTTACGAGCTGCTCGGTTTCAACGTGGCGGATCCGCAGGCCCGCGTCAATGCGGCGGCGGCCGCCGTTGCGGCCGACGAGAGCACCAGTGACGTTCGCACCACCCTCGCTCCGCATGCTCCGTATTCCGTGTCGCCGGGGATGTTTCGTGCGATTCGCGCGGCAGTCGACGAACGTCCAGCGCCTGTGTCAGCCGTTCATCTCGGCGAGTCGGCAGACGAAGTCGAGTTCCTCAAGCAGGGAAGTGGTCCGTTTCGGGTCCTCCTCGAGGAGCTGGGCGTCTGGTCGCCTGACTGGGAACCGCCGGGCACGTCCCCCGTCGGCTATCTCTCGGACCTGGAATTCCTCGATCGCTGCGTTCTGGTCGTTCACGGCGTGCAGTTTGACGGCGACGATCTGTCGCGACTCTCATCGCTGGGCGTGACGATCGCCTCCTGCCCTCGCAGCAACGTGCACGTCGGCGTCGGCTCACCGCCGCTCGAGGCGTTCTATGCCATGGACGTCAACGTCGCCTTCGGCACCGACAGCCTGGCCAGCGTTGCCGATCTGAACATGTTTGCGGAACTGAAGGAGGCACGCCGCATCGCGCCGCGTGTGCCGGCGCGTCGGCTGCTGGAAAGCGCGACGCTGACCGGCGCGCGGGCATTGGGATTCAGCGACGACTTCGGCAGCATCGAAGCCGGAAAGCGTGCAGCCTTGATTGCCGTGCGCGTACCGGAGGGCGTACGCGATGTGGAAGAATACCTGTTGAGCGGAATCGAGCCCGAAGCCGTCCAGTGGCTCGATCCGCCAGCTCCCAACTGGCAATTCCCAATTCGCACGGGTGGATGACACACCTCGCGCGGTTGGACGTCGGAGGTTGGTAGTTGATCACGGATCCATGCGCACGCTGACCACCTATTTTTCGTTCGTCCGCTTCAGCCACTCGGTGTTCGCGCTGCCGTTTGCGCTCACCGGTGCGCTGCTGGCGTGGCGTCAGCATCCGTTCTCCTGGATACAGGTCGGCTGGATTGTGCTGTGCATGGTGAGCGCGCGCAGCGCGGCGATGGGGTTCAATCGCCTCGTCGACGCGCGCTTCGACGCGCTCAATCCGCGGACCGCGATGCGCGAAATCCCGCGCGGCGCGTTGAGCCGATGGGAAGCCGCGCTCTTTGTCATCGTCTCGGCGGCGGTGTTCGTCTACGGCGCGTCGCGGCTCAGCACCCTATGTCTGGTGCTGGCGCCGGTGGCGCTGGTGATCGTGTTCTGGTACTCGCTGGCGAAGCGAGTCACGTCGTATACGCAGCTGTTTCTCGGACTGGCGATGGCCGTTGCACCGGTTGGTGGATGGATTGCCGCCGGTGGGCGCGCGGGTGCCGCGCCATGGCTGCTTGGACTCGCGATCGGATTGTGGGTGGGCGGGTTCGACATCCTCTATGCGTGCCAGGACGTTGACTTCGATCGCGGCCACGGACTCCGATCAATCCCCGTGCGGTTCGGCGTGCCGCGGTCGATTGCGATTTCACGGTTGATGCATGCGGCGACGGTCGTCGTAATGGCGGCGTTGTGGGCGGTGGCCGATTTGCCGGTGCTGTACCTTGGCGGAGTCGTCATCGTGGCCGTGCTGCTGGCGTACGAGCAGTCGCTCGTCAGCGCCGACGACCTGTCGCAGGTGAAGAAGGCTTTCGACCTGAACGGCTACGTCGGCATCGTCTATTTCGCGGCAACCGCCCTCGCGCTGTATATCGAGTGACGACGCCAGCGCCGCCCGACAAGAATCCGGCCCGCATCGCAGGAATGTTCGACGCGATCGCGCCGCGCTACGACCTGCTGAACCATCTGCTGAGCGCAGGCATCGATCGCCGTTGGCGGATCCGCGCCATCCGCACCCTGCAGCTCACCGGCCGCGAGACGCTGATCGACGTCTGCACCGGCACCGCCGACATCGCGCTGGCGGCACATGGAGCCAACCGTATCGTCGGCATCGACTTTGCCGCGGCGATGCTTGGACTCGGCCTGACGAAGGTCCGTCGCGCTGCGGAAGACCGCCGGATCACGTTGATCCGCGGCGATGCGCTGAATCTACCGGTTGCCGACGGCAGTGCGGATGCCGTGACGATCGGGTTCGGGATCCGTAACGTGCTGCGCCCGGATGTCGGGTGTGGCGAAATGGCGCGTGTGCTGCGTCGTGGCGGCAGGCTTGCGATCCTCGAGTTCGGCATGCCCCGTGTCCCCGGAGTGCGGGCGCTGTACGAGTGGTATTTCAACCGCGTTCTGCCGTGGATAGGCCACCGCATCTCGGGTCACGGCGGCGCTTACTCGTACCTGCCGCAGTCGGTGGGCAGCTTTCCGCCTCCTGCTGAGTTCGTGACAATGTTGCGGCAGGCCGGATTTGCCGATGTACGGGCCGTCCCCCTGACGTTCGGCATCGTCTACCTGTATACGGCGGTGAAGCGGTAACCAGTGGCTCGCGGTTTGCGGATAGGATCCCCTAACCCGTTGAATTAGCGGATGTTATAATCACTCTTCCAATCATTGATTCATTTCGATTTCGACGATCGGTACCAGGATGAACTCGTCGTTGGCAACGCGATTTCAAGGCGAGACGGCATCCTGCTCGCGGCGGTGTTCCACGCCGTCGTCGTAGCGCTGATCTTCTTCGGCGCTGAGCTGACGTTCCTCAAGCCAGACCCTGCGGAACTCGAAGCGCGGCAGCAGGAGCTTCTGCGGCTGCAGCGCGAGCATGACGCGGCGGCGCGGCGGTTCGTCTTCGTGCAGCCGCGCGTGGATCTGGAGGCCAAGAAGCCGCCTCCACGCCCCGAGCTGTCGGATATCAACAGGCAGGCGCGCGCACCAGAGCGGGCAAAGACACCGCAGAATCCGTTGCCCTTTTCGCGTGGTGATACCGTCGAACGCACGGAAGCTGCCCCGGAAGAGCGCGCGCGAGGCGCCGAAACCGAGGTCAAGCCAAACACCGAACCTCCAAAACCGGAACCGCAGGAGCAGATCGCCAGGGCCCTCCCTCCGGCCGACACCGGCATCCGGCGCGATACCGAGATCTCCCGTCCGGCGCCCGGCCGGCTCGGCGACGCGCTGCGCAACCTCGAGCGGTACGTGCAGAACCAGACGTTCAACAACCCGCAGGGCGGACTGAACGATCCCGGTTCGACGATTCAGTTCGACACCAAGGGCATCGACTTCGGTCCGTGGATCCGCCGCTTCGTGGCGCAGGTGCGGCGCAACTGGTTCATTCCGAGTGCGGCCATGAGCTTCCGCGGCCACGTCGTCGTCCAGTTCAACATTCACAAGAACGGACGGATCACCGACGTCAACGTCGTCGCGCCTTCGTCGATCGAGTCGTTCAACCGCGCCGCCTACAATGCGATCGTCGGTTCAAATCCCGTCGAGCCGCTGCCGCCTGAATATCCGGACCCCGTCGCCTTTTTCACGGTGACGTTTTTCTACAACGAGCAACCCCCAGGTTAAGAATGCCGACACGCACACAGCAGCTTGGATTGATCATCCTGCTTGCGGTGCTGGTGCTGTACGTATTCTGGCGCGTCGGTTGACGCGTCTGGCGCCGTATCACCGTGCGCCGGCTTGCCGCAGCAGCTGCGCGATTTCTCTGTGACCTCGTTCTTCCGCCCAGGCCAGCGGCGTTCGATCCGGCTCGTCATCCGGCAGGTGGGGCAGGGCACCGCGCGCGAGCAGGAATTCGACCATATCCGGCAGGTTATAGCGCGCGGCCAGCGCCAGCGGAGTCGCACGGAAGTGACGATCTCTGGGAGAGATGCTGGCGCCGGCGTCGAGCAGCAACGCTGCGCACTCGGTGCGATGGTCCATCGTGCGGCCGCGGTCATCGCGGCCGCAGAGCGCATGCAGCAGCGTCGCTCCATTCTCGTCGGTATAGTCAGGGTCCAGTCCACCGCGTTCGAGCAGTTGCTTCAACATGTCCGGTTGCTCGAGCAGATAGCTACGACACCCGTCGGGCGTCGACGGCACACGGATGCCGGCATCGAGGAGGCGTTGCATCAGCGCGCGCTTCTGGCGTGTGACGACCGCGGGATAGACACCGCCACAGCCGGCATAGGCCGATTCCGGATCGGTCGTCACACGCCGCATCACCTCGTCGTCCCGATCGAGCCAGACCAGGTCATACGGGTCGAGGGTTCCGCCATGCGCCATCAGGAGCGTGCGGATGTCCTCGGTCTTGGCGGCGTAGACGGCGTTGCCCGCGGAATCGACGAATCCGTTCGGATCGGCGCCGTGTGCGAGCAACAGCTCGACGATCTCGCGCCGGCCCTGACTCGCGGCGGCGTGTAGCGCAGCGCCCCGCGGCGAGTCGTCCGCGTCCGGCCAGGTCGGATCGGCGCCCCGGGCGAGCAGCAGCCGCACAATCGCGTCGTGGCCGAACTGCACCGCCGCGGACAGCGGACGTCGTAGATTCGGTCGCGCGTCACGAATGCGCGCCGGGTCTTCATCAAGGATTGCAGTGACCCGGTCACGCGCGCCGAGCGCAGCGGCAATCGTGAGGTCATACGATGCCCCACGGTCGAGCAGCAGCCGCGCCATCTTCAAACCGAGTGGACCGGGCCGAGGCTTCCGGAAGCGCCAGATGAGGCACCAGCGCACCCAGTTCCACGCGTTCCGCCACATCGCGTCGTGCACGGATCTGGCGCCGCCCCACAGCGCCATGTCGATCGGTTCTGAATATTGCGGTGGATAACTGGTGAATGCCGGTCGGCCCTTGCCGTACTGGGCGTGTATGTCTGCGCCGCGATCGAGCAGCAACGTCACGACGGCGTGCGCGTGGCCGAGGACGGCACGGTGCAGTGGCGTCCCGCCCGCGCGGTCGAGCCTGCCAACGAGCGCGGGCTCGGCGTCGAGCAGGCCGCGCACCTGCCGAGCGTGGCCACCCTCGGCGGCGCGGTGAATGGGATGGTCGAATGGTTCTTCGAAATCCGGAGCGCTCATGGATCCAGTCCCGCGGATCCTAGCGTGGCGTGGTTAGATTCACATAGTGCGACGCCTCGTCCTTGCCGTTCTGGGACCGACCGCTTCAGGAAAGAGTGCCCTGAGCCTGGCTTTGGCCGAGCGCTATGGCGGGGAAATCATCAACTGTGACTCGACAGCGGTCTACCGCGGATTCGACATCGGCACGGACAAACTTCCGGTCGGGCAGCGGCGCGGCATTCCGCATCACCTGATCGACGTTGTCGACCCGACGGATGTCTATACGGCAGCGCAATTCGCCAGGGACGCGGAACGGGTCATTCGCGACATCCACGCCCGCGGGAAACTTCCCATTCTTGTCGGCGGGACGGGCTTCTACTACCGCGCGTTGACACGCGGACTGTTTCCCGGTCCCGGCGCCGACGAAGCCCTCCGCGCCCGGCTCGACAGGGTGGCCACCCGCAAGGGACCTGAGCGTCTGCATCGGATCCTCGCCAGGGTCGATCCCGAGTCGGCCGAGCGGATCATGCCACGCGACCGCAAGCGACTGGTGCGCGCCCTGGAGGTGTATTACACGACCGGCCGCGCCTTGACTATGCATTTCGCGGAGACGCGGTCGCTGATTGCGGATTGCGAGGTGGTGAGCGTTGCCCTGAAGCTGCCCCCGGCGCTGACGAGTGAACGTGTCACCCGACGGGTCGATGAGCAGTTCGCGCGCGGTCTCGTCGACGAGGTGAAAGCGCTGTTAGCCCGCGGCGTCCCACCGGAGGCGCGTCCGTTCGGTGGTCTCGTCTACCGCCAGGTGATGGAAATGCTTCGCGGCGTTCGCGATGAAGCCGACACGCGGCGTCTGATCGTCCAGGAGAACCGGCGGTACGCACGACGCCAGTTGATCTGGTTCCGCAAAGAGCCTACGCTTATCTGGTTCGAAGGGCCCGGCGAACAGCCTGGCACACTCGATCGCGTGTCCGCGACTCTGGCGGCGCGCATTCACCCGCCTTTGTCGAAAATTTCGGCGAGGCAGGCGGGAGGCGACGGTTCCTGATGGCGCAGGTCACTGAACCCCGTTCGTCGGCGTCCGCACAATCGAATATCCAGGATGTCTTTCTCAACTTTGCGCGCCGCGATCGGCTCACGGTCAAAATCTATCTGATGGACGGCCGCCACCTTGAAGCGCGCATCAAGAACTTCGACAAGTTCGCCATCGTCGTCGAGGCGGACGGGCAGGACCAGCTGATCTTCAAGCACGCCATTGCGACAATCGAGACCCCGCGCACCGTGGCCAACTACTTTTCATCGCCTTCCTGACCTGAATCGTCCTTTCCCCCGCGTCCTTCTCATCGTCCTCGACAGCGTGGGCTGCGGTGACCTGCCCGACGCCGCGGCCTACGGCGACGAGGGAAGCGACACGCTCGGGAACATCGCCAAGCACGTGCCGCTGAAGCTGCCGCGATTGCGGGCGATGGGGCTTGGCCGGGTGAGCAACATTGGACCCGCCGACCCCGCGACTGCGGCGCATCTGCCGCCACTCGGCGCGTTCGGACGGATGGCCGAAGCATCGGCGGGGAAGGACTCCGTTACCGGACACTGGGAAATGATGGGGGTCGTCCTCGACCGACCGTTCCCGACGTTTCCGAACGGTTTTCCAGCGGACGTCATCGCCGAATTCGAACGTCGAATCGGCCGCGGGACGCTCGGAAACGTTGTCGCGTCGGGAACTGAAATCATCGAGCGGCTAGGGGTCGAGCACATTGGAACCGGCAAACCCATCGTCTACACGTCAGCAGACAGCGTCTTCCAGATCGCCGCGCACGAAGAGGTCGTTCCCGTCGCCGAGCTCTATCGGATCTGCGAGATCGGGTTCAACATGGTCGGCCGTGGCCTGGGCGTCGGCCGGGTGATTGCGCGGCCGTTCGTCGGCAGCGCTGGCGCATTCACCCGTACCGCCAACCGCCATGACTACGCGCTCGAACCGTTCAGCGATACGCTGCTCGATCTGATGACGCGCGCCGGTGTTCCGGTCACCGCCATCGGAAAGACAGCCGACCTCTTCGCTCGACGGGGCATTCAGCGCAGCGTGCCGACGAGCAGCGACCAGGGTGGCATCGAGGCCATCGTCGAGGTGATGAACGAGCAGGATGACGGCCTCGTCTTCGCCAACCTTGTCGATTTCGATACCCAGTACGGGCATCGCAACGACGTACCGGGATATGCTGCAAACCTGGAACGGTTCGACGAGCAGCTCTCGGCGGTCCTCGCGCATCTGCGGCCGGGCGACTTGCTGGTGATCACCGCCGACCACGGCAACGACCCGACCACACCGAGCACGGACCATTCCCGTGAGCATGTTCCGCTGCTGTTGACGGGCCTTGGTGTGCGCTCGGGCATCGACCTGGGCACTCGCCGCACGTTTGCCGATCTCGGGCAGACGCTCGCCGACAACTTTCGCGTCGGACCGATCGCGCATGGCACAAGCTTTCTCGAGGCAATCGTTGTCCAGCATTCGTGAGGCGCTCGAGCAGCGCGAGCTGGAGACGCTGGCGCCGCAGGCGGCGAAGAGCGCCGAGTCGCGTGGACGGCTGCGCGCCGAGCCTGAAGACGACGTCCGGCCGGCTTTTCAGCACGATCGCGACCGCATCATCCACAGCAAGGCATTTCGCCGCTTGAAGCACAAGACGCAGGTCTTCTTCGCGCCTGCCGGCGATCACTACAGAACGCGACTGACACACACCCTCGAGGTGTCGCAGATCGCGCGCACGATTGCGAAGGTGCTGCGCCTGCACGAGGAGCTGACGGAGTCGATCGCCCTCGGGCACGACCTGGGGCACACCCCGTTCGGCCACGCCGGCGAAAAGGTTCTCGACTCCCTGGTACCGGGCGGCTTCCGGCATTACGAGCAGAGTCTGCGCATCGTTGACGTTCTCGAGAACGACGGACGCGGGTTGAATCTGACATGGGAGGTCCGCGACGGCATTGGCCGGCATTCCAAGGGCAAGAAGGGCTCGCCGGTCGGGCTCGACCCGGAGAAGCGCTCCGCCACGCTCGAAGGGCAAATCATGCGCGTTGCCGACCTGATCGCCTACGTCAATCACGACATCGACGACGCGGTCAGGGCGGCGGTCTTGATCGAAGACGATCTGCCGAAGGATTCGGTCAAGGTGCTGGGCACCTCGTCGTCGGCGCGTATTGCCCGCATGGTCAAGGACGTCGTTACCGAGACGCAGGCGGGGGGACTGGCCGAGATTCGGATGAGCGATGCGGTGCTCGATGCGACGCTGGCGATGCGCGCCTTCCTCTTCGACGCCGTCTACGAGAACGAGACAGCGACCGCGGAGTTCAGGAAGGCCGCCGGGATTCTTGGCGGATTGTGGGAAAAGCTGCGGGAACGTCCTCTGGAGTTCCTCGACCAGCGCATTCTCGAGGCTGAAGGGCTCGACGTCGCGGCCCGCGACTTTCTCGCCGGCATGACGGATCGATATGCCGTCAACCTGTTCGAGCAGCTCTACATCCCGAAACCCTGGGTCGGCCCAGCCCATCAAGATTCGCTATAATTGACGGTCTGGCCTGGCGGGAAACACGCCCCAGTATCGAGCCATGCAGCTGGATCTCACCCGCTATCGACAGTCCGAGGTGCATTTTTCGCGCACCTTCCAGCCTGCCGACGTGCAGCAGGAGGGGGACCCGTATCGGATTGTCGCGCCGGTCGTTCTGGACTTCGACATTCAGAAGGACAAAGAGAAATTCCGGCTGGTTGGGACCGCGCGAACGGAGCTGGAGCTTCCGTGCAGCCGCTGCCTCGAGCCGTTTCGCCTGCCCGTAGACGCGCAGTTCGATTTGCGCTTCCTGCCGGCGAGCGACATGACGCAGGACGATGAGCGTGAAGTCGAGGACGAGGACCTGGACACGAGCTACTACCGCGACGACACGATCGACCTCAACGAGCTGCTGCGGGAGCAGTTTTATCTCGCGCTGCCGATGAAGCCCCTGTGCCGGGACGACTGCAGGGGCCTGTGCCCGCAGTGCGGGACGAACTGGAATACCGGTACCTGCACGTGCCGGAACGAGTGGGAGGATCCGCGCCTCGGCGCCCTCAAGGGGCTGGTCGGAGGCGAATCGTAGGGGCGCTCCGTCGGGGCGCCGCGAAGTTGCACACATGCCAAATCCAAAACGACGACATTCGAAGACGCGCACCGCCAAGCGCCGCACGCACGACGCATTGACGGCGGCGACCACTGGTCTCTGCCCGCAGTGCCATGAGCCGAAGGCACCGCATCGCATCTGCCCGCATTGCGGCTACTACAAGGGCCGCGCGGTTCGCCCGGTAGACGAAGAGTAGAGTCGATCGCCCGCAATGATCCGCATTGCGGTTGACGCCATGGGCGGCGATCACGCGCCAGACACGATTGTCGACGGCGCCGTCGCCGCGGCGCGTCACCTCGACGCCGAGATTCTCCTCGTTGGCGACCGCGAGCGCGTCGAGGCAGCCCTGGTCCCGCACGGTTATCCCCATCGGCTTGGCGTTCGCGTTCGCGTTGTCGACGCACCTGATGTCGTCGAGATGACCGAAGCGCCCGCGGCCGCGCTCCGGCGCAAGCCACGCGCGTCGATTCGCGTGGCTGCCGAGTTGGTGTCCCGTGGCGAGGCGGGAGCGCTCGTCAGCGCCGGTCACACCGGCGCGGCGGTCATGGCGGCGCACGGCGCGTTCGGCATGCTTGCCGGCGTTGATCGTCCGGCGCTGGCGACGGCGATCCCGACGCGGAATGCTCCTGCCGTGCTGCTCGATGCCGGAGCCAGCGTCGAGTGCCGTCCGCAGCACCTCCTGCAGTTTGCCATCATGGGCGGTGTCTACGCGCGGGTGGCGTTCGGCGTCGCGCGGCCCCGCATCGGGCTGCTGTCGATTGGCGAGGAAGCGAACAAGGGCAACGAGCTGACGCGTGACGCGCACCGGCTGTTGAAGCAGGCGCCGATCCATTTCATCGGCAATGTCGAAGGGCGCGAAATTTACAGCGGCGCGGCCGACGTGATCGTCTGCGACGGCTTTACCGGCAACATTGTGTTGAAGACGAGCGAAGGGCTGGTCGAGACTGTGGAAACGCTGCTCGGCGACGAATTGCACGGAACGTTCTCGAGTCAGGTGGGCTATCTGCTGTCACGGCGCGCGTTCCGGCGTTTCAGGCGGCGGTTGGACTACTCCGAGTACGGCGGGGCGCTGCTCCTCGGCGTCGCCGGCCTCAGCATCGTCTGTCACGGCCGCTCCTCCGCGAAGGCCATCCGCAACGCGATTGCCATGGCGTTCCGATTTGGCAGCAGCGGGCTGATCGACCGCGTCGAGCGCGAGATCGTGGCGGCGGAGAAGTTGGCGAATTGACGATCGCATTCCTCTTTCCCGGTCAGGGGGCGCAACAGGTCGGCATGGGCCGAGCGCTGGCTGCGGCCTTTCCCGTGGCGCGGCGCACGTTCGACGAGGCGGACGCGGCGTTCCGGGCGAGCGGCAGTGACGCGTCCCGTCTCAGCGACCTGTGTTTTCAGGGACCGGACGAACAATTGATGCTCACCGAAATCACGCAGCCGGCAATCCTGACGATGAGCACGGCGGCGAGTCAGGTGCTGCGTGCGCAGGGTATCGAGCCTTCGTTTGTCGCCGGGCACAGCCTCGGCGAGTACTCGGCCAATGTCGCGGCCGGAACGTTTGCGCTTGCCGATGCCGTCGGCATTGTCCGCCGGCGTGGACGCTACATGCAGGAAGCTGTTCCCGTCGGCGCCGGCGCGATGGCGGCCATTCTCGGCGTCGATCTCGAGACGGTGACGCGTGCCTGCGAGGAAGCGGCGCAGGGAGACGTCGTCAGTCCTGCCAACATCAACGGCCCGGCGCAGATCAGCATCGCCGGCTCGGCCGCCGCCGTCGAGCGCGCGTGCGCGCGTGCGAAGGCGCTCGGTGCGAAACGGATCGTGCCTCTCGCCGTCAGTGCGCCTTTTCATTGCGCCTTGATGAAGCCGGCAGAGGAGCGCCTGGCGCCTGAACTGCGTGCGCTGACGACGGCAGACCCGCGGGTGCCTGTGGTTGCCAATGTGGACGCCGAACCCAAGCGCGATGCAGGCGCGGCCATCGGCGCGCTGATTCGCCAGGTATCGGCGCCGGTGCGCTGGGACCAGGTCGTGCGTCGCCTTGCGTCGGAAGGCGTTACTACGTATGTTGAGGTAGGCCCCGGAACGGTGCTGAGCGGTCTCGTCAAGAAAATCCACGAGGACATCTCTCGCCGAAGCGCTCGCGCGGAGGCGGAGGTGCGCGTGGTGTCATTTGGATCGCCCGCGGACCTGCCCGCAGTCGTCGCTGCATGCTCGACTTAACCGGAAAGATTGTGATCGTCACCGGCGCCTCGCGCGGGATCGGCCGGGCGATCGCGCAGACGCTCGCGGCGCGCGGGGCGACGGTCGTCTGTGCCGCCCGCGGTGACAACGCCGCCGCCAGCGTGGCGGCGATCCAGGAAGCGGGCGGACGCGCCGAGATGGCAGCGGTGGATGTGACCGATGCCGCCACGGTGGACGCGCTGGTGGCGGGCGTGCTCGAGCGGCACGGGCGCATCGACGTACTCGTGAACAATGCCGGCATCACCCGCGATCAGCTCATGCTGCGGATGAAGCGTGACGACTGGGATCAGGTGATTGCCACCAATCTCACGTCGGCCTTCATCTGTGCACAGGCCGTGCTGAAGCCGATGATCAAGCAGCGCGCCGGCCGCATTATCAGCATCAGCTCGGTGGTCGGCCAGATGGGGAATGCCGGGCAGGCGAATTACGCCGCTTCGAAGGCAGGACTGATCGGGTTGACCAAGGCGCTGGCACGGGAGGTGGCGTCTCGCCACATCACCGTCAACGCCGTCACACCCGGGTTGATCGCCACCGACATGACGAAATCGATTACGGACAAAGCCCAGGCCGACTGGGCATCGGCGATTCCGCTTGGCCGTCTCGGTACGCTCGACGAAGTGGCCGCGGCTGTCTGTTTCCTGGCCTCGGATGAGGCAGCGTATATTACAGGGCAGGTGCTCGCCGTCAACGGCGGCATGTATATGTGATTCGGGTTGGTGAATGACTAACCACGAACCGGAGGATTAGATGGCAGTCGCAGACAAGGTGAAGAGCATCATCGTCGAGCAGCTTGGCGTAGACGAAGAGGAAGTGACGCCGGATGCGTCGTTCGTCGATGACCTCGGGGCCGACTCGCTCGACACGGTGGAGCTCGTCATGGCGTTCGAAGAGGAGTTTGGAATCGAGATTCCGGACGAGGACGCCGAGAAGATCACCCGCGTGAAGGAAGCCATCGAGTACATCGAGGCGCACGGCAAGGGCAAGAAGTAGGGGACCGAGTCTGGGGATGGAGCAGCGGTGAACAGGCGGGTCGTCATCACCGGCATCGGGCTGGTGTCGGCGCTCGGTCTCGGTACTCGCGAGACCTGGGCGGCGCTGCTCGCCGGTCAGAGCGGGGTCACGCGGGTGACCAGGTTCGATATCACCGGCTACGCGGCGCAGATCGCGGCGGAGGTCAACGGATTCGACCCGCTCAACTGGATTGAAAAGAAGGACGTCAAGAAGATGGACCTCTTTATCCAGTACGCGATCGCGACGGCGCAGTTCGCGATGGACGACTCGAAGCTGACGATCACCGAGGAGAACGGTCCGCAGGTCGGGGCCTTCATCGGGTCGGGGATCGGCGGCTTCATCACCATCGAACGCGAACACGAGGCGTTGCTGAAAGGCGGTCCGCGCAAGATCTCCCCGTTCTTCATTCCGTCCGCCATCATCAATCTCGCCTCGGGGCAGGTCTCCATTCGCTTTGGGGCCAAAGGCCCGAACCTGGCGACGTGCACCGCGTGCTCGGCGTCGGCACATGCCGTCGGCGAATCGTACGAGATCATCAAGCGGGGCGATGCGGATGCGATGATCGCCGGCGGATCCGAAGCGGCCATCACGCCGATGAGCCTCGGCGGGTTCGCCCAGCTGCGGGCGTTGTCGACGCGCAACGACGAACCGGCCCGCGCCAGCCGGCCATTCGACAAGGATCGCGACGGCTTCATCATCGGCGAGGGCGCCGGCGTCCTCATCCTCGAGGAGCTCGAGCACGCGAAGCGACGCGGCGCGACGATCTATGCGGAGATCGTCGGCTATGGATCCACGTCGGACGCGTATCACATGACAGCGCCGTCAGAGGACGGCGACGGCGCGCGCCGTGTCATGGCCATGGCCATCCGCAAGGCCGGCGTCGCCCCCGACCAGGTCGATTACATCAACGCCCACGGCACGTCCACGCCGTACAACGACAAGCTCGAGACGCTCGCGATCAAGAACTGCTTCGGCGCGCACGCACGCACGCTGGCGATTTCGTCGACGAAGTCGATGACCGGACACCTGCTTGGCGGCGCCGGCGGTCTGGAGGCGGGCATTTCGGCGTTGGCCGTCTACCACCAGGAAGTGCCGCCGACCATCAACCTCGACGACCCCGATCCCGAGTGCGATCTCGATTACGTGCCGCACAAGAGCCGGAAAATGGCCGTCCGCTACGCGTTGTCGAATTCATTCGGCTTCGGCGGCACGAACGCTGCATTGCTGTTCAAGAAGTACGAGGGGTGATTACGACACACCAAGACACTGAGGCACCGAGGCCTGAATGTTCTGTTCTCTGTGTCTCCCGGCAAGGGTGTGTCGTCATCGGCAACCTGTCGTCGTGGCCTTCGTTCTCTTCGTGAGCTTTGTGCAATGAAGATTGCGGTCTGCATCAAACAGGTCCCCACCCGCGAGTGGCAGCCGCGCCTCAACGACGACAAGACCTGGATTCGCGAGCAGGACGTCAGCTACGAGATGAACGAGCCGGACGCCTACGCGCTGGAAGAGGCGCTGCGGCTGCGTGAAAAACACACGGGCGAGGTCGTCGTCTGCTCGGCCGGGCCGGCGCGCGTGCAGCAGGTCATTCGCGAGGCGCTGGCCCGCGGCGCCGATCGGGCGATTCACGTCGACGACGATCGCCTCGCCTCGGCCGACGCCTTCGTCACTGCCGACGCGCTCGCCGCAGCAATGGCGGACGAGCGGTTCGATCTCGTGCTCACTGGTCTGCAGTCAGACGATCTCGGCCAGGCGCAGCTGGGCGTCGTCCTGGCGGAGCGGCTGGCCATCCCGCACTCGACCATCATCATGGAGGTGCAGGTGGACACGGCCACCAACAGCGTGCGGGTCAAGCGCGAGCTGGAGGGCGGCTGGTTTCAATGGATCGGCATGCCGCTGCCGGCGTTGCTGACGATCCAGAGCGGTATCAATCAGCTTCGCTACGCCACGCTCAAAGGCATCATGGCGGCGAAGAAGAAGGAGATTCGCAGGGTCGGGATGCCGCAGGGACTGCAGCCGGTACAGCAGATCGTCGCCCTGGCCATGCCTACGCGTGCCAAGCAGACGCAGCTGATTTCCGGATCCGCGGGCGAAGCGGCGAAGGAGCTGACCAGGCGGCTGCGTGAAGAGGCGCGAGTCCTGTGATCCTCGTCGTTGCCGAACAGCGCGGCGGCAAGTTGAATCGCGCGTCATGGGAAACCGTCGCCGCCGCGCAAGCACTGGCCGGCAGCCTGCCGCTTAAGGTTGCCGTGCTCGGGGCGTCTGTCAGCAGGCTCGCCGATGAGCTCGCGGCCGCGGCTGTTGCCGAGATCCTCATTGGCGAGAGCGCGGCGCTCGACTCCTATACGCCGGACGCCTACGCGATGGCGATCGGCGCGATCGTCCAATCCGTCGCGCCGACCTACGTGCTGATGCCGCACACCTACCAGACGCGTGACTGTGCGCCGATGATCGCCGCGCGACTGCGGAAGACGCTGATCACGGACGTCACCGCCATTACCGGTGCCGGCACAGAGGCGACGTTCACGCGGCCGATGTTCCAGGGGAAGCTGGCCGCGCAGGTGAAGCCGCTGGGGGATCCGCCGTTCTTCGTCACCTTCCAGATCGGCGCGTTCCGCGCTGATGCCGTGCAGAAAAGGGGGACGGCGCCCGTGACCAGCATGCCGATGCAAATCGATTCGGCAGCGGTCCGGCAGAAGCCGGAGGCTCCGTTTCAGGAGGCGAAGCCGGCAGTCGATCTCGGTCAGGCCGAGCGCATTGTCGCGGTCGGACGCGGAATCAGGGCACAGGAAAACATTGCGCTGGCCGAGAAGCTGGCCACGGCGATGGGGGCTGAGCTTGCCGCCTCGCGTCCGATTTGCGACAACGGTTGGCTGCCGATGGAGCGGCAGATCGGCAGTTCTGGTCAGACCGTCGCGCCGAAGCTGTATGTGGCGCTCGGGATTTCCGGAGCGATCCAGCACCTCGTCGGCATGAAAGGGTCGCGCACGATCGTGGCGATCAACAAGGATGCCGACGCACCGATCTTCGAAGTCGCCGATTACGGCATCGTCGGCGACCTGTTCGAGATCGTGCCTGCGCTGATCGCGGAGCTGGAAAAAGCGTAGACACGAAGCTCACGCAGGGATCGAAAGGCACGAAGAAACTATCATTGTCTGCGTGTTTGTCTTCGTGATCGTCGATCTCTTCGTGCCCTTCGTGTCATGACGCGCGAGACGCTCGATGTCGACATTCTGATCGTCGGCGGCGGCCCGGCGGGCATGTCGGCGGCATTGCGTCTGGCGCAGCTGCAGAAGCAGCCGGGCGGCGAGCCGCTGTCGATTGCCGTCCTCGAGAAGTCGCGTGAGACGGCGGCGCACATGCTGTCGGGCGCAGTGCTCGATCCATCGACGCTGCGCGAGCTGCTGCCCGACTTCGTTGCCAAGGGCGCGCCGCTGGCAGCGCCCGTCCGCGAAGACCACGTCTACTTGCTGACGCCGCAGGGCAAGATCGCCTTTCCGATCGTCCCGCCGCCGCTCAGCAATCACGGTAACTTCATCATCTCGCTCAACGCCTTCGTCCGCTGGCTCGGGCAGCAGGTCGAGCGTGAAGGCATTGACCTGTTCACCGGTTTCGCGGGACAGGACGTGATGCTGGACGGCCGCCGCGTCGTCGGCGTCCGTACCGGCGACCGCGGCATCGGCCGCCACGGCGAGCAGAAGCCGACCTTCGAGCCGGGCGTCGACGTGATGGCAAAGGTCACGATCTTCTGCGACGGTGTGCGCGGCAATCTGACCAAGGAGCTCCTGCGGCGCCTGCAGCTTGGCGCCGGCCGGCAACCGGAGCAGTTCGCCGTCGGATTGAAGGAGCTGTGGGAGATCCCGGCAGATCGTCTGGCGCCCGGTACGGTGATGCACACCCTGGGCTACCCGCTGCGCTTCGAGGAGTTCGGCGGCGGCTTCATCTACGCGATGCCGCAAGGCCAGGTGTCGCTCGGCTTCGTCGTCGGACTCGACTACAAGGATCCGCTCTTTGATCCGCACATGGCGTTCAACCGTTTCAAGCAGCACCCGATGATCGCGTCGCTGCTCGCCGGCGGCTCGATGGTCCGCTATGGTGCGAAAGCGCTGCCGGAGGGCGGCTGGAACACGATTCCGCAGCCGTACATGGACGGCGCGCTCATTGCGGGTGATGCGGGCGGCTTCCTCAACTCGATGCGCCTGAAGGGCATTCATCTGGCGATGCGGACCGGCATGCTTGCTGCCGAAGCGGCATTCGAAGCCGTCCGCGCCGGCGACACGTCGGCAGCGAGCCTGCAGCGGTATCAGTCGAAGATCGACGCCAGCCCGGTGCGCGCGGAGCTGTATCCCGTCCGCAACGTTCACCAGGCGTTCGGGCATGGTCTGGTTGCCGGTCTCGCGTTTTCAGGGATCTCGCTCGCCACGCACGGCTGGTGGCCGAGTGACCTGCGGGCACATGCCGGTCATGAGCGGATGCAGACGCTGATGCGCTATTACCCCGTGCCGCGCAAAGACCTCAGGCCGAGCAACGACACCAGCGTCGATCGAAAGCTGACGTTCGACAAGGTGACGAACGTGCATTACTCGGGCACGGCGCACGATGAAGATCAGCCGGCGCACCTGCTCGTGCACACCGACGTCTGCAGCTCGATCTGCGGTCCGGAGTACGGGCACCCGTGCACACGCTTCTGCCCGGCGAATGTCTACGAGATTTCGCACGACGCAGATGGAACGCCGCGCCTGCAGATCAACGCTTCGAACTGTGTGCACTGCAAGACGTGCGACATCATGGATCCCTACGCGGTCATCACCTGGGTGCCACCGGAAGGTGGTGGCGGACCGCAGTACAACGGGATGTAGTGGTGAACTTCCGACTGCCAACGCACAACGTCACAAATGCACGACGCGCGCGGCGACAGCTTCGTGAACTTCGCGCTTGGGACTTGGAAGTTGGAGGTGGGGACTTGTCGTGAGCGACTGGCGCGCATCGGTGTGGAAACGCGCGCAGGTCGCGTTCATCGCAGGACTCGGGTATCCACTCATCAACGCGCTCGGACACACGCTGCGATGGCGGATCGAAGGGCTCCACCACTACGATGCGATCGTCGCATCCGGCCACCAGCCGGTGATGGCGTTCTGGCACGGTCGGATTCTGCCAGCAGCCTTCTACTTCCGCCGCCGCGGCATCGTCGTGATCACCAGCGAGAACTTCGACGGCGAGTGGATCGCGCGCATCATCGAGCGGTTCGGCTACGGTACCGCGCGCGGTTCGACGACCCGCGGCGGGCGCAAGGCGATGGTGCAGCTGGTACGGGCGATGAAGGGCGGAAAGCCTGCCGGCTTCACGCTCGACGGCCCGCGTGGCCCGGCTCGCGTGGCGCAGCCCGGCGCCGTCTGGCTGGCGGGCGCGACCGGAAATCCGCTGCTGCCATTCCATCTTG
>Ga0111538_10001774_pt1 | contig 30278 bp, 22 predicted proteins | sample SoiMethybrSBSTD1_FD_79669 | JGI IMG/M metagenome (GOLD analysis project Ga0111538, IMG submission 79669) | Bulk soil microbial communities from a Populus tree surrounding site in Tennessee, USA - Soil MetaG P. TD hybrid SBSTD1 (version 2)... | ecosystem: Environmental > Terrestrial > Soil >... | reverse complement strand
GTCTGGCCGGACCGGCCAGCACGCCGCATCTTCGTCCGGCCGCGCCCGCGAATGGTCGAGCTGTGTCTCCTGGCCGGCGTCGCCGCGTCGCTGCTGTTGTCGATGTGGGAGCGGCAGATACCACTACCACCGGATTCGCACCCCTTGACGACGACGACGCTCGGGATGGAGTTCGTGTGCGGCTGGCCCATGTGGGCGTGCTTGCTGTCGAGTGCGGTGGCGCCTGCCGTGTTCGAAGAACTGATGTACCGCGGCCTCCTGTTGCATCGCTTCCTTCGCGTGATGCCTGCAGGGCTCGCGATCGCCGTGCAAGCGATGCTGTTCTCGGTCACACACCTCGACACGGCCTTCTTGCTGCCGCACTTCGCGTTCGGCATGGTCGCAGGCTTGCTGCGCATGGCGGCCGGGGCGCTCTGGCCTTGCATGCTCATGCACTTCCTCTGGAACGGCTCCATCGTGCTCAGGCTGTACGAGTGGCTGTGACGGTGCCCAAGGAAACGAGTCGTGCACCACGTCGTCGGCGCGCTCGTCGCCGAGCAGCGAATGCGCGAGAGCACGCAGCGATCGCCCTTCCGCGATCAGGCGGTCGACGTCGAACGGTGGGGGATCGGGTGCGTGCGGCATCTGTCCATCTCGTTCCCGTGGCAGACCAGGATGCTCCCGGACCGCCGCGCGGCCCGCTACTTCTTCACGGGCGCAACAACCGCGCGGTCCGGCATGCCGCGCACGGCTTCCTGCTCGCGATCGAGCGTGATGAGGCGCAACAGCGCGAGCGCCTCGCCGGCGGCCCCGACCATGAGGTCGACGTTGTGACCCTTGCTGTCGGCGGCGACCGGACCCGGCGCGCCCGGACCGTTCTTCCACTTGCGGCCGTCGCCGTCCTGGATCGCGACGTCGAGGAGATACTGGCCGGCCTTGCGCGCGAACGCCGCGTCCTTCTCGTCCTTCGTCACGCGCGCGAGGTCGCAGAAGAACTCGACGACGCCGGCCACGCCGCAACAGTAGCTCGGCGGCACATACGGCTTCTCGCCGTCCTTGCCCTGCTTCTCGGCGTTCGCCGCGTAGTCGATCACGAACCGCGCCCCCTTCAGTGCTATGTCGCGCCAACGCTGCTCGCCCGTGACCGCGTGCAGCAGCAAGAACAGCCGGCAGGTCCCCGCGGGCCCGTGGCACCAGCCGCCCATGAACGTCTTCTCACCGCGGTCCGCAGCCGCCCACTTGAGTCCCTCCCCGTCGGCGACCGCGTTCTCGACGAGCCACTGCGCGCCGTCGATGCCGGCCTGCAACAACTCCTTGTCGCCGGTCTCGGCGGCGATGCGCACGAGCGCGTACGCGACACCCGCGGTGCCGTGGCTGAACCCCGGCATGTGGATCCTCGCGCCGCCCATCGCGAGCACCCACGTCGGCAGCTCGCGCTTGCCATCGGCCTGGGACGGCACGCGCACGGCTTCGGCGAGCAGCGCCTTTCCGGCGCGCCGCGCGGCGTCGACGAACCGTTGCTCCTTCGCCGCCACGCCGAGCTCGAGCAGGAACAGGGCCGTGCCCGCGTTCCCGAAGATGATGTCGGGCTGCTTGCCGAACGACAGTCCACCGTCGTCCTCCTCGCGCGCACGCTGCAGCAGCGCGTCGCCGACCTCGATCGCGGTCGCGAGCGCCTCGGCGTCGCCGCGCAGCGCGTGACGCACGAGGAACGCCTGACCGACGCCGGCGTCGCCCGTGTAGAGACCCGTCGTGCCCATCACGCTGCCGCGCGTCCAGCTCGGCCGCTCCTGGCTGTCGAGACGGCGCGCGCTGCGCAGCCCCTTCGCGGTGCGATCGGCGAGCTCGCGCGCAGTCGCGTCGTCGAGCACGGCCGCGGCGTTCTCGAGGAAGATCAGCACGCCGGCGGATCCGCCGTAGACGACCACCTGCGGCGGCTTCTTGCTGCCCTCGCTGTCCGGGAACAGCACTGCGTTCTCGACGCCGGGCACCGGCACGGCCTGGCGCGCGATCCACGCGATCGCGCCGCGCACGGTGTCGCGCAGCGCATCGGCAGGTGCTGCCTGCTGCGCGGCAAGCGGCAGTGTGTCGACGAGGAGAGCGAGCGCGAACGCGGCATGTGTCGTCATGGTCCTGGCTCCCGGTGCGGTCGTTCCGATGTTCACTGGCGCAGGTGGACGTGCACGCCCTTCTTGTTGCTCGTTATCACGTCGAGCCGGCCGTCGCGGTTGATGTCGGTGGCGACGAACTGCGTGCCGATCCCCGAGTTCGAGTGGATGACGTGGGGCACGAACGAGGCCTGACCAGCCTGGCGGTGCAGCTCGAACCACACCAAGACGGCAGCCTGTTGGGAACCGGGGTCCCCGAAGGGCCCGTGCGCGTACCAGCGCTTGCCGGTCACGAGGTCCGGCAGGTTGTCGCCGTTCACGTCGGCGAGCACGAGCGCGTGGCTCTGCGAGAACGACGCGTCGATCAGGTGTTCGGTGAAGGTCCCGGGGGCAGTGTTCGACTGCTCCCACCACCACACGCCATACGAGTGCGGCGAGCTCGTCGCGACGTCCTGGTCACCGTCGCCGTCGAAGTCGGCGACGCAGAGCTGGGCCGCCATCTGCTGGCCGGTCGGTCCGGTGCCGCGCAGGTTGGCGGGACGGAACAGCCATGGCGAAGTCGTGGGATTCAGCGGCGCCTCGTACCAGCCATCGGCCGTCAGCACGTCGGCGCGGCCGTCGCCGTTGACATCGCCGTAGCCGAGGCCGTGGTAGAACTGGTTGAAGCCCGGCTGTCCCGGCGAGCTGACGTGGTGGATCGTCCAGGGCCGCGGCGGGTCGTCGGCACGCAGCCACGCGACACGCGTGCGGGACTCGATGCCGATCAGCAGGTCGAGGTGGTTGTCGCCGTCGACGTCGACGAACAGCGGGCTCTCGTTGCAGGCGCTGGTCGCGATCCAGTTCTTCCGCCAGTGGCCGGGGACGTTGCCGGGATTGCGATACCAGAAGGCAGGCAGGCCGGGGAAGCCGACGCACAACATGTCGACCCAGCCGTCGCCGTCCACGTCCTCGGCGGCGGCGGTGAAGCAATTGCTGTAGCCGGTGATCGGGTCGTAGCTGCCCGGCGGCGCGATCTCGCGGCGCTTCCAGCCGGGCCCCTGATACCAGAACTCGCCCGCGAGCACGTCGAGGACGCCGTCGGCATCGACGTCGGCAACCGCCACGCCTTCGCTGCGGAACACGGGATCGAGCTGGACGGTGTTCCAGAGATACTGGGGTGCCTGGGCGGCGGCGGTCGCGGCCAGCGCCAGCGTCGCGGGCATGAGTCGGCGGCTGTGTGGCATGGATGGATGAAGCGGGAAGGTGAGTCCTGCAGGGCGAAGTGGAAACTGTATCTCGGGTCCGACCCGTGGACAGTGCCCGAGGAATTGGCGCGCGCAGTCGTTCTCGTCACCCGGGGCGATGGTGCCCACCACAACCGCCGAGGCTAGCATCCCGCGCGATGGCGTCCTTCGTTCGCCCGTCCCGCCGTTCGCGTCGGTTCCTGCTCGGCTGTGTCGCGGCGCTAGTGTCGCTGCTGCTCGCCGAGCTCGTCGTACGGCTCGTCGTGCGGCCCGACCGGTGGCTCAGCCCCCAGCGACTCGACTTCTTCGAACGTCAGGCGTCCTCCGCGACCGGCAGCCTGCAGCCCGACGAGGAGCTCGGCCATGTCCCCGTGCTCGATGGGCACAGTCACGACGCGTTCGGCCTCTTGCGCGAGCACGGTCCGACCCCGGGCGTCGCGAAGCCCAAGGGCACATGCCGCATCCTGTTCCTCGGCGATTCGGTGACTGCGCGCGGCCGCATCGTGCTGCCGCTGCGCGCCCTCTGGGGCGGCGGCGCGGTCGAGTTCCTGAACGCCGGCTTCGAGAGCGCGAACCCGATCCAGAGCATCGAGCTCTACTTCCGCCACCAGCGCCAGCTCGCGCCCGACCAGGTCGTACTCACGCTCCACAACAACGACCTGACGGTGACGTCCACGTGCCTGTACGACGCGAACGGCACGCTGCGCCTCTGCAATCCACACGACCAGCGGGCGCTGAACGCCGGTCTCTACCGATGGAGCGCCCTCTACCGTCTCTGGTTCAGCGCCGGCCTGTACGACTACATGCGCGACGACCACTATCTCGATCTCGCCGGGCCGGTGGCTGCAGCGCTGCGCCGGCTGCGCGACGATCTCGCGAGCCGCGGCGCGCGCCTCGACGTGCTGCTGCTCCCGGTCCTGTCGCCGCCGGCCGATTGGCGTCCGCACCAAGCGGCCGCGCGCGAGCGTGAGCTCGAGATCCTCGGCGAACTCGGCATCGCCGCGGTCGACCTGCTGCCAGCGTGCGAGGAGCTGTGCATGGCCAAGATACCGATCACGCAGGTCCCCCGTGACGTCTGGCATCCGAACGACGCCGCCGGTGCGTGGTTCGCACTCGCGGCGGTGCGCGCCGGGTTGTTTCCGGCCGCGACTGCGTTCGCGACGGCCGCTGAGACGACGATCGAGCCGGGCGGCACGCAGCGGATCGCGATCGACGCCGGCGAGGCCTGCGCCTGCGCCGCGTTCCTCGTGCTCGGATCCAAGCGCGGCCTGCAGCCGCCTCTCGAGGTCTTCGGCGTGTGGTTCCCGCTGATCCCCGACGACTACACGAGGGCAACGTGGGAATCCGGGGCGCCGTTCCGCGGCGTGCTCGACGCGAAGGGGCGCACGACGGTCGAACTGCCGGCGTCGACGCCGCCCGACGTCGCAGGCGTGCTGTGCTGGCACGTGATCCTCGTGGAACCGAAGCAGGGGTCGCGCCAGCTCAGCGGTCCGCTGCCGATGATCGTGCGCGGCAGGTGATCGGCGACGATCGAGCTCGGCGAGCGCGCAGCTGCTGCGCGGTGACGAGCCGCCGCGTCCACAGCTAGACATGTCGACAACCGGGGGTAGAGTGCCTCGCCCGCCGATGGACCCCTACACGCGCCTCACGCTGGCCTGGCTCAACGTCCGCTACCGCGACCCGCACGGGTTCCCGCTCGGCACCTACTTCGCGCACGAGCCGATCTACGGCCTCGGGGTCGGCGAGCAGGAGCCGAGCCATGCGCGGCGGATCGTTCGACTCTACCAGCTCTTGCGGCAGGTTCGCGCCGCGGGCGGCCGCACGCTGCTCGACGTCGGCGGCGCCGAGGGCTACTTCGCGCAGCTCTGCCGCGAGCTGCTCGGGATGGAGGCCGTCACGGTCGACCTGTCGTCCGAGGCGTGCCGGCGCGCGGCCGAGCTGTTCCAACTGCCGGCCTGCGCGGTCGATTCCGCATCGCTGCCGTTCGCCGATGCCAGCTTCGACACGGTGACGTGCGCCGAGGTCATCGAACACCTGGCAGAAGCGGTCCCGTCGGTGCTCGAACTGCAGCGCGTCTGCGCCGGCACGGTGGTGCTGGCCACCGAGGAGTGGCAGGAGAGCGCCGCCAAGCGCGCCGAGGAGCTGGCGCACCGCCACGGCGACGTGCACGGCGAACGCAACATACTCGCGGACGTCGACATGAAGGCGCTGTTCTCGCCCTATCCGGTCGACTTCGAACGCCAGGTCGTGCCCGACCTGCGGCTGCTCGGCGACGATCGCAAGATCGACAAGGGCGTCCTGCGGAAGGTGCTGCTGTCGCTGCCGGACAAGCAGGCGTCCGGCCCCGGCACGATGGGCATCGTGGCGTCGATCCGCAAGGGCGCGAAACGCGTGCCGACGCCGCGCGTGCCGAGCGACGAGCAGATCGCCGACCTGCTGATCGAGCGGCGGATGCCGATCCACCGCCTCGGCAAGCCGACGCCCGTCGTGCCGTGGCCGAAGCAACTGCGCATGATCTGCCCCGGTTGCCAGCGTGTCCTGCAGACCGAGTCGCAGGGCTGGTCGTGCACGTGCGGCAAGCGTTTCGAACGCAAGGACGGCGTCGCGTCGTTCGTCAGCAGCGCGGCGCCGTTCCGCAACCGCGTCGACGCGATGCTGGCGGCGCGCGGCGGCGCCGCCTATCCGCAGCAGCGCGACGACCTGCTCGCGCTCGCCCGCCAGCTCGAGATGCCGTTCGATCCGCGGCGGCAATGGGATCTCACGGCCGGGCTGCCCAAGGGCTGGCGCACCAACGACCACGTGAAGCTCGAGGACGGCGCGTTCGCGATCACCGGCGTCGACCCGCAGATCAAGTCGTCGTGGCTCGGCATCGAGCTGCGCGACGGGGCCGTGGTGCACGTCGACCTCGCCGTGAGCTCCGCGCAGCCGAAGGTGCTCGCCGAGGTGTTCTGGTTCGTCGAGGACGACCTGTTCTTCGTGCAGGACAAGAGCGCGTCGGTGACCTTCGACGCCGACGGCAAGATGCGCACGCACCGGTTCGCCGTGCCGCAAGCACTCGCCGAGTCCAACAAGCTCTTGCTGCAGATCCGCATCGACCCGTGCTCCCACGCGCCGGCGACCGTCAGGATCGAAAAGGTCGCGATCGGCTGATCGCGGTTGATCGCCGCTGCGCTGCAGTTCTGGACCGACGTCGCGATCGGCGCGAACGGCCGGTGACACGCTACCGGTCCGCGCGGCCCGGGCTCGCGCCGGGGGTCAGCCGGCGGCGGCGCGGCGGCCCAGCTCGTCGTGGATCTGCGTCAATGTCTCCTCGAGGCCGTAGCGATACTTCCAGCCCGGGTAGTGCTGCTGGAAGCGCCGCACGTCGGAGATCCACCAGATGTGGTCGCCGATCCGGTTCTGCTCGCTGTAGCTCCAGCTCATCTTCTTGCCGGTGATGCGCTCGCACAGCGCGATCGCTTCGAGCATCGAGCAGTTCGCGAAGCGGCTGCCGCCGATGTTGTAGACCTCGGCCACACGCGGCTTGCGCCAGAAGTGCTCGAAGGCCGTGACGAGGTCGTGGCAGTGGATGTTGTCGCGCACCTGCTTGCCGCGGTAGCCGAACACCGTGTAGTGCTTGCCGCTGCGCGCGCACTGCATCAGATACGACAGGAAGCCGTGCAGCTCGGCGCCCGAGTGCCCTGGCCCGGTCAGGCAGCCGCCGCGGAACACGCCCGTATACATGCCGAAGTACCGGCCGTACTCCTGCACCATCACGTCGGCCGCCACCTTCGAGGCGCCGAACAGCGAGTGCTTGGTCTGGTCGATGCTCATGCTCTCGTCGATGCCGTGCTGGTAGTAGGCGTGGGACTGCGCCACTTCCCAACGCTTCTCGAGCTCGACGAGGGGCAGGTTGTTCGGCGTGTCGCCATACACCTTGTTCGTGGAGGTGAAGATGAACACCGCCTTCTCGCAGAACTTGCGCGCTGCCTCGAGCACGACCAGCGTGCCGATCGCGTTGACGCTGAAGTCGGTCATCGGCTCGCGCGCCGCCCAGTCGTGCGAGGGCTGCGAGGCGCAGTGGATGATCAGCTTCACGTCCTTCCCATACTGCGCGAACAAACGTTCGATCGCCGTCGCGTCGCGGATGTCGGCCGACTGGTGCACGTAGCCCTTGACCCTCGTCTCGAGCTGGCGGCGGCTCCAGTCCGTGGAGGCGCCCTCGCCGAAGAAGTAGCGGCGCATGTCGTTGTCGATGCCGACCACCTGCAGGCCGAGGCCGGCGAAATGGCGGACGGATTCGGCGCCGATCAGGCCGGCGGCGCCAGTGACGATGGCGAGGTCCATGCAGATTCTCGGGGTGTGCGCTCGGGCGGTACGGTTCAGGCCAGGATGGGCTCGAGCTCGGCGCGGTGGTCGGTGATCCACCGGGCGATCTCCTCGATGATGCTCTCCGGCGAGTGGCGCGCGCGCCAGCCTGTTGCCGCCTGGACCTTCCGGCAGTCGCTGAGGTAGCAGATCAGGTCCTGCGGCCGCGTCTCGGGCACGGCGCTGATCGAGATGGTGTTGCCCGTGTACTTGCGGCAGAGAGCAGTCAGCTCCTGCAGCGAGATGCTGATCGCGGTGCCGCCGCCGACGTTGAAGATCGAGCCGTCGAACTCGGCGATGCGGCCGAGCTGGATCTCGAGCAGGTCGTAGAGGTCCTCCACGTGCAGGATGTCGCGCACCTGCTTGCCGGTCCCGCCGAAGCCGATGTAGGAGAGCGCGCCGCGGTAGAGGTGCTTGGCGACCCACAGCACGACGACGCCCTGGTCGACTTTGCCCATCTGCCAAGGTCCGGTCAGCACGCCACAGCGGTTGACGACGCCGCGGATCCCGTAGGCCTCGCGATACTCTTCGAGCAGCAGCTCGGACGCGAGCTTGGAAGCGCCGTAGAGCGAACGCGAGCCCTCGAGCGGAAAGCCCTCGGCGAGGCCGTGCTCCGAGGCGCCGCGCACGGTCTGCCCCGGCAGCATCTGGAAGCGCGTCTCTGCCTCGCGATACTTCAACGCGTTGATGGGGGCCGACGGGTAGACGCGGCTCGTGGACAGGAACATGACGACGGCGCCGTGGCGGCGCGCGAGCTCGAGGCAGTTCACGGTGCCGACCAGGTTGGTCTGGATCACGTAGTCCGGTGAGCCGTCGCGCCCGGCGAGCACGGAGGGCTCGGCCGCGCAGTCGACGACCAGGTCGACCTGTCCGGTGGCCAGCAGGTCCTCGCGCACGCGTACGTCGCCGTGCACGAACGTGACGCCGCCTTTGCGCAGGCGGGACAGGATCAGCTCCGACCCGCGGCGCCGGAGATTGTCGAAGGCGATGACCTCAGCCGCCGGCCGACTTTGTTTGAACCGGAGCGCGAGGTTCGAGCCGACGAATCCCGCCCCCCCGGTGATCAGGATCTTCTGCATCGGTGATGTTGGTGAAGACTTCGTCGTCGACGCCCTGCACGTTGTGGAGGTGGTCGAGCTTCTTGCCGTGTTCCGCCATGAGGTCGTCGTGGATGAAACGGCGCTCCGCCCAGGCCTTCATGATGGTGGCGAAGTAACGCCGGCCGAGGGTGCGGATGTTGAACTTGGCCGAGCCCCAGGTGCGGCCGTACCAGTTGATCGGGATGCTCGCGACGCGGAAGTTGCGGATCAGCAGACCCAGCGAGATCTCGATCGTCAGATTGAAGTGCGAGGCGTAGAGCGGCAGCAGCGACCGGATCGCGTCGGCGCGATACGCCTTGAACGCGTTGGTCATGTCGTTGTGCTTCGTCCAGAACAGCAGCTGGATCAGCTTGTTGCCCATCCGGTTCGCGATCAGCTTGATGCGCGGGTAGTCCTTCACCACGCTGCCCTTCATGAAGCGCGAGCCGAACACGGCGTCGTAGCCTTCGTTGATCTTCTCGTAGTAGCGGACGATGTCCTTCGGGTCGTCGGACAGGTCGGCCATCACCACCACGACGACCTCGCCGCGGAAGTGGTCCAGGCAGGAGCGGATCGCGCGGCCGAAACCGCCCGGCGGCCGGCGGTTGATCAGGCGGATCGGGCAACCCTGTTGCATCTTCTCGCGCACGACCCGCTCGGTGCCGTCGGTGCTGTTGTCGTTGGCGATGACGAATTCGTGCGGAACCCCCGCCGCGCCGAGTTCGCCGTGGATCGTGTCGATCGACCGCGTGATGTTCTGCTCCTCGTTGCGCGCTGGGATGCAGACGGACAACAGGGGTTTGGCGGTCATGCGTGGGAGTCGAAGCGGCCGAGCAGCATACCACCCACGTATCGTGCGGACGCCCCGAAACGAGAGCAGCGGCCCGGCGACGTGGTCTTACGCTCGTGCATCGCGATCCGGCGTGCGATGATCGCGTCTGCCGATGCGTTCGCTCAGCACGACCCTGCTCTGCCTGGTGGCGCCAGCGTTCGTGGTCATGGCCCTGCATTGGGGCCATGACCCCGTTGCCGCCGAAGCGAGAGCACCGCTGATCCATCGCGAACAGGGCTACGTCGGCTCGGCAACGTGCGCTGCCTGCCATCCGGACCACCACGCGTCCTGGAGGCGCACGTTCCACTCGACGATGACTCAGCTCGCGTCGCCGGCGATCGTGCTGGGCAGGTTCGAAGGGCAGGTCGTGCGCTACGGGCGCGACGCGGCGAGACCGTTCCGCGACGGCGAGCGGTTCTGCATCGAGGTGCCCGCGGCCAACGGTGCCTCGCGCATCGCCGAGGTCGCGCTGACGGTCGGCTCGCGCCGCTACCAGCAGTATTTCGAACGCCAGGTGCGCGGCAGCGGCGCCGCGTTCGTGCGCCTGCCGATCCTCTGGCATGTCGCGCTGCAGCGGTGGCTGCCGCTCGAGACCGTGTTCCTCGGTCCGGATGCCGAGGGACTCGGCGAACACGCCAGCGTGTGGAACGAGAACTGCATCTTCTGCCACAACACGGGGCCGATTCCGCGGCTGCTGAACCTCGCAGATCCGGCGCGCGGCGTCGAAGGCGGCCGCTTCGACTCCGAGGTCGGTGAGCTCGGCATCGCGTGCGAGGCCTGCCACGGACCCGGCAGCGAACACGCCGCGCGGAAACGCAACCCGCTCGTGCGCTACGGCGGCGGCGACGCCCACGCCATCGTCGATCCGAAGCAGGTCGACCAGGAGCGTGCGGTCGGTCTGTGCGGGCAGTGCCACGGCGCGCGGCTGCCCGAGCCACTCGCGCGTCTCGATGCGTGGTTCACGACGGGGCCGACGTTCCGCGCGGGCGACCGCCTCGCGGAACACGTGCGACCGATCCGCCGCGACACACCTGTGCGCGGCAAGGCCGACCCCGAGTTGTTCTCGTTGCGCTTCTGGGGCGATGGCACGCCGCGACTCACCGCCTACGAGTTCCAGGGAGTCACCGATTCGAAGTGCTACCGCGGCGGCAAGCTCACCTGCCAGAGCTGCCATGCGATGCACACGGGCGACCCGCGCGGCCAGCTGCGCCCCGATCGGCCAGGCAACGAGCTCTGTACGCAGTGTCACGCCGAGATCGGGTCCGCCGTGGCAGCGCATACACACCACCGCGCCGACAGTGCCGGCTCGTCGTGCGTCGCGTGCCACATGCCGAAGATCGTCTTCGGCATCCTCGAGGTGCATCGCAGCCACCGCATCGACAACCCGGACCCATCGCGTGATGCCGAGGCCGGCCGACCCCACGCGTGCACGCTGTGCCACCTCGACCAGAACCTCGCGTGGAGTGCCGCGCAGATGCAGCGCTGGTGGGGCGAACGCTACCGAACGCCCACGCGCCGCGCCGACGGGGCACCGCTCGAACTGGCCGATGCGGCGGCCAACCTGCTCGCCGGCGACGCGGCCGCGCGCGCCGTCGCCGCGAATGCGTTCGGCGAGCGTGGCGTCGTGATCGGCCCCGGGTTCGAAGCTGCCGCGCGCGCGTGGCTCGCGGTGACGATGGGGGACGGTTATCCGAGCGTGCGCCTGCTCGCACGACGCAGCTTGTTGGCGCTCGAGGCGCGTTCCTCGTATGGCATCGGCGATCTGGTCCGCGCCGTCGATCACCTGGCCGATGCGGACGCTCGGCGGCGCGACGTCTTCGCGCTGCTCGATCGAATCGCGACCGGAGCGCGCGGGCGGGCTGCGGTTCCTGCCACGACTGCGCTGCTCGACGCCGACTTCCGGCTCCAGCTGCCCGCAGTCGTCCGGCTCACCGACCTGCAGGGTCGCAACCTCATCGCAATCGGCGAATGAACGACACTTCCCCGCGCGTCGCGCTGCGAACGGGCTTGTTGCTGCTCGCGGTTTCCCTGCCACTCGGCCTCACGCTCGAGGCGTTGCACGCGATGAAGGTGCCGGTCTACCTCGGCAGCGCCATGCGCCGCGAGTTGTGGCGGCTCGCCCACGCGCACGGCAATCTGCTCGGCATCTTGTGCCTCGTGCTCTCGGCACTCGGCCCGCGACTCGTGCCGGACCCCGGCAAGCGCCTGCGTTTCGAACGGCTGCTCGCGGCCGGTTCGGTAACGATGCCGCTCGGCTTCCTGCTAGGTGGCGTGCTCAACTCGGAAGGGGATCCGTCGCTCGGCATCCTGCTCGTGCCGGCAGGCGGGGTGCTCGTGTTCGTGGCGTTGGTCCAGGCGATGCGATCGACTCCGTCCTCGTGACCACTACGCATCGCGGCGAGCCAGGTCAGGGTACAGGCGAACGAAGTCGGGCTCGTGCACCGCTACGACCTCGACGGTCGCGCCGCTGTCTGGTGACGGAAAACGCAGGCGGGCGCCATGCAGCATGGTGCGACTCACGCCGAAGGTCGCGTTCGCTGCCGCGTTCGCGGTCGCATCGCCGTAACGCGGGTCGCCGAGCAGAGGGTGGCCGATCGCCGCGAGATGCGCGCGGATCTGGTGCGTGCGGCCGGTTTCGAGGCGCACGCGCACGAGCGTGCTGTCCTTGCGGCGACCCTCGACCGCCACGTGCGACACGGCGCGCTGGCCCTTCGGATCGACGATGGTCTTCGGCCTGTCGCCGCGTGGTTCGTCGGTGACGAGCAGCGGAAGGTCGATCGTGCGCGCGTCGCGCTCGAACACGCCGCTGGCGATCGCGAGGTACTCGCGGTCGATGGCGCCCCGCTCCATCGCCGAGCCGAGCGCCTTCAGCGCCTGCGCATCGCGTCCGACCAGCAAGAGTCCCGACGCTTCGCGGTCGAGCCGCTGCGCGAGCCCGGCGCCGGGCAACACTCGCTCGAGCGCCGTCGCGACCGAATGATCGACGAGCGGGCCGCCGTGCACCGCGAGCCCGGGCGGCTTGTGCAGCACCACGACAGACGGGTCGGCGAAGACGACGGCGATGCGCAGTTGCAGCGTCAGCTCGGCGAGCTCGGCCGCGAACGAGACCGTCTGGCCGGCCCGGACGCGGTCGCCGGACAACGCGCGCACGTGCTCGATCGCGACGGCTCCGGCGGCGCAGAGATCGCGCGCTCTCTTGCGCGAGAAACCGGCGACCTCGTGCAGCAACGCATCGAGCCGGCTGCCGTCATGTCCGTCTGGCACCACGATCGTCGACACTGCGCCGCTCCCCGCAGCCGTTCGTCTGGTGCTTCGCTCGGTCACTTCCCGGCGGATGCCGGCTTGCCGAAGGACTCGAGGATCTTTCCGAACCTCGGATCCTCGCGCAGGTTCTTCAGATCCTGGTCCTCGTCGAGCATCGCGCGGCTCAGCGACTTGGTCTTGTCGGCCTGGAGCGCACGCTCGAGATACTGGAAGGACTCGTCCAGGTTCTTGCCGAGCGAGAGCACGCACGCCGTGTTGTAGAGCACCGTCGGTAGACCCTGGGTCTGTCCCGACGCCTCGATCAGCCCCACGAGGCTCTTGAAGTGGTTGGCTGCTTCGTTGTAGTCGCGCAACTGGTAGTGCAGCTCGGCCAGCATGTTCGTCGCACTCAGTTTGTCCTGCTCGCTCTCGGAAGCCGCACGCTTCGACATGCCTTCCTTGATCTTGTCGAAGATGCTCGGGTCTCCGTACTGATGCAGTGCGCACACCGCGGCCACGAACAGGTCGTTCTTGCCACTCGACTCGCCTTTCGCGGCGATCTTGCGCAGGGTCTCGCGCATCGCGTCGGTCGCCTGATCCGCGGGAACGACGTCGCGCAGCGCTCGCACGCATGCGCTCGGGAACGACTCGGCGTTCGGCGCGTCCTTCGGCGCGTCCAGTGCCCAGCGCAACAGGATCTGGCCCGCTTCGGGCTGGAAGCTCGCGAGCTCGTTGTATTGACCCGCGTACACGGCGTTCGTCGGTATCTTCTTGCGGAAGGTGGACAGCAGGCAGCGCTCGAAGATCGCCTTGCCGCGCTCGTCGAGACGCTGCAGCGCTGCGGTCCCGGTCTCCTTGTTCTCGGCGAGCTTCGCCAGGGCGGCTTTCGATGCCTCGGGAGTTCCGCTCACGACGCTCGCCATCAGCTGCTTGATGTCGTCGGCGAACTCCGGAGGTTTGACCGCGGGAGGTGTGGCCGCAGGAGGAGTGCCTTCTGCGGGCTTGGCAACGGTCGGGGCCGGCTTCGCGGGCTCGGCCGCTCCGGGCTTCGGCGCGACCGCCGCGATCGCGCGCAGCGTCTCCATGAACTTCGTGCGGCCCGCTGCGTCCAGCGCGAGCACACGATTGGCCGCATCGGAGATCGCGACCCTGCCGTTGCCAGCGGCGTCGATGAACGCGACTTGCAGCGCATCCTTGCTGCCCTGGGCCGCGGGGGACTGCGCAGTCGGAGGAGCCGCGGGAGCCGGCTTGGCCTCGGGCTGTTGCGCGAGCAATGAGGCGCACACGGTCGTGAGAAGACAACACACGGAGAGAGGCTTGTTCAGCATTGGGGTTCCCGCTGACGTGACGCGCCGACGATACACCCGCACTGCCCGCGGCGTCACGGTGTTGCGATCTTCCGCGCGGAGGTACGCCTGCTCTCGACCTCGCAGGCGAGCAGGCTCCCAAGAGAAACGGCGCAGCGGGGCTGGCTGGGTTTCTCGCCGTAGTCAGGTCCCCGCGTTGCGACGTCGAGCATCACAGCTTGTCGATCGAAAGCGCTAGTGCCTCGGTGTAGTCCAGTTGCACCGTATCGCCGATCTTCAGCGTCTTGACGAACCCACGCCCCTCGGGCGTCAGGACGCGGCGCGCGATCATCTCGCCAGAGGCCAGCGAGCAGACCACGATGTTGCGCTCGCGGTCGATCGACTCGACCTTGGCGCGCACACTGATCCCGGCGCCCACACCGGCACCGGGTTTGGCGCCGGCCTTGGCGCGCACGGCGGCCGCGCCGGCTTCCACCGGCGTCGCGGTTTCGCCCGCTGGCCGCACCGATGCCGCCAGCGTTTCGCGGTATTGGACGCGCAGCGTGTCGCCCGCGGCGATCTGCGCGAAGTTGCGCATCTCCGGTCCGGCCACGACCTGGAACAGGCTGCCGTCCTCGCGGCGCAGCGAGATGATCCGCGTCGTGGGATTCACCGCCACGACCTCGGCCTTCGCGGTGACCTCGCTCGTGATCTGGGCCTTTTCGACGCGATTGGGATCGGCAGATCCGGGTGTCGTGTCCTTGCTGGTCTTGCAGGCGCACAGCGCGAGCAGCGAGCAAAGAACCAGGCGGGCCGACGGGAAGACACTGAGAGTAGACATTGGCGTAGCGGTGTTCAGGAGGAGGAGACGCGACCGTATCTGGTGTCTTCTCGGAAGTCACGCGCTCGCGGTGGCGCGCAGCACCGATCCGGCAACGCTTACTTGTCGCCTTTGCGCTCGGCGGACCACGCGGTCACACGCGGTGCCTCGACATACCCTTCGCTCACGAGGAAGGTCAGGCCGACCAGACCGAGGATCACGTAGATGAACGTCTTGAACACCTTGGTCATCAATCCGTAGACACTCAGCAGCACCGTGATGATGGCGGCGATGCGGCCTGCCCATTTCACGGTGTCGCGATCGACTGCGGCCTGGTCCATCACCAACGGCACCAACAGCACGAGGAAGATCATCATGAACAGTTTGAACTTCCGGCCGATGGTGCTCTTCGACTTCTGCTCTGACATGGGCGATCCTCGCTGCTCGCGGCGTTGCGGGCGATTGCAGCCTTGGAACGACGCGAAGCCAGCGGGAAACTGCTTTTTCACGAGGATCGCATTTCGTTGAAAGACACCGCGGCGAGTCCTGCGCGGCCACGGTGGCCGCGGTTCGTGCGGCGCACGCTGCGGGTGCTGCTGCGCTGCCTGCTCGTGCTCGCCGTGCTGCTCGTCGTGGCGTGGGTCTTCCGGCAGCAACTGATCGTGCCCCTGCTGCGCCCGCAGCTCGAAGCGAAGATCGCCGAGGTGCTCGGCGCGAAGCGGGTCTCGATCGGAGCGATCGACGGCGACTGGCTCGGGCAGCTCGACGTCAAGGACCTCGTCGTCGACGGCGCACAGCCGCCGCTGTGCCTGGTGCGCGGGCTGCGGCTCGAGGTCAGCTACTCGCTGCTGGAGCTGCTGCGCGGGGATCTCGCGGGCTTGCGGATGGCCAAGGTCACCGCGGCCGAGGTGGAGCTCGACCTGCACGCGCCGGCGAGCGCAGAGAGCCCGCCCGCGCAGCCCTTCGACCCCGGCTCGCACGGGCCGTGGCTGCGCCTCTTGCCCGCGGGAGCGAACGTGCACGTCGAAGCCATGCGCGTGCTGACCTCGCACGGCGAACGGCGTGGTCCGCTCGACGTCGAGCTGCACGCGGGTCCGGGCGAACGCCGTCTCGCGGCTTCGTATGGGGGGCTGCGCGTCGACGTGCGCGCGCAGGTGCCGGGGCAGGCGGCCGCTGCGTTGCCGATCCTCGTGTCCTGCGACGCCGCCGATCCGGGTGCGCTGCTCGACCTGTTCGGTCTCGGTGCCGGTGTGCGCGGTGGCACCATGCATGCAGAGCTCGGCGCCAGTCTCGAGCCGTTCGTGCTCGAAGCGCGCGTCGATCTCGCCGGCCTCGTGCACGGCGGCGAACGGCTCGAGCGGAGTCGCGTGACGGCACGGCTCGACCGACAGAAGCTCGCGGTCGAACGCGCGTCGCTGGACCTGGGCGGCGTCGCCATGGAGCTGAACGACCTGACGCTGCCGAGCCCGCTCGCCACGGGTCGCGTCGACCTGCGCGACCTCGCGGGCCGGTTCGTCGTGCGCATCGACGATCTGGCCCCTCATGCGGCGCTGTTGCCGGAAGCGCTGCAGCACCTGCTGCCGATTCACGGGCGGCTCGCCGGCTCGGCCACGGGCGGCAGGCTGCGCCTCGAAACGTCCGAGCTGCACGCGCGCGGCGTGGATCTCGAGGTCGAGAGTGGTTCGATGCCTGTCGTCAGCGACCGCTGGTCCGCGGCCGAGGGTGAGGTGCGCGGCTCGCTGCAGCTCAGGCAGTTCACGACGAGCGTGCCGGGGCTCGGCGCATCGACCGTGTCGGGTCGCATCGACGCAAGCGCCGCGGGCAGCCTCGCGGAGCCGCGGCTCGAGGTGAGGCTCGACCTCGGCGAGTGCCGCACCGAACGCGGCTCGTTCACGACCGCGCAGGGGCTCGTGCGCGCCGACGCCACGGCCGTCGCCGTCGAGGGGCTGCGGGTGCAGCAGCTCGTCGCTGCGGCGTTCGCGAGCCAGGCTCCGACCGACGTGACGCTCGACGCGAGTTGCCGCATGCGCGCGGGCAGCGTGGATCCGGACTCGCTGGTCGCGAAGATCGACGTCGACAGCCTCGTCGCGAGCGACCTGCTGGCTCCACTGTTCGCTGCGCACGGCCTCGGCCCGCCGCCCACCGGCGGCGCGAAACTGCAACTGCAGGTGCGTCACGACGGCAACGGTGTCGCGATCGACTCGCTGCGGCTGCGCAGCGCGCCCGAGTCCCCGGTCGAGATCTCGATCGACGCGCAAGGCGTCGTGCCGCTGCACTGGTCGGGCACAGCGGTGGCCCCGCTCGCGCAGGGCGCGCTCGTGCTGCGCGCGAGCGCGCGCCGCGCCGCGGCCGCCGAGCTGCCGTCCTTCGCGTTCGAGGGCACGCTGCGCGTCGATCCGCGATCGGCCGTGCTGCGTCAGCTCGCGCTCGAGGCCGGGCCGGTCAGGTTGCGCGGCGAGATCACCGCGCCACTCGGGATCGACGCGTTGTTCGACCCGGCCGCCGACGTCGCAGCGGCGCCGTTGAACCTCGCGCTCGATCTCGAGCCGTTCGATCTGAAGGACCTGCCAGCGTCGTGGCTCGGGACCACGCGGCTCTCGGGTCGCGCCGCAGCGCGAGTGCATCTTGCCGGGACCGCGAAGAATCCCATGCCCGACGTGCTGTTGACGCTCGCCGATGGCGCGGTGAGTGTCGAGGGCCTGCCGGCGCTGACCGGCACCCAGCTGCGCGTCGAGTTGAGCTCGGGTGATGCCGCGGCGAAACGGTTCCTGCTCGCGGCCAGCGTGTCGGCTTTGCCCGACCCAGCACTCGGGCTCGACCACGAGGTCGGGTTCGCGGCCAGGGTCCGGTGCGACGACAGCGGGACGACGCTCGAACCCATGGTGCTGAAGCTCGGCGGCGGCGAGCTCGCGATCGAGTCGAGCTCGAACCTGCGGCGTTGCGACCTGCTCGCCGGCACCGTCGACGGCGCGCGGACCACGCTCGCGGGCAAGGTCAGCCTGCGCGAGCTCGACCTCGGCAAGCTGCCGATCCATCTGTTGGGCGTCGAGTCGCTGCGTGGCCTCGTGAGCGGCACAGTGACTCTCGATGGCGTGCTCGATGGCGCGCTCGGTGTGTCGCCCCTGGCCGCGTTGCACAAAGCACAGCTGTCGCTCAGCTCTGGCGAGCTCAAGGTCGCGGACCTGCCGCGCGTCGAGAACCTCGCCGCCGAGTTCACGGCGGACCGGCACGAGCTCGTGCTGCGTTCGTTGACGGGAGAGCTCGGTGCGGGCCGGTTCTCCGTGCAGGGTTCGCTGCAGCAGAAGGGCGCGCTGCTCGTCGAAGCGCTCGAGGACGCAGCGCTGGATCTCCGGATCGACGGCACGGACCTGATGCTGTTTCGCGGCGCAGGCGCGAAGGTCCGAGCGACGACACACGTGCTCGCGTCGGGCACGCTGCGGTCCGTCGCCGTCACCGGCGATGTCGTACTCGGTCGCGGCACCAAATACGTGCGGCGCATCTCGATGATGCCAGCGCTCGGCTCCCACGGAGGCGCGACCGCGAGCGAGGGCTTCGATCTGCCGCGGCTGCCACCCGCGATCGGCGACCGCATCAGCCTCGACGTGGCGCTCGCGACGCGTGAGCCCGTCGAAGTGCGCGCCAACGTCGTCGATGCCGACATCGACGTCGCCGCCCACCTGCGCGGCAAGGGCAGCGCGCCGCGGCTCGAGGGCACGATGTCCGCGCACCGCGGCAAGTTGCGCTTCCCGGGCGCCAACCTGACCGTCGACAACGCGCTGCTGACCTTCACGCCGAGCGAGCCGCGGTTCCCCGAGCTGGTCGTCAACGCGACCGGCAGGCGCCTCGGCTTCGTGGTCAAGATGTCGGTCACGGGGCGTTACGACCGGCCCGAGGTGCAGCTGACGTCGGTGCCGACCCTGCCGCCGCGGGACCTGATCGTGCTGCTGACGACCGGCCAGCTCCCGAGCACGCTCGCCGAGCGCGGGGCCACCGGCAACGCGCGATTCGTCGGTGGTTACCTGGCCCAGGAGGTGTTCGAGCAGTACTTCGGCAGCGAGAGCACGGAACGCGGCGAGAGCGCGTTCGACCGGTTGAAGATCGAGAGCGGCCGCGAGGTCAGCCAGAACGGCGTCGAGAGCGTGTTGATCGAGTACGAGCTGCTGCCGAGGTTCTCGGTGCAGGTCGAGCGCGATGCCTACGAGGACTACAACCTGGGGTTCGTGCTCCGGTTCAGGTTCCGATGACGCGCGCCCGTTGCCGCGCGTACATGGCACTGGCGCTCTGCGGGGCCTGCAGCGTCTTCGATCCGAGCTACACGGCGGACCGACCGGACGCCTCGGGCAAGGCGCCGGTCGAGGTCACGGTCGACATCGTGGGCAACGCGAGCCAGAGCTCAGCGGTGCTGCGCGGTCGCATCGAGGATTACATGTTCGACCTGTCGCGCGACCCCACGCGCGAATCGGCCGTCTACGACGCGGCGCTCGAGGTCGAGGACGTCTACCGCACCGAAGGTCATCCCGTCGCGAAGGTGAAGTACGAGTACTCGCCGCCGGCCGAAGCGGAACGGCCCCAGAGCGTGCGCGTGCGGCTGCTCGTCGAGGAGGGGCCCCTCGTGCTCGTCGAGATGACGCTGCGCGGCAACACGGCGTTCGACACCGGAGAGCTGCTCACGCTGTGGTCGAGGAAGAACGTCGGTCTCTTCGGTCTCGGCGGCGTGGCCTTCGTCGAATCGGACGTGCATGCGTTCGCCGAGCAGCTGCGCGCCTTCTACCGCGCGCGTGGCCGTCTCGACGCGGTGGTCGGCGTGCCGCAGATCGACGCCGACCTCGACCGCGCGCTGGCCAAGGTCGCGATCGAGATCGCGGAAGGGCACGTGCACACGATCCGCAGCGTCGAAGTCGCGCCAACGATCCGTTCCGTGCTCGGGACGGCGCTGCCGCGGCCGCCCGAGGGCAAGGTCTGCGCGCAGAACGAGATCCAGGGCTACCGCGACGCGGTGCGCAACGCGCTGCGCAAGATCGGCTACCCGAAGCCGCGCGTCGAGGTCACGACGGAGCCCGAACCAGGCGAGCCGTTCGCGTGGCACCTGCGCGTCGACGGCGATCCGGGGCAGCTCGCGACGATCGCGACCGTGGCGGTCGCGGGCAACCAGAAGACGATGGACGGCATCATCCTCGGCAAGATCGACCTCGGGCCCGGCGATCGCTACGACGGCACGTCGATCGAGGAGACGCTGCGCCGGCTCTACCGCAGCGGGTTGTTCCGCAAGGTCGAGATCGAGGAGAAGCCGCTCGACGACGACCCGTCGCGGCTCGGTCTCACGGTCCAGGTCGACGAAAGCGACTCGCGTTCGATCGAGTTCATGGCCGGCTGGGGCTCGTACGAACAGGCGCGCGCCGGCTTGCGGCTCGAGGACACGAACGTGTTCGGCACTGGGCGCGGCCTCGCACTCGACAACCACGTCAGCACGAAGGGCTACTCGACCGAGCTCACGCTGACCGACCCCGACTTCCTGATGACGGATTCGACGCTGACCGTGAGCGGCGAGTACTTCCGGCGCGAGGAGCCGTCGTTCACCGACAAGGCGCTCGGAACCACGGTCGCGCTCTCGCGCACGTTGACCGCGGGGACGACGGCGCGCGTCGGCTACACGTATCGCGACCGCATCGATGCCACGGCGTTCACGGTGCTGCCGCAGGACCAGCTCGTCGACTTCGTCGAGGGCAAGGTCTTCGTCGAGCTCCGCAACGACCGCCGCGACAACCTGCTGTTCCCGAGGAAGGGCCATGCCGAGTTCGTGTCGTTCGAACGCATCGCACCCGAGCTCGGGGCCAGCGTCGATCTCGACCGGCTCACGTTCCGGGCCAGCAAGCACTTCCAGCTGTGGCGCTCGGGCACGTTCGTGTTGCGGACCGAGCAGAACGGGTTGTGGCCGCACGAAGGCTCGGCGAACGTGCCGCTGCAGCTGCGCTGGTTCAACGGTGGCGAGAACTCGGTCCGGTCCTTTCGCGAGTCGCAGCTGGGACCGAAGGACGCGCAGGGCAATCCGACCGGCGGCGAATACCGCAACATCCTCGGCGCCGAGCTGCGGTTCCCGATCGTGAAGACGCTCGAGGGGGGCTTGTTCGTCGACGCCGGCAACGTCGGCACGAGGGTGCAGGACTTCTCGCTCGACGAGATGCGCTACGGCATCGGCGCGGGGCTGCGGCTGTTGCTGCCGATCGGCGCGGTGCGTCTCGATGCCGCGTGGAATCCCGACCAGGATCCCGGCGACGACGAATGGGTCCTGCACTTCAGCGTCGGGTACCCGTACTGAGATCTCTCAGACCTTGACCGGTGCGAGCGTCTCGACGAAGCGCCGGAACAGGTAGAGCGCGTCGTGCGGCCCCGGTGCAGCCTCGGGGTGATACTGGACCGAGAACACGGGCAGCTCGCGGTGCCGCAGGCCCTCGACCGTGCCGTCGTTGAGGTTCTTGTGCGTGACCTGCACGCTGTCGGGCAGCGAGCTCGGGTCGACTGCGTAGCTGTGGTTCTGCGACGTGATCTCGACCTTGCCCGTCGTGAGATCGATCACGGGCTGGTTGCCGCCGTGGTGCCCGAACTTCATCTTGAAGGTCTTGCCGCCGAACACGTGGCCCAGGATCTGGTGGCCGAGACAGATGCCGAACACCGGCACCCTCTTCACGAGCACCTTGCTCGCTTCGATCGCATAGCGGCAGATCGCAGGGTCGCCGGGGCCGTTGCTGAGGAACACGCCGTCGGGCTGGCGCTCGAGCACTGCGGCAGCCGGTGTGGTCGCTGCGACGACGGTCACGTCGAGACCCGAGGCGACCAGCGAGCGCAGGATGTTGCGTTTGGCGCCGAAGTCGTAGGCGACGATGCGGAACCGCTTGCCCGGGCGCGGTTCGGGCGTCGGCACGCTCCACTGCGACTCGTGACCGCGGTCCCACTCGTATGGCGCCTCGGTCGTGACCGCGAGCACGTGATCGAAGTCGGCGACTCTGGGCGCCTTCTGCACTCTCGAGACGAGCGTCGCGTCGCTGCTCGTCATGTCGCGCGTGACGAGCACACGCTGCTCGCCGTGATCGCGCACGCGGCGCGTCAGCATGCGCGTGTCGACGCCCTCGATGCCGGGCACGCCGTGTTGGGCGAGGTAGTCGGACAGCTCGGCGCCCGAACGGAAGTTCGACGCGCGCTGGCAGGCCTCGCGCACGACGAGCGCCGACAACCACAGCTTCGCCGACTCTTCGTCCTCGCTGTTGACGCCGTAGTTGCCGATGTGAGGCTGCGTCAGCATCACCGTCTGGCCGCGATACGAGGGGTCCGTCAGGATCTCCTGGTAGCCCGACATCGACGTGTTGAAGACCAGTTCGCCGACGGAGTCGTTCGCTGCGCCAAAACCACGGCCGAGAAGCACGGTGCCGTCCTCGAGCGCGAGGCGGGCGGGAGGCCGTTCACTGGGCTGGGGCGTCACAGGGCAGAGTCGTCCAGGGCTGGTTTTTCACGGGACCGGGCGAGACGGTTCTCGAGTTGATCAGGGACGCGAGATAACCGGCTCCGAAACCGTTGTCAATGTTGACCACGGCGACGCCGGCGGCGCACGAATTCAGCATGCCGAGCAGCGCGGCGAGCCCGCCGAACGACGCGCCGTAGCCTACGCTCGTCGGTATTGCGATGACCGGCTTGTCGACGAGACCGGCCACCGCGGAGGGCAGAGCACCCTCCATGCCGGCCGCGACGACGATCACGTTCGCGGCGCGGATCTCGTCGATGCGTGCGAGCAGACGGTGCAGGCCCGCGATGCCGATGTCGGTGAACTGCTCGACGCGGTTGCCACCCAGGCGCAACGTGACCGCGGCTTCGTCGGCGACGGGCAGGTCGCTGGTCCCCGCACTGACGACGGCGACGAGCCCGCGCTGCGCGAGCTCGGCGGGTTCGATCGTCAGGCAGCGCGCGCGTTCGTGGTAACAAGCCGCGGGCAGACGGGAACGCACGGCGTCGGCGTGCGCGGCGTCGGCGCGCGTCATCAGCAACCGGTCCGCGCGCGTCATGATCTCGACCGCGATCGCGGCGGCCTGCGTTGGTTCCTTGCCCTGGCAGAACACGACTTCGGGAAAGCCGCAGCGCCGGGCGCGGTCGTGGTCGATCGTCGCGAAGCCGAGGTCGGCCGCGAGCGGCCGCGGTTGCAGGGCGGCGATGGCCTGCTCGATGCTGCGTTCGCCCGCTTTCACCTGCTGCAGCAGCCGCCGCAGCGTCGCTTCGTCGCAAAACGGCTTCATGACCGCACCTTGGCCTTGCCACCCGACTGCGGCGTCGCCACCGCGTCGAGGTCGAGTTGCGCCACCTGTCCCTTGCGCAGCAGGATCGAGCCGAGGCTCGCGATCATGGCGCCGTTGTCGGCGCAGAGGATCGGGGCCGGCAGCACGAGGTGCAGGGACTGCAACACCGGGTCGCTGCCGAGCCGTTCGCGCAGACGCGCGTTGCGCGCGACGCCGCCGCCGATGCACAGCGAACGCACGGGAAAGCGTTCGCTCGCGCGCCGCAGCTTGCCGACCAGCACGTCGACCACGGCCTCCTGGTAGGAAGCAGCGAGGTTGCGCAGCACCTTGCCGTCCGGCGCTGGCAAGGGCTGCTGCGTGCCTTGCGGCCGCAGCGTGTAGAGCAACGCGGTCTTGAGCCCCGAGAACGAGAAGTCGAGCGAGTCCGCGCCGAGCATCGTGCGCGGCAGGTCGTAGGCGCGAACGTCGCCGCCGGTTGCCGCCGCCTCGATCGACGGGCCACCCGGGTAGGGCAGGCCGAGCAGCGAAGCACCCTTGTCCAGCGCTTCGCCAGCTGCGTCGTCGCGCGTGGTGCCGAGCCGTTCGGTCTGCCCAGGCTCCGTGACGAGGTAGAGAGCCGTGTGCCCACCGGAGGCCACGAGCGCGAGCGCAGGCAGGGGCAAGTCCGGCTCCACGAGGAAGCCCGTGTGCACGTGGGCCTGGACGTGATCGACGCCGACCAGCGGGAGGCCGAAGCGCCAGCACATCGCCTTCGCGGCCGCGAGGCCGACCAGCAGACAACCGACCATGCCGGGCCGATGCGTGACGGCTACGGCCGTCAGGTCGGTCGGACCGATCTGGGCCTGCTGCAGAGCCTGGTCGACGATCGGCAGGATGCGCTCGGTGTGCGACCGGCTCGCGACCTCGGGAACGACGCCGCGCCAGCGTGCGTGCATCGCGACCTGCGAGTGCACGACGTTGCTCAGAACGAAGCGACCGTCGCGCACGACGGCTGCGGCCGTCTCGTCGCAGGAGGTTTCGATGCCGAGGATCAGTTCGCTCACGGGCCGAGCATGCTACAGCGACCGAGGCTTCGCGTTCACCGGCGATCGTCGATCGAGGCGTGCCCCGATCGAAGCCTGGTCGTCACTGTTCTACCGGGACCTGCCGCGTTCGGGGCCACCGTTCGCGGGCGACCCGTTCTTGCCAGCCGCAATTCGTTCGCGCAGCGTCGCGACGGCCTGCGCCAGCTGCGGATCGTCCGCGATCTGCGGCGGCGTTGGCACGCGAATGCGCCGCGCGGCCGCCAGGGCGGTGAAGGCCTCGAGATACGCCGCCGGTGGCTCCGGCTGGTCCAGCACCTTCTCGATGGCATCGCGCTCCTCTTTGGTGACGGCCGAGATGACATCGGGCTCGATGCCACCGGCTTCGGCGCCCGGCGCGTCGCCGTGCCGGTGTCGTCGATCGAGGTTGCGCCCATTCGGCGTCAGATATGCGCCCGTCGTCAGCTTGAGCCGGAAGTTGAACTTCGCCCAGTTGTAGACGGTGTTCACGAAGCCCTTGCCGTAGGTGCGCTGGCCGACGATCGCGGCCCGCGCGTGATCCTGCAGCGCTCCGGCCAACACTTCGGAGGCGCTCGCCGAGACTTCGTTGACGAGCACGACGAGCGGGAGATCGGGGAACCTGCAGAACTCGGGCATGGCTTCGTAACGTTCGACGACTTCGCTCTGACGCCGCTGCTGCGACACGATCAGGCCCGACGGAAGGAAGGACCTCGCGATCGCGACACACTCGTCGAGACTGCCGCCGCCATCGTGGCGAAGGTCGAGCACGAGCCCGCGCAACGGGTTCTGGCCATACAATCGCGTGATCGCATCGGCGAGCGCTTGGGCGCAGCCCGGGTGGAAATCGGCCAGGTGCACATAGCCGAGCTGCTCCTCGGGCACGACGAGGTGTGCCCACTTCACGCAGCTCTTCTGCACGTCGCCGCGCAGCACCGCGATCTCGACCGTCGTGTCGCCGCGCTGCAGTCGCAGCTTGACCTCGGTTCCGGCTGGTCCGCGCACGAGGTCCGGGATGCGCTCCCGGTCGATGCTGTCGAGCGATTGCCCGTCGACGGCGAGGATGCGATCGCCCGGCCTGATGCCGGCGCGTTCGGCGGGGCTCCCGGGCTGCGGATAGTAGATGACGTCTTCGCTGCCCATCTGCACGCCGATGCCCTCGTAGTGGCCCGTGTTCTGCTCGTCGTATTGCGCGACTTCCGAAGGCGGCACGTACTTGCTGTACGGATCGAGCTCCTTGACCATCCCGGCGATCGCATGGTCGAGCAGCTTCCTGGGGTCCTGGGGGTCGACGTGGGATTTCAGGATCTCGTTGAAGACCAGCTCGAGCGCGGTCCCTTGTGGCTCGGGCAGATTCGCGAAGCGGCGGCTGCCCAGCATGTTGCCGAACGCGAATGCCGCTGCGACCAGTGCCATGTTCGCGATCAGGAACCAGAGCGGCAGCCGTGCCTGCTGTTGCATCGGCACCATCCTAGGGTCACGGCGAAGGCCGCGCATGTGCGACGCGCGCGATACCGGCTTGGTGCGTGGTCCAGTTGGCGCGCTCGCGGTGGTTCGATTCAGGTAGGTGAAGTACTGCGGCTAGACTCAGGATGATGTCGAGAGCCTGTCGCGGGAGTTTCCTGCTCGTCGTGTGCGCCAGTGCCTGCGCCGGCACCGCGGACACGCGCCTCGAGCAGAGCCTGGAGCAGAGCCTCGAGCGGCTCGTGGCCTGCCCGGACCTTGCGGGTGGTCGAGTCGGCGTCGTGGTCGTGGATGCGGCGACGGGCGCCGTCGCTGCGGAGCACGCCGCAGACCACGGCTTTGCGCCCGCCTCCAACCAGAAACTGCTGACGAGCGCCGTGGCGCTGCAGTCGTTGGGGCCACGACATCGCATGGCGACCGAATTGCTGTTGCGCGGGGACGTGCGAGACGGCGTGTTGCACGGCGATCTCGTCCTGCGTGGCTACGGCGATCCGACGTTCGCGCAGGAGGAGGTTGCACCGGGCCGGATCGACCAACTCGTGCAGGCCGTGCGCGAGTGCGGGATCGCCTCGGTCACCGGGCGAGTGCTCGGCGACGGCAGCTGGCAGGGCGACGAGAGCCTCGGGCTCGGCTGGCAATGGGACTACCTCGACGAGGACTACGCGGCCCCGTTCGGCGGTCTCGTCTGCGCGGGCAACGTGTACACGGTCCGCGTGAAGCCCGGCGCTTCGGGTGCCGAGATCGCCGTCGAACCGGTAGGCGTCGCGCAGACCGCGGTCGCGGTGAAACAGGGTGGCAACGGTGCGCCGACGCGACTGCTCGCGCGCCGCCGCCTCGGTGCCGATGTCGTCGAGGTCTCGGGTTCGATCGCCGCCGACGCGACCGAGCAGGTCTTGCGCGTGGCGGTGCGCGAGCCGTCGCGGTTCGCGGCCGCCGTGTTCGCGGCGGCGCTGCGCCGGGCAGGGGTTGCCGTCGCAGATGGTGACGCTGCGGCGGCTGGATCGGAGCGCCTGCTGCTGCGCGTCGAGTCGCCGGACCTCGCCGTCATCACGCAGCGTCTGCTGACGAACAGCGACAACCTCTACGCGGAGCAGGTCCACCGGGTCGCGGCGCGCGTGCAGAGCGGTTCGGGCAGCACTGCCGCCGCCGAACGACACGCCAAGCAGGTGCTGGAAGCTCTCGGCGTCGACGTGCGCGGCATGGTGATCGCCGACGGCTCGGGACTCTCGCGCCGCAACCTCGTGCAGCCGCGCCAGCTCGCGAGCCTGCTCGTCGCGATGTGGCATTCGCCGCACTGGGAGGTGTTCGTGTCCGGCCTGCCGCTCGCCGGTGAATCGGGAACGCTGCGCAATCGGTTCAAGAGCGGCGTGGCGCGCGGCCGCGTTCGCGCCAAGACGGGCTTCATCTCGCGCGTCGTCTGTCTGTCCGGTTACGTGCCGCGGCCCGATCCGGGCGCAACTCCGTTCGTCTTCAGCGTGATGCTGAACGACTTCACGTGTGACGAGGCGAAGGCAAAGGCCGCCGCCGATGCCTTCGTCGAGGAACTGGCGAGGGCCGCAGGCTGGTGAAATGCGAGGGCGTGCTCAAAACGGCAGCGGCGCCCCGAAGGCGCGGCAAGGTCTTGGGCCGGTTTGCCCGCGGCGCTCGGCGCCGCCGGCGACCCGGTTCAAAACGTGACCACGACGCCGAAGTTGAAACCGTCGATCACGAGGTCGGCGTCGAACGCGAGACCGCCCGCATCACTCTCGGCGCGGATATCGCTGTAGCGGTAGCCCGCGTAGAACGTCACGTCGCGCATCGGGATGGTGTAGGTGGCGCGCAGCTCGAGGTCCTGTTGCAGCCCTTCGAAGTCGCCGCGGATCACGAAGTTCGGCGACACCGCGTACTCGGCGTCGAAACCGACGTCGCGCCACGACGCCCGGAATCGCGCGGCGGGATAGATCACGTCGCCTTCGATGTTCACGTTCTGGTGGCGCTGGCCGTCGTCGGTCTTCGCGCGCAGCGTCATGTCGCGGTAGGCCAGCACGCCACCAGCAGCGAACCGCAGCGACAGCGGGTGCTCGCGCCAGTCCTGCTTCACCTCGAACAGGGGTTCGAGATAGCCGACGCGCACTTCGTCCATGACCACGTCCATGACCACGACGTCGCCCTGCAGCAGGTTGCCCCAATTGGCCTCGAGCACGCCTGGGTCCGCCGAGCCCTGGTCCAGCTTGTAGTAGTCGACGCGGAGGCCGCCGAAACCATCGCCGATGTCGGTGCGGATGCCGACGTCCTCGCGGTGATGATCCTGACCGAAGAGGCGCAGGTCCTGCGGCGGGTTGGCTTGCGGGGGACCGCCGGCAACGGGGGAGTCGAGCGCGACCTGCCCTCGGATCTGGTAGAGCGCGAGGTAGGGCGACACGAGCATGCGTGGCTCCGCCATGGTGATCGACGAGCAGCCCGAGAACACGCTCGTCGCGAACAACACAGCGAGGGTGCGCATTGGCAAGAGGCTAGACGTTGCCTGTCTGCGGCGGAAGCGCACGACGCAGGTATGCTGGATCGCCAACGATGACCGTGGGCAACACTGCTCCTGGCAACACGCGCGACGTGCAGGCGCACCTGCCGCGTTTGGACCGGCACAAGCCGAAGTGCGGTCCGGTGCGTCCGTCGAAGATGGGCCGCCGCCGCATGTGGGTGCTGATCGGTGTGCACGTGCTGATCGGAGCGCACATCGTCTGGTGGCTCGTCGCGGGCTCGGCGATCACGCCGGTCGAGCCGTCGGAAGCGATGCAGACGATCGAGATGGGCCGCATCAACGCGGGTTTTCTGCTGTTCCTCGCGCTGATCGCGAGCACGCTGGTCTTCGGCCGCTGGTTCTGCGGCTGGGCGTGCCACGTCGTCGCGTTGCAGGACGCGAGCGCGTGGCTGCTCGGAAAGTTCGGCCAGCGGCCGCGCCCCGTGCGCTCGCGGCTGCTCGTGCTCGCCCCGTGGGTCGTCGCGTTCCACATGTTCGCGTGGCCCGTCGTCAAGTCGTGGTTGCGCGACTGGCCGTTCGCCGTGAACTGGCTCGGCGTGCGGCCGCGTGTGCTCCCGTCGCTGTCCGAGTGGGACTGGCACCTGACGACCGACGACCTGTGGAAGACGTTCCCGGGGCCGCTGATGGGCGTGCTGACGTTCGTCGTCGTCGGCTTCCTGATCGTGTGGTGGCTCGGCGCGAAGGGCTTCTGTACGCACGGGTGTCCCTACGGCGCGTTCTTCGCGGTCGCCGATCGCTTCGCGCCGATGCGCATCAAGGTCACCGATGCGTGTGACGCGTGCGGCCACTGCACGAGCGTGTGCACGAGCAACGTGCGTGTGCACGAAGAGGTCGCGAAGCACAAGCAACTCGTCGACCCCGGCTGCATGAAGTGCATGGACTGCGTGTCGGTGTGTCCGAAGGAGGCGCTCTACGTCGGTTTCGCGCTGCCGAAGCCGTTCGCGACGAGCCAGCAGCGCATCCAAGCGCGCGCCGACTTCACGTGGCCCGAGGAGATCCTGCTCGCCGTCGTCGCGCTCGTCGCGACGCAGTGGACGTTCCGCGGCGCGTGGTTCGGCGACGAGATCCCGTTCCTGATGGCGGTCGGCCTCGGCGCGATCACCGCGGTGTTCACGCTGCTGTTCATGCGCCTGCTGCTGCGAGGCGACGTCGCGTTCCAGCACACCACGCTGAAGCAGCAGCGGCGCTTCACACGCGCGGGCCGCTGGGCGCTGCTCGGCCTCGGCGCGTGGCTCGCGTTCACGGCGCACACGTTCGTCGTGCAGCGGTTGCGCGACCCCGCGAAGGCGGCGGAGAAGCCGGTGTGGGAGGCGCTCGCCGGCAAGCGCGAGGTTCCCGCCGCCGAACTCGCGGCGGCGTTCGCCGCTCTGGACTCGTACCGGACGTGGGCCCTCGTCGCCGAGCCGCGCTCGGCCGAGGTGCGGGCGCTCGCGCTGCGCGGCATGGGGCGGCACGTCGAGGCCGAGCAGGCGCTGCTCGACGCGCTCGGCAACCGGGAAGCGCTGCTGATCGACGAAGCGAACCTCGCGCTCGCGAACTACGACATGGATCCGGCGCGCAAGCGCTACGCGCAGGCGCAGCGGCTCATCGACCATGTGTTGCAGCGGTCGCCGCAGCACCCGATCGCGCTCCTGCTGCAGCAGCGCCTGCAGTCGGTCAAGTAGCGCGGCTCGCGCGGGCCACCCCATCGCCGCGATCGCGGCGATGGAGCACTACGGGCAGCCGTTGATCAGGTTGCCGACGCGGATGCGCAGGCCGTTGCTCATGTTGAAGCTCGAGAAGAGCGCTCCGCCCGGCGCGAGGTTCAACATCTGGAAGTCGAAGTTCTGGCCTTCGAGCGCCGGCGTGGTCGGGATCCCGAGCGCGAGTACCGTCACCCCGGCACTGTCCGAGACCGCGAGGACCGGCCCGAGCATCGACAACGGATCACCGGTGGTGGCGACGCATCCAGGCGCGATCGGCGTAGTGCCGGGCACCGTGCTCAGCAGGAACGCACACGGCACGATCGCCGGGTTGCCCGTGCTGCGCAGCGAGAACGTCGTGTTGCCCAACGTCGCGCG
>Ga0111538_10001770_pt1 | contig 30329 bp, 23 predicted proteins | sample SoiMethybrSBSTD1_FD_79669 | JGI IMG/M metagenome (GOLD analysis project Ga0111538, IMG submission 79669) | Bulk soil microbial communities from a Populus tree surrounding site in Tennessee, USA - Soil MetaG P. TD hybrid SBSTD1 (version 2)... | ecosystem: Environmental > Terrestrial > Soil >... | reverse complement strand
CGGCGGACGGCGCGGCGAGCGCCACGACGAGGCTGCTGTCGATGCCGCCGGAGAGCAGCGCCCCGACCGGCACGTCGCTGCGCAGGTGGAGGCGCACCGCCTCCTCGAGGGTCGCCTTGAGCTCCTCGCGCCAGGCGTGCTCCGGGCGCTCCTCCGTCCCCTCCGGCAGGCTCCAGTAGCGGTGCGGTGCGACGCCGCTGCGCTCGGCGGTCAGGACCGTCGCCGCCGGCAGCTTGTGGATCGCCGCGAAGGCGGTGCGTGGCGCGGGGATGTACTGGTAGGTCAGGAAGTCGGAAAGCGCCGCCGGATCGAGATCGCGGCGCACCGCGGGATGGCGGAGCAGCGCCTTGATCTCCGAGGCGAACACCAGGATCCGCTCGTCCCGGTACAGGAACAGCGGCTTGATGCCGACGCGATCGCGCGCCAGCAGCAGGCGGCCGCGCCGCGGATCCCACAGGGCGAAGGCGAACATGCCGCGCAGCGCCTCGACACACTCCGCCCCGCGCTCCTCGTAGAGATGCAGGATGACCTCGGTGTCGCTCGCGGTCTCGAGCGCGTGGCCGCGCCGGCGCAGGGCTTCGCGCAGCTCCACGTAGTTGTAGATCTCGCCATTGAACGCCAGGAAGCAGCCGGAGTCCTGCGTCGTCATCGGCTGCGATCCCCCTTCGAGATCGACGATCGACAGGCGGCGGTGGGCGATGCCGGCCGGGCCGTCCACGAGCATCCCCTCGCCGTCCGGGCCCCGGTGCGCCAGCACGGCGGACATGGCGGAGAGCACGGCCCGGTCGGCCGGCCGGCCGTCGAACGCGAAGGTGCCCGCGAGGCCGCACATGGCGTCCTACCGATCCGCCGCGCCCGAGACGGCGAGCGCCGGGGCGGCGGCCAGGATGAGCACGGTGCGCGGCCGGCGCGGCCCGCGCAGCAGGATTCCGTCCGTGAACGGGCGCTCGGGAAAGCGCGCCAGGAGCCGGTAGCGCCCCGTCGGCGCGAGCCAGCCCGACAGGGCGCCGGTCTCGGGGGCGGCCGCCGCGAGCAGGACCGCGTCCCCGTCCGCGCCGGGGGCGGGGAGGGCCGCGTCCATCGGCACGCGCCGCAGGCGGTAGCGCAGCAGATCGAAGCGCGGCAGGAACGTGGCGAGCGGCCGGTCGGCGCGCAGGGTCAGGCAGGACCCGGCCGCGAGGTGATCGCGGATCCACGCCGCCGCTCCTTCGCCGGGGTCGGGCCGGCGGAACGACTCTGCCGACGCCGCGACGTCCACCGCGAGGCCGGCGAAAAGGATCGCGAGCGCGGCGCGTCCGGCCGCGGGGGGCAGGCGCCGCACCAGGAGATCGGCGCCGAACCCCGCGACCAGCGCCAGGAGCGGCGCCAGCACCAGCGCGATGCGCGGCACGCCGAGAAACCCGCCGAACCCGAACAGCGCGACGCCGGCGACCACCGCGATGTAGACGCGGAAGCGGTCCGGAGCCACGCAGCAGGCGCAAAGCCCCAGCAGAACGAGCGGCAGCGCCGCCAGGGCGAGCTCCTCCGTGGCGAAGCGCGCGAGGAAGTGCAGGAGCTTCGCGAGATGGAACTGGCCGTATCCCCAGCCGCTGCCCGCGAGGTGGTGCCGCGCGTGCGCGCCGAACAGATCGGGGTGCGCCAGGGCGAGGGGATTGAGCAGCAGGGCCGCGCCGAGCCCGGTGGCGAAGAAGGCGAGGGCCGAGGACCGCCACGCCGCGCTGTCGGCGCGCGGTCGACGCGCCAGGATCGCCGCGGGGGCGGCGACCCCGAGCAGGGCGGACGGCGGTGAGGCGGAGGCGGCGAGCGCGAGACACGCCGCGGCGAGCGCCCAGGGGAGCGGGCGCATGCGGCCGGCCGCGCGCCAGCAGGCGGCCACGGCGGCGAAGCCGAAGAGCGCGGCCATGGCGTGCGGCTTGGCGACGTGCGCCGCCGCCACCGTCATCGGAGCGAGGCCGGCGAGCACGGCCGCCGCGATCGCCGCCGGGCCCAGGCCCACCCGGGCGAGGACCGCGGCGATCCCCGCCGCCAGGAGCGCGACGGCGAGGATGCTCACCGACCGTCCGGCGACGTACAGCCTCCTGAGGAGATCCGGATCCCGCAGCAGGTCGGCGCGCGACGGCAGCCGCGGCAGGAATCCGGTCAAAAGCGCCGCCCCCTGCGCGCCGGCCACCGCCGCGAGGTAGACGTGGCCGTAGAGGAAGGCGCGCGCGTCGAGCGGGGCCCGTCCGAACACCTTGGCGATCGAGGCGAAGGTCTCCATCTCGTCCGGATCATCGCTGCCGAGCAGGTACGGCACGATCTCGTTGCGCAGCCAGAGCGCCTCCGACGTGCCGGATCCCGGGTCGATGGGTCCGGCGCAGGCGGCGGTCGGGTCGCCGTCCTGATCGTCCTCGGGCGGCGCCGATGCGCTCACCAGGCGCAGGACGGCGGCGCGCTGCGCGGCGTCGGGCAGGAGACGTTCGAGGCGCTCCACGCTCGGGAGCCCCCAGGCGACGCCGCAGATCCCGGCCGCGAGCGCCGGAAGCGCGGCGGCGATCGCGGCGACGGCGATCCGGCGGCGCGCGGCCGGAGGCGCGCTCATGCGCGCGCGCGCCGCAGGGAGTTCATGGCGCCGCCGATCGCACGCACCGCGGCCGCGCGCTCCTCCGGCCGGACGATCCCGAGGAGCAGGACGGCGAGCGGGAACGTGGCGAACAGCGCCAGGCGGGCCGCGAGGTCGGCCGCGAGAGGCCAGTGCGGCAGGAGCCAGCCCCCCGCGAGCGCCGGGGCGGCGGCGAGCCCGATCGCGGCGAGACGCCCCCGCTCGAGCGGCACCGGGAAGTGCCGGCCAAGGGAGCGCACCACCCCTCCGAGCTGCACCGCGAACGCGAGGATCGTGGAGAGCGCGGCGCCGAAGCCCGCCAGCTTCGGGATGAGCAGCGCGTTGAGGACGAGGTTGGTCGCCGCCGCCAGGAGCGCGTACCCCGCGACCAGCCGCACCTTTTCCGCCACCACGAGCCCGTTCGCGAGGCAGTTCGCGAGGCCGCTCAGGATGTACGCGATGCAGATGAGCGGCACGAACAGCGACGCGGCCTGGAACTCCGCCCCGGCGCTGACACGGAGAAAAGGCGGGACCGCCAGGCTCACCGCGACCGTGGCGAGCGCCAGGACCATCGCGAGGGCGCTGGTGACGCGCGCCAGGACGGCCGGCGCGTCCGGCCGCGACGACAGGCTGAAGAACATCGGCGTCCAGGCGCGCTGGAACGGCATCACCAGGAGGAGATCGAGCAGCGCGCCGAACTTGTACCCCAGCGCGTACACGCCGAGGGCCGCGAGCCCGGCCATCGACCCGACGAAGAAGCGGTCGCTGAGGTTGACGATCCATCCCGAGATGAAAACCGGGATCATCGCCATGCCGTAATGCAGCCCGGCGCGCAGCAGGCGGCGGTCGATGGTCCATTCGGCCGAGCGGGCGATCACGATCCCGCCGACGAGAAAGACGATCACGAACCCGGCGACGTTCCCCGCCAGCACGCCCGCGAGCGTCCAGCCGCGCGCGGAGACGCAGTAGATCGTCACCGCCGTCTGGGTCACGAGCTGCGACAGGCTGAGCAGGACATAGATCTGCGGGCGCCCCGTGGCGCGCACCACCTCGAACGGGATCACGGTCAGCTGGGCGAGCACCAGCCACACGAGCATCGCCCGGTACACGAGCAGCCCCTCGGGGCCGGGCGCGAGCAGCGGCGCCAGGGGCCCCTCGAGGAGCCAGCCGAGCGCCCCGAGCAGGAGCGCCGAGGCGGCGGTGAACAGGGCGGTGGTGCCGATCAGGCGCCGCCGGGACGCCTCGTCCGGGCAGTCGCGGTGCAGGCACTTGTTGATCGCACCCGGCAGCCCCAGCGCCGCCACGACGAGCAGGAGGTTGACGAGGGTGTTGGCGAGATCCAGGAGCCCGTACTGCGACGTCGTGAGGGTGCGGGTGTAAAGCGGGATGAGCAGGAAGGCGGTCGCCTTCTGCATGAGGTTGCCTAGCAGGTAGATGGAGGAGTGCCGCAGCAGCGACAGGCCGACCGGACCGGCGGCGCCGGCCGGGGGCTCGGCGGCCGGCTCGGCGGCGACGGACGACGATGTCATGAAATCCAACCCCTCCGACGATCGTGGGATAATCAGGCGTTTGCCGGGGACGGGTCAAGTGTCGCTGGGGGCCGCTTCCGTCATCCTGATGACGATTCCGTTCCGCCGATGTCCCCGCCGCGGGGGAAGGACCGGCGCAAGTCGTTGAGCACACGCGAAAGGATCTGTGGCACGCTTCTCGCTCGCTGGCTCGTGCGTCGGCTCTCGCTCCATGCAGTGTCCGCTGCCCAGGACGGCCACGTGGTCCTGAGCTACGTACGAAGGGGGAAGGGGGGGAACAACGTCATGTGGCCTCGCGCTTCCGAGCGCACCGCCCGCTCCATCCATCGACACGGTCCGCGCTTCGGGGCGGTGCTCCGCGGTGTCCGGGCCTTCCTGCTCGGCGTCGCGGCGCTCGCGCTCGCGGACACGGCCTCCGCCGCGACCTACTGGTTCTCCAGCTGCGCCACCGGCGGCGCCGGCACCCAGTCGAACCCGTACTGCCTCGACCCGACCGGGTCCGGGAACAAGACGTCGTTCCGCTACCTGATGGACGGCTCCGCCCCCGACGCCGTGGCCGGCGACACGATCTACCTCTGCGCCGGGGCCTGCGACGGGACCGGCAGCGCCACCTACAACCTGGGGGTGGCCGGGACCGCGACCAACGGCTGGACCTTCGTCTTCGCGCCGGTGGTCTCCGGCACCGCGAGCGCGCCGATCACCATCAGCGGCTACGCCGGCGAGACCGTCGTGCTGAGCGGCGACACCAACGGCAACGGCATCCCCGAGGCGACCGAACCGGACACGATGATCACCAACGTCACCTCTTCCGGCAGCAACCGGCAGTGGTACGTGTGGAAGAACTTCACCGTCGAGAAGCTGCAGGAGGCGGTCTTCTACATCAACAACAACCCCGCCAACTGGACCTTCGACAACATCGAGGTGCGCTACTTCGACGCGCAGATCTGGAACGGCGGCACCGTCTTCGCGAACGGCTGCAACGACCAGGGAGGCGGGTACGTCTTCAAGGTGGCCGACCTGCAGGGGCCGCTGATCATCAAGAACAGCCGCTTCCACCACATCTGCGGCTTCGTGAACCGCATCACCGTGAACCAATCGTCGGGATCGATCCTGTTCGAGAACAACGAGTACTACAACGTCTCGATCGTCGACAACGAGTTCCAGAGCCGCAACATCACCTGGCGCGGCAACTACCTGCACGACTTCTACGACGGCATCAGCATGGAAGACGACATGCAGAACGTCGTCATCGAGGACAACGTCGTGGCCTGCCCCGGGGACTACAAGGTCGGGCAGGACGGTCGCTGCGGCACCGGCATCACCATCAACGACGGCAACAACACCCAGGCGTCGATGGGGAAGACCAAGAACATCACCATCCGGCGCAACCGCGTGTACGGCAACATCGACGGGCAGTACGGCAGCTCGACCTCCGGCTACTTCCTCTGCGCCGTCACGATCACCGCGACCAACAACACCGAGCCGATCAACATCCTGATCGAGAACAACTTCATCTGGCACCACCTGTCCTGGACGCAGGACCCGGTGTGCGCCGCCGGCATCGGCGTGAAGACGAACCGCAGCGAGGTGACGATTCAGAACAACACGCTGTACGACACCTCGAACGGGATCTATCTCGATGCGACCCTCCCCGGCATCGCCTACACGGTGCGGAACAACCTGGTCGTCAAATCCGGGAAGGGGGGCACCAACAACCCCGAGGTGACCGTCGCCGCCAACGCGTCCGGCACGACGCTCAAGAACAACAACCTGCACCACGGCGGCCAGGGGGATCCGGTCCTGAGCCTCAACGGCACGAACTACACCTGCGCCCAGGTGCCGGGCGTCCAGACCGGCAACAAGTGCCAGTCGACCACCTTCACGCGCATCACCGGGATCGTCAAGGACTGGGACCTGCACCTGCCCATGATCGACGCGGTCAACCGCAACGCCGGGACGACCGGCCCGACCGACGACATCGACAAGGTGCCGCGCGGCTCGCCGCCGATCGACATCGGCGCCGACGAGGCCGGCGGTTCGGGGGGCGGGCTGACCGCGACCCTGTCGGTGCAGTCGGGGGGCCAGCCGGCGCCGCAGAGCGGCGGCGCGTGGGCCCTCAAGGCCGGCACGTACTCGGTGACGCTGACCGCGTCCGGCACCGTCATCGCCCTCCCCACTCCGTTGACGTTCACCGCCAGCGGCGGCGGGACCACGCTCGTGGTCCTGACCGGCTCCATCCCGGGGAGGCTGTTCACCGGATCGTTCACGGTCGGGACCGGCACGGCGGAGGGGAACGGTACCTTCACCCTGCCGGCCTCCATCCTCGACGACGGTCAGGGGAACCGCGGCCAGACGATCACCGCCGGCGGGAGCGCCATCATCGACCGCACGCCGCCCGGCGCGCCGACCGGCGTCCGGACGCAGTAGCCGGCCCGCTCACAGCGGCGCCGTGTCGTTCCCGTGCGGCAGCAGCGGGTTGCGCACCCGCGACAGCATGTAGAGATGCTTGCCGGAGCGCGACAGCGGGATCGACTCCACCAGACGGACATCGAGGTTCACGCCAGCCCCGAAGACCTCGAGCGCCTTCAGGCGCCCGCGCTCGAGTGCCGCGCGCGCCTCCGTGCCGAAGGTCGCATCCGGAACGACCGACAGCACGATCTCCCCCGGCGTCTCTTGTAGAAACTGGTAGCGGTAGATGCCGGGGATCTCGTACAGGATGTCCTCCAGCGGCCCGGCGTAGAGGATCCGGCCGTCCGGCATCACGAACGAATCGACGATCCGCCCGAAACCGAAGCGCATGATCGGGAACGGCAGCCCGCATGGGCACGGCCGGTCCGGCGGGCCCCCCTCGTCGCCGATGTCGTAGCGGATGAACGGGAAGATGCGGTTGTCGAGCGACGTGAGGATCAGGCGTGCACCCCCCTGCGCCTGCGGGTCGGGCAGGAACTCGACGTGCACGAGATCGCTGTGGATGTGCATGGCGCCGAGCCGGCACTCCGCCGAGACCCCGGGGACCTCCCGGCTGCCGTAGATGTCGATGAGGGTGGCGTTCGGGAAGACCTGCCGCAGCGCGGCGCGGGCCTGGGGGAGGAGCGCCTCGGCGGTGGTGCTGATGCCGCGCACCCGCTCCAGGGTCTGTCCCCGGTGACGCAGGTGGAAGGCGAGCAGCGCCAGGACCGAACCATAGCCGTACCAGAAGTCGGGGCCCCGGGCGCGCAGGTGCGCGGCCCATTGCTCCAGCACCGCCGGCGAGTTGTCGGACGGGTCGAACACCGCCTCCGGCGGCTCGAGCCAGCGGCGGATCCGCCGGCGCAGGCGGTCCGTCCCGGAAACGACGGGTAGGATGTCGCCGTGCGCCCCCCAGAAGCGGGCGAGCGCGTCCCCCGGGCGCCAACCCATGCGCCGCCACGCTCTCAGGTTCGCCCCGGCGACGGCGATCCGCTCGTAGTCGTAGCCGCGGAAGAAGTCGAGCGCCAGGCCGGTCGAACCGCCGGTGGAGTGCGGGTGGTACTCCTCCGGCCGCGCCGCCCGGTTGAGCATCCGCGTCTTCTCGCGGCGGACGATGTCCTTGGTCAGGAGCGGCAGGTCCTGCAGGTCCTCCGGCCCTTCGATGCGCGCCGGGTCGAGCCGCGCGTCGCGCATGAGGTCGCCCCAGTAGGGGACGTGATCGAGGCAGGCGCGCACGAGCGCGCGCGTCTTGTCGCGGCGCAGCGCCGCCAGCTGCGACGGCGTCATGCGCTCCTGCCGCCGGAGCTCCCTGTCGATTCTGAAATCGGGGTACCCGTCGTGGCGCGCCAGGAGGGACCATTTGAACCCGCGCCAGGCGCGTCGGAGGGTCACGTCGGCGCATTCTAGCAGCCTCCCGCGGTGTTCCCCCCCGCCGCTCCGGGCGGACCCGCGCTCCGCCGGCGCGTACCGGATCGTAATGGCGCCGGTTACGAACTTGGCGCCGGTCAGCAGGCGGCTTCGGGGTATATTCCCGGCCCGCCGGAGCCTCCGTTTCCGGCGCCCGAAGGAGCCCCGTGCCCCGCATGTCCAACGTCGTCCCTGCCGCCGCACGGGCGGCGCTCGCGCTGGCCTGCGCCTGGTGCGCCACGGCGCCTCATTTCGCCGCACCGCTGTTCCCAGGCCGCCAGCACGAGGTCGGCCTGACGCCGCTCGGTCTCGCCGCCGGCGACTTCGACGGCGACGGGCGGGTCGATCTCGCCACCGCGAACGAGCAGAGCGGCGACGTGACGGTGCTCCTCGGCCGCGGTTCCGACGACTTCGCCCCGGCGCAGCGGCTCGCCGCCGGTCTGTACCCCTCGGCCCTCGCGGCCGCCGATTTCGATGCCGATGGCCGCCTCGACCTCGCCGCGGCCAACTCCGGGTCGGACGAGGTGTTCCTGTACGCCGGGCGCGGGGACGGCACCTTCGCGGCCCCGTCGCGTTTCGCGACCGGGACCGGTCCCGTGGCCCTGGCGGTGGCGGATCTCGACGGCGATCATCGCCTCGACCTCATGACTGCGAACGCCTACTCGGACGATCTGTCGATCCTGGCCGGGATCCCCGGCGGGGGATTCGCCCCGGAGCGGCGTCTCGGGCTCGGTGCGGGGCCGCTGTCGATCGCCCCGGTCGATCTCGACGGCGACGGCGCCGTCGATCTCGTCGTCGCGCTCTGGATCTCGGAGCAGATCGCGTTTCTCAGGAACCGCGGCGACGGCACCTTCCATCCCCCCGTGCGCACCAGGCTGTCGGAGGCGCCGGCGGTGGTGCGCGCCGCCGACTTCGATCGGGACGGGCGTCCCGACCTCGCGCTGGCGCTCCAGGACGGCCGGATCCAGGTCCTCGGCGGCGACGGGACGGGCGGTCTGCGCGACCCCAGGACCGTCGCCGACGTCGGCGGACCTCCGGCGGCGCTCGAAGTCGTCCGGCTCGACGCCGGGCCGGTCCCCGATCTCGTGGTCGCCGCCGGGTCCGCCGTGCTGCTGTACGGGCGGGGGAACGGGACCTTCGAGGCGCCGCTGCGGTGCGGGGGGCTGTTTGGCCCAGCGGCACTCGCGGCAGGCGACGTCGATCGGGACGGCGTGACCGATCTGGTCTTCACGACCAGGAGCTCCGACTCGCCCGGCGCGACCAGTCTCGATGCCGCCGCCGTCCTGCTCGGGCGCGACAACGGCGCCTGCGTCGGACCGGTCGTTTCGGAGGAGTTCGACGGCCGCTGGATGGCGGTCGCCGACTTCGACGGCGACCGTCGCCTGGACGCGGTCACGGTCGAGGGGGAGCAGGAAGACCTGGTACTGCGGCGCGGGAGGGGGGACGGAGGTTTCAAGCCGTCCGAGCCGATCACCGCGAGCGCCGGGCGCGGGCGCTTGCTTGCCGCCGATTTCGATCTCGACGGCCGCATGGACCTGGCGCAAACGCGCAACACGCGTGACGAGGTTTCGATCCGCCTCGGTCGCGGCGACGGTACGTTCGCCCCGGCCGTCACCTTCGGCACCGTGGACGCCCCCTGGGACATGGCGGCCGGGCAGATCGACGGGGATCGTTTCCCCGATCTGGTGGTGACCTCGGATGGACTGCGGAACGTCGCGGTCCTGCCGGGGCGCGGGGACGGAACGTTCGGGCCCCCGACGCTCCTGCGCGCCGGGGTGGCGCCGACGGGGACCGTGATCAGCGATCTCGACGGCGACGGAAGAAACGATCTGCTGGTGCTGAACTTCGGAGACGACGACCTGGCCTTCTTCCGGGGGCATGGCGACGGCGGCTTCGACCCTCCTCAGTTCCTGGGTGTCGGCGGATTTCCCACTTCGCTGGCCCTGCGCCCGCTCGGGGATGGCCGGGCGGACGTGGTGATCGGGCACGGGCGCGGACACATCGTGTCGGTCGTCCGCGGCCTCGGTGATGGTCTCTTTGCAGTGGAGGATTTCCCGCTCTTCGCCACCGCCCCCTGGGTCGTGGCCGTGGACGATCTCGATCGGGACGGCCGGCCCGACATCGTCTCGGGCAATCGCGACACCGGCAACATCTCCTTCCTGTCCGGAGCGTCGGCGGCCCCGGCCGTGGGCGGATCCCCGGCCACCAGGATGACCTTCGGAGCCGGGGCGGAGCCGCGCGACCTGGCCATCGGGGACTTCGACAACGACGGCCGCAAGGATGTCCTCGTGCTCCTCGCCACCGGGCTGGCGGTCCTGCTCAACGAGAGCGCCGATCCGGGGGGACCGGCGGTCGTCGACTTCACCCTGCGCCCCGCGGCCCTCCCGGGGACGTTCGCCCTCTCCTGGCGGACGATCGCCGAGTCGGATGTCGCGGGATTCCGTCTCGTCGCGGTGTCGCGAACCGGGGCCGTCGCGGCGGGAGAGGTGCGCGCCGACTGCCGGGAGTGTGACACCGGCTTCGGCGCGACGTACAACGTCCTCCTGCCGCGGGCGCCGCAGGGGCGGCTCTACTATCTCGATGTGCTGCACCAGGACGGAACCACCGAGCGGTTCGGTCCGGCCGTGAAGAGCCCGGCGGGACGGAGCGCCGGCGCGGGGAGGGGAGGCGCGTCCCCGAAGCAGGAGAAGACGCGCCCGCACGCGGCTCCTCCCGCGCCGTGACCGGGCCGGATCCCCGGCCCCCGCGGCGGACCCGCCGGAGCGTTGCGGCGGCGGCCGTGCTCCTCGGTCTGATCGCCGGGTTGCTGGTCGCCGAGGTGGGGGTGCGCCTGACACTGCGCTACAACTCCCCGGCGACGGTGCGGGCCCACTCGCTGCAGTACCTGCCGTCGGTCTACGCGCGCCACCGCCTGAAGCCGGGTCAGGAGTTCGACGCCGGCCTGGCCTGGGGCGCTCCGCTTCCCGGGACTCCCGCGGGACCGGTCATCGCGATCAACGACCGCGGCCTGCGCGGCGGACCGATCGCCGTGCCGAAACCGGCGGGGACGGTGCGGGTGGTGGTGCTCGGCGGTTCGATGGTCTTCGACATCCACGCCGGCGAAGGGGAGGACTGGCCGCACCTGGCGGGGGCGCTTCTGCGGGCCCGGGGGCACTCCGAGGTCGAGGTGATCAACGCCGGCGTCCCCGGGCACGCGAGCGCCGACTCCCTCGGGCGGCTCGCCACTCAGATCTGGATGCTCGAGCCGGACATCGTGCTGCTCGTGCACGGCTGGAACGACCTGAAACTGCTCGGGCGGATCGACCCCGATCATCCGCTGCTCGCCCGCCACCGGCCGTACGACCCCCACGCCGACCCGTTCCAGAACGACCGCGGCTGGCTCGACCGGTGGCTGCTGTCGTCGCAGATCTACGTCAAGCTGCGGACGCGGTACCTCCTGTCCAGGTTCACGCCGGGGACCGAGGGGGCGCTCGGCGCGGAGAACGACGCCGGCGGACTCGACTGGTCCTGGGGGGAGCGCCAGTACCGGCTCGACCTGGCGCTCCTGGTGGAGGCCTGCCGGGCGATCGGGGCCCAGCCGGTGCTGGTCACCGAGGCGACCCTGGCCACCGCCGCCGCGGACCCGGAGGCGCGCGCCCGCATCCGGTACGACTACACCGGCTTCGACCACCCGACGCTCGTGCGCGCCTACGCCCTGTTCAACGACGCGGTGCGGGACATCGGGCGGGAGCGCGGGGTGCCGGTGCTCGACCTCGACCGGCGCTTCAGCGGCCGCAAGGACCTCTTCGCCGACCACGTCCACACCTCGGCCGCGGGGAGCCGCGCCTACGCCGACGCGGTCGCCGGATTCCTCGAGGCGATGCCCGGCGCCCGCGGCGCCGTCCCCGTCGCTTTGCAGGCGGCGCCGAGGAACGATAAGATCCCGCCCCCATGAGCCGGCACATCCTCGGGATCTCGGCCTATTACCACGACAGCGCCGCCTGCCTGCTGCGGGACGGCGTGATCGTGGCGGCGGCGCAGGAGGAGCGGTTCACGCGCAAGAAGCACGACGCGCGTTTCCCGGTGAACGCGGTGCGCTACTGCCTGCGCGAGGAGGGCGTGGCGCTGCGCGACCTGCGGTACGTCGCCTTCTACGACAAGCCGCTGGTCAAGTACGAACGCCTGCTCGAGACCTATCTCGGCTTCTCGCCGAAGGGGCTGCGCTCGTTCGTCGCCGCCATGCCGGTGTGGCTCAAGGAGAAGCTCTTCCTCAAGACCCTCCTGGGGAAGGAGATCGCCGCCTGCGCCGCGGAAGACGGCCCGGGTGCGGAGCCCGGTCCGCTGCCGCCGATCCTGTTCGGCGAGCACCACGAGTCGCACGCCGCCTCCGCCTACTACGTGTCGCCGTTCCGGCGCGCCGCGGTCCTCTGCCTCGACGGGGTGGGGGAGTGGGCCACCACCTCCGCCTGGCTGGGCGAGGAGCACCGGCTCCAGCCTCTCTGGGAGATCCACTTCCCGCACTCCATCGGTCTCCTGTACTCCGCCTTCACCTACTTCACCGGATTCAAGGTGAACTCCGGAGAGTACAAGGTGATGGGGCTCGCCCCGTACGGCCGGCCGACCTACGTGCAGCAGATCTACGACCACCTGCTCGATCTCAAGCCGGACGGCACCTTCCGGCTGAACATGGACTACTTCGCCTACTGCACCGGTCTGCGGATGACCAACGGGAAGTTCGACGGCCTGTTCGGCGGGCCGCCCCGCCAGCCGGAGTCCCCGCTGACACAGCGCGAGATGGATCTGGCCCGCTCGGTCCAGGAGGTGACCGAGGAGGTGATGCTGCGCCTGTCGCGCACGCTCCACAAGGAGACCGGCGCGGAGCACCTGTGCCTCGCGGGGGGCGTCGCGCTCAACTGCGTCGGCAACGGCCGGCTGCTGCGCGAGGGGCCTTACAAGGAGATCTGGATCCAGCCGGCGGCCGGCGACGCCGGGGGGGCGATCGGCGCGGCGCTGTCCGCCTGGCATGCCCTCGACGGGGAGCCGCGCCGGACCAACGGCGGTCACGACGCGATGCGCGGCGCCTATCTCGGCCCCGCGTACAGCAACGAGGAGATCGAGACGACCCTCCAGGGGCTCGGCGCCCCCTACGTCCGGCTCGGCGACGACGTCCTGTTCGACCGCGTGGCGGACGAGCTGGCGGCGGGGAAGGTGGTCGGCTGGCTCCAGGGCCGGATGGAGTTCGGGCCGCGCGCCCTGGGCGGGCGCAGCATCCTCGGCGACGCGCGCAACACCAAGATGCAGTCGGTCATGAACCTCAAGATCAAGTACCGGGAGTCGTTCCGGCCGTTCGCCCCCTCGGTGCTGCGGGAGCGGGTCGCCGACTTCTTCGAGATGGACGCCGACAGCCCGTACATGCTCCTGGTGGCGCCGGTGAAGGAGTCGCGCCGCATCCCGATGACGGGGGAGCACACGTCGCTGTGGGGGATCGACCTGCTCAACGTGCCGCGCTCCGACATCCCGGCGATCACCCACGTGGACTACTCCGCCCGGGTCCAGACGGTGCACGCCGACACCAACCCGCGCTACCACCGGCTGATCCGCGCCTTCGAGCAGAAGACCGGCTACGGCGTGCTGGTGAACACCTCGTTCAACGTGCGCGGCGAGCCGATCGTCTGCACGCCCCTCGACGCCTGGCGCTGCTTCATGCGGACCGAGATGGACGTGCTCGTCCTGGAGAACTGCGTCCTGGTGAAGGAGGGGCAGCCCGCCCTGCAGGAAGGCGGGGACTGGCGCAAGGAGTTCGCCCTCGACTGAGGGGCCCCGCCATGGCCGACACCATGACCAAGCGCACGTTGCGCTCGTTCGGCCTGCTGGTCGGCGGCGCCTTCGCAGTCATCGGCCTCTGGCCGCGGGTGTGGCGCGGTGAGCCGCCCCGGCTGTGGGCGCTGGGGCTGGCGGTTCTGCTCGTCGGCTTCGGGCTCGTCCTGCCGCGGGCGCTCCGCCACCCGTACCGCGGCTGGATGGCGCTCGGCCACGCCCTCGGCTGGATCAACTCGCGTATCTTGCTGAGCCTGGTCTTCTACCTGGTGGTCACGCCGATGGGGATCGTCATGCGGCTTCTCGGCCGCGACCCGATGCGCCGCGGGTTCGACCGCGACGCCCCCAGCTACCGGATCGGCCGCGAGGCGCGGCCGGGCACGCACATGCGTCGGCAGTTCTGAAGGAGAGAGCGGTGATCGATTTCCTCAAGGAACTGTGGGATTTCATGCGGGAGCGGAAGAAGTTCTGGCTGCTGCCGATCGTTCTCGTCCTGCTGCTGCTCGGCACGCTCATCGTGCTGACCCAGGGTTCCGCCATCGCCCCGTTCATCTACACGCTGTTCTGAGGCGGCGGCCGGCGCACGTGCCGGCGCCACAGCTCGAACTGCTCGCGCTCGAACCGCGCGAGCGTGTCGAGGATGAGCCCCACCCCGATGCTGATCCCCGCGAGGATCCCGAGGGCGGCCGCCAGGATGGCGCGCGGGAAGCGCGGCACGAAGCCGGTCATCAGGTAATCCTGCACCGGTCCCCAGCCGCAGGCGATGGACAAGAGCGCGAAGATCACCGCCAGGGTGGTGAAGAACACCAGCGGCTGGTAGTCCTTGAAGATGAGCAGGATCGTCCGCAGCACCAGGAAGCCGTCGGAGAAGGTGTCGAGCTTCGAGACGCTGCCCTGCGGGCGCCGGCCGTAGTCGATCGGGACCTCGTGGAAGGCGTACCCCTTCGCCGCCGCCTGCAGCGTCATCTCGGTCTCGATCTCGAACCCGCCGGAGACGAGCGGGACCGACAGCACGAACTCGCGCGAGAAGGCGCGGTATCCGGACATGACGTCGGTGGCCGGCACGCGGAACAGCGACGCGATGAGGCGCGCCGCCAGGTGGTTGCCGAAGCGGTGGAACAGGCGGAACGCCCCCGCCGCGGCGCCTGCGGTGCGCGCCCCCACCACCATGTCGACCGCGCCGGGATGGAGTGCTGTGAGCAGCCGACCCGCCTGCGCCGCCGGGTAGGTGTCGTCGCCGTCCACGAGCAGGTACGCGTCCGCGTCGATGCTCGCGAACATGTGGCGCACCACGTGCCCCTTGCCGCGTCGCGGCGACGATACGACGCGCGCCCCCGCCTCCGCCGCGCGCGCCGCGGTCCTGTCGGTCGAGCCGTTGTCGTAGACGTAGACCGCCGCCCCGGGAAGGGCCCGCCGGAAGTCCCCGACCACCTTGGCGATGGTGATCTCTTCGTTCAGGCAGGGGATGAGGACCGCGATGTGGCCGGGCGCGGGCGCCGCGTCAGCCATGGACGAGCGATCGGGGGCGCATCGCCGCGCATTCTAACCGGAACGGCCGCACCGCGCGGGGCGGCCGCGATCAGTGGACGTCGACGGCGGCGTTCTGGAACTGCGCCTCGAGCGGCTCGCTGATGCGGCCCCGGATCGAGGCCCGGCTGAACCCGAGCTCCGAGGATCCGGCGGCGAGGGCGCGGAACTGCAGGCGGATGACCGTCCCGGATCCCTGCAGGAGGCCGCCCGACTCCACGAGCGACAGTCCGACGGCCAGGTCGCCGGGACGGGCCGGGCTCACCGACGCGAGCAGGATCGGCTGCATCCCCGAGGCGATCGCCGGGCCCGCCGCGGCCGACACGAACTCCAGGATCGCGGGGTCGAAGGTCAGGTGGAACGGCAGGCTGGTCACGTTCGACGCGCCGGTCAGGCGGACCGAGACGCTGAGGTCGGCGCCGACCGCGACCGACGCGGACGGCGCGACGAGAGCGAGTGTGGGGATCACCTTCGGCGTGGGGTTCGGATCCCCTCCGCCGTGCGACGGGCTGGTCGTGCCCGGGTTCGGGGGCGGGGGAGCCGGCTGCGGCTCGGGCGCGATCTGCGGCCCGCTGTCGGAGACCGGAACGGCGATCCAGCCGGTCCCCCCCTGGCCGGCAGCGTCGGACGGTCCGGCGCCGCGATCCCCCGCGGCGGCAGTGCGGTCCGCGGCGGCGCGCACCGCGCTGCCCGGGTCGGGCTCCGACGGGCGGCGCTCCGGAGCGGATGAGACCGGATCGCGCGGCAGCCCGCGCGCGGCGCGCGCCTGAACCACGGCGTCGACGACCGGAGGCGTGCCGGACGCATGCGAGGCCGCCGGAAGGATCGGCGCCGGAACGGTTGCGGGCGCGGCGTCCCGCCTCGCGGCGGCGGCCGCGGGCGCGTCCCGCCGCGGCGGCTCCGCGGCGCGCGCCGGCGGCGAAGGCGGGACGGTACGCAGCGGCAGGATCACGCCGACCGCCACGTGCGGGCCCAGGGATCGCAGGCTCCGGTAGCGCCAGAAGTCCCAGACCGGCGCGGCGACGAGCGCGAACGCCAGGACGGCCGCGAGGCACGAGATCCAGAACCCGGGGCGGCGGTTCATCAGGGGACCATCACCATGCCGCCGTGGTTCGGCGTCCAGACAGCGGGACGCGTGCCGCCGTTCTGGTCCAGCACCGCCTCGGTCACGAGATCTCCGGCGCCGGTGTTGAAGTCGAACGCTCCCGATCCGGAGCCGATACGCACGAAGTGCAGGCTGACGAGCGCCTCGCTGCCGGTGGCGCTGACGGGAGGATCGGTCCCGAAGCGGGTCATGGTGACCTGGATGCCGGTCGTGAGCGGGGAGACGATCACCAGCGGTGGCTGCGTCGGGTTCCCCTTCAGCATCAGCGGCCCGATGCTGTACGACTGGTACTGCAGGGCGCCCGTCGGGTAGGTCAGATCGAACCCCACGGTGAAGATGCTGCTGAGATTCGACACCAGCACGACGACGTCGACGCTCGAGCAGGCGGAGGCCGCCTGATCCATGTAGATGTCCCCGGCGCCGGGGGTGACCATGGCGCGGTCGAAGGCGAGGTTGGTGCAGACGACCGGGTCGTCGTCATCGCCGCCCCCGCCGCCACCGCAGCCGCCGAGCACGAGGGCGGCGCCCAGGCCGAAGGCGAGGACCGAAGCGCAACGGCGCAGTGTGTGGCGTCCGCTCAAGGAATCCTCCCCACCTTCGAATATGAAGCCCGCGCCGGCCCCGTCAAGGACAGCCCGTGAACACCAGGCCGAAGTACGTGACAAAGATCGTCAGGTCCTCGGGCCCGACATAACCGTCACCGTCGAGATCCACGGCGGGGGCGTAGCGCGCCTCGCCGGACAGCTCGTTCCATGCGCGCGCCAGCGCGTTGAGATCGACGATGTCGATGGTGCAGTCGTTGTTGGCGTCGGGGGTCTTGACGACGCTGAACAGGCCGGAGCTCGTCCCGACTCCAAGGTCGGGATTGAGGACGGTCACGGAACGGGGGCCGGGGGGCGTCGTGGCCGGAATGTTCATCCGGACGATGAGATCGCCGGCGGGGGTGCGGATCGGCGGGAACGTCGTGACGCCGTTCCCCAGATCGACGGTCGCCCCGGACGCGAAATTCTGGCCGTGGATCCGAAGGTATTGTGCGACCGACCGGATGGCGTAGATCGACTGGCTGGTCAATTCGTTTGCCGATTCGATCATCGGCGGGGCGCTGAGGTTGGTCGCCAGCCGCGCCTGCACCTCTGTCGACGGCGCGCTCTCGTTGCCGGAGGCGTCGTAGGCGACGACGGAAAAGTAATACGTGACGCCGGGAAAGAGGCCGGCGACGTTCACGCTCGTGGCCCCGCCGGCATCCACCTGCGCATCGACCGCGCCGGCGGCCGTCCCGTAGCGGAGACGGTAGCCGGAAAGGTCGGCCTCGGAATCGGACGACCACGAGAGCCGCAGCGTCGCCGCCGCCGCCGGTTCGGGGAACGCAAACGGCGCGATCAAAGCGAGCAACCCTGCGACTATCAGCGATTTGGGGACTACTGCTGGGAGGTTCCGCTCCATCCCCTCTCCGCGAACTCGCGCGCTGCGACTGTGCGCGGATGCGTCACCGCCCGGCACTTAGCAAGGGCAGTGCCACAAATTGCGGATCTCGGGGTCGGAATGTCACTGACGCGCGTGGTGAAACGGCGCGCCCGGCGCGCAGAATTCGCGGGCTAGAACAGACCCTGCACCAGGCCGGCGTCGTCGAGGTCGATCGATTCCGCCGCGGGCGTCGGTGGGAGCCCCGGCATCGTCATGATGCTGCCGACGAGCGGGTAGATGAACCCGGCGCCCGCGGCGATCCGCACCTCCTCGATCGGGAGCGTGAACCCCTCGGGGCGGCCTTTCGCCTTGGGATCGTGGGAGAGCGACAGAGGCGTCTTGGCCATGCAGATCGGCAGCCCCTCGAACCCTTCGCGGCGGAGGAACGCGATCCGCTCCTTGGCGCGGTCGGTGTACGACACGCCGGCGGCGCCGTACACCTTCGTGGCGATGGTCTCGATCTTCTCCTCGATCGTCCGGTCGAGCTCGTAGAGAGGCTTGAAGCGGGACGGCGCCTCGCACGCCTTGAGCACCGCCTCGCCCAGCTCCAGCCCGCCTTCGCCCCCCTTGGCCCACACCTCCACCGGGACCGCCGCGAGCGCCCCGGCCTTGAGGGCGGCGGCCTTCACCACGGCGATCTCCTCCGGGCTGTCGGAATCGAAGCGGTTGATCGCCACGACCGCCGGCAGGCCGAAGAGCCCCATGTTCTCGATGTGCTTGGCGAGGTTGGCGCCGCCGCGCTCCGCCGCCGCGGGGTCGGGGCGCTTCCACGTGGAGGCGTCCTTGGTGTCGATGACGGCGCCGCCATGCAGCTTCAGGGCGCGCACCGAGCAGACGATCACCGCCGCCGCCGGAACGGAGCCGCTGACGCGGCACTTGATGTCGAACAGCTTCTCGGCACCGCACTCCGATCCGAAGCCGCTCTCGGTGACGACGTAGTCGGCCAGCTTCAGCGCCAGTCGGTCGGCAAGGATGGAGTTGTTGCCGTGCGCGACGTTGGCGAACGGACCGCAGTGCACGATCGCGCCGCCCCCCTCCAGGTTCTGCACCAGGTTCGGCTGCAGCGCGTCGCGCAGGACCGCCGCCATCGCCCCGGCCGCCTTCAGGTCGCGGGCGCGCACCGGGCGCCCCTCGCGGTTGAGCCCGACCAGGATCCGCCCGAGCCGATCCTTGAGGTCGGCGATGCCGGTGGAGAGCGACAGGATCGCCATCACCTCCGAGGAGGCGGTGATGTCGAAGCCGGTCTCACGCTCCACGCCGTTCGTCCCGCCCCCCAGGCCGATGCGCGCGCGGCGCAGGGCGCGATCGTTCAGATCGAGGCTGCGCCTCCACAGGATCGCGTCGGGGTCGAGCCCGAGCCGGTTCCCCTGGAAGAGGTGGTTGTCGACGAGCGCCGCGAGCAGGTTGTGCGCCGTGGCGACGGCGTGGAAGTCCCCGGTGAAGTGGAGGTTGATCTCCTCGTTCGGCACCACCTGCGAGTAGCCGCCTCCGGTCGCCCCGCCCTTCACCCCGAACACCGGCCCCATCGACGGCTGGCGCAGCGTGCTGAGCACCCGCTTGCCGAGACGCTTGAGCGCCTGGGTGAGTCCGATCGTCACCACCGTCTTCCCCTCGCCGAGCGGCGTCGGGTTGATCCCGGTGACGCAGATGAGCCGTCCGTCCGGACGCTCGCGCAGGCGATCCAGGGCGCGCAGGGCGATCTTCGCCTTGTAGCGCCCGTACGGGATGATCTCTTCCGGCTGCAGGCCGAGGCCTTCGGCGAGCGCCTCGATGCGGACGAGCCGCGCCCGGCGCGCGATGTCGAGGTCGGTCAACGTCACTGTGGCTTCCCTCCCATGGGTGTCCCGCCATCGAGGATCTTCCTGAGGTCCTCGATCTCGGGCTCGGACGGATCGATGGCCTGGGCCCGCTCCTGCTCCTTGCGCGCCCCCGGCACGTCCCCCTGCGCCGCCAGCGCCCGGCCCAGGAGCGCGTGCCCGCGTGCCGACGGGAGGCGCTGCAGCGCCAGCCGCGCCTGCGACGCCGCCGTCGCGGCGTCCTTCCGCTGCAGCGCCACGGAGGCGGCGAGCAGGTGCGCGTCGGTGGAATAGGGGACCGGCTCCGCGGTCAGCGACTGCAGCGTCGTCGCGGCGTCGTCCCAGCGCTCCGCCCGCGCCTGCAGGAGCGCGGCCTGGTAACCGGCCTGCGGGTAGCCGGGGAACTCCTGGAGCGCGCGGCGCAGCAGCGACAGCCGCTTCTTCGGATCGCTCTCGGCCATGGCGCGGGTGTAGGTCTCGAAGGCCAGGAGCGGAGGCGCCGGTTCGCTCTCCTCGCCGCCGCAGCCGCGCAGCCCGGCGTCGCGCCCCAGCCCCTCCATGAGGCCGGCGTGGACGCGCAGCAGATCGATGAGCCGCCCCTGACGGGCGATCCACGGACGGGCCCGCTCCCCCTCGAGATCGATGACGCGCACCTGGAGGCTGAGATCCCCCTCGGCCACCGTGAAGCGCCCCAGCACCAGCCGGTCGGGGCGGAGCCCGGTGGATCGCGCCCGCATCTTCCGCCCCAGCTCGAGGGCGCTCGCGAGCGTCAGCGAGGCGCCGGGCGGGATGCCGTTCCCTTCGAGGAAGACCGCGCGGTCCTCCTCCTCCACGACCGAGGCGCCGCACGCCTTGAGGTGCTCGCCGGTGTGGAACGCCAGGCCGGTCTGCAGCCAGTCGAGCGCCTCGACCTCCGCGGTGTTCTCGAACGGCAGGATGACGAAGCCGATGGCGGGGGAGGCCGCCCGCGCCGGGGCGTCGCCGCCCAGGCCGGGGAGGAGCAGCGCCGCGGCGGCGAAGACGAGGCGCGCGGTCCGGCTCACGCCGGGGTCCGCCGGTTGCGGCTGTCGGGGAAGGGGATCTCCTCGGCCGCCTCGCAGCGGCCGAAGAACATCTTCCCGGCCGTCGTCTGCAGGACCGAGGTGACGGTGATGCCGATGTTCTTCCCGAGGAAGCGCTTGGCGTTGTCCACCACGACCATGGTGCCGTCGTCGAGGTAGCCGACCCCCTGGTTCGGCTCCTTCCCTTCCTTGAGGATGAAGAGGTTCATCGACTCTCCGGGGAGGACGACCGGCTTGAGGGCGTTGGCGAGCGTGTTGACGTTCAGCACGCGCACGCCGCGCAGCTCGGCGATCTTGTTCAGGTTGAAGTCGTTGGTCAGGATGCGCGCCTCGGTCTGGCGCGCCAGCTCGATGAGCTTCATGTCCACGTCGGGGATCTCGGGGAAGTCGGCCTCCGACAGGACGACGCGCGCGTCCCCCCCCTTCTTGAGCCTTTGCAGTATCTCCAGCCCCTTGCGGCCGCGGTTGCGCTTCAGGCTATCGGAGGAGTCGGCGATCTGCTGCAGCTCGCGCAGCACGAACTGCGGCACCAGCAGCGAGCCGTCGAGGAACCCGGTCTCCGCCACGTCGGCGATCCGGCCGTCGATGATGGCGCTGGTATCGAGGATCTTCGTGTTGCGCCCGTCCGTGCCCTCGCTCCAGGAGGCCCGCAGGCCGGCGGGGGAGAAGCGACCGGCGCGGGACGCGCCGGCGGCGAGGCCGAGGTAGCCGAAGAGGAGGAACAGCAGGCCGCGCGTCGCGGCCGGCGGCACCCCGCGCAGCGATTCGGCCGGCACGACGGACAGGAAGAGCGTCGCGAGCAGGCCGCCGATGACGAGCCCGGCCACACCGCCGAGCAGCACGCGCAGCCGCAGATCGCGCAGCAGCCGCTCCAGCCCGAGGATCGCCCCGCCGGCCACCAGCCCCAGCGCCGGACCGGTCAGGTCGAGCGGCTGGAACGATGGAGGGCGGGCGAGCGACGCGAACAGGACGGACAGCGCCAGGAGCGCGCACCGCAGACCCAGGTTGTTCATGGCCGGCACATCATATCCCGACATGCCGCCGCGGCAGCCGGGGCCCCAGGCGCGCCAGGATCTCCCAGGAGATGGTGCCGCAGGCGCGCGCCAGGGCGTCGGCACCGATGCGGGCCCCGTCCTGCTCGCCGATCACCGTCGCCACGTCGCCGATGGCCGTCGGCGGGACGGCGGTGACGTCCACGGTCGTCAGGTCCATGCTGATGCGCCCGACGATCGGGACGCGGAGCCCCGCGAGGAGCACCTCGGCGCGGTTCGACGCGGCGCGCGGCAGGCCGTCGGCGTAGCCGAGGCCGAGCGTGGCGATCCGCACCGGACCCGGCGCCTTGAAGGTGCGGCCGTAGCCGACCGTGTCCCCCTGCTGCAGATCGCGCAGATCGACGACCGCGCTCTTGAGCGCGAGGACCGGCCGCACCGCGAGCGTGCGGGAGCAGCCTTCCGGGTGGTAGCCGTACAGCAGCAGCCCCGGACGGGCCAGCGACATCCAGGTGGCGCGGTGATCGAGGATGGCCGGACTGTTGGCGAGGTGCAGATCGGACGGCTGCAGCCCCGCCTGCCGGAGCGCCGCCACCGCCTGCAGGAACACCTGCGTCTGCCGCGCCGTCGAGGAGTCGCCGGGGGCGTCGGCGGAGGGGAAGTGCGAGAAGGCGCCGGTCACGCGAATCGCCTTCGCCGCCTTGAGCCGCTCCCCGAACGATCCCGCCGCGGAGGCGGGGACGCCGAGGCGCCCCATGCCGGTGTCGATCTTCACGTGAGCGTCGGCCACCGTGCCGCGCCGCGCCGCCGCGTCGTCGAGCGCCGCCGCCTGGTCGAGCCGGAAGAGGGCCGGCGTGAGCCGGTGATCGAGGAGCGCCTCCGTCTGGGGCGGCGCGAACCCGCCGAGCACGAGGATCGGCAGATCGACTCCGGCGCGCCGCACCTCGATCCCCTCCTCGACCAGGGCGACCCCGAGCCACTCCGCCCCCTCCCGCTGCAGTCGTCGCGCCACCTCGACGGCGCCGTGCCCGTAGGCGTCCGCCTTGATCACCGCCATGACGCGCGCCCCGGAGAGGTGGGCGCGGACGACCTTGAGGTTGTGGGCCAGCGCGGCGAGGTCGATCTCGAGCCAGGTGGCCCGTCCCGCCTCCGACGGAAGGCCGGCGGACGGCGCGCTCACTCCGGGCGCCACTCCCGCTGCTCGAACCGGGTGTACTCGCGCAGGAAGGCGAACTCGAGGGTGCCGATCGGCCCGTTGCGCTGCTTGGCGATGATCACCTGGGCCAGGCCGCGGTTCTCCTCGGTCGGCTTGTAGACCTCCTCGCGGAAGATGAACATGACGACGTCGGCGTCCTGCTCGATCGCCCCGGACTCCCGGAGGTCGGACAACTGCGGCTTGCTCCCCGGCCCGCGCTGCTCGGGCGCGCGGGAGAGCTGCGAGATGGCGATCACCGGGACGTGCAGCTCCTTCGCCAGCTCCTTGAGCCCGCGCGAGATCTCCGAGATCTCCTGGTTGCGGTTCTCGAAGCGGCCGCGGCTGCGCATGAGCTGCAGGTAGTCGACGATGAGCAGGTCGAGCCCCGACTCCATCTTGAGCCGGCGGCTCTTGGCGCGCATCTCGAGGATGGAAATGCCGGCCGTGTCGTCGATGGAGATGGGGACCTCGGCGATCTCGGCCAGCGTGTCGGTGACGCGCCGCCACTCCTCGCGCCGCAGCCGCCCGGTGCGCATGGCGTGGGCGTCCACGCGCGCCTGACCCGTGAGCAGGCGCAGGAAGAGCTGCTCGCGCGACATCTCGAGCGAGAAAATGCCGACCCGCTTCCCGAACTTCGAGCAGTTCTGCGCGATGTTGAGGGCGAACGAGGTCTTCCCCATGCCGGGCCGCGCCGCGACGATGATGAGGTCGGTCGGCTGGAAGCCGGAGGTCATCTCGTCGAGCGTGCCGTAGCCGGTGGACAGCCCGGTCACCAGCTCCCGGTGCAGCTGCAGGCGCTCGATCGTCTTCAGCCCCTGGTCGGCGATGACCCGCATCGGCACGAAGCCGGCGCGCAGCTGGTCCTGGGCGATCTCGAACACCAGCCGCTCCGACTGGTCGAGGATCTCCTCGACCTCCTGCGACCCTTCGTACGCCGTCTGGACGATGCGGCCGCCCGCGTCGATGAGGGCGCGCAGCATCGCCTTCTCCTTCACGATGCGGGCGTAGTGCTCGATGTTCGAGGAGTGCGGCACGCCGTCGAGGAGCGAGGCGATGTACGCCGGCCCGCCGACCCCCTCGAGCTCGCCGCGCCGCTGCAGCTCGTCCTTGAGCGTGACCGGATCGATGGCGGAGGCCCGCTCCGACAGGGCGGTCATCACGGAGAACAGCCGCCGGTGCGGATCGCGGTAGAAGTCGGAGTCCTTCAGGATCTCCTGGGCGCGATTGAGGGTGCTGTTCTCGACCAGGATCGCGCCCAGCACCGAGCGTTCCGCATCGAGACTGTGCGGAATTTCTTTGTCAAGAGTGATGTCGGTGGCCATCAGAATTGGTCTCGATCGGGGCGGGCGGCATCTTACATCGAATGGATCGCCGCGGTCCGCGAGCGACCGCGGATTGCGGCGGCTCCGCTCGATCGTCTACGATCGCCGCGGTCGGAGTGGGCTGGATGGTCGCTGCCCGGATGGAAAGTCCGGGGAGAGGAAAGTCCGAACTCCAATGGGCGCTGCGCTGGGTAACACCCAGTCCCGGTGACGGGAAGGAAAGTGCCACAGAAAACAGACCGCCAGGATCGGGGGTTCGCCTCCGATCCCGGTAAGGGTGAAACGGTGGGGTAAGAGCCCACCAGCGCTCCGGGTGACCGGGGCGGCTCGGCAAACCCCGCAGGGAGCAAGGCCAAATAGGGGAGCGTATCGGGTGGCCCGCCCGTGCTCCCGGGTCGGTCGCTTGACGACGGGGCGGCCGGGCGCGCAAGCGCCCGCGACGTCCTGCCGCCGCCCGCGCGGGAGACCGCGCGGGTAGAGGAATGACCATCGGCCGCCGGCGACGGCGGCAACAGGATTCGGCTTACGGCTCACTCCGGCCAAATCTCCTCGAACTCCGATCCCCGGTTCGCGCGCGCCTGGCGGCGCCTCGCTCCGGAGGTGGAGCGGCTGTCCCGGCGGCTGTTCGCGCTGCGCGAGCTGTCGCTGCAGGAGCACGCCTCGAGCGCGCTCCTCCAGCAGTTCCTGCGCCGGCACGGCTTCCGGGTCACGCGCGGAGCGGGGGGGCTGCCAACCGCCTTCGTGGCGCGGCGCAAGGTCGGCCGCGGCGGGCCGCGTCTCGGACTCCTGGCCGAGTACGACGCGCTGCCGGACCTCGGGCACGCCTGCGGTCACAACCTCATCGGCGCGGCCGCCTGCGGCGCCGCGGCGCTGGCGGCGCGGCTCCTGGACGGCGGGCCGGCGGAGATCGTCGTCTACGGCACCCCCGCCGAGGAGACGATCGGCGGCAAGATCGTGCTGGCGCGCCGGGGGCTCTTCCGTGGCCTCGCCCGAGAAGGGGATCAACGCCCTGGCGGCGCTGCTCGCGCTGTTCGCCGCGATGGAGCGCCTGCGTCCGAGCCTGCCGCAGGAGGCGCGCATGCCGGGCATCATCGCCGAGGGGGGAAGGCGGCCGAACATCGTCCCCGACCGGGCGGTCGGACGCTTCACGCTGCGCGCCGGCGACCTGCGCCGCCTCGCCCGGGTGAGGCGGGCGTTCTTCGCGGCCGGCCGGGCCGCGGCGCAAAGCGTCGGCGCCCGGGTGCGCTTCCGCGCGGTCGATCTGCCGTACGCCGAGATGCGCACCAACGGACCGCTCGCCGAAATTTTCAAGGAGGAGTTGCAGGCACTCGGCCGCAGGACCGTGGACACGCCGCGGCGCGGCATGGGCTCGCTCGACATGGGGAACGTCAGCCAGGTCGTCCCGTCGATCCATCCGTTCGTCGCCATCGCCCCGAAGAGCGCCCCGCTCCATTCGCGCCCGTTCGCGCGCCGCGCCGGCGGGCCGGCCGGCCGCCGCGGCCTGGAGATCGCCGCGCGGGCGCTCGCCGCCACGCTGCTGCGCGCCGCGCGCGACCCGGAGCTGCTGCGCGCGGCGCGGCGCGCGTTCCGGGCCGGCGGTCCCCCCTCCGGCGCCCCGCCCGCGAAGGGGCGGTCGAGGTGAGCGCGCTCCTGAAGCCGGGGGACCGAATCGGCGTGGTCGCGCCGGCCGGTCCGGCGCCGCGCGCGGAGCTCGAGCGCGGCATCGCATTTCTCGAGCAGCGTGGCGACGCGGTGGCGCGCGGGGCGCACCTCCTCGGAAGGCGCGCCTACCTCTCCGGCAGCGACGAGGAGCGCGCCGCCGACCTGAACGCCGCCATCCGCGACCCCTCGGTCCGGCTCGTCTGGTGCGCGCGCGGCGGCTACGGCACGCCGCGCCTCCTCGACCGGGTGGACGTGCGGGCGCTGCGCCGGGATCCCAAGCCGCTCCTCGGCTACAGCGATGCGACGGCGCTGCAGCAGGTCTGGCACCGTGCCGGCGCTCCGATCCTCTACGGACCGCACGTGGTGGAGCTGGCCGACCGGGGCGCCTACGACGCGCCCTCGTTGTGGAGCGCCCTCGCAGGGCGGCGCATCGACGTCCCGATCCGCCGCCGGCAGGTGCTGCGTCCCGGGCGTGCCCAGGGGACGCTCGTCGGCGGCTGCCTGTCGCTCCTCGTCGGGCTCGCGGGAACGCCGTACGAGCCGCCGCTCGACGGCGCGATCCTGTTCTGGGAGGACGTCAACGAGCAGCCGTTCCGGATCGACCGGATGCTGACCCACCTGCGCAACGCCGGATGGCTCCGGCGGATCGCCGGGATGGTCGTCGGCCGGCTGCACGGCGGCGTCGCGCACGACCGGCGGCTGCACCGGTCGATCGGCGACATCCTCGCGGATCGCCTGGACGGGACGCGCTATCCGGTGGCGTTCGACCTCCCGGCCGGCCACACCTCGAGGAAGTGGACGCTGCCGCTCGGAAGACGGGCGCGGCTCGACACCAGCACCGGGCGACTGCGGATCGATCCCGCCCCCGCCCGCCGGCTCAGCGCACGCTGAACTGGATCTCGCGGGTCAGGGACTGGCCGCTCGTCTTGTCGGTGACCTTCGCCTCCATGCGGAAATCCACCGGCACCGCCAGGCTGGCGCCGAGGAGGCCGGTGACCGGCAGCTCCCACAGCTCCACCTGCCCGACCGGCTTCACCACCGGCTTGCGGAACGGCTTCCAGCCCGAGGCGTCCTTGATGAAGAAGGCGTAGGTCGACTCCAGGTTCGGCTTGCCGGTCGAGGCGTCCGGCGCCGGGTTGTAGACCTGGTAGTAGAAGGCGAGCGTGTCCGCCTTGGTGAGCACCGGTGCGGCGCGTGGCACCAGCCGGAACGAACCGATGCTGTAAAGCCCGGCGCCGCCGGTGTTGGTGTCGTCCGGACCGACGCTCTGCTCCTTCTTCCCGTACTGCGCCAGGAGCGACACGCTGCTCATGTCGAACTGCTTGGCGCTGTAGTCCGGGATCTTGATGGTGGCGACGTGCGTCCCCATCTGTCCCTTCATGACCTTGTCCTCGACGACCACCACCTGCTTGTAGGTCCCCGGCTTGAGGTTGCGCCGCGCCTGGTAGACGAAGCCGGAGGCCGGGCCGTCGGACACGGGGGCCGGGACGAACGGCAGCGCCCCGGTGAGGTTCACCGGCTTGCCGTCCCCCTCCGGCGCGATGCGCGCGAACGGCAGCAGCGCGTCCGTGCCGCCGCCGTGCGCCGCCTCGCGCGGTACCTCGACCGTCGTGACCACGAGGGTCGTGCCGTCGGCGGTGGCGTAGTAGTCGTTGGTCACCTGGAACGCGACGTCGGTCGGACCGCTCCCCTTGGCGATGACCGCGTCGAGGATCGGGACCTGCCGCTGGCTCTCGGGCGAGGTGTCCTCGACGACCTCCTTGGGGACCGCCTGCGCCACCTCCTGCGAGGCGTCCGGGACCAGGCTCGGGATCTTCCAGCCGACCCCGCGCGACTCGGCGTGCGCCGCGACGTACTCTTCCAGCGCCTTCTTGTCGCGCAGCAGGTAGCCGGTGTCGATCGGCGCGAAGGACAGCTCCATCTTCTGCGTGATGCCGTTGACGGGGCTCGGCTCGTAAAGCCAGTAGGTGTAGCGCGAGTCCTTGCGGATGTTCGACGGCGGTCCGAGCAGGATGAAGACGCGGCCGAAGTCGGAGACCGAGCCTTCCTTCAGCATCGTCTTGTAGGCCTTGTCCGCCTGCTCCACCCGCTGCCAGAAGATGAACTCGTACTCGTTGTCGGGCGTTCCCGGCGTCGGATCGCGCTTCTCCCAGAACGACTTGGCGAAGGCGGCGCGCTCCTCGTCCGTCTTGAGCGCCTTGAACTGCTTCTCCTCCTCCTCGCTCATCAGCCAGTGGACCGGCCCCTTGCCCCAGTCCTTCCCCGGCGTCTTCCAGTCGGGTGGCGCCGCCGCCCCCGCCACGGTCGCCATCAGGGCCAGGCCGAGCATCGCAGTACGGACGTATGAAGGGCGGAACGCTTTCATTGGCATCCTCACAGAGGCCGGGATTATAGCGGCAAAGATCCCGCCTCTCCACCCACCCCCGCGCGGCCATGAGAGGGATCGCGTCGCGTGCTTCGGCTGGCCCCGGAGGTCCCGGGAGGCGTCTCCATCGCCCCGCCCACGGCAGGTAATAAGAAGGATGGGGGGAAGCCCCCCTATAATGCGCCGCGCAGTGACCATCAAGATGACCCTCGCTTACGTCGGCACCCGTTACGCCGGATGGCAGGTCCAGCCGGGACGCCCGACGATCCAGGGCGTCCTCGAGGACCGGCTCGCCCGCCTCCTCCAGGAGCCGATCACCCTCTTCGGCGCCGGCCGCACCGACTCGGGTGTGCACGCGCTCGGACAGGTCGCGAGCTTCGCGACGGCGCGCGGCGTGCCGCTCGACGGCCTGCGCCGCGGCCTCAACGCGCGTCTCCCCGAGGACATCCGGGTCCTCGAGGCGCAGGAGGCGCCTGACGCGTTCCACGCGCGCAGCGACGCGCGCGGCAAGGAGTACGCGTATACATTCAGTCTCGGCGAGGTGACCTCCCCCTTCCGGGCGCCGTTCGTCTGCCCGGTGCGCGGACGCCTCGACCTCGAGGCGATGCGGCGCGGCGCCGCCGGCTTCGAGGGCCGGCACGACTTCACCTCGCTCGCGCCGGCCTCGTGCGAGCTCGAGGACCGGGTCCGCACCATCACCCTGGCGCGCATCGAGGCGGCGCCGGGGGAGGAGGTCGTGCTGCGGGTGCGCGGCGACGGCTTCCTGCGCCACATGATCCGGACGCTGGCCGGTACGCTCCTCGACATCGGACGCGCCCGGCGCTCCGCGGAGGAGGTGCCGGGGATCCTCGCGGCGCGCGATCGGCGCGCCGCCGGCCCCTGCGCCGCGGCGCGCGGACTGACGCTCGTGAAGGTCTTCTACCCGGAGGCCGGCGCGTGAACCTGCTGGTGACGGGCGGGGCCGGGTACGTGGGCGGGGCGGTGGCGCGCCGGCTGCGCGCCGCGGGGCACACCGTCACCCTGCTCGACGATCTGAGCACCGGGCACGAGCACACGGCCGCCGGCTTCGACTTCGTGGAAAGCGACGCGGGGGATCGCGCCCGCGTCGGGGCGACGCTGCGCGAGCGGCGCATCGAGGCGATCGTCCACCTCGCCGCCTCGTGTCTCGTCGGGGCGTCCGTGGGCCAGCCGGAGGAGTACTACGAGAACAACGTCGCCCGGCCGCTGGTGCTGCTCGACCTGGCGCGCCGGGCCGGGGTGAAGCGCTTCGTGTTCTCCTCGAGCGCCGCGGTGTACGGCGAGCCGGACACCACGCCGATCGAGGAGGACCATCCGACCCGGCCGACGAACCCGTACGGCGAGACCAAGCTGGCGTTCGAGCGGGCGCTCCTCTGGCACGCCGCGGCGCACGGCATGGCGGCGGTGTCGCTGCGCTACTTCAACGCCGCCGGCGCGACCGACGACGGCGGGCACGGCGAGGAGCACGACGAGGAGACGCACCTGATCCCGAACGTCCTGGAGGCGGCGCGCGCGGGCGGCGAGGTGACGATCCTGGGGACCGACTATCCGACGCCGGACGGCACCGCGGTGCGCGACTACGTGCACATCGAGGATCTCGCCGAGGGGCACCGTCTGGCGCTCGAGCACCCGCTGCCGCCGGGCGCGGCGGAGGTCTTCAACCTCGGCAGCGGCCGCGGCGCCTCGGTGCGCGAGGTGATCGAGACGGCGCGGCGCGTCACCGGCGTGCCCATCGCGGTCCGGGAGGCGCCGCGCCGCCCCGGCGACCCGGCGCGTCTCGTCGCGTCGCACAAGCGCGCGGCGCGTGTCCTCGGCTGGCAGCCGGTCCGCGGCGATCTCGCCGTGATCGTCGCCTCCGCCTGGGAGTTCGCGCGCCGCCGTCCGCGGGGCTGATCGTCGCATTGGCGCACCCGGAAGGCGTGTGCTACGATGCGCGCCGAACGCGCGAGGGAAGAGCGCAGCCCCGCATGCCCGATCCATTGACCCAGATGCAGGGATTCATCCGCGACGGCAGCCCCGAGGCTGACCTCGTCGCACGCATCGAGGTCAGCCTCGGGGCTGCCG
>Ga0111538_10001769_pt1 | contig 30332 bp, 22 predicted proteins | sample SoiMethybrSBSTD1_FD_79669 | JGI IMG/M metagenome (GOLD analysis project Ga0111538, IMG submission 79669) | Bulk soil microbial communities from a Populus tree surrounding site in Tennessee, USA - Soil MetaG P. TD hybrid SBSTD1 (version 2)... | ecosystem: Environmental > Terrestrial > Soil >... | reverse complement strand
TCGACGCTCGCGCTGCGGCTCTTCAGGCGAAAGCCGTGGCAGGCGTGGCCCGCGATCGTGCGCTCCCCCTCGAGCGGCGTCGTGCGCATCGCGTCGTCGGCTCCGCCCATGAGCGAGGCGACGACCGAGGCGTCCTGGTGCGAGCGCGCGCGCAGCCCCGCGGGATCGATCTCGTAGGCCACCTTCGACTCGGGGTCGAGCCGCAGCGCGCGGCCCTCGTCGAGCCGCAGCACGAGCGCCGGCCCGCCGGGCGCGTCGCCCGCCTCGAGCCGCATGCGGCGCGCCGAGTGCCAGACGCGCGAGCGCACGCCAGCGCCGGGCGTGGCACCCTGCGGCACCACCACCGTCGTCTGCTCGAAGTAGAGACCGGAAGACGGCGTCGCGCTCGACGCGCGCGCAGGCGTTTCACTCGCCGCGGCGAGCACAAGCAAGGCTTCGAGGATCACTTTGCGTCTCCGAAAAGGACTCTGGACAAGTCGCGCGCGACTATCATACAGTCTCGCCCCGGACGCGAGACCCCCACGATCCAACCACAGTGAAGAGCCCTGCCGAGACTCTGAACTTCCGCCAGTCGCTGCTCGAGTTCCTGGAGGCGGGGCCGGGGCAGGAAGAGGCTCTCCTCGAGCAGTTCGAGCGCAAGAAGAGCCAGGGCGATCCGCTCTATTCGTCGCTGCTCTACCTCCTCACGCACCTCAACTTCACTGAGCGTCAGGCCGCGCGACACTGGAAGAAAGTCGTTAAACATCGGGATACACTCCGTACAGCGATTGGTCGGGATCCCGGCCTGCGCGTCGCCATCCTCGACTACTTCTCGAACGTCAGCCGCGATCTTCGGAACCCGAAGATGATCGAGCTCGCGAACTACGAGCGCACCGAGCGCTCGGCGGTCACCGACGGCCTCACGGGTCTCTACAACCACTCGTTCTTCCTGCAGGCGCTGCGGCAGGAGGTGCTGCGCTCCAAGCGCCACGGCCTGCGCGCGGCGCTGCTGCTGCTCGACCTCGACGACTTCAAGCAGATCAACGACGAGCGCGGCCACGTCGAGGGCGACCGCGTGCTGATGCGCGCGGCCGCGGTGGTGCGCGAGGGCGTGCGCGAGATCGACGTCGCGGCCCGCTACGGCGGCGAGGAGTTCGCGGTGCTCTTGCCCGACACCTCGCGGCTCGGGGCGTTCGTGGTCGCCGAGCGCATCCGCCGCAGGATCGAGGAGCGCTTCGCGCGCGGCCGCTCGATCGTGACGATCTCGGGCGGCATCGCCGTCTTCCCCGACGACGCCGGGACGCCCGCCGACCTCATCGTGCAGGCCGACGCCGGGCTCTACGGCGCCAAGGCCGCGGGCAAGAACCGCATACTGCTGCCGCAGGGGGAAAGGCGCCGCTTCCGGCGACAGATGTCGCCCCAGGGCGTCACGGTGGCGACCCGCGCCGGGCGCGCGCCCGCGCGGGTCAAGAACGTGTCCGAGGGCGGCCTGCTCGTGAGCCTGCGCGAGGCGGTTCCGCTCGGCAGCGCGGTGAGCCTGACGATCGAGCGCATCGGCTCGACTCCCGTGGGCCTGCGCGGCCAGGTGGTGCGGGTCGAGCGCGTGCCGGGAGAGATCGAGCCCGCCTTCGACGTCGGCGTGCGCTTCCTCGATCCGGAGGACGCCGCCCCGCTGCTCACGACCGTCTAGCACCCGCGCGGCGTTCGCGCGCCCCTTCGTCCCGGGCGAAGATCGAAGCGTGGTCCTCTTCGCGCTGCTCCTGAACGCCTGCCCCGCCGCGGCGCCCCTGCCCGACGGCGATACCTACGTACGCGGACTCGTCGCCGCCCAGCGCAACCGCGAGGAGGCGCTCTCGCGCTACGCGTACGACGCGAGCGAGGTCAAGGAGGACCTCGACGCCGGCTTGAAGGTGACGCGGCGGCGCACGCGCGAGCTCGAGGTGTTCATGGTCAAGGGCCGCCCGGTGCGCCGGGTGGTGGCACGGGACGGAAAGCCGCTCACGCGGCAGGAGCTCGAGAAGGAGGACAAGCGCGTGCGGGAGCAGGCGGACGCGATCGCCGCCGGGAAGACGGCGAGCGAGCTGCCCGGGGTCCGCATCTCGAAGCTGCTCGAGCGCTACCGCTTCACGGCGGTCGCGCGCGAGGAGCTCTCCGGCCGCTGCGCGATCGCGTTCGACTTCCAGGCGCTGCCGGGAGACTTCCCGCTCGACTGGGACTCGGTGTTCCGCCGCCTCGCCGGGCGGCTCTGGGTGGACGAGCAGGACCGAGCCGTCGCAAAGATCGCCGTGGACAACACGTCCGGCATAAAGATCGCGCTCGGGCTCGCCGTCAAGGTTCAGACGCTCGCCTTTCGCGCCGAGTTCCAGCACCTCGAGGACCAGGTCTGGCTGCCTCGATCGATCGAGACGCTGGTCGTCGGCCGCAAGCTGATCGTGAGCGCCTTCCGCCTGCGGACGACGCTCAGCTACCGCAACTTTCGCCGCTTCGGAGTCGAGGTCGAGGAAGCGATAGGCAAAGGCGAGGCGAAGCCGAAAGAGCCGCCGGACGAGCTGTGATAGAATCTTTGGTTGGAAATGTCGCCGAAGCCCCTCATCTGGGCCCCGCCACTCGCGCTGGCCCTGAGCCTTTCGGGCTGCGGCGGGGGCGGCGGCCCCACCTCGCCAGGGGGCCCTCCGACGCCCTCCGTGCCGACCTACTCCGTCACGGCCACGGTCTTCTACGACCAGAACCGCAACGGGCAGCTCGACGCGGGCGAGAACACGCGCATCCCGGGGGTCGAGGTGGTGATCGGCCCGGGCACCGGCAAGAGCGCAGCCGGGACCGGCCAGGCGGTGGTCAGCGGAGTCACCGAGGGCGCGCAGACCGTGGCGCTGCGGACGGACAGCCTGCCCATGTACTTCCAGCCCGAGTCCCAGCTCTCGGTCCAGGTGCCGGCCGCGAGCGAGGTGCGGATCCCGCTCACGCTGCCGATCGGCAACAACAGCGCGAACGTCTACCTCGGCTACGGCGACAGCATCACGTACGGCGACGGCTCGAGCGACCGCCAGGGCTACGTGCAGAAGCTGCAGAACCTGCTCGGCCCCTACCTCGGGCGTGCGGAAGTCCGCTCCTGGGGACGGCCCGGCAGCAACAGCAGCACGGGCGAGGACGCCATGCGCGTCACGATGGGCTGGTTCAACCCGGCCTACGTGCTGATCCTGTACGGCACCAACGACTGGCACGACCAGCAGTGCCAGGGCAAGCCGGCCACGAGCTGCTACACGATCGACTCGCTGCGCGGGATGATCGACGAGGCGAGGGACCGCGACACGCTGCCGGTGCTCGCGACCATCATCCCGACCAACCCGAACCTGACGCCCGCCGCCCGCAACAAGTGGTACGACGACATGAACGTGCAGATCAAGGCGCTCGCGCAGCAGCGGCAGGTGCTGCTCTGCGACATGAACGCCGAGTTCAAGGCGCAGCCCAACCTGGCGGCACTCTACGCCGACGACGTGCACCCGAACGACGCCGGCTACCAGGTGATGGCGCAGGGCTGGTTCAAGGCGATCACGCGCGGCCGCGCCCAGGCGGCGAGCACTTCGGGCCCGCGTTTCGGCTTCTCGCTCTTCTAGATCCGCCCGATCCACCCCTGACAGCTTTGTCGCCGATCCGCCACTAGGCCTACATTTCTGTAATAATGCCCGGATGGCCTCCCGGTCGTCCGACCCGCGCCAGCTGTCCGACCTGCTCGAGGTCAGCCAGACGCTCGGGGCCACGCTGAACCTGCGCCAGGCCCTGCAGCGCGTGCTGTCGATCCTGGAGGAGAGCCGCGGGACGCTGTCGAGCCTGATCGTGCTGCGGGACGAGACGGCCTCCGACCTCGCGGTCGAGGCGGCGACCGGCGCCTCGGCCTCCGTGCGCAGCGCGCGCTACCGCGTCGGCGAGGGCATCGTCGGCCGCGTGGCGCAGAGCGGCCGGCCGGTGGTGGTGCCGCAGGTGAGCCAGGAGCCGATGTTCCTCGACCGCTCGGGCGTCTTCCGCCGTTCGGGCCGGAGCGAGATGTCCTACGTCTGCGTGCCGATCCGGGCCGAGCAGCGCACCGCCGGCGCGCTCGGCGTGGCGCTGCCGTACCACAAGGACCGCGTCTACGACCACGAGGCGAAGTTCTACGGCCTGGTCGGCTCGATGATCGGGCAGGCGCTGCGCGTCCACAACCTGGTCGAGGCCGAGCGCAAGCGCCTGCTCGACGAGAACACCAAGCTCCGCCGCGAGCTGACCGAGCGCTACGACATCCGAAACCTGGTGGGATCGAGCCGGCCGATGCAGACCGTCTACGAGCAGGTGGCGCAGGTGGCTCCCGCGAACACCACCGTGCTGCTGCGCGGCGAGTCCGGCACCGGCAAGGAGCTGGTGGCACACGCGATCCACTACTCGTCGCCGCGCGCCAAGAAGCCTTTCGTCAAGGTCAGCTGCGCCGCGCTGCCCGAGAGCCTGATCGAATCGGAGCTGTTCGGCTACGAGCCCGGGGCCTTCACCGACGCGCGCACCGAGAAGAAGGGCCGTTTCGAGCTGGCCCACGGCGGCACGATCTTCCTCGACGAGATCGGCGAGCTCAGCCCCGCCACGCAGGTCAAGCTGCTGCGGGCGCTGCAGGAGCGCGAGATCGAGCGCCTCGGCGGCGTGGCGCCGATCAAGCTCAACGTGCGCGTGGTCGCCGCGACCAACAAGGACCTCGAGGCGGCGGTCAAGGATGGCGGCTTCCGCGAGGACCTCTACTACCGGCTGAACGTCTACTCGATCCACCTGCCGCCGCTGCGCGAGCGCAAGACCGACATCCCGCTGCTCGCCGACCACTTCGTCGAGAAGCACGCGGCCGCCCACGCCAAGGACGTGCGGCGCATCGCCACCTCGGCGATCGACATGCTGATGAGCTACCACTGGCCCGGCAACGTGCGCGAGCTCGAAAACTGCATCGAGCGCGCCGTGGTGGTGTGCGAGGGCGGGGCGCTGCACGCCCACCACATGCCGCCGACGCTGCAGACCGCCGAGGTCTCCGGGACGCTCGCGCGCCAGTCGCTCAAGGAGGCGATCGACGCCTACGAGAAGGACCTGGTGCTCGACGCGCTCAAGAGCGCGCGCGGCAACCGCGCCAAGGCGGCGCGCCTGCTCGACACCACCGAGCGCATCCTCGGCTACGCCGTCCGCAAGCACCGCCTCGATCCCGACCGCTTCCGCTGAGGCCGCGCGGCCGGAGCGGACCCCGACAGTCCCGTCGGCCGCTTCCGGCCCTGCCGACATTTGTGTCGGGCCCGGGAGACCGGCTCCCCACGCTGGCGCGCCGGCCTGATCGCGTTGACCCGGCTCGTCTTGCGCCCGCCGACGCGCGGCCCGCGCGGCCTGGCACGCTCGTCGCAGTATCGCGAGCCAGGAGGTTTTCCCGTGCAGACACCGGTGATCGTTCCGGCCGACGTGGCGTTCATGCTCGTCGCGACCGCGCTCGTCCTGCTGATGACGCCCGCGCTCGCATTCTTCTACGGTGGCCTGGTGCGTTCCAAGAACGCGCTCAACACGATGATGATGAGCGTCGCTGCGCTCGGCTTCGTGGGCGTGGCGTGGGCGCTCCTGGGCTACAGCTTGTCCTTCGCCGAAGGTGGGCCGCTCGTCGGCGACCTGTCGAAGGCGTTCCTGAACGGCGTCGGGCTCGAGCCGCAGGGCACGATCCCGCAGCTGCTGTTCATGTGCTACCAGGGCACGTTCGCGATCATCACCGCGGCGCTGATCTCGGGAGCGATCGTCGAGCGCATGCGCTTCGCGCCGTACCTGGTCTTCATCACGCTCTGGAGCCTCGTCGTCTACGGCCCGATCGCGCACTGGGTCTGGGGCGGCGGCTTCCTCGCCAAGCTGGGTGCCCTCGACTTCGCCGGCGGTACGGTCGTGCACGTGAACGCCGCGACGGCGGCGCTGGTGGCGGCGATCGTGCTCGGCAAGCGCAAGGACTACGCGCGACAGGCGATCCTGCCGCACAACGTCCCGTTCGTGCTGCTCGGCGCGGGCCTGCTCTGGTTCGGCTGGTTCGGGTTCAACGCGGGCAGCGCGCTCGCGGCGAACGGCATCGCCAGCCTCGCGTTCACCAACACCATGCTCGCCCCGGCCGCGACGCTCCTGGTCTGGACGCTGCTCGACCTCTTCCGCAGCGGCAAGGCGACCGCGGTCGGCGCGGCCACGGCGATCGTGGTCGGCCTCGTCGCCGTCACGCCCGCGGCGGGCTTCGTGAGCCCGCTCGGCGGCCTCGCGCTCGGCGCGATCGCCGCGATCCCCAGCTACTTCGCGATCCTGTTCCGCGCGCGCACCGGCCTCGACGACTCGCTCGATGTGATCGCGGCGCACGGCGTGGGCGGAACGGTGGGCGCGCTGCTCACGGGCGTCTTCGCGATCAAGACCTGGAACGGCGTGGCGGACGGCCTGGTGGCCGGCAACCCCGGCCAGGTCGGGACCCAGGCGATCGCCGTCCTGGCGACGATCGTCTACAGCGCCGTCGCCAGCTTCGTGCTGCTGAAGCTGATCGGCGTCGTGACGTCGCTCAAGGCCGTGACGAAGGAGGAAGGGCTCGGGATGGACTTCAGCCAGCACGGCGAAGAGGCCTACGCGGACGGCGAGGGCGCGATCCTCGTGCTGCAGCGGCCTGATTCGGCGGCGTCCGAGGGCGCCGGCGCGCTCGCGCCCGCGGCGCAGGGAGGTCGCTCGTGAAGCTCGTGGTGGCGGTCGTGCGTCCGGAGAAGGCCAACGACGTGATCGAGGCGCTGTTCCGCGCCGACGTCCAGGGCCTCACCATCAGCCGGGTCCAGGGCCACGGGGGCGAGACCGAGCGGGTCGAGACCTACCGGGGCACCACGGTGAAGGTGGAGCTCTCCGAGAAGGTCCGCTTCGAGATCGGCGTCTCCGACCACTTCGTCGAGCCGGCGGTCAAGGCGATCCTCAGCGCGGCTCGGACCGGCGACGTCGGCGACGGGAAGGTCTTCGTGCTCCCGGTCGAGAAGATCTACCGCATCCGCACCGGCGAGGAGGACCGCGCGGCGGTCACGCCGGTGCAGGTGGTCGCGGCCGGCAAGGCCTGAGGCCAGGCTCGGGGGCAGCCGCTCGACGCGCTCGAGCGGCTGCCTTCGGCCTTTTCCGTCGTGGAGCGCTCAGGCCGGCGGCCGGGCGCCATGGAAGTCCGTGAGCTGCTGCCAGGCGTCGCCGATCGCAACGAGCGTCGACTCCGAGAACGCGCGGCCGACGAGCTGCAGCGAGACCGGCAGGCCATCCTTGCCGAATCCCATCGGCAGCGCGAGCGCGGGCAGGCCGGCCAGGTTGCCGGCGGGAATCGTGGCCGGCGGCCGCGGCATGCCCGGCTTCGGATCCGACGGCGGCGGCGAGCCCGGCGTGGGCGCGTCGAAGTCCTGGCCGATCGGGGGGGCGAGCCGCGTGCGGGTCGGCGCCACGAGCGCGTCGTAGCGCGAGAGCAGCTCGTCGAGCTCCGCGCGCATCGCGACGCGCGCGCGCATGGCATCGATGTAGTCGACCGCGGGCGTCAGCAGCCGCGCGAAGCCGCGCACGCGGTCGGCCCTGTCCTGGAGCTGCTTGACCTTTCCGCTCTCGACGAGCTCCCGAAGCGCCGCGGCGCCCTCGGCCGACACCACGAGGCGCACGGCGTCGCCGTACGGGCGGTCGGGGAACGCGACGTCCGTCTCGACGTCGGCGAGCTCGTGGAGCGCCTCCACCGCCTGCTTGAAGCCGCGTTCCACGTCGGCGTCCGCCTCGAGCGTGGCGTTCCGGAGCACGCCCAGACGGAAGCGCCGCGCGGGCCTGGCGGCGGGCGCCTTGTAGCGGAAGCTGTCGCCGCTCGTCGTCGCGTCGTCCGGGTCGGGCCCCGCGATCGCCGCCAGCACGATCGCGCAGTCGGAGGCGCTCCGCGCGAGCGGCCCCAGCTTGTCGAGCGTCCAGGCGAGCGCCATCGCTCCGTGGCGCGAGACGAGCCCGTAGCTCGGCCGCAGACCGGTCACCCCGCAGAAGGCGGCCGGCGTGAGGATCGAGCCCGAGGTCTCGCTGCCGATCGCGAATGCCACGAGCCCTGCCGCGACGGCGGCCGCCGAGCCGCTCGAGGAGCCGCCGCTCCAGTAGCTCGTGTTCCACGGCGTGCGGCCCGGCCCGGTGAAGCTCGCGTCCGGGTTGTTGTAGCCCATGCCGCCGGCGAGCTCGACCATCGCGAGCTTGGCCACGAGCACGGCGCCCGCCTGCTCGAGGCGTTTCGTCACGGTCGCGTCGGCGTCGAGCGTCTGGTCGCGCAAGGGCAAAGCGCCCCAGCTGGTCGGCGCGCCCTTCGCCGCGACCAGGTCCTTGAGCCCGTAGGGAATCCCGTGGAGCGGGCCGCGGTCCTTGCCGCGGAGCAGCTCCTGGTTCGCGCGGTGCGCCTCGCGCAGCGCGCGGTCGCGGGTGAGCGTCACGACGGCGCCGAGCCTGGGGCCGATCGTCTCGAGCCGGTGCAGCGCGAGCTCCGCGAGCTCGACCGCGGTGAACTGGCGCGCGCGCAGGCGCGCGCCGAGCTCGCGGATGCCGGAGAAGAGCGCGTCCTCGGTGATCACGGCTGCCGCCTCGCGGGCGGACGCGCTTCGAAGCGGCCCACGGGCTCGTCGGCGTTGCCGAGCCGCGCGGCGGCCCGCAGCCGCGCGGCCGCGGCCCGGTTGCGCTCGAGCTCCTTGCGCACCTCCTCGAGCTCCGCCGCGTCGAGGTGCGCGCCGAACTGACGCCGCACCGCTTCGGCGAGCGCCTCGGCCACCGCGTCCTGGGGGCCGGCCGGGGCCGGCTGCGGCGCCGGCCCCGGCGAAGCCTGCCGCGCGAGCGTCGCCTTCAGCATCGGCGCGCCGGCGAGCGCCTTCAGGAAACCGCGTCGCGGAGCCGCCACGGGCACCTCCTTCTCGAGAGCGGCCCACCATATGCCAGCGGCCGCGCCTCGACAACGGCCCGGGCGCGTGTAAGCTCTCGCCCGATGACCACAGCGCCACCCGCCGCGACACCCGCAAGCATCGACTTCGGACGCGCGTTCACGTTCGTCCGAGAGGACCCCGAATGGCTGACGAAGCTCCTGATCGGCGGCGTCTTCACGCTCGCCTGCAGCCTGCTGGTCGGCGTCCCCTTCGTGCTCGGCTACTTCTCGCGCACGCTGCGCAACGTGACCGCGGGCGCGGCGCGGCCGCTGCCCGACTGGGACGATCTGGGCGGCCTCTTCAACGAGGGCCTGCGGCTCACCGGCGTCTACCTGCTCCACCTGCTCGGCGTGATGCTGGTGCTGTGCGTCTTCGTGGGGATCCTGCTCGCGCCGATGATCCTCACGCGGGCGCACGACCCGGCCGAGGCGCTCGGCCCGTTCGGCGCGCTCGCGATCGTCGCGATCTACGGCGTGATCCTGATCGTCTCGCTGGCCGTCGCCGTCTACCTGCCGGCGGCGCTCGTGCGCACGTCGCTGCGCGGCAGCGTGGGCGCGGGCCTCGAGTGGCGCGAGAACGTCGCGTTCATCCGGCAGAACCTCGCGAACTACGCGCTCTCGCTCGTCGGCTACCTGGTCGCCGCCTTCCTCGCGCAGTTCGGCGTCATCCTCTGCTGCGTGGGCTTCTTCCCGGCGGCCTTCTGGAGCTACCTGGTGCTGGCCGCGGCGCTCGGCGAGACCGTGCGGCTCAGCGGCACGTCATAGCATCTCGGCGAGCGTGCGCTCGCCGGCGCCTTTGCGCTGCTGCGCCAGCAGCGCCTGCAGCGCGTCCCACTCGGGACCGCCGCGCGGCGGCACCCCGATCGTCGAGCGCGCCGCGAGCTCGAGCAGCCGCGAGAGCGGGATGCGCTCGGGCCCCGTGGCGAGCGTCAGCCCGACGTCGTCGCCCTCGCGCGAGACCCGGAGCACGAGCCCTTCGGTTTCGAGCCGGCCGAGCAGCTCGTTGACCGCCTCGAGCCGAAGCTCCAGGTCCTCGGCGAGGTCCTGGCGGCTGACCGGCTGTCCGTCGAGGCCGCGGCGGGCGAGCACCACCATGAGCGGGATCAGCCACTGCGGGTCGGCGTTCCGGAGCGCGCCGCGGCCCTCGCGGTGCTCGAAGACGCGCCCCTTCATCGCCTGCAGCGTGTACGCGACCTCGAGCCCGAACAGCACGATCAGCCAGTTCAGGTACAGCCAGTAAAGGAACAGCGGCACGAGGCCGATCGCGCCGTAGAGCTTCATGTAGGGGAGCGCCTCGCTCACGTAGAGCCCGAAGGCCCACTTCGAGGCCTCGCTGAGCCCGGCGGCCACGAAGGCGCCCCAGAGCGCGGGCCGCCAGCGCACGTGCGTGTTCGGCATCAGCTTGTAGAGCAGCAGGAACGCGAGGAAGCTGCCGAAGAGCGAGCCGAACTCGCCGAGCAGCGCGAAGAACGGCCCGACGAAGGACAGCGCCTCCGCGCGGCTCACCCAGTACTCCTCGGCGTACAGCACCAGCAGCAGCAGGACCGGGCCGAGCGTGAGCACGGTCCAGTAGATGCCGACCCGCATCGGAAACTGGCGGCCCTGCGGGGCGCGGTAGATGCGGTTGGCGGCGTTCTCGAGCGAGACCAGGAGCCCGAGCGCGGCCCAGATCAGGAGCAGCGCGCCCACCGCGCCGATCGCCTCGAAGCTCAGCCCGCTGACGCTGCGCATCACGTCGAGCACGCGCTCGTCGAGCGACTGCTTGAAGGCGGTGGCCTCGGGCCGGCTCGGGTCGACCTGGTAGTTGAAGAACGCGTACAAGGCCGACTGCAGGTGGCGGCCCGCGGCCTCCATGTCGCCGAACATGCGGAACGCCAGCATGCTCACCATCAGCAGCGGCACGAGGCCGAAGATGGTCCGGTAGGTGAGCGCGGCCGCCATCTGCATCGCGTCGTTGTCGTAGAGCTCGCGGCCGCAGTGGCGCACGAGGTCGACCGTGAAGCGGAGCCGGCGCTGGGCCTGGCTGAGCTCGGCCACCGGGTGGCTGATCAGCCACTCGAAGTACGACTGCAGCCGAACCACGGGGTCCATCAGTGTGATTATGGCCGAGCCGCGGAGTGACCTGCCCCGGAGACCCCCGGTGCTAGCATGGCCGAGACCGGTGAGCCTGCGCCCCCTCGTTCTCCTCACCCCCTCATCCGCGGCGGCCGTCGAGCTGCCGCGGCGCCTCGCCTCGACGGGCCGGGCGATCGCGGGCGTCTACGCCGTGAAGCCGCTCGACCTCGCGCGGCTCTTGGCCGAGCCGCTGCTGCTCGGCCGCGGGCTCGTGCCCTGGACGAGCGGCCACGACGCGCTCGTCGCCGCGCGCCTGCTCGCCGAGACCTCGGGAGCCGGACTGGCGCTGCCCGAGGGAACGCCGCGCGCCCCGGTGGCCGCCGCCCTCGCGCGAACGCTCGCGGCGCTGCGGCGCGCGGGGATCGCGCCGCCGCGCGTGGCGGCGCTGGCCGAGGCGAAGGACGCGACGCCCGACGACGCGCGCCGCCTCACGGCGCTCGCGCGGCTCCACGCCGCCTACCAGGAGCGCCTCGCGGGAAAGGTCGCCGATCCGGTGAGCCTGATCGCCGCGGCGCGCGAGGGCCTCGCCGGCGCCCGCTGGCTCGACGGTGCTTCCGTGCTGATCGCCGACGACCTCGAGCTCGAGCCCGACGAGATCGAGCTCGTGAAGGCGCTCGCCGCGCGCGTGCCGGTGCACGTGCTGCGGCGCCCGCTGCCGCCGTCGCTGCGCCAGGGCTCGTTCCGCGGCCTGCTCGCCGAGCACGGCGTGCGCGAAGTCGACTGGTCCGAAACGCCCCTGGCCGCGGCCGCGCCTCCCGAGCCAGCTGGGGCGCTCCAGCGCCTGCGCGAAGGGCTCTTCGAGCCGCCGCGGCCGATCGCGGGGTCCGCCGGCGAGACCGCGGACGTCGAGCTCGTCACCGCCGCCGGGGAGGGCGCCGAGGTGCGCTCGATCGTGCGCCGCCTGCTGCGCGAAGCCGCGCGCGGCGTGCCGTTCGAGGAGATGGGCGTCGTGCTGCCGCGGCCCGAGAGCTACGCGCCGCTTTTCACCGACCTGCTCACGCGGCTCGGCGTGCCGCACCGGCTGCACCCCTCGCTGCCGCTGCGGTTCGGGCGCGCGGCGCGCTCGCTGCTCCTGCTCTTCCGCTGCCGCGGCCTCGACCGCGCGGCCGTCATGGAGTTCCTGACCTTCGCGCCGGTGCCGTTCGAGACGATGCTCGGAGCCAACGTGGAGGCCCAGCCGGCGCGCTGGGACCAGCTGAGCCGCGAGGCCGGCATCGTCTCGGGCTACAGCCGCTGGATGGTCGGCCTGCGGGCCTGGTCGGAGAACGAGCGCGACGCGGCGGAGAAGGAGCTCGATGCGGACCGGCGCGAGCGCCGGCTGCGCAACATCGCGGACGCCGACGCGCTCCTGGGCGCGGTCGAGTACCTGAGCCAGACGCTCGACGCCCTCGCGGGCGAGGCGACCTGGGCCGAGTGGGTCGAGCGGCTCCGGACGGTCGTCGACCAGTGGCTGTCTGCCGAGCGCGACCGCGAGGCCGTGCTCGACGTGATCGCGGACCTGGGCGGGCTCGGCGCGGTCGCGACGCGCGCGCCGTGGAGCGAGGTCGAGCAGGTGATCGAGGCGCGCTTCGAGTGGGAGCGGCTGCCGCTCGAGCCGCTCGACGGCGGGGGCGTGCACGTGGGGGCGCTCGACGCGATGGCCGGCCTTCCGTTCCGCGTCGTCGCGATCCCCGGCCTCGTCGAAGGCGGCTATCCCGGAGTGTTCCGGCCGGATCCATTCCTCCTGGACTCCGAGCGGTTGATGCTGCGTTCGCTCGGAGTCCAGGATTCTGGCCGTCCCTCGGAATCCGTTGCTCCCGCCGTTCCAGCTCCTCCCGCCCGCTCCTCCCGCAAACCCGCCCAGCTCGACCTCTTTTCCGGTCCGTCTCTTGAATCCGGCCCGTCCCCGGCCCGCTCCGGCCAGCCTTCCGCATCGCCCGTCTCCGGCTGGCTCCCCACCACCCAGGACCGCCTGCTCGAGGCCCGGCGCCTCTTCCACCGCGCCGTCTCGCAGGCGAGCGAGCGACTGATCCTGTCGTACCCGCGCGCCGACGCTCGCAGCGGACGGGAGCGGCTGCCGTCCCTGTTCTTCGCCGCGGCCGCCGCGACGCTGGCTGGGCGCGCCGTGGCCGGAGCCGAGCTCGAGAGCCTCGTGGTCGAGGACGCTCCGCTCGAGCTGCCGCTCGAGGACGCCGTCGACGCCGGGGAGCGGGACCGGCTGCGCGTGCTGCGCGACGACGCCGCGGCCGACGCGATCGCCGCTGGCTCCGCGTTCTTCAAGCAATCGCGGCTCGCGAGCCTCGCGCGCTGGTCCGGCAAGCTCACGCGCTACGACGGGCTCGTCGCCGACGATGCGGGAGCGTTGGCGGCGCGGCTCGACCCGCTCAACGCGCGCCACGCGGTCTCGGCCAGCCGCCTCGCGCTCTACGCGCGCTGCGGTTTCCAGTACCTGCTGCAGCACGTGCTGCACCTGCAGCCGGCGCCCGAGCCGGAGGAGCGCCGGCGCATCGACCCGCTCGAGCGGGGGAACCTGTTCCACCACGTCGCCGAGCGTTACCTGCGCGAGCGGCGGGACAAGGGCGAGCTGCCCGTCCGGGAGAGCGATGCCGCCCGCGATCGGCTCCGGGAGATGGCGGAGGAAGCGCTCGACGGGCTGGTCGCCGGCAACCCGCCCCGCTTCACGCTGCTCTGGGAGCGCGAGAAGCGCCGCTTCCACGACACCATGCAGTCCTGGCTCGGGAGCGAGGCGGGCGCGGCGGGGCGCACGACGCCTTCGTACTTCGAGCTGAGCTTCGGGCTGGGCGTGAGCCCCGACGGGAGCGAGCCCCACGACCCCGAGCCGCTCGCGATCGAGCTCGGCGACGGCCGCGTGCTCCAGGTCTCCGGCCGGATCGACCGCATCGACCGGCGGGCCGAGGGCGGGCTCGTGCTGCGCGACTACAAGACGGGCCGCGCGCCGCGGGACGACGGCGGCGTCTTCCGCGGCGGCAAGCAGCTGCAGATCCCGTTCTACGTGCTGGCCGCCGCGAAGCTCTTCCCCGGCGAGAGCGTCGAGAGCGGCTTCCTCGACTACGTCGACGGCGGACGGCAGGTCGCGTTCCGCCCCGAGCACGTGACCGGCCCGAAGTTCAAGGCGCTGCTGCGCGAGCTCGTCGACCTGATCGCGAAGGGCGTCTTCGTCCAGGAGCCGACGGCGTGCGACTTCTGCGACTTCAAGGTCGTGTGCGGGCCGAAGGGGCTGCTGCAGCGCCGCCAGCTCTACAAGCAGCGCGACCCGGCGCTCCTCGCCTACCTGCGCCTGCGGGACATCGCGTGAGCCCGTTCCGCCCGGCCGACGAGGACGCGCGCGAGCGGGCGCGCCGCGACCACGCGACGAGCCTCGTGCTCGAGGCCGGCGCCGGCACCGGCAAGACGACGCTGCTCGTCGACCGGATCGAGGCGATCGTGCGCGCGGGCTCCGCACGGCTCGACGAGATCGCGGCGGTCACCTTCACCGAGAACGCCGCGACCACGATGAAGCTGCGGCTGCGCGAGCGGCTCGAGCGTGCGCGCGCCGGCGAGCTCGGAGCGGAAGAGCGGGGGCGCGTCTCCGCCGCCCTCGAGGTGCTCGAGCGCGCGAGCGTCTCCACGATCCACGCGCTCTGCGCGCAGCTGCTCCAGGAGCGGCCGCTCGAGTGCGGCGTGCTGCCCGGCTTCCGCATGGCCGACGAGGCGCAGGCGGACGCCCTCTTCGCCGAGGCCTGGGAGGAGTGGCTCGGCGAGCGGCTGTCGGGCGGCGACACCGTGCTGATGGACGCGCTCGACCGCGGCATCCCGCTCGAGAGCGACGGCTGGGGCGAGCGGACGTCGCTGCGCGGGCTCGCGCGCAAGCTGATCGACCAGCGCGACCTCGCGCCGGTCGCCGCCCTGAGCACGTTCGACCCCGACGCGGTGCACCGCGAGCTGCTGGAGAAGGGCGCGCGCGCGGCCCAGCTCGCGGCGATGGCGCGCGAGGGGGACCTGCTCGCGGCGCGGCTCACGCGCCTCGCCGAGTTCGCCGAAGCCTCGCGCTTCCGCACGGGCCAGGAGCGCGTCGAGTACGTGCTGCGGCTCGAGCCGATCCAGTCGAGCTTCGGCTTCAAGCCGAACTGGCCCACGCCCGAGGCGCTGGCCGAAGGGCGCCAGATCGCCGGCTGGACCCGGGAGGCGCGCCAGCGCTGGACGGCGGCGCTCGGCGCCGACCTCCACGGCGGCCTCGTGCGCGCGCTCAAGGGCGTCGTCCAGATCTACGAGCGGCGCAAGACCGAGCGCGGCGTGCTCGACTTCCTCGACCTGCTGGTGAAGGCGCGCGACGCGCTGCGCGACCACGAGGGCGTGCGCGCCTGGTTCCAGAAGCGCTTCCTCTACCTGGTGATCGACGAGTTCCAGGACACCGACCCGCTGCAGGTCGAGGTGGCGCGGCTCATCGCCGGCGGCCGCCCCGGCGCGCTCGTGGTGGTGGGCGACTCGAAGCAGTCGATCTATCGCTTCCGCCGCGCCGAGGTGCGGCTCTTCCGCGAGCTGGTGCGCGCGGCCCCGAGCGGGGCGCTGCTGCACCTGACGCAGAACTTCCGCTCGCGGCCCGCGATCCTCCGCTTCGTGAACCGCGTGTTCGCGGGGCTGATCCAGGAGTCCGAGGAGCAGGACCAGACGGCGTACGAGCCGATCGCGGCGCCTCCGGGGCTGTCCGAGGAGCCGTCGGTCGTCGCCCTGCGCTTCCCCGCCGAGCCGAACGCCGGCGGCGCCGACCTGCTCGCGGCCGAGGCCGGCGCGCTCGCGAGCTTCCTCGCGGGGATCGCGCGCGGCTCCGAGGCCGTCCGCGACCCGGTGAGCGGAGAGGCGCGGCCGAGCCGCGCGGGCGACGTGCTCGTGCTCGCGCGGCGCCTGACGAAGCTACTGCCGCTCGAGGACGCGCTCGAGGCCGCCGGCCTGCGCTTCAGCGTCGAGGGTGGCAAGTCCTTCTTCGACCGCCAGGAGGTGCACGAGACGCTCGCCGTGCTGCGCGCGATCGACGACCCGAGCGATCGCATCGCGCTCGTGGCGGCGCTGCGCTCGTCGTTCTTCGGCGTGAGCGACCGCGACATCGTGAGCTACTCGCTCTCCGGCGGGCCCGTCTGGGCGGCCGGCGCGATCGACGAGAAGCGGCCCGGCGCCGCGGCGCTCGCGCCCGCGCTGAGCCTCGTCGAGAGGCTCCACGCTCAGCGGCGCCACGCGAGCGTGCCGGCGGTGCTGGAGCGGCTCTACGAGGAGACGCGCATCCTGGCGGCGCTCACGGGCTCGCGCCGCGGCGAGGCCCAGATCGCGAACCTCGAGAAGGTGGCGGCGCTCGCGCGCGAGGCGGCATCGCTCGGCGCGCTGACGCTGCGCGGCTTCGCGAACCTCGTCGAAGACCGGATCCGGAACGCGCGCGAGGAGCCCGACCTGCCGTCGACGCGCCCGGGCGATCCCGACACCGTCCGCGTGCTGTCGATCCACAAGGCGAAGGGGCTGGAGGCGCCGGTCGTCGCGCTCTTCGACACCGACGACAACGCCTACTCGCCGACCGACACCGTGGCGCTCTGGGACAAGGGCCAGATCGCGATCGGCTTCCGCGTCGGCTGCCAGCCGCCTGGCTGGGACGTGCTCGTGAGGCAGGAGGAGCGGAAGTCGCGGGCCGAGGCGCGCCGTCTCCTCTATGTCGCCTGCACGCGCGCGCGCGACCTCCTGGTGGTGCCGCGGCCGCCGCTCGACGCCGCGATCGGCGCCTTCTGGAAGGAGCTGATCGAGGCGCTGCCCACGGCGGGCGACGCCGACGTGCGCGTGGTCGACGCCGAGACGCTCGCGCGCCCCGACACGCCGGGGCGCGGGCGCGAGCTCTGGGCGCTCTCGAGTGCGGAGGGCGGCGACGCACTCGCAGCGCGCTGGCAGAGCGCACGGCGCGAGCTCGTCGCGCGCGCGGCCGAGCGGCCGTACCTGCCCGTCTCCGCCACGCGCCTCGCGCGCCGCAGCGCACCCGCGCCCGTCGCGGCTCTGGCGGCCACGGGCGGCCGCGACTTCGGCAGCCTAGTCCACCGCCTGCTCGAGTGGATCCCGCTCGACGACGTGGACGCGGGGCGCGGGGACCGTGTCCGCAAGATGGCGGAAGCGCTCGCGCCGTCCTTCGGGCTCGACGCCGCGGCCGCCGCGCGCGCGAGCGAGCAGGTCGAGCGCGTGCTCGCGCTGCCGCTGCTCGAGCGCGCCCGCAAGGCGAAGAGCGTCTGGCGCGAGCTGACGCTCTGGTTCCCGGACGGCGCGGACCTCGTGGAAGGGATCGTCGACCTCGTATTCGAGGAGGACGGGCAGCTCGTGGTCGTCGACTACAAGTCGGACACGATCGCCGCGGAGCAGGAGCGCGACCAGGCGGCGCACCACGCATTGCAGCTCCAGCTCTACGGCCGCGGCCTCACGCAGGCGATCGGCCTGCCGGTTCGCGAGCGCCTCGTCGTCTTCACGGCGCTCGGGCGTTCGGTGCCAGTCTAGGTGTCCGCGCCGTTTCTGAGCGCGTCGTGGCGGCACGTGGCAGTGCTGAACTACGCCATCGACCCGGCCCTGCTCGCTCCCTACGTTCCCGCGCACACTGAACTCGATCTCTGGAAGGGGCGGGCCTACGTGAGCGTCGTCGGATTCCTCTTCCTGAGGACGACGGTGCTCGGCTTGGCGATCCCGTTCCACCGCAACTTCGAGGAGGTCAATCTGCGCTTCTACGTCCGGAGGCACGCTATGGACGGATGGAGGCGCGCGGTCGTGTTCATTCGGGAGATCGTCCCGCGCGCTGCGATCGCGTTCACCGCGCGCGCTCTTTACAACGAGAACTACGTCGCGCGGCCGATGAGCCATCGCCTAGAGTGGGCCGACGACGATCCTGATCGCCTGGCCACTGTCGCCTACAGGTGGAACGACAAAGGACGCGACCTGGGCCTCCGCCTGACCATCGGCGGCGGCTACGCGCTGCCCGCGTCGGGAAGCGAAGAAGAGTTCGTCATCGAGCACTACTGGGGCTACACCGCGCAGCGCGATGGCGGGACCGTCGAATACAGAGTCGAACACCCACCGTGGCGCGTCGCCTCGGCGACTGGCGCCGAGCTCGATGGAGACGTCGGTGGCTTTTACGGGGCGCCCTTCGACGAGCTTCTTCGAAAGCCGCCCGTCTCGGCGCTATTGGCCGAGGGATCGCCAGTCGTCGTGTACAGGGGCCGAAGGATTCCCTGAGCTGCATTCATACGTCGCGAGATCGGTCCCGAGCGCGCAAGGCCGCGTGCTAGAGTCCGACGAATGCCGGAGACTCTCCCGTCCGTCGAGCCGGCTCCCGAAACCGCACCCGGGCCCAAGCCGTTCTCGTGGTCGGCCTCGCGACACGACACCTTCATGTCGTGCAAGCGGCGCTACTACTACTCCTACTACGCGTCCGCCGACGATCCCGAGATCTACCGGCTCAAGAAGCTCTCGGCGCTGCCGCTCTGGGCCGGCAGCGTCGTGCACGACACGATCGAGTCGTTCCTGCGCTCGCACGACCGCGTGCCATCGGCCGAGGAGCAGGAGGCGTTCATCCGCGACGTCGTGCACTCCGGCATGCTCACCGACTGGCGTGTGAGCGAAGCCGGAGGCGGTCCCGACGGCGCCTACGCGGCGGCAGCCACCGCAGCGGCGCCCCAGGACGGCGCGGCGGTGGAGCGGGGACCGCTCCCGTTCCGGCTCTTCGAGCACGAGTACGGCATCCCCGTCGAGCAGGAAGACAAGCGCATCGCCGTCAACGTCGTGATGCGCTCGCTCAAGCACTTCTTCAAGAGCGAGACGCTGCGGCGCGCGCTCGAGGGCGGCCGCGAACGCTGGCTCGCGCTCGAGGACCTCGTCTCCTTTCACGTCGGCGAGACCGAGGTGTTCGTGCGCATGGACCTCGCGTACCGCGACTTCGACGGCCGCGTCGTGATCGTCGACTGGAAGACGGGCCGCAACGAAGGCCGCTTCAACGAGGTCCAGATCGCCGGCTACGCGCTCTTCGCCGCCGAGCAGGGCTGGGTGCAGCAGCCCGAGGAGATCTCGACCGAGCTCAACTACCTCGTGGTCCCAAAGGCCGTGCGGCGCCAGGTGGACGGCAAGAGGATCGAGCACGCCCGCCGCTTCATCGAGAAGAGCGCCTCCAACATGAAGGCCCTGCTCGTCGACCCGCTCGGCAACCTCGCGCGGCTCGAGGACTTCGAGATGGTCGAGCGTCCGAGCCTGTGCCGCCGCTGCAACTTCCGGAAACTTTGCTTCCCGCGCGGGTCAGCGCGGGACGACCGGAAGCACGACGCGCGAGGGACGGCCGGCGTCGTGGAAGATCAGCTGCTCCGCCCGTAGCGCCCGCGTCTCGTTCGCGATCACACCGCCGGTGTTCGGGTTGCGGTCGAGGTGCGGGTGGAGCGAGCTCGTCACCATCAGGCCGACGCGGTGGCCGGCCTTGAACACGTTCGAGGTGATCCCGTTCGCCAGGCGCAGCTTCACGGGGCGGCCGGGCTCGAGCGGCTCCGGCCGGTCCTCGCCGCTCCTGTAGCGCGCCCGCAGCACCTCGAGCGTCGGGCTCATCAGGTTGTACGCCCTGCCGTCCGGGTGCACGTCGACGAGCCGCGCGACGAAGTCGGTGTCGCGCGCGCTCGAGCTCGCCCAGAGCTCGATCTCGATCGGGCCTGTGACCTCGAGATCCTTCGCGAGCGGCTCGCTCTCGTAGACCAGCACGTCGCGCCGCTTCCGGAGCGGACTCTGGTCGAAGGGTCCGAGCCGCCCCTCGTGCGGGTCGACCACCGGATCGGCCGGATCGTAGACGTAGCCGTCCGACGAGTCGGGCTCGCCCGGCGCGTCGGTCGCGAGCCGGCCCGAAGCCCGGAGGTAGTACGCGGTCGGCCGTGCGCGCGCGAGCGGCCATTCCGCCTCGTCGCGCCAGGCGTTGTCGCCCATCACGAAGATCCGCACCGGCGCCTCGCGGTCGATGCCGTTCGCGGCGCCCTTCAGCCAGCGGTCGAAGAAGCGCAGCAGCAGGTCGAAGTAGTCGAGCCCCGCGTCCTTGCCGAAGTCGATGGCACCCACGCGCGTCTTCTTCGGCGTCGGCGTGCCGTGCGTCCACGGCCCGATCACGAGCCTGCCGCCCCACTGCCGCGTGCCGAGGAAGTTGTGGGCCGCGCCGTTCGGGCCGTACCCCTCGTCGTGCCACCCGGACAGGTTGAGCACGGGGATCCGCACCCGATCGTAGAGACTCTCGATCCGCAGGTAGTCCCAGTACGGGCCGTCGTCGGGGTGATTCAGCCACTCGAAGAAGGCCGGCGCCACGCCCTGGAGCGCCGGATGCGTACCGAGCGGCAGGTGCTTCAGCCAGGCGTCGCCGTTCGCCGTCCACGCCTTCTCGGCGTCGGCGTCCGTCTGCGGGCCGGGCAGCTTCAGGCGCCGGCGCACGTCCGGCGCGATGTTCTCGTAGAACCACGGCAGCCACGACAGGTCGAACGCGCCGCCGAAGTAGACGAAGCTGCGCCCGTTCGAGAACGTCATCGAAGGCGCCATCGCCTTGAGCTGCGGCGGCGACTCCACCGCCGCGAGCCACTGCACCGCGGCCGGGTACGAGAGCCCGGTGAGCCCGACCTGCCCGTCGCAGTACGGCAGCCCGGCCACCCACGCGATCGTGTCGTAGCCGTCCTGGCCTTCCTGGCGGTACGGATCGAAGACTCCCTCCGAGCCGTATCGCCCCCGCACGTCCTGGAACACGACCACGTAGCCGGCGCGAGCGGCGCGGACGGCGAAGCTGTCGTCGGTCCGTTCGTAAGTCTTCCCGTACGGAGTTCGAACGAGGAGCGCCGGGAAGCGTCCGGGGCGATCCGGGCGCAGCACGTCGGCCCGCAGCACCACGCCGTCGCGCATGCGAGCCTCGAGGTCTCGCTCGAAGCGCAGGGAGTCGGCCGGCGAGGCGACCGGCGCGAGCGCGAGACACACGGCGAGGCTTGCGTTCCGGCAGCGGCTCATGGAAAGACGGCATTCTAGGGCCGATTGACGCCCTACCGCCGTATCCCTAGAATCGGCAGCGACTTCCGCCCCGGCGGGCGGCAAGCACGACGAGGTGTCCCGCGATGGCATCCCTAAGGCTCGTGCCCGTCTCCGGTCAGCCGGTCGACGTGGTCAAGGACCAGTCGGTCGTCGGGCGGGACCCGAGCTGCGAGATCGTCGTATCCGACGGCTCCGTGTCGCGGCGCCACGCGCGGCTCGAGCGGCGCGGAGGAGCCTGGTGGGTCGTCGACCAGGGCAGCGCGAACGGGACCTACCTCAACAGCCTCCGCATCGCGGAGCAGGCGCTCAAGCACGGCCAGGAGCTGCGCTTCGGGGCGCTCGCGTTCCGCGTGGACCTCAAGGAGGATCCCGAGGCCACGGTCGCGACGCCGATCGCGCTCGTCGACAACTCGGCCACGGTGATGGCGCAGCCCGAGCCGGCCCCGCCGGCTCCCAAGCCCGCCTCGCCGCCGCCGATCCCGAAGGCCGCGCCTCCGCCGCCCCTGCCGCCGGCCGGTCCGCCGAGCGCCGCCGCCGCGAAGGAGCGCTTCAAAGGAGCCGCGGGACCGTCGGGACCCGCTGCCGCGCCGGTGCCGCAGATGCCGGCGGGCCCCGCCCCGATGAAGAAGGGCAAGAGCCCGCTCGTCTGGATCGGCCTCGGCTGCTGCGGCTGCCTGCTGCTCTGCGCGCTGTTCGCCGGCGCCGTGGTCGGCATCCCCTTCTTCGCGACGCGCGGCGCCGCCGACGCGACGCACGCCTGGCTCGGGCAGGTGCGCCAGGGACAGACCGAGGCGATCCAGGCCGGCCTCAGTGACGGTTACAAGAGCCGCGTGGATGCGCAGGAGCTCGAGCACCTGATCCAGATCATCGCGAGCTCCAAGGACGCCACCTTCATGTCGCGCTCGATCGAGAACGACCGCGCGACGCTCAAGGGCGTGCTCACGGGCGGCGGCGGGCCGCCGCAGCCGATCGTCGTCCAGCTGGTGAAGGAAGGCGACGGCTGGAAGGTCGACAAGGTCACGCTGGGCATCGAGTAGCGCCCGGCGCTACGCTGTCGACGTGAGCACCGCTTCTCCCGAGCCTGTAGAGATCCGCCACGAGCGCGCCGCCCGGCGCGTCGTGGTCAGCTGGGAGGACGGCCACCAGTCGGTCTTCCCGCTCGACTACCTGCGCAGCTGGTGCCCGTGCGCCAGCTGTCAGGGCCACGACCCGGTCGCGAAGTACCTCGGGCTCACCGGACAGGAGCTCGTCCACCTCGACGGCGTCGGCAACTACGCGGTCGCCTTCACCTGGCAGGACGGGCACAGCACCGGCATCTACAGCTTCCGGCTGCTGCGCAAGCTCTGCCCGTGCGAGGCCTGCGGGGGCGAGAAACGCTAGCGGGGGGTACGGGGGGTGTCCGGCTCGAGGTGCACGACCACATCGGCGATCTCCGGGTGCGCCTGCTGCAACGCCGCCTCGATCTGGTCGGCCACCTCGTGCGCCGCGTGGAGCGTCATCCCGCCGTCGAGGCGCGCCGTGAGGTCGACGTACACCGCGTCGCCGCGCCCGCGCGTGCGCACGCCGCGCACCTCGCGCACTCCGGGCACCGCGGCGGCCAGCGAGGCGAGCTGGTCGGCCGGCAGCACCGCCCGGTCCGTCAGCACGTCGAAGGCCGAGAGCAGGATCCTGAGAGCCTGCCAGGCGATGATCGCCGCGATCAGCACGGCGACGAGCGGGTCGGCCCAGCCGAGGCCCGCGAGCGCCGCCCCGAACGACGCCACGACGCCCAGCGAGACGTAGAGGTCGGCGCGCGTGTGCGCGGCGTCGGCGACCAGGAACGAGCTCCCGAGGCGCCGGCCCTCGCGTGCCTCGTAGGCGCTCACGAACAGGTTCACGGCGATCGTCGCGCCCATCACCGCCCAGTTGACGAGCGAGATCTCGGGCAGCGCGGGAGCGCGCGTGCGGCCGAGCGCGCCCGCGAGCAGGTTCCAGGCGAGCGAGAGCAGCGCGAGCCCGATCACGACCGTGGCCGCCGTCTCGAACTTGCGGTGGCCGTAGGGGTGGCCGCGGTCGGGCGGCCGGAACGCGAACGCCGCCACCACCAGCCCGATCACGTTGTTCGAGCTGTCGACCAGGCTGTGGTAGCCGTCCGCCACCATCGCGAGGCTGTGCGACAGCTGCCCGACGACCACCTTGAGCGCGGCGACGGCGACGTTCAGGCCGAGCGTGACGAGCAGCACGCGACGGACGCCGCGGCTCTGGACGCTCGTTTCGATGGCGCGGGCCCTCAGGCCTCCTGCTGGCGCGGCACGAGCCAGTCGTAGCTCTGCGCCAGGGACATCCCCGAGGTGTACAGGAAGCCCCACTGGAAGATCGCGATGAACGGCAGCGTCCCCACGAGGCCGTAGGCGATCGCGTAGATCGAGGTGAAGGTGAAGTAGCAGGCGAGCAGCAGCTCGACGTAGGGCACCCAGTTCGACTTGCCCTTGTAGGCCTTTTGCTTCCAGGTGTCGGAGGCGCCCTCGATGCCGTACTTCGGCGTGCGCGCGAACTCGGACGGCTTGCCGAACAGGCCCTCGATCACCGCGAGCGCGTTGTTGATCGAGAGGCCGATCCCGATCCCGAGCACGGCCGGGATGTAGCGCAGCTTGGCCTTCCAGCTGTCCTTGAACTGCTCCTTCTGCGACAGCGCGTAGAAGGTGCAGACCGACGCCGTCGCGGCCAGGAAGATCGGCACGTCGACCACGATCATCTCGGCCCAGCCCATGTTGTAGCGCAGCACCATCGCCGGGAACATCAGCGCGGCCAGCACCACCATCAGCGGGTAGGCGAGGTTGGCGGTCAGGTGGAAGGTGGCCTCCACCTTCTCGCGCCACGGCAGCTCGGAGGCGAGCACCTGCGGCAGCAGCTTCTTGCAGACCTGCACCGAGCCCTTGGCCCAGCGCTGCTGCTGCGTCTTGAAGGCGTTCATCTCGACGGGCAGCTCGGCCGGCGCCACCAGGTCGGGCAGGTAGACGAAGCGCCAGCCCTTCATCTGGGCCCGGTAGCTGAGGTCGAGGTCCTCGGTGAGCGTGTCGTGCTGCCAGCCGCCGGCGTCCTGGATCACGCTGCGGCGCCAGACGCCCGCGGTGCCGTTGAAGTTGAAGAAGCGGCCCGAGCGGCTGCGCGCGCCGTGCTCGAGGATGAAGTGGCCGTCGAGCATGATCGACTGCACTTCGGTGAGCAGCGAGTAGTCGCGGTTGATGTGGCCCCAGCGCGCCTGCACCATCCCGACCTTCGGATCGTCGAAGTGGCCGAGCGTCTGCTCCAGGATCTCGGGCGGCGCGATGAAGTCGGCATCGAAGATCAGCACGAACTCGCCGCTCGCGCGCTCCAGGCCCTTGTCGAGCGCGCCGGCCTTGAAGCCGGTGCGGTCGCTCCGGTGCAGGTAGTGGATGTCGAAGCCCTGCGCGCGGTAGTGCTCGACCGCGCGGCTCGCGATCGCCGTCGTCTGGTCGGTCGAGTCGTCGAGCACCTGGATCTCGAGCAGCTCCTTCGGATAGCGCAGCGCCGCCACCGACGCGAGCAGGCGGTCGACGACGTACATCTCGTTGTAGATCGGCAGCTGGACCGTCACGCGCGGCAGCACCGCGGGCAGCGGCGCAGGTGCGGCCTTCTTGTCCCTGTGCTTGATGTAGAGCCAGACCATCACGTAGCGGTGGCAGCCCATGATGGCGAGGATGACCAGGGTCAGAAAGTAGAGCCCCAGGATGCCGAACTCGACCACGTTCATGGCCTCGAAGCCTGCCTCTCGCTACGCGCCCCCCGTACCCTTGCGCTCACACGCAAGGACACGGACGCGCCCTTCCTTGACAGTCGCCGAAACGCCGGTGGAAGATGCCGATTTCGGACGTGCCGGGGCCCCGCGCGGGCCGCACGGCTACGATTCGTAGTCTATCGGAGGCGCGCCTCAAGTCAATGGATCCCCGGGACCTCAAGGACCTGCTCGAGAAGGTCCAGAAGGGCGCGATCACCCCCGACGAGGCGGCGGCGCGCCTGGCCACGCTCCCCTACGAAGACCTCGGCTTCGCCAAGCTCGACCACCACCGCGCGCTCCGCCGCGGCTTCCCGGAGGCCGTCTTCGGGTCGGGCAAGACGCCCGAGCAGATCCAGGCGATCGTCGGGCGGATCGCCGCGCGCGGGCAGCGCGTGCTGGTGACGCGCACGAGCGCGGAGGTCCATCGCCTCGTGTCGGCGGCACACCCCGAGGCCCGCTTCCACCAGGCGGCGCGCTGCCTCACGCTCGCGACCTCGGAGGCGACGCCGCTTCCCGGCCGCATCGCGATCGCCGCGGCCGGCACTTCGGACCTGCCGGTGGCCGAGGAGGCCGCGGTGACGGCCGAGTTCCACGGCGCGAGCGTCGAGCGCATCTACGACGTCGGCGTCGCGGGCCTCCACCGGCTCCTCGACCGTACCGAGACGCTCCGCAGCGCCGACGTGGTGATCGTGGTGGCCGGGATGGAGGGGGCGCTGCCCTCGGTCGTGGCCGGCCTGCTGGATTCCCCGGTGGTCGCCGTCCCGACGAGCGTGGGTTACGGGGCCTCTTTCCAGGGCCTGGCGGCCCTCCTGGCCATGCTCAACTCCTGCGCCTCCGGGGTGGGGGTCGTGAACATCGACAACGGCTTCGGGGCGGCCCATCTCGCCTGCCTGATCCTGCGTGGAAAGCGCCCGCCGGACGGTGTCAAACCTACGTCATAGGCCGTCCGTCGTCCTTGACAAAAGCGTTGATTCTGCTGATCTTGTATTCTGTTCTGTACCCGCCGTGTCCCACCCTGCGACGCGCAAGAGGGCCTCGGCTGTGCGCGATTGGCGCCCCCTAGGGGCGCGCGGAGCGCGGTGGGGGTCGATACGAAACAGCCGGGCCGACGCGCGTGAACGCCAACTCATTTAAAACACTGGAGTTCGACCGCATTCGCACCCTCCTGCTCCAGCAGGTGGGCTCCCGTCCGGGACGAGTGCGTCTCGAGGGGCTCGCTCCGCTGGTCGAACCGGAGGCGGTTCGGCGTGCCCTGGCCCGCACGAGCGAGGGCGTATCGCTCCTCCGGCAGCTCGGCCGCCAGCCCTACCACGACCTTCCGGACCCCCAGGAGGCGCTCGCCGGAGCCCGCGTCCGCGGCAGCCACCTCGAGCCGCGCGCGCTCGCCGACGTCGCCTCGTTCGTCGAGGGCGGCGTCGAGATCGCGCGCCGCGTCGCGCGCGTGGACGGGACACCCGCGCTCTCGGCCCTGGCGTCGCGCGTCGAGGACACGACCGCCGTGGCCGTCGTGATCCGCCGGGCGCTCCTGCCTTCGGGCGAGCTCAGCGACGACGCCTCGCCGCGGCTCGCCGAGCTGCGCCGCGCGCTCGTGCGGCTGCGGGCGCAGCTGACGAGCGTGATGGAGGGCTACCTGCACAGCGCCGAGAGCGACCGGCTGCTGCAGGACCGCATCGTCACCACCCGCAACGACCGCTACGTGCTGCTGCTCAAGTCCGAGCAGAAGGCGAAGCTGCCGGGCATCATCCATGGCAGCTCCGGCTCGGGTGCGAGCCTGTTCGTCGAGCCGCTGCCGGCGGTCGAGCTCAACAACGACATCGTCGAGCTGCAGGACTCCGAGCGACGCGAGGTCGTCCGCATCCTGCAGGAGCTCACGGCTCGCGTCGGCGAGAGGGCCGACGCGATCGCCGCGATGGCCGACGCGCTCGGCGAGCTCGACGCCGTGCAGGCGATGGCGCTCCTGGCGGTGGCGATGGACGCGCACCCGCCCGAGATCGTCGAGGGCGCGCAGCCGGAGCTGGAGCTCGTCGACTCCCGCCACCCGCTGCTGATGCCCGAGCTCGCCGATCGGCTCGGCATCGCGCGCGCGGCGGAGCCGGTGCCCGTGAGCCTGCGCATCGGCGGTGAGCGCCCGGTGCTCGTCATCTCCGGCCCCAACACCGGCGGCAAGACCGTCGCGCTCAAGACCGTCGGCCTCTTCGCTCTCATGGCCCAGTGCGGGCTCCACGTGCCCACGGCGCCCGGCAGCCGGCTGCCCGTCTTCCGCCGCGTGTTCGCCGACATCGGCGACGAGCAGTCGATCGCCGAGAACCTGTCGACCTTCTCCGCGCACCTCGCGGCGATCGCGGCGATGACGCGCGACCTCGCCCGCCCCGCGCTGGTGCTGCTCGACGAGGTGGGCGGCGGCACCGACCCGACCGAAGGCGGGGCGCTCGGGGTCGCGATCGTCGAGCACTTCCGGCGCGCCGGCGCGATGGTGGTCGTCACCACGCACCACGGGCTGATGAAGGCCTACGCGCAGTCGACGCCCGGCGTCGAGGCCGCGTCGTTCGGCTACGACCCGACGAGCTATCAGCCCACCTACCGGCTCGAGATCGGCAAGCCTGGACGCAGCCTCGCGCTCGAGATGGCGGAGCGGCTCGGGCTCCCCGCCGAGGTGGTGAAGGACGCGCGGGAGCGGCGCGACGACAAGCACGAGCAGGCCGAGGCGCTGCTGGCGCGGCTCGAGCGGGAGAAGGCCGCGCAGGACGAGGAGCGGGAGCGGATCGAGGCGCTCAGGGCCGAGGCCGCGGAGGCGCTCGCCCGCGCCCGGGCCGCCGAGCAGGAGATCCAGGCGAAGAAGCGCCGCGAGGTGGAAGTCTTCGCGCGGGAGCTGCGCCGCCGCGCCGAGGAGGCCGAGCAGAAGGCCGCCGAGGCGATCCGCGAAGCCGTCCAGAAGCTCGAGGCCGCGCGCAAGACGGAAGCGGCCGCGCCGCGTCTCAAGAGCGAGGCCGTGGCCGCCATCCGCGACGCGCACGAGGCCGTGCTGAAGGATCCCGAGCTAGGGCTGCCGCAAGAGGAGGAAGCGCCGTCGCTCCCGCTCGCGGTGGGAATGCGCGTCCGCTTCAAGCCGATGGGCGTGACCGGCGAGGTGATGGCGCTCCAGGGCGACAAGGCCGAGCTGGCGATCTCGGGGAAGCGCCTGAAGGTCGCGACCCGTGAATTGGTCGGCCTGGCTACTCCTCGCAATCGTCCCCCTTCGAGCTTCGGGTCCGCTTCTTTCCCCACGAAGTCCGTCCCGGCCGAGCTGAACCTGATCGGAATGACCGTCGAGGACGCGCAGGATCGCGTGGGCAAGTTTCTGGATGACGCCTCGCTCTCGGACCGGCGCGAGCTGCGGATCGTCCACGGGTTCGGCGAAGGCAAGCTGCGCAAGGCCGTCGCCAAGCTGCTGGAGCAGCACCCGCTCGTCGCGTCGTGGCGGGCCGGCGGTGCGAGCGAGGGCGGCGGCGGGGCCACGGTCGTGGAGCTCAAGGACTAGCGATGGCGTTTCCCGAGAGCTTCGTCGAGGACGTCCGCCGCGTGGCCGACATCGTGCGCGTGATCTCCGAACACGTCGCGCTGAAGAAGACCGGCACGTCGTGGAAGGGCCTGTGCCCGTTCCACCAGGAGAAGAGCCCGTCCTTCAACGTGCGCCAGGAGCCGGCGGTCTTCCACTGCTTCGGCTGCGGCGAGGGGGGCGACGTCTTCAAGTTCGTCATGCTGCGCGAGCGCACGAGCTTCCCCGAGACGGTCGAGATGCTGGCGCGGCGCTTCGGCGTGCCCGTGCCGGAGGGGCGCGTCGAGCCCGGGCCCGACCGCAAGGAGCGCGAGGAGCTGCTCGCGCTCATGGAGGCGGCGGCGCAGCACTTCACCCACGCGCTCTGGACCGCGTCCGGCACCAAAGCCCGCGAGTACCTGCTCGGCCGTGGCTTCCGCAAGGAGACGCTCGAGAAGATCCGGGCGGGCGCCGCGCGCGACGCCTGGGACGACCTGCTCGGCGCGCTGCGCGGCAAGTTCCCGCCCGCGCTCCTGCTGAAGGCCGGCCTCGTGCTCGAGCGCCAGGGCAAGGAAGGCCACTACGACCGCTTCCGCAACCGCGCGGTCTTCCCGATCCTGAACGAGCAGGGCAAGGTGGTGGCGTTCGGAGCGCGCAGCCTCGACGGCAGCGAGCCCAAGTACCTGAACTCGCCCGAGACGCCCTTCTACTCGAAGAGCCGCATCCTCTACGGCCTCAACTGGGCGCGGGATCCGATCGTGCAGGGCAAGCGTGCGGTGCTGATGGAGGGCTACCTCGACGTCGCGCGGGCGCTCGAGCAGGGCGTGAGCGAGATCGTGGCGACCTGCGGCACGGCGCTCACGGGGTCGCACGCGCGGCTGCTGAAGCGCTTCGCCGAGACCGTGGTCCTGAACTTCGACCAGGACGAGGCCGGCCAGAAGGCCGCGCGCAAGAGCCTCGAGGTGCTGCTCGAGGAGGGCGTGCGCGTCCGCATCGTCGAGCTGCCCGAGGGCCACGATCCCGACACGTTCCTGAAGGCGGAAGGCGCCGATGCGTATCGCGCGCGTCTCGACGCCGCGCCGGAAGCCGTCGAGTGGCTGGTGCGGCGCGCGCTCGCGCGCCACGCGGTGACGACGCCCGCCGGCAAGGCGGCGTACTTCGCCGACGTGCTGCCGGCGCTCGTGCGCACCGAGAACGCGGTCGAGCGCCAGGCCTGGCTCGCGCGCGTGGCCGAGCGCGGCGCGCTCGACCTGGCCGCCGCCCGCGAGGAGTTGCGGCGCGCGATCGCGGGACGCCCGGGCAAGAGCTCGGCCGTGGCGGACGCCGCGGCCCGCAAGCCCGCGGTCTCGCAGGTGCGGACGCTGCTGCCCGCCGAACGCTGGCTGCTGGCGCTCGTGGCGCAGAGCGCCGCGGGCGTCGAGGAGGCGCTCAAGGAGCTCGAGGACCAGCACCTCGAGGGCCTGCGCGCGGCGGAGCTGCTGCGCGCGGCACGCGCGATCGCGCAGCGCGACGAGCGAGTGACGCTGCCGCTGGTGCTCGCGGAGCTGGACGAAGACGCGCGGCGGCTGATGTCGGAAATCGCGGTCGCGGGGGCTCCGGCGGAGCACCTGTCGGCCGAGGAGTGCGTGCGCGTGCTGCGGCGGCAGCCGCTCGAGGCACGCATGGCGGAGATCCAGAAGAGTCTCGCCGGGGCGAGCGGGGACGCGCAGGACGCGCTCCTCACGGAGAAGATGCGCCTCAGGCGGCAAATGGCGGAGCTTTAGCAGAAGGAGCAGGCGGAACGGCATGGCGCTCACGATCGAGGAAAAGTACGACGAGGTCAGACAGCTCATCACGATGGGCAAGGAGAAGGGCTATCTCCTCTACGAGGAGGTGAACGACCTGCTGCCCTCCGACATCGGCTCGTCGGACGAGCTCGACGACATCTTCTCGATGTTCGGGTCGATGGGCATCGAGGTGGTGGACTCGGAGCAGAAGTTCCG
>Ga0111538_10001768_pt1 | contig 30337 bp, 26 predicted proteins | sample SoiMethybrSBSTD1_FD_79669 | JGI IMG/M metagenome (GOLD analysis project Ga0111538, IMG submission 79669) | Bulk soil microbial communities from a Populus tree surrounding site in Tennessee, USA - Soil MetaG P. TD hybrid SBSTD1 (version 2)... | ecosystem: Environmental > Terrestrial > Soil >... | reverse complement strand
GGTCGGGGATCGCTTCGGAAACAAGCTGCTCGTCCAGCGATCGCTATTCAGCTCAGTGATTGTCATGGTGCTGATGGCTCGGGCCTCTCAGCCATGGCAGTTGTTCGCTTTGCGCGCCCTGCAAGGGCTCGTGGCGGGGTACGGACCGCTGACGATGACGATGGCCACGCAGCTGGCGCCACGCGATCAGGTGGCGCGGGTGATTGGTGCAGTGCAGACCGCGCAGCGAATCGGTCCGGCGATCGGTCCGGCGATGGGAGGCGTGCTCGCCGCGGCGGTCGGTCTGAGGAACACGTTCCTGCTGTCGGCCGTGATCTATGGGGCCGCCTTCGTGTTGCTGACGGCAATGTACACGGAGCCGCCTCGGGCGGCACGTCACGACGACACCACCGAGCGCGTGAGCTTTGGCAACGTGCTCGCATTCGAGAACTTCCTGCTGCTGATGCTGGTGATCTTCCTGCTCCAGCTCGTCGATCGCAGCTTCGGTCCGGTGCTGCTGTTGCACCTGACGCAGATCGGTTATGGCGGGGAAGGGGCGGCGCTGCTGGCAGGCGTGTTGTTCTCGACCCTGGCCGTGTCGGCAGTGATCGGTCACCAGCTCGCGTCCTGGCTCCTGGCGCGCGGGACCGCCCGCGCCGTCATCGACGCCGCGGTCCTCGTGGCTGCCGCGTCGCTGACCGTCTTCGCCCTCGCCGGTGCCGTCTGGCTGCTCCTCCTGTCGATCGCCGTGTTTGGCGTGGCGATCGGAAGTGCGATGACGACGTCGTTCACTGCGGCGCACTCGGTGATTCCCCGGCACGCGCATGGTGTCAGTTTCGGGTTTCTGACCGGTGCGTCACTCTTCGGCTCGGCGATCAGCCCGATGCTCAGCGGATTGATCGCAGCGCGGAGTATCCGCGTCGTTTTTCTGTCTGGTGCGGCCGTGCTGGCGATCCTCGTGCTGCTCGTGCGCCGCGTGATGGTCGAGCGCGACTTGGCGATCGAATCGGCACCGGTGGATGATGAGTAGCGAGTTCCGGAGAACTTTGGAACTCGCTATTGTTCTTCCTGCTTCTTGTGCTTCCGCCTCCGCCACAACCGCTTGGTTCTGTCTTCGTGAATGCCGCCGGTCTGTCGTGGAAGCGGCACACGCGGTCGCGCCGGACGCTTCGAGGGTTTACCCGATCGCTGCTTCATCAGCCGTGAAAATTGTACGATAGAGCCGTGCGCCCCGAACGAGCTGCGCTCGTTGGTCTCGTCGCCAACTCGTCGCGTCGTGTGCACGCCGAGCAATCGCTCGACGAGCTCGCCGGCCTCGCCGATGCGGCCGGCGCGAGGGTCGCGATCCGGTTGCTGCAGGAGCGACCCAAACCTGATGCCGCTACGTTCATCGGCCCCGGCAAGGTGACGAGCCTGGCCGCGATGTGCGCCGAGGCTGACGTCGACGTGGTGATCGTCGACAGCGAGCTGACGCCCGGGCAACTGCGACAACTCGAAGAGCGGCTCGAACGCAAGGTCATCGATCGAACGCAGCTGATCCTCGACATCTTCGCGCGTCGCGCGCGCACGCGCGAAGGCAAGTGGCAGGTGGAGCTGGCACAACTGAAGTACCTGCTGCCGCGGCTGGTCGGGTCGGGCGCAGCCCTCTCCCGGCTGGGCGGCGGCATCGGTACCCGGGGTCCCGGTGAAACCAAGCTGGAAACGGATCGGCGACGCATCCGCGTGCGCATCCAAGCGGTCCAGCGCGAGATTGATCTCGTGCGGCAGCGTCGAGCCCAATTGCGTGAACGCCGGCACAAACAGTCGGTCCCCACTGTCGCGCTGGTGGGCTACACCAACGCCGGCAAGACCACCCTGTTCAACCGGCTGACGAACGAGCAGGCGGTCGCGTCCAACGCGCTCTTCGTCACGCTCGATCCGCTGTTGCGTCGTGCTCGGCTGCCCGACGCGCGCGAGCTGCTCGTCTCGGACACGGTCGGGTTCATCGATCGCCTGCCGCACGCGCTCGTCGCGGCGTTCCGAGCGACGCTCGAGGAGGTGGCCGAAGCCGATCTGGTTCTTCACGTGATCGACACGGCGAGCGAGGACCGCGAGCGTCGCATCGCGGCGGTGCGCCGCGTCCTCGAGGACGTCGGAGCTGACGGCGTTCCTCGTTTGGACGTGTACAACAAGGTCGACGCGATCGGCGACGACGAACAGCGGCGCCTGCGCGACGCCGACCCGGCCGCCGTGCTGATTTCGGCGCAGACTGGCCAGGGCGTCGACGACCTGTTGCAGATCGTGGCCGCACGACTGGCGCTCGACACGCGCCGCATGACGATCACGTTCGACAACAACACGGAGTTCGATCGTCAGCAGATCGCGCGGATGTACCGCATCGCGCGCATCGTCAGCCACGTCGCGACCAATGGGAAAGTGGTGATCGAAGCCGACGTGCCGCGCCGTTTCATCGAGCGTCTGACCACACCCGTCAGCGATTCGGAGGCGCATGTCGACCGGACCTCGTGACCGGCGCTGGTCCGTCGACGGTCCTTGGGCCTTGGTTCTTGGTTCGTGGTCCGTGCTTGGTCCATGGTCCGTCCTAAGTCCTTGGTCCTTAGTGCGTCCAGTTCAATCGGTGCGGCTGTCTAGCGGAGTCGTTCAACCGGACACGTGGACCACGGGACCACGGACCAAGGACGGACCAGGCACCAGGGCCCAAGGACCAAGGACTGCGCTGAGGACCGCGGTCTGCGTTTCCACCGTGCTGCTCGCCGCAGCGTGTGCAGCGCGAAACGCCCCGATCCCACCGGCGCCGGTGGCGATCGCCCACGGCGAGTTCGTCTATCCCACTGTTCCGCCGGCGCTGAAGGGCACGCCGGGCGCCGATCTCATCGAGGTCGGGTGGCGGTACCTGCAGGGCGACAACGTGCCGGCTGCCGATCGGACATTTGCGTTCGCCCTGCGTCGCAACGCCAAGCTGTATCCGGCGCGTGCCGGCCTCGGATATGTGGCGCTCGCGCGTAAGGATGTGAATCGGGCGCTGTCGACGTTCGACGAGACGTTGACGATGGCGCCGGGTTATGCGCCGGCGCTGGTAGGCCGCGGCGAAGCGCTGCTCGCCCTGGGCCGTCAAGACCAGGCGCTCGAGTCGTTCGAAGGTGCCCTGACGGCGGATGCGACGCTGAGCGATGTGCGCCGGCGCGTCCAGGTGCTGCGATTCCGCAGCCTGCAAGAGGTCATCGACGCGGCGCGCGAGGCGGCGCGCAGCGGACGCGAGGCCGACGCGCGCGCGGCGTACGCGCGCGCGCTCGCCGCCTCGCCGGATAGTTCATTCCTGCATCGCGAGGTCGGGTTGCTCGATCGGAAGACAGGTCACCCCGATCAGGCGCTCGAGGAGTTCAAGCGCGCGACGGCGCTCGACCCGAGCGACACCACCTCGCTCGTCCAAATCGGCGAGCTGCTCGACGAGCGCGGTGATTACGCCGGCGCCGAAGCCGCCTATCGCCAGGCGGCGGACCTCGAGCCGAGCGCGGAGCTCTCGGCCCGCGTCGCTGTCGCCGCCAAGAACGCACGCGAAGCGAAGCTGCCGGCCGAGTTCCGCGCCGCGCTGACCGCGCCGCAGTTGACGCGAGGCGACTTGGCGGCGATCATCGGGGTCCGGCTGGCGGATCTCGTCGGCGAGGCGCGCGAGCGGCAGGTCGTCGTCACTGATACGCGCGGGCACTGGGCCGCCGATTGGATCGGGCCGGTGGCGAGGGCGGGCATCATGGATCCCTTCGCGAACCATACGTTCCAGCCGCGCACACGCGTGCGACGCGGCGATCTGGCCACGGCCGTGAGCCGACTGCTCGCGCTCGTGGCAGCACGAGATAGTGAGGTGCGCGCGCGCCTCGATCAGCGTCCCGCCATCGCCGACCTGACGCCGGGACACACCCAGTACCGCGCCGTTGCCGCGGCCGTCGCCTCAGGCGTCATGCCGCTGATGGCGGGCGACCGGTTTCAGGTGGGACAACCGGTGAGCGGCGCCGAAGCGGTCGAGGCGATCGATCGGGTACGCGCGCTGGCATCGGGGACGCGGCAGCTTCCAGTGTTCTAAGTTGTTCACGCTTGCGGAATCTCACTGTTGCCAACCAGATCACGCTGCTGCGGATCATCCTGATCCCGGCCTTCGTGCTGCTCGTCGTCTACGGCTATCTCGGCGCCGCCCTGATCACGTTCGTCGTCGCCGGCCTCACTGACGCGCTCGACGGCCTGATCGCCCGGCTCGCGTCGCAGCGGACCAGCCTCGGCGCCTGGCTCGATCCGATGGCCGACAAGCTCCTGCTCGTCACCACCTTCATCGTGCTGACGCTGCCCGATCTGCCCCTGACCAATCATCTGCCGCTGTGGCTCACCGTCGTGGTGATCAGCCGCGACGTCGTGATCATCGGGGTGGTGGCGATCGTCAATCTGGCGGTGGGCCCGCGGACGTTCCGGCCGTCGATGCTCGGGAAAGCGACGACGGCCGCGTTCATCCTGACCAGCGTCGCGGTGATGTTCTTCAACTACCGCCGCGAGACGTCGCCGGTCGTGGAACTCGGGATCTGGCTGTCGCTCGGACTGACGCTCGTGTCGAGCGCTGATTACTTCTTCCGGCTGCGGCGTTTGATCAATGAATCGGAGTGGAAGTAAGCCTCGATTAGCCACCCTGGGCGAGTTTCGCACGGAAATACTCGACCGTTTTCAGCAATCCCTCCTCGAGCGGCACCTTCGGTTCCCATTTGAGTATCGTCCGGGCCCGCGTGATATCGGGCCGCCGCTGCTTCGGATCGTCGACCGGCAGCGGCTGATGCACCAGCCGGCTCGAGGAGCCGAGCAGCCGGATGATCGTCGTCGCGATCTCCTCGATCGTCATCTCGTGAGGATTGCCGATGTTGACCGGCTCGTTGGTGGACGAGGCCAGCAGCCGCAGCAGACCGTCGACGAGGTCGCTGACGTAGCAGAAGCTGCGGGTCTGGGAGCCGTCGCCGAAGATGGTCACGTCCTCGTTGCGGAGCGCCTGCGAGATGAAGGCGGGGACGGCGCGGCCGTCACGCAGCCGCATGCGCGGCCCGTAGGTGTTGAAGATGCGGACGATCTTGGTGTTGACCTTGTGCGTCCGATGGTAGGCCAGCGTGATCGCCTCGGCGAAGCGCTTGGCCTCGTCGTACACGCCGCGAGGGCCGATCGGGTTGACGTTGCCCCAGTACGTCTCGCGCTGCGGATGCTCGAGCGGGTCGCCGTAGATCTCCGAGGTCGAGGCGAGCAGGAACCGCGCCTGCTTGGCCTTGGCGAGTCCAAGCGCGTTGTGTGTGCCGAGCGATCCGACCTTCAGCGTTTGAATCGGCAGCTCGAGGTAGTCGATCGGACTGGCCGGGCTCGCGAAGTGGAGCACGGCGTCGACTGGGCCGTCGACGTCGATGAACTGCGTGACGTCGTGGCGGATGAACTGGAAGTCGCGGTCGCGCAGGTGTGCGACGTTGTTCATGTCGCCGGTGATGAGATTGTCGATCGCGACCACGGAGTGGCCGCGATCCAACAACGTCTCACACAGGTGCGAACCAATGAAACCGGCCGCACCAGTAACGACAACGCGTTGTCTGGGTTCGGACATCAATATGCGACGCCACGCTGGAACAGGCCGCGCACCAGCGTCAGCCACATGATTTTGAGGTCGAGCGTAATCGACCAGTTCTCGATGTAATACAAGTCGTACTCGATGCGTTTTTCGAGTGAGGTGTTGCCGCGCCAGCCGTTGACCTGGGCCCAGCCAGTGATGCCCGCTTTGACCTTGTGGCGCAGCATGTACTGCGGAATGCGATGCTTGAACTGCTCGACAAAGAACGGGCGCTCGGGGCGCGGGCCGACGATCGACATGTCACCGCGCAGCACGTTCCAGAACTGCGGGAGCTCGTCGAGATCGAGCCGCCGCAGCCAGCGGCCGATACGTGTGGCGCGCGGGTCGTCCTCGCGCGCCCACACCGGTCCGGTCGCGTCCTCGGCGTACTGATCCATCGACCGGAACTTGTAGACGGTGAATGCCATGCCGTCGAGGCCCATGCGTTCCTGCGTATAGAACACCGGACCCGGAGACGTCCACTTGACGAGCGCTGAGATGATCGCGAATGGGACCGCGAGGAGCACCATCGCCGCGAGCGACAGGACGATGTCGAGGCCGCGCTTCATCCAGGCGTTGAGGCCCTGCAACGGCACTTCGTTCAGGTTGATGATCGGGAGCCCGTCCAGATCTTCGAGTCGTGCCCGGAGAGCGATGAACTGCAGCAAGTCGGGCACCACTTTGACGTCGATGAACTCCCGGCTGGTGATCTCCATCAGATCGAGCAGCTTGGCGTGCTCTTCGAGCGGCAGCGTGACATAGAGGTGATCGACCCGCTCTCGTTTGGCGATCTCGGCGACCTCCGACAGCGTGCCCAGCAGCGGGAGTCCGCGGTAGCCGATATGGTCGCCGCCCGCTCGATCGTCGAGGAAGCCCACCACCTGGAAGCCGAGCTCGCGATGCTGCAGCATCCGGTCGGCGACCATCCGTCCCAGATCGCCGGCGCCGGCGATCAGGATGCGCTTCAGCCCGATGCCGGCACGCCACCGACGCTCGAGCAGCTCGCGCACCGTTTCACGTGAGACGTAGGTGAACAGCACGTTCAGCACCAGGAACAGCGCCCAAACGAGCTGCGACACCTGATAGGCGCCTTGCGTGCGAGCCTGCTCGCCGGCGTAGTAGGCGCCGATGTACAGCGTGGACACGACGCCGAAGACGACGGCCAGGATGCTGCCTATCAGCACGGCGAAGAAGTCGTCGACGCGCGATCGGCCGCGCCGCAGCCGGTAGACACCCTGAATCCAGAACGCGAACGGCGTCAACACCGCGACGAACGGCAGGAGGTTCAAATACTGTTCGAGCGGAGGGTAGCCGCGGTAGACGGGAATGAGACCGCTCTCGAATCGGATCCCGTAAGCGAGTATGAACGCCCACGTCGCCAGCAACGCGTCAGTGACGACGTAGAGGCAGACGAGCAGGCGGTTGTAACGCCTCACCACCGCGCACCCACAGGGGCGGCCGTCGTCTCGTCGATGACGACCGTCATCTGCCGCACGTGACGCTCGGTTGAGAACTGCTCGGCGTGTCCACGCAGCCGCTCCGGATCAAACGTCATCGCCGCGGCGCGCTCGAGCGCGGTGCCCAGCGATTCCGCCGTCGGCTCCGCAACGAGAATCCCGGTTTCGCCATCGATGACGGTTTCGAGCGCCCCGCCGCGGCCGAGCGCCACGACCGGGCACCCGCAGGCTTGTGCCTCGACCGGGACGATGCCGAAGTCTTCCTCGCCCGGCAGAATGACTGCGTACGCGCGTCGGTATTCGTCGCGCACCTGCTCGTCGGACAGCCGTCCTAGGAACTCGATGCGAGGCCCCGACGCGCGCTCGAGCCTCGTCCGATCGGGACCATCGCCGACGATCCGGAGTGAGGCTCCGATGCGCTGGCAGGCCTCGATCGCGATATCGAGACGTTTGTATGGCACGAACGCGGACACAATCAGAAAGTGGCGCTCTCGGGGAATTGGGGCGGCGTGAAAGAAGACCGTGTCTACAGGCGGATACACGATCGTCGCTGCGCGATTATAGTATCGCCGGATCCGGCCGGCAACGTGGCGCGAGTTGGCGACGAACCGATGCACCCGGCTGGCCGTCGCCGCATCCCATCGCGCCAGCCATGCGAGCAGCGGTCGATAGAACCAGCGGCTCGCCACGGCGCCCACCCGCGCCGGACCGAAGTAGGCGTCGAACTGATCCCACCCGTAGCGCATCGGCGAATGGCAGTAACACACATGCCGGGCGCGTCCCGCCGGCACCACCGCCTTGGCGGCGCAATGACTCGAGCTGATGACCAGTTCGTAGGCGTCGAGATCCAAGTGCTCGATCGCGAATGGATACAACGGCAAGTAGGCGCGGTAATGGCTTCTCGCCAATGGAAGGTATTGCAGGAACGAGGTACGCACTCGGTGGCGCTCGATGATCGACGACACCGATCCGCGATGGTGGAAGAGGGTGAGGATGTCGGCGTCAGGAAATAGTTCGCACAACCCTTCGAGGAATTTCTCGCCCCCGCGCATGCCGGTGAGCCAGTCGTGAACGAGCGCGACCCTCATCGGCTGACCGGCTCGCGCACCCGCTCGCCCTTGTCTTCGGCGTTGGCGCGGCTGCCCGCGATCTGCTGGTACACCGCCCACGTCTTGGCGACCGAACGCTCCCACGAGAACTCGCGCGCGCGCGCGATCCCTTTCTGTCGCATCTCGGCGGCGAGCGTCGGGTTGGTCAGCACGCGTCGCAACCCGTCGACGATCGCATCGACGTCGTACGGATCGACCAGGACCGCCGCGCCGCCGACCACTTCAGGCAACGACGACACGTTCGAGGTCACCACGGGCGTGCCGCTGGCCATCGCCTCGAGCGGCGGCAGCCCGAACCCTTCATACAGCGACGGGAACGCGAACACTGAAGCAAGACGGTAGAGGATGGCGAGCTGATCGTCGGCGAGATAGCCGAGAAACCGGACGTGTTTGTGGAGCTTATGGCGGTGCACCGCGCGTCGCAGCGCCGGGAGTTTGGAGATCTGATCGCCGATGATCAGCAGCTTCAGATCTTCCAGCTCGCCCCGACGGAGCTCGTCGAATGCTTCGATCAGCCGGACCAGGTTCTTGTGCGGTTTGATGTTGCCGACGTACAGCACGAAGCGGTGATCGAGTTGATATCGCTCACGCACTCGGGCCACCGCCTCCTCCGACGGGGTCACGGAGAAGTGCGAGTCGATCGCGTTGTAGACGACGACGATCTTTTCCGGCGCCACGTTGAACAGGTGCAGGATGTCGCGTTTGGACGCCTCAGACACCGTGAGGATGCAGTTGGATCGGCGAGCCGCGGACCACATTTGTGCCCGGGCGTACGCGTAGGCCACCCGATTGGGCAGGTACTGCGGGAACATCAGATGGATGCAGTCGTGAATCGTCACCACGGAGGGGCAACGGACGCCCGCCGGCAGGACGTAGTGCGGCGCATGGTAGACGTTCGGACGCTCGCGCCGGAGCACCCACGGCACATGCACCTGCTCGCGCAGCGAGTAGTTGGGGGATGGCTCCAACACGGCTCTGAAGTTCGGGCCGAGCTGCGCCGCGACGCCCAAGTCCGCCTCGCCGCACAGCAGGACGAACTCGGTGTTCTGGTCGGTCCGGGCGAGGTGCCGCAACAGGTTGCGAATGTACGTACCGATGCCGAAGTCGTGGAGCTTCCGCGCATCGATGGCCACTCGCATCAGGGGAATTCTACTCGCCAGGAATCAGGAAACGGGAATTAGGAATCAGACCTGGGCCGGGAAGGAGGAATCGGCCGAGAGTCGTCAGGTCGTGATTCCTACGGCTTACTGGTCCCAGCCGCTCCAATTCATGCGGTAGCGTCGTCGGAGATCCCGCAGCACGCCCGGGTAAACACCAGTGTGTCGAGCGGCTTCCCCCGCTCGATCGACTTCGGTCTTGATGGCGGCGGCGTTGTTCCGCAGCGTCCCGAGCCAGCTCTGGCAGTCGTAGGCGGACGTCACCGTGAGCCGGATGCCGTTGGGCTCAAAGGCGGCAAACCACGGCCGGTCGCCATTGCGCGAGGCCGATGCCACGCACGCCGCAGCATATTTGTCCCAGTACGCATCGAGTTGCTGCCCATTGCGTGCGGCCCAATCGAGCACCTGCGCATAGGACTGCTCGCCGCGGGCGCGCAGCTGATCGCTTTCGCTGGGTCCCCCCATCGCCTTGGTGAGCGCGCTGAGCGGCGTCTGCGTCGACGGGTTGAGGACGCCTCCGTTCAAGAGGGTCGTGGCGTGATCGCTGGCGACCGCGAACGCCAGCCCCTGGCCGGCTTGCGCCGCAATCGCCATCGAGTTGATCCCGATCACCAGCCCCGATCGATCCACCAACGGACCGCCGCTGTTGCCTGGGTTGATCGCCGCATCAGTCTGGATCAGGGTTACCGATCCGATCTGGCGCATCGCGCTGACGATACCGCGCGTGACCGTGTTCGACAGCACGCCAAGGGCCGACCCGACGGCGATGACTTCCTGTCCCACGCGTGCGCTGGCGATCGACCCCAGACGCAGCGTCGGCTGCGCTGGATTTGCTCCGTTGACGAGCAACAGCGCCAGATCGCTGGACTGCGATACGCGCTCGACGCGGGCGTTGTAACTCGCGTTGCCGACCTGCAGCGTGACCGAGCTCTGACCCTGCACCACGTGCGCATTCGTCAGCACCTGATCGGCGCGCACGAAGAAGCCGGTGCCACGTGACTGCCCCGCGGTGATCGATGCCACTGCCGGCAACACGCGGCTCACCACGTCTTCCAGTGATAAGGAGGCCGGCACCGTCGACGCGTCTCTCGGCACAGCAGCGACCGTCGTAGGCGTAAGCACCACGACCGCTGGCGTGAGGTCGGTGGATGTGGAAGCCTCCGCTGTGGTCGGCTCGGTCGCGGGCGCTGGTGCGTCCGTGACCGGCTGCGCGGCTGCACGCGGCGCGGTGTTTGCCCGCGATTGCATCAGAAACAGCGCGAGCGCGCCGATCGCGATTGCGGCGACAGCCAGGCCGAGTGGCTTAGCCGATCTCCTCTCGGTTGTGACCGCTGGTGCAGGAGTGTGCTCATCGACGGGCGCCTCGGTCTGCTTGAACCCACATCTGCACTCGTCGACACGACGCGGCACACGTCGTTGGCACGACGGACACGTCCACAGAAAGGATGGTGAGGCTGACTGCTCCATGAGCGACACGGGGACCGAACGAGGACACCCCCGTTCTACCGGTTATCGGGTAGTCGTCCGCGAATCTTGAGGTAAGCGCGGAGGATGGGGACCCACCGTGGATGGTGCTTTTCGTAGAACGCGAGTTGGCTGCGCCGATACGCAATGGCAGTGGGCCGCCGCGCCGTCGATACCGATCGTCCCCGCAGGTGCTCGATCTGGGCATCGGCCAGAAAGACGACGCTCGAGCCGCGCGCGCGGACGGCGGCGCACAGATCGACGTCCTCGGTATACATGAAGAACCGTTCGTCGAGCAGGCCGGCGGCGTCGAGATCGGCGCGGCGGATCATCAAACACGCGCCGCTCACCCAGTCGACCTCGCGCGTGTGACGCGTCCGCCAGTCGACGATCGTCGACAGCACCGGCAGCCGGCGCATGCTGCCCGCGACCAGCATCTTCTGCTTGAGCTCGGCCAAGGGCGAGATCATCGAGCCGAACGACAGCTCCGCGTGCCCGCGGGCGTCGACGATGCGTGGTCCGATGACGGCGGCGTCAGGTCGGGTGTCGAGCCCGGCGACGAGTTGGTCCACGGCGATGCCGGTGGCGCGCGTGTCGGGATTGAGCAGCAGCACCAGTTCGCTCGACGTCTGGCGGATGCCGAGATTGTTCGCGGCAGCGAAGCCCAGATTGGCGCCGGAGTCGATCACGCGAACGCCCGCCCAGGCCGTTCGGACGTGCGAGGAGGTGCCGTCGGCCGACGCGTTGTCGACGACGAGGATCTCATGGTCGGTGCGCGGACGCGGATGGCGAAGCGCGCGCAGCGTTTCGTCGATCTCGGTGCGCGAGTTGTACGTGACGATGATGATCGACAGGCGCGGCATCGCTACCAGCTCACGGTCCTGGCGACCGAGGGGCGCACGGCCAGCAGCACCTGCAGCGTGCGGTGTGCGCACTCGGCCCACGAATATCGTGCGATCTGTGCGGCGCCGGCGGCGAGCAGGCGCGCCCGCACGGCTTCGTCCACGAGGACGCGCTCGAGCGCGGCGGCGACCAGACCCGCCTCGGGGCGTGACACGAACTCCGCGGCCGTGCCGTAGATCTCCCGGGCCACCTCGGTATCGAGGACGACCGGCGGTACTCCCGCCGCGATCGCCTCGAGCGGCGTCAATCCGAACCCCTCGTACTCTGAGAGGAAGACGAACGCGGACGCCCGCGCGTACAACGAGGCGAGGTCGGCGTCGGGTACGTAGTGGCGCCACCGGATGCGATCGGCGGCGCCGCTGCGCGCGATCGCGCCGTCGATGTCGATCGCCGGAAACGTGCGGTTGTCGCCGACCAGCTCCAGGCGGAGGGTCGGATGACGTGCGGCGACACGGGTGAAGCCGTCAATCAACACGGGAACATGGCGACGGTTGAATAGTGATCCGACGTACAGCACCATCGGTTCGTGCGACGCGGCCGGCGGAGCCGACGATGTCCCGAGGTAGATGACGTCAATGGCGGAGGGATCGACGCCGAGGTGCCGAATGATTTCACGCTTCGAGAAATCCGACTCGGTGATCACCCGGGCGGCGCGCCGCGCGCTCGCGCGAGCCAGTGTTCGTCGTCTGAGCCCCTCACGCCAGGAGAACCATTCGGGATGTGCCGCGAACGAGACGTCATGAATGGTCAGCACCGTTGGCACACGACACCAGAGCGGCGCCGTGTAGGCCGGCGCGAACAGCACGTCCGCGTTGGCACGCGCGATCAACCCCGGCAGCGTCCACTGCTCCCACATGGTACCGCTCCCGGCCTGCGTCAGGCTCGAGACGCGGAGCGATGACTCGGCAACGACGAGAGGTTCCGACGCGCACAGGATGAAGTCGTGGGCGGCTGCCGCGGCCAGGTGCCCCCAGGCACGGAGGATCTCGGAGAGATAGCGTCCGACGCCGGTCGAGCGGCCCGTCATCTCGCGAGCATCGATGGCGATTCGCATCAGGTCAGTGCGCTCGTCTTTTCATGGCGTCGGAGTACGCGGTGCGCAGGCGTTCGGCGGTCGCGGGCCAGGTGAACGCCTTCGCGCGTTCCAGTCCCAGGCACGCTTGCTCGGCGGCCCAATGGTCGTCACTGGCAATGCGCTCGATCGTCCGCGTCCACGCGTCCGCATCGGTCGGGTCGAGCAGCGTTCCGCCTCCGGCGACGACTTCAGGCAGCGATCCTCGATTCGAGGCGATCACCGGGACACCCGCCGACATCGCTTCGAGCGCCGGGAGGCCGAACCCCTCGTCGAGCGAGGGCAACACCAATGCGCGTGCGCCTGAATACAGACGCTCGCGATCGCCATGTGGGGTGTATCCCCGGTACTCGACATGCCCGGCCAGGGGAGGACGGCTCACCCGTTCGAGCCACTCGCGCGCCTCGGGTCCCGCCGCTCCCGCCAGCAGCAGTGTCGGCGCCGGTCGACCGCGGCTGGCCAGGCTCGCAAAAACATCGAGCAGAAAACCGATGTTCTTGCGTGGCTCGAGCGTGCCGAGAAAGAGCACATAACCGTCGTGCGGCACGTTCGGCGCGCGGCCAAGCGTGCTCCATTCGGGAGCTCCGGGTGGGCAGCAGTAGATGCGATCGATCGCGACACCGAGGCGGCGCTGCAGCAGTCGCGCGGTGTGCTCGGACGATGTGATCACGGCCTCGGCGCGACGGGCGTGGTCGCCGACGAGGGCGGGGTAGTCGCGACGGATTTCCCGCGACGTGCGTTCGGGGTGGTCCAGGAAGAACAGGTCGTGGATGGTCACGACGCGTGCGGCGCGGCGCGACGGGATCAGCAGGGGATGAGCGGCGTGCACGACATCGAACGCCCCGGCGATCGCCTCGATAGAAGGCCACTCAAGCCGGTGCCAGAGATAGTTCAGTGCGGCCACCGGCAGATGCCGATCGATCACCGGCGCCCTCAGATCGGCGGCCGTCGAGGGAGCCGGGCGGTCTTTCCAGGAACTGGTGAAGACGGTCACCTCGTCAGGATGCGCGGCCGTATATGCGCGCACGAGCTCGTGGATGTACTCGCCGACGCCTGTGCGCGCGCGCAGGGCGGGACGATAGTCGACGAGTATTCGCATAGGAGCGTTAGCCCGTTGTGCGGCCCGAAGCGCGAAATTTGTACTCGTTGTCCAGGCAGAGCCCCTTAGCTAGTTCAGCCGGTATGATAGCCTCTGCGGTTTTTTCCATGTCCGTAGGAGGCCGATGAAGATCGCCGTCGTAGGGACCGGGTATGTCGGTCTGGTGGCTGGTGCATGTTTCGCGGAGTCGGGGAACGATGTCGTCTGCGTCGACAAGGATGAGGCGAAGATTCGCACGCTGAAGCGCGGCAAGATGCCCATCTACGAGCCCGGGCTGGAGGAGCTCGTCCGGCGGAACCGCGCGGAAGGGCGGCTGAGTTTTACGACGACGCTGCCGAAGGCGGTGCGCGACTCGGCGATCATCTTCATCGCGGTCGGCACGCCGCAGGGCGAGGACGGGTCCGCCGATCTCAAGCACGTCATCGCGGTCGCCGGGGAAGTGGCCAGCGCGATGAACGGCTACAAGGTGATCGTCGACAAGAGCACTGTTCCGGTCGGGACCAGCGAGCGCGTGCGCGAAGTGATTCGCCGCGGAACGACCCACCCCTTCAGCGTCGTGAGCAACCCCGAGTTTCTGAAACAAGGTGCCGCCATCGACGATTTCATGAAGCCCGATCGCGTCGTGATCGGTGTCGAGGACGAGCGCGCCCGTGACCTGATGCTCGAGTTGTACGCGCCCTTCACGCGCACCGGCGCGCCGATCATGGTCATGGATTGCGCCAGCGCGGAGCTCACGAAGTATGCCGCCAACGCGATGCTCGCGGTGCGCATTTCGTTCATGAACGAGGTGGCCAACCTGTGCGAGCTGGTCGGCGCCGACGTCGACCACGTCCGCCGAGCGATCGGCGCCGATCGCCGCATCGGCACGGCGTTCCTGTTTCCCGGCGTCGGCTACGGCGGCAGCTGCTTTCCGAAGGACGTCCAGGCGATGATTCGCTTCGCCTCCGACAAGAGCTACCAGTGCAGGATTCTCGAGTCGGTCGAGTCGGTCAACAAGGCGCAGAAGACGCGACTGTTCGTCAAGATCAAGAAGCACTTCGGCGCGCTGAAAGGCAAGACGGTGGCGGTCTGGGGGCTGGCGTTCAAACCGCGGACCGACGACATGCGGGAGGCACCCGCCATTCCGCTGATCGAGGCGCTGCTCGCGGCGGGTGCCACCGTGCAGGTGTACGACCCTGAAGCGATCAAGGTGGCGCGTGGCATCTTCGGCAACACCATCACCTACGCCGCCAGCAACTACGACGCGCTGAAAGGTGCCGATTGCCTCGCCATCGTGACCGAGTGGAACGAATTCCGGCGGCCGGATTTCACCAGGATGCGTTCACTGATGCGTTCCGCGGTCGTGTTCGACGGGCGGAATCTCTTTACGCCCGACGAGATGAAGCAGAGCGGGTTCGCGTATTACTCCATTGGCCGCGGCTGATCCTCGCGCCGTCCTCGTCACCGGCGGCGCTGGATACATCGGCAGCCACGCCGTCAAGGTATTGCGGGCCGCCGGCTATCACGCGGTCATCTACGACAATCTCTCAGCGGGCCATCGCGAGGCAGCCCTGGGCGCGCCCCTGGTCGAAGGCGACATCGGCGATGTCGACGCGGTACGCCGGGCGATTCGCGACAGCGGTGCCACCGCCGTGATGCATTTCGCCGCGTGGCTGTCGGTGCCCGACTCCGTCCGCGACCCGATCGGCTACTACCGCAACAACGTCGTCGGCACGCTCGGCACCCTCGAGGCGATGGCCGCCGAGGGGTGCCGGCACTTCGTGTTCTCGTCGACCTGCGCCGTCTATGGCGAGCCGACCGAAGCGCCGCTGCGAGAGCAGCACGGCACCGCGCCGATCAACCCGTACGGACAGTCGAAGCTGGCGGTCGAGCATGCCTTGCCGCACTTCGAGCGCGCATACGGCGTCCGCTCGATTCGACTGCGCTATTTCAATGCGGCCGGTGCCGATCCCGACGGCGAGCTCGGCGAGGATCATGCCCCCGAGATCCACGTCATTCCGCGTTCGCTGCAAGCGGCACGTGACGGCACGCCACTCGACATTTACGGCGAGGACTATCCAACGCCGGATGGCACGTGCCTGCGCGACTACATTCACGTCGCCGATCTCGCGGACGCCCATCTCCGAGCCCTGGCCTGGCTGGCGAAGGGCGGGGCGTCCGGAAGCTATAACGTCGGCACCGAGCGACCGACGTCGGTCAGGGAGGTGATCGCCGCCGTCGAGCGCGTCACGGGACGCTCGGTCGGTGTGCGTTCGGCGCCAAGACGCCCCGGCGATCCGGCAGTCCTGTACGCGTCCGCCGAGCGCATTCGCACGGACTTCGGCTGGCAGCCGGCCCGCCCGGATATCGACACGATTGTCGCCGACGCTTGGCGTTGGCACACGAGCCACCCCCACGGATTCACAGCCCACCCTCGCCAGCCCGCGCGGAGCGCGGGCCAGAAGATACTGCCACCTAGCGAGACGGAGCCTCGTTGATCTGGGGCGCAGCCTCGCTAGGATTCGCGTAGGATGACGCTGTGACGCCGTTCCGCAGGCTTCTCGAGTATGCGCGCCCGCATCGCGGGCGCCTGCTGGTGGCCCTGCTGGCGATGGTGCTGTACGGCGTTGGCACCGCTGGGACGATGGCCTACATCCGGCCGATCCTGGACGAGGCGCTGCCGAATCAGGAACGGCTGGTGCCCACGATTCTTGCCGTGCTGGGGATGTTCTTCCTCAAGGGGCTCGGCTCGTATCTCTCGTCCTATGTCATGACCGACGTCGGGCAGCGGGTCGTGCGCGACCTGCGCAACGTTCTCTTCCGGCACATCCTGGGACAGTCGGCCGCGTTCTTCTCGTTGCAGACGACGGGTCGGCTGATGTCGCGCATCACCAACGACGTCGGCCAGCTGCAGCGCGCCGTGTCGGAAACGATCGGCGATCTCGCGCGGGAGTCGATCTCGCTGTTGGGGATGACGGTGGTGCTCTTCTACAACGCCCCCCGTCTGGCGATCGTGTGCGGGACGATCGCGCCGCTGATCCTGTACCCGCTGGCCGCACTGGGGCGGCGCGTGCGGCGGACGACGCGGCGGAGCCAGGAGGCGCTGGAACAGATGTCGCACGTCAGCGCTGAAGCGTTCACCGGCCACCGCATCGTGAAGGCGTTTGGAACCGAGGCGCGCGAGGCCGCCAAGTTCGCCACCGCCTCGCAGCGTTTCTATCGCACCAGCATGCGCGTGACGAGCGCGCTGTCGGTGCTGCCGCCGATGATGGAGTTCCTCGGCGGCGGTGCGTTCGTGCTCGCGTTGTGGTACGGGAGTCAGGAGATTCGCGCCGGCAGACTGACCACCGGTGCGTTCGTGACGTTCATCACGGTGCTCTTCACGATGTACGGGCCCGCGAAGAAATTGAGCCGAGTGAATGCCGACTTGCAGCAGGCGATGTCTGCCGCCGAGCGCGTGTTCGAGATTCTCGACACGCACAGCGAGGTCGTCGAGAAGCCCACTGCCGTGGCGCTGCCGCACTTCTCGTCAGCGATCGAGTTCCATGATGTCGAGTTCGCTTACGGCGATTCCGATCACGCGACGCTGCGTGGCGTGGCGTTCACGGTGCGCGCCGGACAGACGCTGGCGATCGTCGGACGCAGCGGTGCGGGGAAGACCACCCTCGTCAACCTGATCCCGCGGTTCTACGACGTCACCGGCGGCGGGATTACCATCGACGGGCACGACGTGCGCGATGTCACGCTGGCGTCGCTGCGCTCGCAGATCGGGATCGTCACCCAGGAGACCGTGCTGTTCGACGAAACGATCGCCGCCAACATTGCGTACGGGCGGCATGATGCGACCCGCGCCCAGATCGAAGCCGCCGCCCGTGCCGCGCACGCGGACGATTTCATCCGGCGGCTCGACAATGGCTACGACACGGTCATCGGCGAGCGAGGGCAGCGCCTGTCGGGCGGACAGCGGCAGCGATTGGCGATTGCGCGCGCGATCCTGCGCGACTCGCCGATCCTGATTCTCGACGAAGCGACCTCATCCCTCGATGCCGAGTCCGAGGCGCTGGTGCAGGATGCGCTGGCGAACCTGCTGCTCAACCGCACGTCGTTCGTCATCGCCCATCGGCTGTCCACGGTCCGCCGCGCCGACGTCATCGTCGTGCTGGACCGCGGCCGGATCGTCGAGACGGGCACACACGAGGAACTGCTCGCCCGGGGCGGCGCGTATGCGAGACTTTACGAGCTGCAGCTCGAGGAGGAGCCGTCGGAGATTGAGATGTAGGCGTGTCAGGCAGATGCAGAATTCAGCATGCAAAAATAGCAGCGACCGACGCGCTGCGTTCGTAGTCCGATGATCAAATCGATGACCGGTTTTGCCTCGCTGACGCACGAAGACGAGCGTGCGACCATCGGGGTGACGGTGCGTGCGGTCAATCACCGTTTTCTCGATCTGCAGCTGCGGATCCCGCAATCGATTGGCGACGTCGAATCGCGCGTGCGCACGCTGCTCCAGAAATGGCTCGCCCGTGGCCGTATCGAGCTCGGGATCTCGGTGCAAGTGCGCAACGCGTCGGCGCCGACGGTGGAGCTCAATCAGGAATTCGCCAGCGCGCTCGCCGCTGCCGTTGCCCAGGCGCGCGAACAGGGTCTCGTATCCGGGCTGTTGACGCCAGGCGACCTGCTGCGCCTGCCCCAAGCCGTGGTCGTGCGCGAACGGGCGGCCGACTCGGATCCGGTGGCTGATGGGCGCCTCGCTTCCAGCATCGAAGCCGCCGTCGAACAGGCGCTCGCCGAGCTCGACGCGATGCGCGTCCGCGAGGGCGGGCATCTGCACGTCGACCTCGACGCGCGCCGCCAGACACTCAGCGAGCTGATCGAGCGGCTTCGCATCGCTGCCGATGAAGGCCGCGTGGAGCTCGAGAACCGGCTTCGCGATCGTGTCGACGAGCTGCGGCTGGAGCTGCCGGTCGATCAGGCGATGATCGCGCAGGAGATCGTGCGTGCGGCGGCTCGATCCGATATCAGTGAGGAAGTCACACGCTTCAGGGCGCATCTGGCCCATTGGGCCGTGCTCGTTGAAGGACACGAGCCGTGCGGACGCAAGCTGGACTTCCTGCTCCAGGAGATGAATCGCGAGATCAATACGATCGGCTCGAAGGCGGACGGCATCGGTATCTCCGAACTCATCATCAACGCGAAAGCGGAGCTCGAGCGGATGCGGGAGCAGGTCCAGAATGTCGAGTGATACCGGGGTGAGCCGAGCGACCGACGCGTACGGGACCGGTGGGGATGCCACCGATCGTCGGGGACTGCTGTTCATCGTGTCGGCGCCGTCGGGAACGGGCAAGACGACGCTGGTCGAAAGTGTCGTGCGGTGTGTCCCGCGGCTCCGGATGTCACGGTCCTATACCTCCCGAGCGTCCCGCGTTGGGGAGACGCACGGCGTTGACTATAATTTCATTAGCCGGGAAGACTTCGAGGCGATGATCCAGGCGGGGGCCCTGCTCGAGTGGGCTGACGTCTTCGGCAACTACTATGGTACCTCAGCGGCCGACACGGAGTCGGTGCTCGCGAGCGGTGACGACCTGGTGCTCGTCATCGACGTGCAGGGTGCCCGTCAGGTGCGCAGTCGCGGCATCGAGTCGGTTGGCATTTTCGTGTTGCCTCCGTCGGCCGGCATCCTCGAGCAGCGGCTTCGCGGCCGCAGCAAGGACAGTGAAGAACAGATTCAGCGACGCCTGGCCGTGGCCCGTCGCGAGGTCGGCGAATACATCCATTACGAGTACGTAGTCGTCAACGACGAAGTGGAGCCGGCTGTCGACCGGCTCCGGGCCATCATCATGGCCGAGCGCGCGCGAGTGACGTCGATGCGTCGCGAGGCCGAACGCATTATCAGGACTTTCGAATGACCGGCAGCCCCAAAGACAATCGCTTCGAGTTCGTCGTCATTGCCAGCGCGCGCGCGCGCCAGTTACTCGCCGGCTCGGTTCCGCGCGAAGAAGGCACCAAGAAGGTCACCATCGCGCAACGTGAAGTGTTACGCCGGAAGGTCGAGAAGATCCCAGAAGGCGAGTAGCGCGTGGCGTTAATCGCGCTCGGAGTCACCGGCGGAGTCGGCGCTTACAAAGCAGTCGAGATCTGCCGTGGCCTCCAGAAGCGCGGGCACGACGTCGTCGCGGTGATGACCCGCTCCGCGACGCGCTTCGTCGGGCCGTTGACCTTCGAGGCGATCACGCGGCGGCCCGTCATCACGTCTCAATGGCGGCCCGGCATGAACGCCGACATCGAGCACATCGCGATCGCCGACGGCATCGCGCTGCTGCTGGTCGCCCCCTGCACGGCCAATGTCATCGGCAAGTTCGCCAACGGCATCGCCGACGACTTCCTCTCGTCGCTGTATCTCGCGACCAAGGCCCCCGTGCTGCTCGCCCCGGCGATGAACACCAACATGCTCGCGCACGAGGCCGTGCAGCGGAATCTGGCGACGCTGACGTCGCGCGGCGTGCGTTTCGTCGAGCCAGGCGAGGGCTATCTCGCCTGCGGCTGGATCGGGAAGGGACGCCTGGCTGAGCCCGCTGAGGTCGTCGAAGCCGCCGAGCGCGTCCTCGCGCCCGCCGAGTCGACGCTGCGAGGGCGACGCGTCCTGGTCACCGCCGGGCCGACCTACGAGGACATCGATCCGGTTCGGTATGTCGGCAATCGGTCGAGCGGGCGCATGGGCTTTGCGATCGCGGTCGAAGCGCAACGACGCGGCGCGTCCGTCACCCTCGTCGCCGGGCCGACGCAGATGGCCCCGCCTGCCGTCGATGCGGTCGTGCGCGTCCGCAGCGCCGCTGAAATGCACGAGGCGGTCATGCGCGACGCCTCGAACGCGGATGTGGTCGTGATGTCCGCCGCGGTGGCCGACTACACGCCGGCCGCGGTCGCGCCCGGGAAGATGGCGAAGACCGATGGACCGATGACACTGACGTTGCGGCGAACCAAAGACATCCTGGCCGACCTCGGATCGATGCGCGCGGGGCTTGGCTCGGCCGTACCGGTGCTCGTCGGGTTCGCCGCCGAGACCGAGGATGTCGTGGCCAAGGCACGCGAGAAGCGGGTACGGAAGAAAGTCGACCTCATCGTCGCCAACGACGTGTCGGCGAGCGATCGCGGCTTCGACGCGCCAACGAACGCCGTCACCATCGTCGGCGACGACGGCGAGCAGCACGTCCCGCTGCAAGGCAAGGACCGCGTCGCCGCGGCGATCCTCGATCGCATCGAGCAACTGCTTCGCGCGCGCGCCGGCGCGTCCGCGCCGCGCTAGCCACGACTCGCTCGACCGTGACCCGCGATCAAATCAAGGCGCATCTCGAGTTCTTCGGCGAGTTGGGCGTTGACGGCGTGCGCCTCGAGCCCGAGTGGCGCACACGTCCGCATGCCATCGAACTGGAACGCGGGAACTCGGAACTCCGGAACTCGGAACTCGGAACTTCGGAACCCGGGAACTCGGAACTCGGGAACTCGCATGAACCGGTGGGTGTGTTCACCTCTCAGGCCGACGCGCTGAAGGCGCTTCGCACCGAAATCGGCCCCGACTGCAGCCGCTGCAAGCTGCACACCCTCGGACGCAAACACGTGGTGTTCGGCGTCGGCAACCCGAATGCTGACCTGATGTTCGTCGGTGAGGGACCGGGCGCCGACGAAGACATTCAGGGTGAGCCGTTCGTCGGCCGCGCCGGGCAGCTGCTCACGAAGATCATCGAAGCGATCGGCCTGACCCGCGACAGCGTCTACATCGCCAACGTGATCAAGTGCCGTCCGCCGGGCAACCGCAATCCCGAGCCTGACGAAGTCGACACGTGCGAGCCGTTTCTATTCCGGCAGATCGACATCATCAAGCCGAAGGTGATCGTCGCCCTCGGCAAGTTCGCCGCGCAGTCGCTGCTCAGGACCACGGACCCGATCACGCGCATCCGCGGACGCGAGTACAAATACCGCGACGCGATCCTGATGCCGACCTACCATCCGGCGTATCTGCTGCGGAATCCCGCCTCGAAGCGTGATGTGTGGGAGGACATGAAGAGGGTCCGCGCGATACTTGCCGCGGACGAGTAATGCAGAATGTGCGATTCATCTCCGTCGCCGTCCCCGTTCCCTTTCTCGACCAGCTGACGTATCGAGTCCCTGAATCGCTCGAATCGCCGCCTGTTGGCGCCCGCGTCCACGTCCCTGTCGGCTCGCGCACTGTCACCGGGTGCGTCGTCGAGCACGGGCTCAATGGCGCGGTGCCAGACGGGTTGAAGGAGATCGTCGACATCGTCGATCGCGAGCCGTTTCTTCCGCCGCACGTGGTCGAGCTGTGCCGGTGGGTCGCTGACTACTACCTCGCAGGGATTGGCGACGCGATCGCTGCCGCGATGCCGCCAGGCGCGCGACGGACCGCGTCGGGGTTCAAGTTACGACGGGTCGCGGCGTTGACCGCACACGGGATGGCGTTCGTGCAGGACCCGGCGAGCGGCGGAATCACCGGCAAACAGCGGAACGCGCTCGAAGCGTTCGTCGGTGCGACGACGGCGCTGCCGCTGGCCGATTTGCGTGACCGTGGCGTGACCGCCGACGTGATTGGCCGTCTCGCGGCTCGTGGGCTCGTGACGATCTCGGCCGAGGCCGACGAGCGCGACCCGTTCGAGCGGTCCACTCTCACCGGGCACGAGCCCGAATCCGCCGCGCGACAGCTGACGACCGAGCAGGCCGACGCGCTGAGCGTCCTCGGGCCGCTGGCCGAGAGCGGCGCGTTCAAGGTCGCGCTCCTGCACGGTGTCACCGGGAGCGGTAAGACCGAGATTTATGCGCGTCTCGCCGGCCTGGTGCAGCAGCGCGGCCGTCAGACGCTGTTGATGGTTCCCGAGATCGCATTGACGCCTTCGGTCGCCGCCATCTTCCGGCGCGCGTTTGGCGACCGCGTGGCGATTCAGCACAGCGCGTTGTCCGACGGCGAGCGGCACGATCAATGGCACCGCATCCGGCGAGGCGAGGTCGATGTGGTCGTCGGCACCCGCTCGGCCGTGTTCGTGCCGCTGTCGCGCCTCGGGCTGATCGTCGTCGACGAGGAGCACGACACGTCGTACAAGCAGGAGGAGGCGCCGCGCTACCACGGACGCGACGTGGCCATCATCCGCGCGCAACGCGAGCAGGCGCTCATCGTGCTCGGCTCGGCGACACCGTCCATGGAGACGTTCTTCAACGCCGAACACGGGAAGTACACGCGCATCTCACTCGCGCGTCGCGTACTCGACCGGCCGCTGGCGGCCGTTCGGGTGGTCAACATGCGTCAGGAATACGCAGACGAGGGGCCAGACGTCGTCATCAGCCGCGCCCTCGTCAGCGCGATCGACGATCGGCTGGCGCGACACGAGCAAGTGCTCGTACTGCTCAATCGCCGTGGCTACTCGACGGCGGTGTTCTGCCGGCAATGCGGCGATACCTTCGAATGCCCGAACTGCACGATCTCGTTGACCATCCACTCGGCGCGCCAGGGCTGGCGCGCGCGCTGTCATTACTGCAACTACTCGATGATGGTGCCGAAGGCGTGTCGGAAATGCGCGGCACCGTACCTCGAACACGTCGGCTTCGGCACTGAAAAAGTCGAGGGGCACCTTCGCGATCGATTTCCCGATGCGCGCATCGGCCGCGTCGATCGCGATTCGGTGCGCCGGCGCGGTGCGCTGTCGTCGCTGCTCTCGCGATTTGCCGCCGGGGAGCTCGACGTGCTCGTCGGCACCCAGATGATCGCCAAGGGGCACGACTTTCCGCGCGTAACGCTCGTCGGAGTCATCTCGGCGGACGTCGGATTGGGGCTCGCCGACTTCCGCGCCGGCGAGCGGACGTTCCAGCTGTTGACGCAGGTGGCAGGACGCGCCGGTCGCGGCGAACGCACCGGCGAGGCCATCGTTCAGACCCTCTATCCGGAGCACTACAGCATCCAGTTCGCGTGCCGGCAGGACTATGCGGCCTTCTACGAACGGGAGCTGACCTATCGGCGCAGCATGCGATATCCGCCGACGGTTGCGCTCGTGAACGCCGTCGTGCGCGGCCGATCGTTCGAGGACGCCATGCAGACGGCGCAGGATCTCGTTCGCCGACTCGAGCCGCTCGCTGCCGTCGCGGGGTTCCTGATCCTGGGGCCGGCGCCCGCGCCGCTGCTGCGGCTCCGCGGCGAACATCGCGTGCAGTTCTTCCTGAAAGGGACTCGGCGCGCCGACATGCGTCAGGCGTTGAAGAGCGTGCTCGGTGAAATGCCTGAAGTTCGGCGGCGTGTGATCGTCGACGTCGATCCGCTCAGCGTCCTCTAATGAATGAAATGGGAACCGGCGTGAACGAGACGATGAACATGAAGGCGGCGAATACGGCCAACCAGAGGCGTCTGGCATCGAGTGCCTGGTCTTCGTCGGGCGTTCGCGGGTGATGCGGCCCCATGACGAACACCATGATCACCAGGAGTATCGTCGGGAGCAGATACGATGGTGTGCGAAGCACGACCATCGATCCGACGGTCAGGATGATCAGGCAGGCGATCACGCCGATCGTAATCGTCGAAGACTTGCGCCCGAACACCGCGTAGCTGATGTGCCCGCCGTCGAGTTGACCAGCGGGGAACAGGTTCAGGGCGGTGGCAAGGAGGCCCCACCACGCGGCCCAGCCTGCTGGATGAAGGTTGATCGTTTCGCCAGCGGCCAGTGACGGCAGGAAGAGCTTTTCGATCCACTGGAACAGCAGCGGTTCGGCATAGTTCTCCCCATTGAAGTCGGCGGGGAGTGTCACGATGTTCGAGAGGCTGATGCCCAGCACGAGGATCGGGATGAGCACGAGAAACCCGGCGATGGGGCCGGCGATGCCGATGTCGAAATACTGCTGTTTCGACGCGATGTGCTGCCGGATGCGGATGACGGCCCCGAAGGTCCCCGGAATCGCAAACGGCAGCGGAAGCGGAATGAAATAGGGAAGTGACGCGTCTACGCCGTAATACTTGCAGGCAAAATAGTGTCCGAACTCGTGGACGCCGAGGATGGTCAGAACGCCGACGCTGTACCACAGACCGCCGAGGAGCAGCCACGAGAACGAGGGTATGTTGCTGGTATTCGTGCCGATGTTGGTGACGAAACTCGCGTAAAACTGAGCGCCGACAAGGGTTGTCGTGAGAAACGTCAAGACGAACAGGATCACATGCCGGGTGATCGGGGCCGGCCGCGGGGAGGGCGGCAGCACGTACGGCCGCGCCAACTCGGGTGGTTGTTCCGGGAGACGGATCTCCGGAGACTCGGCTGAAGAGGGATGGCCCATCGCGGGGGCAGCTATTACGAACTCAACCGATATTCTGCAGGTCTTTGCCGGGTTTGAAGCGGATGGTCCGACCGGGTGGGATCCGGACCTCCTTGCCGGTCCTCGGGTTCCGGCCAATGCCGCGCTTACGCGGCTTCACCTGGAACACGCCGAAGCCCCGCAGCTCGATGCGGTCGCCCCGCTGCATGGACAACCGCATGGCGTCGAAGACAGCGTCGACTGCCACCTCGGCCTTGACCTTCGTGATGTCGGCGATTTTCGAAACTTCGTTGACGATGTCGACCTTGATCATGCGCGGGATGCCTCTGCTGCAAACGCGGTAACTACTATAAAAATAATCACTTAGGCTGTCAACCGCACTCATCTGTGGCCGCAAAATCATTACCTTCCGTCGTGCTCGTCGGCCGCCCGAACGTGGGCAAGTCGACGCTGTTCAACCGCCTTACAGATACGAGGCGATCGATCGTCACGGCGATCCCGGGGACGACGCGCGACGTGATCACGCATGCAGTTGAATGGCGCGGCACACGGTTCGAGCTGACTGATACCGGTGGCATGTTCGGCGCAAGCCAGGACCCCTTGCATGCGCTCGTACTCGAGCGCGGCCGCCGCGCGATCATCGACGCGGAGCTCCTTGTCCTCGTGGTGGATGGTCGTGAAGGGCTGATGCCTGGCGATCGTGAGATCACCGAGGCGGTCCGCGCCGCTGACAAGCAGGCGCTGATCGCGGTCAACAAGACCGACGATCGCAGGGCGAAGAGCGGCGTGCTCGAGTTCTTCGCGCTCGGGTTCGATCCGGTGTTCGAGATTGCGGCCGAGCACGGCACAGGCATCGGCGATCTCCTTGACGCGATCGTCGACCTGCTCCCTCGCCACGCAAGTGCCGTGGAGAAACCTCCCGATCTCGCCGTGGCGATCGTCGGGCGGCCGAATGTGGGCAAGTCGTCCCTGGTCAATCGGTTGCTGCGCGAGGAGCGCATGATCGTGAGCGAGGTGCCAGGGACGACTCGGGACGCTGTGGATACGGTCCTGCGATGGCACCGCCGCACGTTTCGGATCGTGGATACGGCTGGCATTCGGCGTCCCGGTCGTGTCGCACGCGGGGGTCAGGTGGAAACCGTGAGCGTGCTGCTGGCCCGTCGCGCGATCGAAGCCGCTGACATCGTCGTCCTCGTCATCGACGCGGTGGAAGGCGTGACCGAACAGGACGCGGCCATCGCCGGCGAAGCCGATCGGGCCGGCCGCGGGCTGATCATTGTCGCCAACAAGTGGGATCTGACGAAGCACAACGGACCCGACTTCGTGAAGACGTTCGACGAGGAGCTTCGCCGGAGGCTGAAGTTCCTGGACTACGCCACGATCCTTCATATCTCAGCGATGACCGGCGAGCGGACGCCGAAGTTGCTCGACGCCATCGATGCCGTCGGCGAGTCGAGGCGGACGCGGGTGAAGACGGCGGAGCTGAACGTATTCGTCGAGCGCGTGTCAGCGGAGCACCCTCCGGCCAGCCCGGGGCGGACCCACGTCCGGATCCTCTACGCCGCCCAGACCGGTGTCGCGCCGCCCACCTTCGTGTTCTTCACCAACGTCGCGACCACGTTCCACTTCTCGTATCAGCGGTATCTCGAGAACCGACTGCGTGAGGAGTTCGGGTTCAAGGGAACGCCGATCCGGATCCACGTGCGGGCTCGAAGAAGGACCGGTCGCGATGCGTCGAAAGGGGCGCCGCGCTCGTCGCGCCGGCGAGCGAGAGCGAGCCGGGAACCGTGAACGATGAACTCCGGACCGAAAACCGGGAACCTTGAACCCTGAACTCCTGAACCGTGAACTGTTTAGTGCTGCTATACTGATTCGCGATGACGCAGAGGTGGTACAAGGCCGCTGAGGTCTGCGAGATGACGCAGCTCCAGCCCTATGTGCTGCGATCGTGGGAGAAGGAGTTCCCAGGCATCGGCGTTCAGAAGGCAGCGGACAGCCCGCGGCTGTATCGACAGTCGGACGTCGATCAGGTGCTCAAGATCAAGCAACTGGTGTTTGGCGAGGGCCTGACGCTGGCGGGCGCGCGTCGGCGGATCGAGCAGAACAACGGCGCGACGAAAGTCAACGATCAGGACGTCGCCGAGGTGCTCGATGCGTTGGCGTCGGATGCGCGGACGCGCATCGCGCACGTGCGCGACGGTTTGAAGTCGATCCTGAAGTTGCTGTCGAGTGCGCCTGGGACGGTCGTGGTCGTGGACGACTATCGACTCGAACCGACATCGGCGACGCCGCGGCGTGCCCTTGCGGTACGACAGAAGCCGACGCCGTCGAAGCGCTCGGCGACGAGGAAGCCAAGCCCGCCGCCCAAGCGCAAACGCGCGAACGCATAACGTCGGGACCACCTTCAGGCGGCCCGTCGTTCAGAGTTCAGGAGTTCAGAGTTCCGGTTCAACGTTCCTAAGAACGTCGGGATGTGGCGCAGCCTGGTAGCGCACTTGACTGGGGGTCAAGGGGCCGCCGGTTCGAATCCGGCCATCCCGACCACGCTTCAATCGATCGAACGGCCTGGCCCCGAGCCAGGCCGTTTTCGTTTGTCGGCTATGCTGGTCTGACGTAATCGCCAATGCAGACCCGCATTTCGAGCGCCGTCACTCGAACGGCGACGAGACCGCACGCGCCGAGCGAGCGCGCGGGAGAACTCCTACACATCGGTCAGGTCATCACCAGTCCGGAAACGCAGCTGCAGTACGAGATCGAGCGACTGCTCGGCCAGGGCGGCTTCGGACAGGTGTATCTCGCGCGGCGGCTCGGTCGTTCGACGCTGGTTCCCGAGGCCCTGTGCATCAAGATCAGCCATCGCATCGACGGATGGCTGCGCGAGGCGTACTTCGGCCAACTGCTCGACGGCCACCCGCGCGCGATTCACGTCTTCGATGTGTTCCCGTTGTTCCGGGCGGGACATCCGGTCGCGTATTGTCTGGCGCTGGAGTACGCCAGCGATGGCGATCTGAGCGCGTACCTGCGCCGCCAGAGCCGGCCCTGGTCAGAAACGACGGTCCGCCGCGAGATTGCCGGTGTGCTCGAAGTGCTCGGCAAGCTGCACCGCGGCCAGTTGTTGCATCGCGATCTCACTCCGCTCAACGTGTTCGTGTGCGACGGCCGTCGTCTCAAGCTCGGCGACTTCGGCATCGTCCGTCAGCAGAGCGATCGACGCGGGATCACTGCGCGGACGATGAACGCGTTGACAGCGCCGAGTGAATTCCTCGATGCTGCGGCGCCGAAGTGGCAGGCGCGCGACGACGTGTATCAGGTGGGGCAGTTGTTGGCGATGCTGGTCAAGGGTGACGCGCGAACGCGTGTCAGAACGCCGGAGATTCGCACGCTGGTGTGCAGCGATCATCTGAAAGAGATCATCCATCGCTGCATCGGTGAGCGGCGGAAGCGCTATGAGAATGCCGGCGAGCTGATCGACGCGCTCAACACGCCGCCACCACGGTTGAAGAGCGGAATGCTTCGCAGCTTGAAGGAGGTGCATCTGACCTTCACCGGCATTCTGACCAAGCGGCGGAAGGAGGCCGTGCGCGCGGCCACGCGCGCCGGCGCGGTCGTGCACAGCGGGCCGTCGGCACTCACGACTGTCATCGTCCGCGGCCGTCCCAACCCGCTTCAGGCCGCAGGCCGCGACGGTGGGTTGAAGCTGATGGAGATCAAACGGCTCCGGCAGAAGGGCTACAAGATCACTCTGCTGAACGAGAAGCAATTCTGGCAGCTTGTTCACACGTAGTGTCCGGCTTTAGCCGGACCGTTTGCTTCATCGCGTCGACGTCTCTAGGCTCCGCAGCATTTCTTGTATTTCCTTCCGCTGCCGCATGGGCACGGCTCGTTGCGGCCCATCTTCACGGCTCGAACCGGCTCGTTTTCAGCATCAGCCACGACCTGTCGAATCGTGTGGCCCAGCTGCGCGTATTCGAGCATCGCCAGCAGAAAGACCTCCCGCATCGTTTCCGCCATTTCCGTCAGCGAGCGCGGAGCATTCTTCCCGGTGCTGGCCTCTCTCATGAGCTCTTCAGCCACGTCCGCAGAGGCGAAGAAGCTGAGCGTGAGCATCATGGCGCCGAGGTCTTCGTCCAACTCGTCCGGAGTGTACGCGTCCCACGATTCACGAAGCCACTCGTGACCCGCGATGAAGCCCCGCGACCAATGCGAGATCGGTGCGCCCTGTTCCAGATTTGCGATCACCGGGTCGCGAAACAGGCAGTCGACTGGCAATGACGCACTGTCGTCAGATACGGCGCCATTGACCTCGTTGTACAGCTGCATGAGTTCGCCGAGAATCTCGGTCGTCTGCGCGTCATCCACGAAGCCTGGATCCTGCTCGTCGAAAATCGCCGGTATCCACTCGAACGGCTCGATCGCCTCGGGGCCGTGAGCGACGGCGAAAAGAAAGCCCTGCGCTTCGTGATAGGCGAGCGTACCCGCCGGGCGAGCCCGGTCGTCGAGAAAGGCGCGGAGCTTCGGTCGGTCGACGGTGGGCGGTGTCATCGGGACGTTGTCCGTTCAGGGAGTGGCATCGACCAGTGCACGCTCGAGGAGATACGGAACGCCAAGAGCGTCGAGCGCATCAGCGACGGGTCCAGCGTCGTGACGAGATCCGATGCAGTCAGGTCTCACGCCGGCCTGCGCCATCTCGACGAACCAACTCCATTCGCAGCTCGTTGGCCGCGTTGCTCAGCGGTTCGAGGCTGGACGCAAGCCCCTGAACAGCACGATATCGTTGCCGATCGACTGCCGCGTGACGGCGAGGCGCTTGCCGTCGCGCGACCAGGCGTAGTCGTTGATCGTGCGATCGGCTGCAAAGTGTGTCAGTTGACGGGCGGTGGAGCCGTCGAGCGGCTGCAGCCACAGATTCGCCTGCGTCGCGGCATCGCGATAGGCGATGCCGTCGGGCGCCCATTTGAACAGCGCGCCATCGGGCCGAGCGATGCTGCGCCGATTGGTGCACCCGGGGAGGTCGCAGACGATGAGCGCAGAACGGTTTGCCTCGCCCTCCGTTGAATACAACAGCGATCGACCGTCGAGCGACACGCTGATGCCGCTGGCAAACTCCTTGACGATTTCCGTCGGCGCTCCGCCCTCAATCGGGACTGTCCACACCGTCTGCTGTCCGCCTCGCATGGAGAGGAAGATGACACTTCGATCGTTG
>Ga0111538_10001767_pt1 | contig 30340 bp, 28 predicted proteins | sample SoiMethybrSBSTD1_FD_79669 | JGI IMG/M metagenome (GOLD analysis project Ga0111538, IMG submission 79669) | Bulk soil microbial communities from a Populus tree surrounding site in Tennessee, USA - Soil MetaG P. TD hybrid SBSTD1 (version 2)... | ecosystem: Environmental > Terrestrial > Soil >... | reverse complement strand
GTTCGCAACATCCGGCTCGCCTGCGAACCGTGAATGTAGAGCTTATCGTCCGCTCGCGCATATCCAGTCGGAATCACAAACGGCTGCCCTTCAGGCGCGAAGCCGACATGGCAAATAAATCCCTCATCCAAAATTCCGTAAACAGTCTCGCGGTCGAAATATCCACGTTTTGGTAAGCGCTTGAGCCTGGTACGCTCGGTTTGAATAAATGTCATGTTATAAATATGCCACAGATCGGCAGTATCCCGCTCAGTCTTTGGCTTAAGGAGAAAATATGCGCTTTCCATTACCCCTGCTCCTCATTTGCCTGCTCGTGTCCACCGCAGCAGCACAAAACGGCAGTGCCCCCAAGTCACCATATGAAGAAGCGTTTGGCCGACTCGAATATCGCAGTATTGGTCCAGCAATCATGGGCGGGCGCATCGCCGACGTCGAAGGCGTTCCGGGCGATCCGAATGTGGTCTATGTCGCCAGCGCATCGGGCGGTTTGTGGAAAACGACCAACGGCGGCGTTACCTGGAAACCGATCTTCGAACGACAGGGAACATTCTCAATCGGCGACATCGCACTCGCGCCCAGTAACCCTGAAGTGGTCTGGGTCGGAACCGGCGAGTCAAACGTGCGTAACAGCGTTTCGTTTGGCGATGGGGTTTACAAGTCAACCGACGGCGGCAAGACGTGGCAACACATGGGCCTCAAGGACACGGAACACATTTCCGCGATCGCCATCCATCCGCAGAATCCCGACATCGTCTACATCGGCGCACTCGGACACGCATTCGGTCCCAACGACGAACGCGGCGTGTTCATGACGACGGACGGCGGTAAGACATGGACCAAAACACTGTTCATCGACAACCAGCACGGTGTCGCAGATCTCGAGATCGATTCGACGAATCCAAACATTCTCTACGCGGGCATGTGGAGTTTTGAGCGCAAGCCCTGGACTCATCGCAGCGGCAGCGAGAAAGGCGGAGTTTACAAGTCGATCGACGGCGGCCGGACGTGGAACAAACTCACCAACGGTCTGCCGAAACTGATGGGCCGCATCGGCGTCCGCGTGGCACCTAGTAATCCAAATGTTGTTTATGTAATCGTAGAATCCAAAGAGGGGACGCTCTATCGTTCGGACGATCGAGGTGAGAACTTTCGCCTCGTCTCGAAAAATACTGACATCGTGTCGCGTGGTTTTTACTACACACGCGTGCGCGTCGATCCGACGAATGAGAACCATATCTTCGCGGTTGCCTCGACGTTGTACACCTCGGTCGACGGCGGCAAAACATTTCGTTCAATCACCGGACGCACGCACATCGACTACCATGCGCTTTGGCTCGATCCGAAGAACCCGAAGCGAATGTGGCACGGTCAGGACGGAGGCATCGCGGTCACTTACGACGGCGGTGAAACGTGGGAAGCGGTCTACAACATTCCGTTGGGCCAGTTCTATCAGGTTCACGCCGACAATCAGCAGCCGTTCTATAACGTGATGGGCGGATTGCAGGACAACGGTTCGTGGACCGGCCCCAGCCGCACGCGCGAGCCGGCCGGAATCATGAATGACGACTGGCGCATGGTAAGTTTCGGCGACGGATTCTACGTTATCAACAATCCCGACAATCCCGATCAGTATCTTTCGGAATCGCAGGGCGCAAATATAGTCTGGACCGATTTCAACACGCGCGAGCAACAGCTAGTCAATCCATGGGGACGCGGGAGCGGCGGTGGCCCGGCAGCCGGACAGAAGTATCGTTTCAACTGGAACTCGCCGATCGTATTTTCACCGCACGAAAAAACGACCGTGTATCTCGCGGGAAACGTCGTGTTCAAGTCGCCCGACTTTGGCAAGACGTGGGAACCGATTAGTCCGGACTTGACTACTAACGATCCGGAGAAACTAAAAGACGCGGGTGGCCCGATCGCGGTCGAAAACTCCACCGCTGAGTATCACTCGACGATCATCAGTATCGCCGAATCACCCATTCAAAAAGGCCAGATCTGGGTGGGCACTGACGACGGTAACCTGCAACTCACAACTGACGGCGGAAAAAACTGGTCCAACCTGATCAAGAGCGTCTCCGGGATCGGCACAAATTCTCCGGTCTCGCATGTCGAACCGTCGCGAACGAATGCCGGCACGGCATATATCTCGTTCGATCGTCACATGTTTGATGACTTCAGGCCATACATCTTCAAGACTACAGACTCAGGAAAATCATGGACGAACATTTCCGGAAATCTGCCCGCGAAAGCTTACGTGCAGGTGGTTCGCGAGGATCCGAAGAACAGGAATCTGCTGTACGCGGGAACAGAGCTCGGTCTGTTTGCTTCCTACACCGGCGGAAAAGATTGGATACCGTTGAATCTGAAGAATCTTCCCAACGTCTCGGTTCACGATATTCTCGTCCATCCGCGTGAGAACGACCTGATTCTGGCCACACACGGTCGCAGCATCTGGATCTTTGACGATGCAACTGCGATCCAGCAGATGACGCCGCAGATCCTAAGTAGCAATGCGTATTTGTTTTCCGTGCGGCCGGCGCTGCGATTCACGAGTCGTTTCACTCGTTATGGAACGGGAGACAAACAGTTTGCTGGACCAAATCCGCCAACGGGTGCGCTGATAACCTACTATTTGAAAGACAAGCTCGACGAAAAGGCTACGCTCAAGCTGCAGATCTTCGATCGCGACGGCAAGCTCGTGCAGGATATCGAGCGACCATCACGCGAAAAGGGTTTGAATCGAATGGCGTGGAACCTCAGACTTGGTGGTCCGGAAGTGCGCCGTCCGCCGACTGAAGAACAACTCGCGTTTGGGTTTGGGTCACGTGGTCCGCAGGTGTTGCCGGGAACTTACACCGTGAAGCTGACGGTTAACGACAAGGTTCTCGAGGAGCGCGTTGAAGTAAAGCTCGATCCGACGATCAATGTCCCGACCGCTGCGCTACAAGAGGCGCTCGACATGCAGATCAAGCTGCGCGATATGCAGTCGAACATCAATTTGTCGCTCAGATTTCTCGACAGCATCGAAGAGCAGCTCAAACATACACAGACAACGATGAAGGGTTTACAGAAAGAGCCCGACAAGGATCTGATGAAGGCTCTCGAAGGTTACATTAAAGAGCTGGATACGTTGGAGGATCGACTCTCTTCGCGCAACGAGGGGCTTGGTCTTGGGGGCAGGAGTCAGGTGGCAGACGACATCGGCAACTTGTTCTTCTCGCTTGATACGAACTTTGGTCCAACACCCGGACAGAAACAGTACTTCGCGGAAATTCAGCCCGTGTATCGCACGCGTGTTGAAGAGGTGAATAAATTCCTGCGCGAAACCCTGCCGGCTTGGAATGATAAACTGAAGGCTTGGAACGCCCCAACCCTGACAACACGCAAACCGCTCGATTTCTAAAGGCAGTGTTGGACAGGATTAACAGGATGTCTCAGGATTTACATGTTCATCTTGAGAAATCCTGTTAATCCTGTCCAAACAACCGTTTCAATTTCTGCCCGCTTCGACTACTGCTGCGGGCGCAACGTCCATGGCACCGCGGGTGAAGCGAATGTTGCCGTTAATTCCCTTGGCCGTAATGCCAATTCCGCCATTGCCGATGCGTGCCGAGTAGCTGCTGCCCCTGTTCTTATCGATCGACACGTTGGGTAAATCGGTGATAACTCGCCCATTTATTCCGCGTGCATCAAAGTCGGCGTTAACATCCGATCCGAGCTGCAATTCGATGTTTCCATTAATGCCGCTAAACGTGACGCCATCCTGATCGAGCTTCTTCAGACCGACAGTCATGTTTCCGTTGATGCCTTTGAACGTCGCTTTGCCGGCGGCGCTCGCAATCTGCACGCGGCCATTAATGCCGGCCACTTCCACCGCGCCATCGATGTCGCTCGTCACAAATGCGCCATTCACACCCTTCGCATAAAGTGTTACCTGTCGCGGCAGTTTCAAAGTGGTGCGTTCCCCAGCCGACGAACCAAAGAACCGTGAAAAGAACCCGTTATCGTTTTTCTCGCCACGGATAGTCAAACTGTTCGCATCGCCCGCGACCGTGACCTTGCGACGATCCATTGCTTCCTGCGACGACGCAGTTCGTTCGATATAGACTTCTGCCGTCTTGCTGTCGGAAGTCTCAATCTTGACGCTGCCGTTCAATCCGGAGAGCTCAACGCGCGCGCCTGGCGAAAGCTGGTAAGTTTCGCGTATTTCCTGGCGAACATCGCCAGTATTCTGGTGTGAAACGAGTTCGCGAAGCTCGGAAACAGACCCGACCGACGAACGCACCGCACCAGCCACCGCGGCAATCGCCACCAAAAGCACAAGAATCAATATGCGTTTCATATTTCCGGCCTCTAAATGGGTTAAAAATGAATACTCGGCTCTTTAACGACAGATGTCAGTAATTTGTTTCTCCAAATCTGCGTAATCTGTGAACGCGCCTTGACAGCGAGTTTACCCGGGACATAGAGTCGCGGAACGATGGGAGTGCGTGACTCAAGGGATCTCAAGGTACTTTTAGTGGAAGATTTTGAGGACACGCGTCTTTTTATGCGGCTCGAGCTCGAAGATCAGGGATTTATCGTGTTCGAAGCCGAGAACGGCCAGGTCGCCGTCGATACCGCCATCCGTGAGAATCCGGACGTGATTCTGATGGACCTCACCCTCCCGCTGATGGACGGTTTTACCGCAACGAAATTAATCCGCCAGAACGAACAAATGAAAAACGTACCAATCATCGCCGTGACAGCGCATCAGGAGGACGACTTTCGCTCCGATGCCAAGGCTTCCGGCTTTGACGCGTATGTCACCAAACCGATCGACGCTAATTGGCTCAAGGAATTGATTGCCGGCCTTTTGACCTGATGACCACCATCGAAATTCGGGATATAGAGAGCCTCGAGGAAATGCACGAGGTTGAACAACTACAGCGCGAGATCTGGGGCGTTGAAGATCTCGAGATCTATCCCGCCCTCGCATTAAAACCGCAAAAGGAAGTCGGGGCGACGCTGATTGGAGCATTTGCTGAGGGCCGCATGGTTGGGTTTGTGTTCGGGTTCCCGGGAATTCTCGACGGTGAAACGATCATCCATTCAGACATGCTGGGGATCAGTCCGGCGTATCGGTCAAACAATCTGGGTTACTTGTTGAAGCGTGCGCAGCGGGATGCGGCAATGGCGCTCGGTGTGAAACGCATTACGTGGACATTCGATCCGTTGCAGTCGCGGAATGCGCATTTCAACTTCAGCAAGCTTGGAGTGATCGCGGATCGTTATTACGTCGATTATTACGGAGTGACTTCGAGTTTTCTGCACCGTTATGGAACGGACCGGCTGTGGGTGACGTGGTTATTGGAGGATGAAAGTGTAAAGCCGGGGCCTGCTGATATTGAAGCACTACCCCATCTAGTCCGCGTCGGTGAAAACCTCGAGCCGATTGTTAACACGGACCCCATCACCTCTCCCCGGGTTGTCCTCGAGATTCCCCGCGAACTCACCGAGCATCACAAACTCTGGCGCATGGCGACGAGAGACGCATTCACACGCGCACTCGATCAGGGCTTCATTGTTCAAGGGTTCTATAATGGCAGATATTATTTAGCCGCGGATGACACGGATTAAAACCGTGCCTCGACTAATCCGTCATAGACCTTCCCGTGCTTCGCAGTAAGCTGGGGATAAGTCGCATGTTCTACCCGCAGTCCTTTAAGGCCGAGCTTTCGCTCAACAGCCTTGATGTCGCTGACTCTTCCTTCAATCTCCATAAACAACCCAAACGGCAACACGTCGATCACGATCTCGGTTTTTGCGAGTCGCCACGTCTGCCGGCGCTTTTCATAAACGAGCGCGGGTGAAAAACCGAGCGCTTCCAGAATCGCTTCCATCGCCTCCGGATCTGCGATACCTGTTTCCTCTTCACGTTGTTGTTTGATCGGGGAGGACGATGGCAGGCGTTTCTTGTAAGTCAACGACGCTTTACTACCAACACGACGCAGCCGCAACACACACGAACCATCGCTCAACGCCTCGCCGGTGTAAAGCGTGTTCTCTTCGAACTCTTCTCCTTCGAGGTTCGCGCCAACTTCAGGCAAGCGCTTCAACACAGCATCGCGCTGCCGCTTCGTTAACCTGAATTTCTTCTCGACTTCGATCATGGTTGTCTGGCCCAACGAATCGCTTCCGGAATCGAAGCGCGCTTACCATACATCAACATGCCCACACGATAAATGCGCGACGCAGCCCACATGATCAGAAGCACGGTGCCAAACCCAATCAGGAGGGAGAGCGCGATCTGCCAGAACGGCGGCGTCTGTGTCACGATACGCACCAGCATTGCAACGGGCGCCGAAAACGGAATTATCGAAACCCAGAATGAGAACGGCGAATCAGGGCTGCGGCTCACAGGCAGGAACAAATAGAAACTAATGACGAGGATCAGGATGATCGGCATCGCCAGTTGGCCGCCCTCCTGCGCAGTCGTGACCATCGATCCAACCAGCGCATAGATCGTCGCGTACATGAAATAACCGAGCAGGAAGAAAAGGGCGAAGTAAATATAGTGTGAGAACGGAACTCCCGGAATGCGCGCGCTGATACCACGCGACGCGAGTACGCCGACGCCGTACAAAGCAAACGCGCTGAACGCGAGACCCCAGATCGCGAGCTGCGTTAAAGCCACGAACGACACTCCCACGAGTTTCCCCATCATGAGCGTAAACGGTTTGACCGACGAAAACAGGATTTCGGCAATTCGCGTTTCCTTCTCCTCGATCACAGCACCAAGAATGATCTGGCCATACATCAGAATCGCCAGGTACATCACGAACCCGATACCGAACACGAGCGCAAAACTTCCCCCCGCATCGCGTTCACGACCCGCGGCACTGACTCTCATACCTTCCAGTTGAACAGGCCTGAAAAGCGCCTGCCTGGTCTTATCGTCGACTCTGGCTTCGACCATCCTCTGTTCACGAGTAGCCCTATTCAAGGCTCCTTGCAGTGTTCGGCTCGAAACAATGTCGCCCGGATTGCGGTTGAAGAAGTCGGCCTTTCCGGTGGCCAGGAAGTCGGGCGGCAGGATGACATATCCGTCGAGTGTCCGGGCGCTGAGGCGTTGGTCCAAATCGGCACGAATCTGATCCAGAGATTGCCCCGTCGGATTCACTTCCTCCAACACGAAAGCACTAAACCCTCGCCGCGGCACACCACGAGGCACGTTTCCAGTGTCGGATGACGCGTCCTGATCGGAAGAATCGTTGTAAAGCGATCGTTGCAGTTGTGCATACATCTTACCGGTCTGGTCGACTACTGCTACGCGCAACGGAGGCGTCTCAATACTGAAAATGAGCGCGGGCACGATACCGAAGAGGGACATGACAGCGGGCAACAAGATGGTCGAGACGATAAACATCTTCGCGCGCACCCGCTGGATATATTCGCGTTTGACGACTGCCAGAAACTTTGTCATGCGGCTTCAGTCACCTTCGTGATGAAAATGTCGTTCAGGCTTGGTTCCACCATCTCAAACTTTCCGATCACAGCGCCGGAGTCAATCAACCGTTTCAGAAGTGTCTGCGCGTCTGCTCCGGCTGCGAGTAATGCCTGGGCTTCGTCGGCATGTCGCACTACTTTGCTCACGAGGGCCGGATCGTCCAACACGCCGTCGCCACCATCACAGCGAACCGCCACGGAATTGCGACCGAAGCTGCTCTTGATCTCGCGTAAACTTCCCTCGAATAACTTTTGCGAGCGATTGAGAAGACAGATGTCGTCGCAGATCTTTTCAGCAACTTCCATCTGGTGTGTAGAAAAGATGATCGTCTTTCCGGCGCGCTTGAGATCGAGCACCACCTCTTTCAACAACTCAACGTTGATTGGATCGAGACCGGAGAATGGTTCGTCGAGGATGAGCAGGTCCGGATCGTGAATGACGGAAGTGATGAACTGAACCTTCTGTTGCATGCCTTTTGAGAGTTCCATGGAACGCTTGTTCTTCCACTCCGAGAGTTTTACGCGCGCCAGCCACTCATCGATCTTCGACTCGATCACCTTGCCGCGAACATTTTTTAGTTCGGCAAAAAAGCGCAACTGGTCGGCGACACGCATGCGCCGGTAGAGTCCGCGTTCTTCGGGAAGATAACCGATGTGATCCTGTAGCTTAGCGTCGATCTTTTGGCCGAAGAGCGAGATGCTTCCCGAGTCGGGCGCGGTTATGTTGACGATCATTCGAATCGTCGTCGTCTTTCCGGCGCCGTTTGGTCCCAGCAATCCGAATACTCGCCCGGCACGCACCGAGAGGCTGAGGTCCTTTACCGCCGTGAAGTCGCCAAAACTCTTGGTGACGCCGTCCAGCTTAACCGTTATCTCGTTAGCCGCCATGTTGTTGCTGTGGTTTCTTCCTTTTGTGTCTTTTGTGCCTTTTTGTGGCTAAGCCTAACAGATGAAGCTTTTTTATTGCCACAAGAACCACATCTGATACATATTTACACTACGTCACCCCTGCATTTGTAACCGGTATCCTTATGCGTTCTCGACACCTCTGGCTACTGTTGCTGTTTCTCCTGATCACTTGGTCAGCGACACGGGCTCAGACCGTGCAGAGCACTCCGTCACCGACACCCAAGCCTCAAGACGACGTTGTACGTGTTTACACGGAACTGGTCCAGACCGACGTGATGGTTTTTGACAAGCAGGGAAAGTTTGTCAACAACCTGACCGCCAATAATTTCGAGCTACGCATTGACGGCAAACCGCGTCCGATTCAGGCGTTTGAACAAATCACGGCAGGCAGCGACGAAGAGAGCCAACTGGCAGCCGCTCGCGGCACCAACACCATCAACCTCAAACGTCCGGTCCCACTGGATCGCGGGCGCATAGTCTTTTTCTTCATTGACGACTTTCACATGGATCTTGCCGGTCTGATTTCGGCGAAGAAAGTCATCACGCAGTTCATCGAAAAAGACATGGGCCAAAACGATCAGGCCGCGATTGCTTCAGGTACCGGCCAGATCGGATTCCTGCAACAACTGACGACAGATCGAATGATACTGCGAAGGGCCCTGGAGCGGCTCAGTCCGCGCACGTATTCAGTTCGCGACGCCGATAACCCGCCCATGAGCGAGTATCAGGCGCTGCTGATCGATCGTCTCGATCGTCAGGTGTTTGATTTCTTTGTTGCCGAAACCATACGCGTCAATCAGGGGATGAGGCCGGACACGGCTGCCGCTCTCGTACGCGGTCGAGCATCGCAGATACAGGCACAAGCAGCGCGTATAAATCAAAACACGCTCGGCAGCCTCGAGAGCCTGATCAAATCTGCGCGGAATCTGCCGGGACGAAAGATTGTGTTCTTTCTTTCGGGAGGTTTTTTCGTCGATAACCGCCGCGATGACACCATCGACAGGATGCGCCGGATTACAAACGCGGCGGCGAAAAGCGGAGTTGTGATCTATTCGATGGATACTCGCGGACTCGTTGCCTCGCTTCAGGATGCCTCATCAGACCGGCCTTTCGATCCTTTTGGTCAACTCAGCCTTTCGGATCACGAGGAACTGGGTGCGTCTCAGGATGGCTTGAACGCACTCGCAGCCGATACCGGCGGCAAGGCGACATTCAACACAAACGATTTGCGCAAAGGACTCCTGCCGGCGCTCAAAGAAACTTCCACTTACTATCTGCTGGCCTGGAAACCTGATGCAGAGTCACAAAAACAAGGAAGGTTTAGAAACCTCGAGGTCAAGTTGATCGGACGACCCGATCTTACCGTGCGAGTTCGTAAAGGCTATTTCGATCTCGATCCCGCTCCCGCGCCGGCTACGGCAAAAGCTTCCACGCAACCGGCACCAAACAAACCAACTCCCACTTTACTTCGCGAATCGATCACTGCGGCATACCCCTCACGGGAACTCCCGATTCTCCTCAGTGCCGATTACTACGATCTGCCAAATAAAGGCCCAACGATCTCCACTGCGATTCAGATTCCCGGTGAGTTTCTGGTCTTTTCCGAACGCCCCGATGCAAAGATCCAGGCAGCGGTCGACTTGACGGGTGTTTACTTCGATGAAAAGGGCGTCGCTAGAGCCAATTTCATGGAACGCATCGTGACCACGGCACCGAGTCTGGAGCAGGCCCAGACTTATCAAAACGACATCACGTTCACGTATCCGGCCCAGTTACCGCCCGGCCTCTATCAAGTGCGGGTGGCAGCACGTGACGACAAGAGCGGCAAGATCGGAAGCGCGCATGCGTGGATCGAAGTCCCAAATCTGACTGACAAGAAACTCGCGATGAGCAGCCTGCTTTTAGGCGAACGCACACAGGCGATGATGACGAACGTATCGAATTCTCCAGGTTCGAACCCGGTCGCACTGAGTGCAAGCCATCGCTTCAGCCGTGAGTCAACATTGCGCTTTTTGATCTTTGCCTACAACACGTCGTTGTCGCCAACGGACCAGAAGCCGGACATTGTTGTGCAGGTGCAGGTGGTCCGTGACGATCAACCTGTGGTCACGACCGCGTTGCGCAAAGTGAGCACTGACGGTGTTCTCGATCTGACGCGACTTCCCTACGCCGCAGAGCTTCCATTGTCCGAGTTAATACCGGGACGTTACGTGTTGCACGTCACCGTAATCGATCGCACTTCAAAGCAGAGCACTTCACGCCAGACCCACTTCGACGTCTATTGACTTCTCTTCGTGCCGAAACCCTGGAAACCGACAAAAGAACAACTTCTCGCCGCAACTGAAAAGACAGTTCGTGATGTGATCGCGCCTGACTTGTGCGTTCTTTTCTGTGGTATCAATCCGGGTCTTTACACGGCTGCAGTGGGCCATCACTTTGCCCGTCCGGGAAATCGTTTCTGGCCCGCGCTCTATGCCGGCGGATTCACGGAGCGGCTGTTGTCGCCGTTTGACGAGCGTGAGTTGTTGAAGAGTGGTTACGGAATCACGAATGTCGTTCAGCGTACGACTGCGTCGGCAGATCAGTTGAGGAAAGAAGAGATTGTTGCTGGTGGTGAGCGACTGCGTGCGAAGGTGCTGCGCTATCGTCCGAAGGTGTTAGCGGTACTCGGAGTCGGAGCCTATCGGACGGCATTCAACAAGCCGAAAGCAAACGTGGGCCGTCAGGACGATCAAATCGGCCAAACTGTTCTCTGGGTTTTACCGAATCCGAGTGGACTGAATGCGAATTATCAGGCAGGTGATCTCGCTCGACTATTTCGTGAGCTTAGGGAATCTTTGTAGGGGTGGCACTCCGTGGCCACCCCTTCGTGATTTTGAACCACCTGTCGAAAAGGGGTTGCCGCCTCTCGTGCGGGCAGAAACTAACAACGGATATCAGGATGACCCGGCAAGGGGCGGCCACGAAGTGCCGCCCCTAGAAAGTTCCAATCATAGGTACGATAACCACCAGTCCTTTCGACGCGCCTTCACCCCTGCAAACCACTTACATAACGGGTAAAGAAGCAACACGCCCGCGATCCATGAGAGATAAACTACGCCGAGATTGAACCCGATTCCCTCTGGCGGTGGGCCGAAGTTTAACGGTGCCTGAAACAGGAAACTGGTCGGCTTGCCGAACACGAAGTGCAACAGCAGCGAGATCAAATGGGCCGTGTACCATTGCAGCAGATAGAAAAACAGCGGCACACGTCCGAACGTTACGAAGAAGTTTCTGATCCAACTTCGCGGCGCTTCAGATTCAAAGAATGAAAGCGCGAGAATCGCTGGTCCAAGCGTCATCAGGAGGAAGAGCAGCGACGGCGGATACTTGGTCGTGTTCACAAACGAAAGCACCGTGTAAATGAGGTTCTTTTGAGACGACCACTTGGCTGGATCGCCGTACAGATCGAGGGCGCGAAGAATTATGAATAGCAATATGGCAGAGCTGCCGATGATCACCAATAATCGTCTGCGTGGTTGCGGGTGCCCGCGATAAAGCGCGCCAAAAACATACCCCAACGCCATCACGCCAATCCACGGAATCAGCGGATAAATCACAAACACCACCGGACTGGGCCATCCCAGAATGGGAAAGCCATCAAAGGGCTGGTGCAACAATATCCACAGCTTTGTCCCAAGCCCCGGCATCGGTTGGGTTGGCCCACGAAAACCTTCCACGCGAATACCGTCAAAAAGATTGTGCAACGCGATCATCAACAAGCCAAAAACAGCGATTACACTCTTGGGCAACTGGATCAGCGCCGCCAGCACAATCATCGAGACGCCGATTACCCAGATCACCTGAAAGAACCCCAGGAAGCGATAATCGGGATTGAAAGTGACCCCAAACTTTATGACCGTGACTTCGAGCACGATCAACCACAATCCACGCGTCACCAGAAACCAGGACAACTGCTTCTTACTCTTGCCCCGCACCCATTGCAGGTACGCACCCGTACCCGCGAGGAACACAAACACCGGCGCGCAGAAATGCGTGACCCAGCGCGTGAGAAACAAGGCAACGTTGGTGCGTGATAAATCAGTTGCGTCAAACGCGAGGGCCGCGTTGTGAACGAAGTCACGTGTGTGATCCAGCATCATCACAACCATGACAATGCCGCGTAGCAGGTCGATCGAATCTACACGTCGTGGACGCGACGGTTCAGTTGGCTTTGGCGAATAATCCGCCGCGATGAAAGGAGTATCGTCTCGATGGGGTTCGGGGGATGCAGCCATGAGATTTGTATCAATCTTGTTAATCTTGTTAATCCTGAAAATCCTGTCTACTACTCATTCCAGCAAGCATGAAGCTGAGTCAATCTTTAGACAGGATTAACAAGATTTGCATGATTTACAGGATTACAATTCTATCGGTTGTGCTGATATGACTTGTTCGAGCGAACGCAGTGATTGCAATGTTTCTTTACTCAGTGGCGCATCGACTTCAATCACGGCCATCGCTTCACCACCACGCTCGCGGCGTCCGAGATGAAAACGACTGATGTTTACGCCGCCCTGCCCGAGGATCGTTCCGATACCGCCAATCACACCGGGTACGTCGTGATTGCGCGTCACAAGCATGTGACCGTGCGGTGTCGCTTCGAGATGAAAACCGTCGATCTCCGTTATACGCCCTTCACGCTGCTGACCGCCATAGCCAAAGAGCGTTCCCGCTAGACTTTGTGTAGATGGACCGGCGCTTATTTCGGTGTGAATTGCGGGGGCACGTTCGCCTGAAGTCCGAATGTAAGTCGTGGTCACTTTTATCCCGCGCTCATCGGCGATCAGAAACGCATTCACGACGTTGACTCGCGCACTCACGTCACGCAGCAGGCCGGCAAGAAACGCGCGCGTCACGGGCGCCGCATCGATGTCGACGATCTCGCCGGCATACTCGATCCTGACCTCGCTCACCGGCTTGTCAACGAGTTGCGCCTGAAAGCGGCCTAAACTTTCCGCAAGTTTCACATAAGGCTGGACCAGGTTGAACTCTTTGATTCCGATCGCAGGCACGTTCACCGCTCCGCGCAAAACACCCGTCAGCAGGTAATCACGCATCTGCTCCGCCACCGTGAACGCGACGCCCTCCTGCGCTTCTTTCGTCGAAGCACCGAGGTGAGGTGTCAGGATCACCTGTTCCAGTTGCAACAGCTTGTGATCGGCGGGAGGCGGTTCCTCGGTAAAAACGTCGAGGGCGGCACCCGCAATCTGACCACTCATGAGCGCTTCGTAAAGCGCGTCTTCATCGACCAGGCCACCCCGGGCGCAGTTGATGATCCGCGCGCCTTTTTTCATCTTGCCTATCGCGTCGCGATCGACCAGGCCGCGTGTCTCGGGAGTTAGCGGAGTATGGACCGTCAGAAAGTCTGCACGAGCGTACACATCGTCGAGCGGCGCCAGCTCGATCTCGAGGTCGCGTGCCTGTTCGGGAGCAATGAATGGATCGTAGGCAACGATCTGCATGTCCATGGCGCGCGCGCGGGAAGCAACGACACGTCCGATACGGCCCAGACCGACGATGCCGAGTGTCTTGCCCTGCAGTTCGACGCCAATAAACTTCTTGCGCTCCCAACGTCCGGCCTTGAGACTACTGTTCGCTTGCGGGATCGATCGCGCGAGCGAGATCAGCATCGCGATGGTGTGTTCGGCTGTAGTGATCGTGTTGCCGTCAGGCGCATTCATCACGACCATGCCGCGAATCGTGGCGGCGGTAACGTCGATGTTGTCGACGCCGACGCCGGCCCGACCGATCACGCGCAGGCTATTGGCAGCGTCCAAAATTTCGGCAGTGACTTTAGTTTCGCTGCGCACAATCAGTCCTTCGCAATCGCGCAACGCTGCTTGTAGTTCGGGCGGCTTGAGTCCGGGCTGCTTCTCGACCTTAAAACCCGCGGTGCGCAGTGGTCCAAGGCCACTCTCGCTCACGTCGTCCGCCACAAAAATTTTTGCCGTCATTTGGCGGATTGTGCCACAAAAAATTTTTAGCCACAAAAAGGCACAAAAAAGCACAAAAAGAAATTAAGATAGATAGCCGTTGTGTTGAGTCACTATACGGGACTCACGGTCAATCTCTTTTGTGCTTTTTGTGCCTTTTTGCGGCTAAAAATTTTTGTGGCGGGAGAATGGGATGCAGATTCTTGTTTATAAGAGAGGTGTTCCGAAGATTCAGGAGAATTTTACGGCCAAAGATCTGCCGGAGCTGCTGAAGGATCTCTCGTCAGTTATCTGGGTCGATATGGAACAGCCAACTGCAGAAGACGAACAAGTGCTGCTCGACGTCTTCAAGTTTCACCCGCTCACGGTGGAAGACTGTCGAGAGAATCGCCACTACCCCAAGATCGAGGAGTTTGAGGATTATATTTATTTCATCGTGCACGGCGTGACTGCCGACACCAGCCCCGATCGTTTCAACACAATCGAGCTGGACGGATTTCTCGGTCCCAACTACGTCATCACGTATCACCACGAAATGTTTCGCAGCATCAATAATATAAAGCAACAGCTACGCACTACTCCGGTGGCTTGCCAGCGTGGACCGGCTTACCTCCTGCATCAGATCCTTGACCAGGTGGTTGATTACTATTCTCCCGTGCTCGATGACTTTGACGAACGCATCGACCGCCTCGAGGACGATATCTTCACCTTAAGACGACCAAACAATGAGATTCTCTCGGAGATCATGGATCTGAAGCGCAGCGTGTTACGCCTGCGCCGTATTTCCGGCAAGCAGATGGACATACTGCACCGCATGAGCCGTGGTGAGTTTGGGTTAATACCCGAAGAAATGCGGCCCTTCTATCGCGACGTTTACGATCACCTCGTGCGCGTTGTTGATCTGGCCGATAGTTATCGCGATCTGATTAGCGGCTCGCTGGAAGCTTATCTGTCGGTCGTGTCGAACCGGCTGAACGAGATCATGAAAGTGTTGACGATCTTCTCGGCAATCATGCTGCCGTTGACGTTCATTGCGGGCGTTTACGGCATGAACTTCGAAAACATGCCGGAGCTGCATTCGAGATATGGTTACTATGCGGTGTGGGCAATCATGCTTGTGGTGGCCGTCGGGATGCTGCTCTTTTTCAGACGGCGCGGGTGGATCGGGGGCTCGCGAAAAGAGGAAACGCCGGAGAGCTGATTACACTGGATCCGCGTTCTTCAATTCATCCGGCTCATCGAATGCGCCATCCGGGCTCGGAAGGCTTGCCTCATCAGACTTGTCACTCACTGACTTTTCGTTTTTCTCGAGATCTTCGAGAGTTTCTTTACTGGTCGCGTCCTTGCCGATTGATTCTTTTCGCTCCATAAGCTCGCTCCTAAAAAACGGCAACGATGATTGACGTGATCGCTGCCGCATAAACTCCTGCCACTAGATCGTCGCACATGATTCCAAAGCCACCTTTTAGCGCTTCGAGTTTGCGTGCAGGATATGGCTTAACGATGTCGAAAAAGCGGAAAAGAATAAACGAAATGATTACCGTGACGATGGACCACTGCGCGAAGAGCGTTAATGGGAATAATGAGATCAACTGGCCCGCAACTTCATCCACCACCACCTTGCCGGGATCTTTTCGACCAGACAATACTTCCGTTCGGGAAGCGGCCCAGATACCTACGAATGTAACTGCGATAATGGAAACAAGGACCAGCGCAACGAGGGCGTTCCCTTTGACGACTTGAGTAAAGAGGAGAAAGATTCCAACTGCAACCAGGGAACCATACGTCCCCGGCATCAACGGCAAGTAACCAACACCAAAAGTCGAAATTGCGAGAGCCAGATAATCAGTCGGCTTCATCCGTTTTATCCGTGGCCAACTATTCTTCCGACTAGATCATATTCATGGGCTTCCGTAATCTGGACTTTAACTAACTCTCCCGCGGCCGGCAACATACCATCAGGAACATCGTTGATCAGTACACAGCCATCGATGTCCGGAGCCTGCGTCTCCATTCTTCCCTGCCACAACAGCTCACTTTCCTTCGATTCGCCTTCGAACAAAACCGGGACCACGTCACCCACCCGTTCTTTATTCTTGCGTCGCGAAATCTTCGCCTGTGCTTTCATCAAACTGTTCCGGCGCCGAGCTGCGGTTCGGGATGGAATCTTGTCGGGCAAGTCGAAAGCCGGTGTGCCCTCTTCATCGGAGTAAGTAAAAACGCCGACCCGATCGAACTCCACACTCTTGATGAACCCGAGCAGTTCCTCGTAATCGGCTTCAGTCTCGCCCGGGAATCCTGAGATGAACGTTGTTCGGACTCCGATCCCGGGGACACGCTTTCTTACGCGTTCGATCAGGCGTTCCAGACTTTTGCGGTTGCCGCCGCGCTTCATCAGTTTCAGCACATTCTGCGAAGCGTGCTGCAGAGGTATGTCGAGATATTTCACGGCCTTTGGCTCTTCAGCGAGCACATCGAGAAACGCGTCGCTGATGTGCGTCGGATAGGTGTACATCACGCGCACCCACTCAATTCCGTCGACGTGCGAGAGCTCGCGCAGCAGTCGCGCGAGTGCGTCCTGCTTGCCGAGATCTTCACCATAACGAGAAGAATCCTGAGCAACGAGAATGATTTCCTTCACTCCCTCTTCGGCGAGCTGATGCGCCTCTGCGATGATCGATCCGAAGCGACGACTACGGAAATGTCCACGCATCTGCGGAATGAAACAGAAAGCACACGGACGATCGCAGCCTTCGGCTATCTTCACAAACGCGTAATGCGACGGCGTCGCGAGCACGCGTGGCGTCGATTCATCGTAGAGATACGTCGCGCTTTGATTGCCCAAAGGGATGACCGGCAGCGAGCGTGTGTTGGTCTTCGGGTCGCAAACGGTGAGGATATCGTTGATCTGGCTGGTACCGATGAAAGCATCAACTTCCGGTATCTCGGCTTTCAACTCATCTCGATAACGCTCCACCAGGCAGCCGGCGACTATCAATCGCTTTGCTTGTCCGTTTGTTTTTAGTTGAGCAGCTTCGAGGATCGTGTCGATCGATTCCTTCTTCGCTGAATCAATAAAACCACACGTATTGACGACAATCGTCTCCGCGTCGGCGGCGTCCGCTGTAATCTGATAACCACTCTGCTTTAGTTGGCCCATCATCACCTCGCTGTCGACGAGGTTTTTGGGACAACCAAGACTAATAAATCCAACTTTCTTCATCCGTGTTTATCCGTGGCAACTTTTTCCAATGCAAAAAGAGCGCGCTCGACTTCTTTCGTTTCGGAAGCTGAAAGTTGCTCTTTCCCAAACCGCACGCGATTGTAAGCTCGCGTAATCAAGGATACCTCGCTTGATTTCAATGTATTCGCAAACTCGATTGGTGTTAGATGCTTATCCCGCGAGACACCACGTTGTTCCATCGCCGACATGAGTCGCTCGTAGAATTGAACACTCGAAGTGGCTCTGCCGTCAGCCGAGCCTGACGCGAGCTCGCCGCGTGTCCAACGTAAGAATCCCTTCCCGAAAAACCCGAAGAGTATCACTAACGCGAAGGCGATCACGCCGACTGTAACCGGCACGATATTTCGGAAAAGAAAATCCTGGGTGGCAACGAGCAGGTTTGTAACCATGCGGCCATAGTCAAACACTTGATTGTGTAACGACGCCGCGAGCGAACGCTGCTCCTGTTTGTCGTAACCCACCACATACTGAAACCAGATGAGCTCGAGCGCTTCACCGTATTTTTCCAGTTGCGCCGCCAGGCCCGTGCGTACCGGCTCTAGCCGTCCCGCCGAAGGCGTCGGATCAAACGTCACCCACGAGCGTGTCTCCGGAAAGTAAGCCTCAACCCACGAATGAGCGTTGCTATTCCGCACCGTGTACGCGCCGGCAGCTTCGTTGTACTCACCGGCTGTAAATCCATTCACGAGTCTCGCCGCGACACCTCTCGTCCGCAACATGATTGTCATCGCCGTTGCGAAATACTCACAATGTCCCGCTTTCACGTTGAAGAGAAAATCGGCGAGCGGATCAGCGCCACCCGCTTTCATGTCCAGCGAATAGCCGTATTCATTCTGAAGATACGATTCGATCGCTTTTGCGGCGTCATACCGATTACTCGCGTTTGCGTCAACGACGATGCGAGCGGCGAGCGAACTGATTCGCGGGTCAAGATTGTCGGGCAGTTGCAGGTAACGATAATGAGACAGCGGCAGCGGACGAAGATCGTTACGCAACAAGTCGAGGCGCGGCTCGTTCGTATCCGAGAGAGCTTTGTATATGAGTCGCTCGAAGTCGTGACGACGCGATTGCACTGACCCCTCTCCGTCAACGCGAACAAACGGCAGATCGCCCTGAACCGCAACTACTCGCGGCGCAGCAAACAAAACGGGCGAATCCAACGGTTCGACAAAAAATGTTTGCGTGGTGAGACGATTAATGGATTCAGTTGTTCCAAACTGAAAGAGTCCGCCGCGTTCGGTTATCGCGTCGAGCTGTCGCGCCTGTACTGACTTCTTCCAAACTCTGCCGGTGAATTCGTCGAGGGCGACACCACGCCAGCGCAAATCGCGAGGCCCCTGCCCGTCTTCGACACGCACGCGCATCAGGACACCTTCGTTTTTCTTGAGTGTTCCGATCTGTCCAAGCGTGACGCTTTCGGAAAAGCCCGTGAGGCTCGAAGTGAGGCCACCATTTCGCGTGAGCGCTGCAGCTCCCGATCGTGGCGCGGCCAGGAATATCGGCAGAGCCGTCACGAAGATCAAAAACAGCAGCGCCATGGCAACAAACGGAAGGCGCGCGGCTTCCGTAGTTCGCCACGAGCGTCGCCCGGATTTTTTGAAGACTCGCGAATCCGGCGGAACAAGCAGACGCGTTTCAGTGTACGCCAGCGAGCGTCGTGCTTTCTGGATCTCAAACGCAGTGACTGCCGACAAACCACACAGCAGATAAAGCGTAAGAGTCCCGAGAAAGACCGGACTAAAGCTCAGACCCGCCGCCAGCAACACTTCAAAGAACGAGATCAGGTAAAGAAAAACCCAGTCGCGATCTTTCTTGACCTGGAGGAGTTTGACCGCGGACAGGAAAACGATCAGGTGTGCGAGCGCCGTGACTCCGAGACGTTCGTTGGGCTCACCGATCTGTTTCTGATACTGCCAGTCGAAATAGAACAGCGGGATCGAGAGCAGCACGATCCCCAAACCATAACGTTCAGGTAACTGCCACTTCGTGTTCTCGAGCAGCCAGCCCCCGATCATCACTACAACGAAGACCAGAGCCAGCCCCGTGCTCAGCCCTCCCGCGAGGACGAGAGCCAGCATCGCCACCGCAATCATGGCGTAAGAAAATGCCCGAAAGTACGTTAGAAAGTTCAAATCGTTCTTTTTATCCGTTTTATCCCTGTTACTTCTTCACTCGAATCTCAAAGAGTTTTGGCCAGAGTTTGCCCGTGACGTAGAGCCGGTTGTTCGCCTGATCGTAAGCAATGCCATTCAACACGGCTTCCGGATCCGGCAGCTCACCTTCCGGCATCAACCCATTCAAATCGATCCACGCCGTGACGCGCCCACTCTGCGGATCGATCGTCGCGATCCGGTTGTCGTGCCAGACGTTGGCATAAATCTCGCCCTGCACAAACTCAAGCTCGTTCAGTTCCTTAATCGGCGTTTGACCGTCACGAACGGCAATCGTTCGAGTGACGTGAAAATCCGAAGGGTCGAGGAATCTGAGCCGGTTCGAACCATCGCTCAGGATTAACGACGTCCCATCTGTCGCAAGCCCCCAGCCCTCTTCCGTGTAGTTAAACTGTCCCACACGTTCGAAGCTCTGCGCGTCGTAGATAAAGCCGACGTGGTGCTGCCACGTAAGTTGATAAATCTTTCCGTTCAGCAGGGCGATGCCTTCAGCAAAATAAGGCACGGGGACATCGACCTTTTTCAACACTTTTCCGGTTTCGAGGTCGACGCGTCGCAGACTCGAGAAGCCTTCCTGGCCGGTGCTTTCCAGCAGTTTTCCGTCACTTAGGATTAGTCCTTGCGTAAAAGCGTTGCTGTCGTGCGGCCAGATATTGACGATTTGATAACCATATTTGGCGGCCGGAGCATTAGGCGGCGGCTCGGGCTTTTTCGGCAAATCGCCATTTGCGCACTGGAAACATGACAGCGCCAGACCCAGGACAGCGGCGAGCCGGATTTTCAGCATGAGTGACATAGAAGGCATTGTGCGCGACGCATGAAAAAAAGACAAAAGGAGCCACAAAAAGGCACAAAAGTCACATAAAGAAAGTTTGGTCACTAGGGTGGTCTTCAGAACCTGACTTCATTTTTGTGGTTTATGTGCCTTTTTGTGGCTAAAGAACTTCGACGGCTTCCATGACCGTGCGGCCGACCTGTCCGAGGCTTGAGGCTGAACACTTGTCGGGCGTGTCGGCCGTGGTGTGAAACCATCGGTAGCTGAAATCGATAAGCAAAACCACGGGAATGCCTTTGCCCAGAAATGCTGTGTGGTCGTCGTAGACGAGCCCGCCACGTTCGTCGAGGATGCCGTCTGACTTAACCCTCGCGGCGGCGTTCCACAACCTGTCAACGACCGCTGGAGCCTTTGCCAGTGAGTCTCGCTCTTTTCGAATCGCGAAGTCGGCATCACCAACCATGTCGAGCACGACTCCCCATTCCGGGCGATAGTCCGGAAAGTCGCGCACCCACGCTTTCGATCCCAGAAAGTAATCATCGAGTTCAGGTCCGAGCCCGAAATCCTCGCCGTCAAAGAAGATCAAATCCACGCCGACCGGAGGCAGCTCGTCTTTCCACAACGCCGCCATCTCGAGCAGCACCGCAACACCAGACGCGCCGTCGTTAGCGCCAATGATGGGTTCACTGCGACGACTCTCATCCGGATCCTTATCGGCAATTGAGCGCGTGTCGTAGTGAGTGGCAATCAGCACGCGACGATTCTGCTTCGGATTGATGCGAGCGACGATGTTTCGAAAACTCTCCGGCTGCCCCGCGCCGTTCGGCGTGTGTTGGAATGTGTGCACCGTCACTTCCGCCCCTGCGTTACGCAACGTCTGCTGAATCCACTCTTCCGCTTTTGCCTTCCCTTCACTGCCATGATTGCGTGGTCCAAACGCGCACAGATCGCGCAAACGCTGAAAGGCGCGTTCCTGATCAAATCGCGGCGGTTTGAGTGGAGGCGGCGCCGGCTTCACACATGCCATAAACGCCAAAGCGAGGACGAGACTAAAAGACCATCGTGTCGACTGGGGCATAATCGTCAGTCAGCAAGGGTACATCATCGGTTGGTAATTCTGCTTCGAAAAACAGTCGTGCATCTTCGAGAAATGTTGGTGTACGCGCGAGATTCGTGTCGTTGAGCTGTGTCGCCATTGCGACGATCGCGGCATTGTCCCAATGCGTCCCGCTGTTTACTGCAACCAGGATAATGCTACGCGGTCGGTCCTGGTCCAGGATACCGTTATTCTGGCGTTCCGTTTCGTGCAGATGTGGAAACAGGTAAACATTCCGGAAGACTGTTGCCAGCGTTTTGTATTCAGACCGCATGATACGACTCCGTCTGCCACGCATTGTTCCATTGATATTCGCGAGTACCACTCCCCCGGGTGACAACGTCTGCTTGATCTCGTCGAAGAACTCTCTGGTGGTCAAGTGAACCGGAATCTGGCCGCCGATCGTGAATGCGTCGAGTACCACCAGATCGTATTTTGTCTGCGAATGCCGAACGTAGCTACGCCCGTCTTCTACGTGAATGCGTAATCGATCGCCGGGCTGCAGGTGAAAATACTTCATGCCCAGATCGACTACCCGCTGGTCTATCTCCACGAGATCGACCACAACGTTCGGGTCGTCGTTGACAAACTTTCGCGCACCAATGCCGCCGCCACCGCCGACAATCAGAATATGCTTCAGTTTCGGATTGAATATTCGGGCCAGTTGAAATGCGTTCGTATAACTGACTCGCGTGTCGTATGGCGGGTTGAGATCGATTGCGCCTTCAATGTAGTTATTGAACTGCAGAAAGCGAATGTTTCGTTGCTTATCGTCGACGACCTTGATGTAGTGGTAGGCGGAATCGCCTTCGTAAATGACGCCCGGCGCCGGAACTGCTCTGAGGTAGCTCAGGACCATAAATGCCGACGCAAATAGAATCACAGCCGAGGCACTCTTTAGCGACCGGCCGAGCACGATTAGCGGTAGTACCAGCAAACATATTCCAAGGATCTGCAACAGCGTTCGCACACCGAATGCGGGTACCAGCCAAAAAGCTGTCAGCAGCGTTCCGGCGATGCTGCCAAACGTCGAGAGCGCATACAAACTGCCTGCTACGTTGCCGATCCGTTCGACTGTTTGCGCTGCCAGTCGCACGGCGTAAGGAGAAACCATTCCCAGCAACACACTTGGACCACCGAACAGGATCAGCGTCGCGAGCAATGGACCAAGACGTTCGCCGGGATTGAGACGCAACAACAGACGGCAGACCGGGTTCGCATAAAACGGAATCAGCATCAACCAACCACCGGCGACTAGCAGCAACGCAGTGAGTGGATAGAAAGTCGGACGGCGATCCGCCAACATACCGCCGCTGTAATATCCTATCGAAAGTGCCGCCAGGAACACCCCGATAATCGCGCCCCAGACGTAAATCGACGAGCCGAAATGGATCGCAAGAACCCGGCTACCGGTCATCTCGAGTCCCATCAGCACGGCGCCCGACACAAAAACCACCACTTTCAACCGCCAGTCGGTGCTTTCAGTGCCTTTTGTGCCTTTTTGTGGCTTCACTCTGAAATGATCAGCGGCTCGCCTCGGCGACGTTTTTCAAGATACGCATTCAGGCGTTCTCGATCATCGTCAGATATCTGGTGGATGTTCGCACCAATCAGCCACCGTTTTTTGCTCGCATCGCCAGCGCGCTCGGATGTGACGATCTTCACTACTGCTTCGATGGGACCTTCAGGCAAGTCTACACGTACGAACAGCAGTCCCCCTGTGCGAGTCAAATCGGCTTCGGAAAAACGCGTGCCGACAAGCGAAAGTCCCATACCAAACTTGCTGATAGTTTCGCAGTGACCGCGCGATGGTTGCGAGTAAGAGACCTTGCCGCCCTGGGGCTGACCGACAATCAAAGAGATTGCGGTGGGCAGGTGGGCGTAAAAGCGTGGGCCACGCCGGCGATTGCGCACCTGTTTTGGTTTTTCCGAGGGCTCGCGCTGGTGTTTTGCGAGCGGGTCGAAGCCCTTGAACACTAGGCCACAGTTATTGCACAGCAGCTTGTGCAACCCGAACATCCGTATGAAAAAGACCGCATCGTCGTAGTCGCGTTGAATCCGCTCACTCTTGCACCTTGGACACTGCATACCCGAGCATTCTAGCAGGGTTCGGGAGCCACCCTGCGCTATAATGTTCAGCATGAAGGAGACAATTGAACAAGCTGCGGATCTCGATCCAGTTGTCGAGGCCTACAAGAAAGATATTGACGTTACATTAATCCGCGAGAATCTGCGCCTCACAGTGGATCAGCGATTTCAGCAATTGATGAAACTTCAGCAGTTCGCAGAGGATCTGCGCCGCGCCGGAAGAAAGGCACGCAAAAAGTGACTGACTTCAACGCTCTACTGCGGATACTCACAGAGAACAACGTCGAGTTCATCATTGTGGGAGGTGCGGCAGCTACAGCGCTCGGTTCAGCACGACTGACATTCGATCTCGACATCGTTTATAAGCGCAGCAGGGAGAATATTGAGCGGATCGTCAGTGCCCTTCAACCTATTACTCCGTATCTTCGCGGCGCGCCACCCGGTCTTCCGTTCAGTTGGGATGTGCAAACTGTAGAACGTGGTCTCAACTTCACGCTGATTACGACTCTTGGTCCACTGGACATCCTCGGTGAAATTACTGGTGGTGGAAGTTATGACCAGTTGCGGCCTGAAAGCATAACCGTCGAGATTGCTGGCACCGAATGTCTATGCCTCAACTTAGAACAACTCATTCAAGTCAAACGTGCAGCGGGCCGTCCAAAAGACCTCGAAGTAATCGCTGAGTTGCAACGCATCCGAGACGAGTCACATTAGTTTTTGCGGGTTATCTAAAAATGAATCCTGCTCGAAGCGGATCGTCGGGGTCGAAGTAGAACTCGTTGCGGCCGATGATGGAGGCGGTGCCGCTGACCTCGGGGATGACTGCGTCATGCGGGCCGAAGTTGGTTGTGTCCACGACGCGTACCGACATCGTGCTGCCGATAATGCTCTCGATTACGATCGGTTCATTCAAACCCAACTCACCTTTCGCGAAGTGCAACGCAGCACGCGCGCTCACGCCGCTGCCGGTTGCCGATCGATCGAGTTCGCCGTCCGCAAAAATACAAACGTTACGACTGTGATGTAACTGATCGCGTGGTGGTCCAGTAAAGATCGTTCCGTAGAGAAAACTCAGATCCGGCTCGAAAGGATGCGTGATCTCAAACTGAGCCATCACGGCGTGTTTTATCCGCCGGCCGTAGTCGATAATGCGATTGAAATGTTCCGGTTCGAGTGTTAAGCCCGCTGCTTCCGCTCTCACAAAAGCGTAGAACGCGCCGCCATAAGCAACATCGAACTCCACCAAGCCGATTCCCGGCACCTCAACCTGTCCCTCGCGAAGGTAAAGAAACGACGGAACGTTCTGAAACGATGCTTCCGCGACGTGGCCATCTACAACAGTCGCACGAGCGCGAATCCGGCCCGCCGGCACGTTGAAAACCACTTCGTTTGTGCTAACGAGCCCTGTTTCAACGACGAGCTTTGTGAGCGCGATGATCGCATGCCCGCACATCGTGCTGTATCCCTCGTTGTGCAGAAAGAAAACATCAAAATCCGCATCTTCAGACGAAGTAATCACGGCGCCGTACATATCCGCATGTCCGCGCGGCTCCCACATGAGACCCGTGCGCAGGTGATCGTAGTGCTCGCGAAAGTAACGACGCTTTTCAAGCACAGTTCGACCTTCGATCGGCGGCAGCCCATCAATGATCACACGCAGCGGCTCGCCACCGGTGTGCATGTCGATCGTAGTGATGCGACTCCAGTGTTCAGGAGGACGCCAGTTGGAGAGTTTATTAACCACAGACATCACGGATTAGAGTTATTCGTACCTGAGCGCCTCGATCGGATCGACTTTTGTAGCCCTCCGCGCCGGAATCCAACATGCCAACAGCGCTACTGTAGTCAATATCAACGTAATTAATCCAAACGTGACCGGATCCGTCGCACTCACACCAAACAGCAAGTTCTTCATCGTTCGAGTCAGCGCAAACGACGCAATCAAGCCCAACGCAACCCCCGCAACCGCGAGCTTCATCCCGTGCCCGATCACGAGCCGCATCACATCTGTTCGCTGCGCGCCGAGCGTCATCCGCAATCCGATTTCACGCGTGCGTTGTGCGACTGCGTAAGAGAGCATTCCATAGATCCCGATCACTGCCAGCGCGAGTGCGACGACCGCGAAGACTGCCAGCAACAACATCGAGAAACGTCGCGCCGCAACTGACTGCGATACGATCTGTTCCATCGTCCGCACGTTGAAGACTGCTTGATCCTTGTTCAGTGCAGCAATCTGACCACGCACCGCGCCGGCGAGACTCGTTGGCTCGACATCCGTTCGCGTCAGTAAATTTATCCGTCGCACAGAACCGGGCCAGCGTTCAGCGGGCATCTGATTGAAGTCGAGATAAAGTTGCGGCGTCCGCGTCGCCTGGCCATCGAGGCCGTACTGTTCGACGTGACGAACTACGCCGACAATCTCATAAATCGGGCCACCGGTTGCAGTCTGCGACAGACGCTGTCCAATCGGATCTTCATTCTGAAAGTGTTGCGCGAGGGCTTCGTCGATCACGACGACGAGCGGAGTTGACGGCGTGTCCTGTACGTTGAAGACGCGCCCCTTCACCAGTTCAATTCCCATCGTCTGAAAGTAATCGGGACTGACGGTGTAACGAATCGCGCCGGGTGCCTTGCCCGGTTCCGGCAGTGGCCGCCCCTGGATAAAAAACACTGGATGATTCGCAGAACCAAGCGGAAGTCCATTCGAGATCGCGACCGACTTAACACCCGGTAAACTCCGCACATTTTCCTGCAACTGTTTGAAGAAAGAGACGACCTGATTGCCATCAGGATTATTCACAGAAACCTGCATCGTCAGCAGATTCTGCGCCTCAAAACCCGGATCGACCTGCAGCACTCTGCGAAAACTCTGAATTAGCAAACCAGCACCGACGAGCAGCGTGAGCGTTAGCGCCACTTCGCAAACAACCAACACACTGCGCAAATGCTGGCGACTGACTGAACCACGGTCTCCCTCTTTCAACGCATCGACGAGGTTTATTCGTGAAGCCTGTAGCGCTGGAGCGAGACCGAATAACACACCGGTAATGATCGACACACCGAGTGTGAACAGCAATACCCGTAGATCGACATTGGCTTCAGCGATCCGCGGAATACCATCAGGCAGTTGGCTCGCGATAAAGCTGGTGCCCCAATGTGCCAGAACTATTCCGAGCGCCGCACCGATTACGGCGAGCAGAAGACTCTCCGTCAGTAACTGGCGAATGATGCGCCAGCGATTCGCACCGAGCGCCACGCGCACTGACATTTCTCTTTTGCGAGTTGAAGCACGAACGAGCAAAAGGTTTGCGACATTTGCGCACGCGATCAGCAAGACAAGCCCAACCGCGCCGAGCAAAATAAACAATGGCTGTCGCACGCTACCGACAAAGCTTTCGTGCAGCGGCATCAAAACGGCGCGACGCCCAGTGTTCGTGTCCGGATACTGCTGCTCGAGACGCTTGTAGACGACGTTCAGCTCTGATTCTGTTTGCTGTTGCGAGACGTTCGGTTTCAAACGCGCAACCACGCCGATTCCCGGATCGCCGCCGCGCACTTTGAACCGTTCCGCCGATAATCCGACTGGAATGGTGACGTCGGCCGGCAGACCAAACTGGAAGTCCTGCGGTGTGATGGCAATAACCGTGTAGCCCTGGTTGTTGAGTGTGATCGTTTTCCCGATGATGTTCTGATCGTTGCCGAAGGTGCGACTCCAGAATCCGTAACTCAACATCACTGCCGGAGTGGCACCCGGTCGATCATCTTCAGGAAGAAAATCGCGACCGAGGAAAGGCTTGACGCCGAGGAGAGTAAGAAAGCCAGCGGAAACGAGGCGGCCTTGCAGGCGTTCCGGTTCACCTGCTCCGCTGAAGTTGTAACTCTCATTCGAACGCACCGCCGAGGCTGACTCAAAAACGTTTCGATCGTCGCGCCAGTCGACGAAGTTTGGATACGACACCGAGCCGCCCGGAACAAACTCACCAACGATGACGAGTTGCTCGGGCGCCTGGAACGGAAACGGTCGCAGCAAAACGGCGTTGACGATGCTGAAGATCGCGGTGTTCGCGCCGATACCCAAGGTGAGCGTCAGCACAGCGATGGCCGTAAAGCCTGGATGCTTGAAGAGCATGCGAGCGCTGTAACGCAGATCCTGCCAGACGGTTTCCATGAATCCTCCCCCCTTCACTTCGTAAGCAAGGTCTCTGATGCTCGCCACATTTCCAAAACTCTTTGCGGCCGACAGGCGTGCTTCATCCGGCGTCATTCCCATCTCGCGATTAGCGTCCATCTCCAGTTCGAGATGCGCGCGAAGCTCTTCGTCGATGTCATGGATAACCTTGTCGCGCCATAAGAGCGCGCGCAGTCGTGCGATTAAGACGTTGAGCCATCTCATTGCGGTATTCCTCAGGTGGCTTCGCGCATCTTGGCGACGACTAACACGAGCCGGTCCCAGCTTTCTTCTTCGAGGCGGAGTTGTTTCTGTCCCGCGCGGGTAAGTTTGTAAAACTTTGCTTTGCGGCCGGTCTCGTTCTCTCCCCACTTGCCGCTGACCCAGCCTTTCAGCTCGATACGGTAGAGTGCCGGGTAGAGTGCGCCCTGTTCAACGGTGAGCATTTCGTCTGACATTCTGCGGATGCGCTGGATGATGCCGTAGCCGTGTAACGGGCCGAGCGAGAGGGCCTTGAGAATGAGCATGTCGAGCGTGCCCTGGAGAAGATCAGCTTTGGGATTGGTCATGCCGCCGTACACCTAAACGTTTTAGGCATACTAGCGTGAGGATGCCTAAGATGGCAAGGTGTCGACGTGAAGTGGAGACAGGATTAACAGGATTATTCAGGATGTACATGTAAATCCTGTTTTATCCTGTTCATCCTGTCTAACACTCACTCGGCTCGCCGCACGCCAACTTCATCGAGGTGGTACAAGAGATCGGCTGGGTCGTTATAAACTCGATAGGCGCCAGCGCGTTCCAGCTCCTCGCGGCCGTAACCGCCCGAGAGCAATCCAACACCAAGCGCACGAGCGCGACGCGCAGCAAGCATGTCCCAGATGCTGTCGCCGATTACGACGGAGTCACTGCAATCAACGCCGAGCTTTTCAGCCGCCGCGAGAAACAGATCCGGATCGGGTTTCGCATGTGTCACGAGATCGCGCGTGATAATCGGAACATCTTTCTTGACTCCCAAAAGACCAATCGACAGACTCGCGCTCCTCAGATGGCCACTCGTCGCAATCGCCCACGGCACCTTCTTCTCCGTCAGATACGACAACAACTCCGCAGCGCCCGGCAACGGCCGGACCTGCGACGCATAACGCTTGAAGGCGTCACCATGCGCCTGCTGTAGTCGCTCAGCTTCCTCCTTCGAAACCGTATGGCCGGTTTCACGCAATAGAGCATTGACGAATAGACCGCCACTCATTCCGATCTGCCGGTGAATACGCCAAACAGCGAGTTGCATGCCGCTCGATTCCAGTGCTTCACGCCATGCCAGAACGTGTTGATAGACACTATCGACGAGTGTCCCATCCAGATCGAAGAGAAATGCTGTTTGCCTCGGTGTTGTCTTGCTTTGTGTCATCTCGTTTTATCCCATATCATCGAACGCCCTGGAGGACCATCAATGAAAACCTTGTTTGCGTGTGCCGTCACCTTAATCATTCTCGCCGCCATTATTACATCAAAAGCCGCACCTCCAGCCGCGGTACTATTCGAGGATTTTACCTACACAAGCAAGGAGCAGCTAAAGAAGAACGGCTGGATCATTCGAACTGAAGCGGGCTGGCCGGGAGTTCCGGGAGCGACGTGGTCAGAAAATGGCGTTTCACTGCACAAGGAATCCGGCGTTCAATTCCTGCGAATGACTTCTGCAACGGAAGGCACAGGCGCAACGACGACGCAAACGCAGATCTGTCAGCAACGCAAATTCTACGAAGGCACTTACGCAGCTCGCGTTCGCTTCACCGACGCTCCTGTCTCAGGACCCGGCGGCGATCAGATAGTCGAGAGCTTCTACACCATCGCTCCACTCAAGGCACCAATGGATCCTGATTACAGCGAGTTGGATTATGAATACCTGCCGAACGGCGGCTGGGGCATCGATGGACCAACACTCTACGCCACGACGTGGGAGACGTTTAGTCCGGAACCAAACTGGAAGAAAGACAACGTGTTCAAAACAACCAACGGCAGCCAGGCGGGCTGGCACACGCTCGTGACGCAGGTGATGAACAAGAAGGTTAGTTATTTCGTCGATGGAAATTTATTTGCGGAACACGGCGACCAGTATTATCCGGAGGATACGATGTCGATTAACTTCAACCTCTGGTTTATTCGTGACGGTATGACGAAGTCTACGGAGAAGCGACAGTATCAGGAAGACATCGACTGGGTATTTTTCCAGGCGAACACTGCATTGACTCCGCAACAAGTCGAAGCAGAAGTTGCGAAGATGCGACGATCGTCACGCGGTTTCCGTGATACTGTCCCTCCGAAAGTGCCGGCTCTTGTGAGCCCGTGCAATTTCTAAAGCCATCCACAGATTACGCAGATTTATTTTCTGTCTGATCTGTGGAACACTTCTCTGCCTTTTT
>Ga0111538_10001766_pt1 | contig 30348 bp, 27 predicted proteins | sample SoiMethybrSBSTD1_FD_79669 | JGI IMG/M metagenome (GOLD analysis project Ga0111538, IMG submission 79669) | Bulk soil microbial communities from a Populus tree surrounding site in Tennessee, USA - Soil MetaG P. TD hybrid SBSTD1 (version 2)... | ecosystem: Environmental > Terrestrial > Soil >... | reverse complement strand
GGCCGGGGGAACTCACCGGTCTGGCCACGGCGCGGCGGCCGGGGGAACTCACCGGTCTGGCCACGGCGCGGCGGCCGGGGGAACTCACCGGTCTGCCCACGGCGCGGCGGCTCCTGGTACCGGATCGGCTCGCCGTACCCGAGCGGCAGCCCGCTCGACGGCGTCCGCGGCTCGTGGTCCGGCAAACCGGACCCGTCCGCCCGGCGCCGGCCGGTACGACCGCCGGAGGGGTAGCCGGCGTCGCCGTCCCGGGCCGCATGGCTCCCGCGACGTCCGTCGTCGCTACGACCGTGTCGTGGCCGATGCGCGGGGGACTCGGCTCCCCAGATCGGCCTCTGCTCCTGTGTGGGAACGAACGGTCCGCGCGGAGGCCCGTCTCGGCCCGTCCGCGTCCATTCCGCCGCCGTGTCCCTGTCGTATCCCGTCACCGCAGTCGGTCTTACCGGACATCGCGCTGCCCAGGCGAGCGCTCCGCGCAAGTCTTCAGGGGCGGCTAAGGTTCCCCCAAACTGCCCACGAGGGCACCCCCCGAACGGGCGACCAGCCCACCCCCGCGATCTTGGACGTCAACTACCGCCCCACCAGCAGTAGACGTCCAAGATCGCGGAAAGAGCCGGACGGGCGGGCGGAACAAACCGGGCGAATCCCCGGCCGCCCACCGCGCGTTCGCGATCTTGGAAGTTTGGGGCTCGTTTTCGAGCCCAAAATTCCAAGATCGCGGGAAAGTGGAACTACGCGGTGCGGGCGGCCAGCCTTGCCAGGACGGCGTCGAGGGCGGGGACGCCGGTGCCGCCGTCCGGGGTGTAGGTCCAGGTCAGGCCGACCCAGGGGTCTCCGATGTGGTCGTCGGGCACGGCCGACAGGCGCAGCATCGAGCGCCACAGCGTCGACACCAGCGGCCCGAGGGTCGACGCGTCGGACGGATCGGCCACGAACACGATGTGTACCCCGGCCGACGGGCCCTCCTCGATGAGAAACCGCAGCTGGGCCACGGCCCGGTCGTCGAAGCCGTACGGGAAGTCATGCAGCACGAGCAGTTGGCGGGCCTTGTCGAAGGTGCCGTCGAGGGTGTCCAGCGCGTCGGCCCGGGCGGCCATCTGCATCAGGTCGACCCGCTCGGCGAGCCGGCCCAGCATCTCGGACAGCTGCTGCGGCGTGGTCGCCGCGGGGAACACCACGCCGCCGCCGAGCGGCTGCAGCGCCTGGGCCGCCGCCCCGCCGCCGACCAGGTCGGCCACGTGCACCTTCAGCTGCCCGGGCGGGAACGACGCGAGCATCCGCACCACGAGGCCGCGGGCGAGCGCCGTCGCCTCGGTGCGCCGGCCCTCGGACGAGTCGATCCACAGCGGTGTGCGGGTGGGCATCCGCACCACCATCGGCACCCGCAGCTCGGGCGCCTCGGCCACCTGCAGGTCGCCGATGCGGATCGCCACGGCCGCCTCGTCCGGCGGCGTCCAGGTCTGCCAGGACGGGCTGGTCCACGCCGCCATGGGCGCGGGCAGCTGCACCGACAGCTGGTTCAGCTCGGCCACCAGGGAACTGATGTCGCGCTTGAAGTCGGCGGTGGCCCGGGCCACCAGTTCGTCGTGCTTGCGCTCGGCCGCCGCCCGGGCCGCGTCGGTCTCCGGGGAGTTGCGCATGCGCGGGTCGTCGAGCAGCGCCGACATCTCCTTGTCGCGCCGCTGCTCGGCGTACTCGGTGGCCGAGCGCAGCGCGGCGGTGGCGCGCGCCGCGTCCTCGAAGATCTTCCACAGGACGTCGTACATCCGCTCCTCGGCGCGGATGCCGAAGCCGCCGGCCGGCCCCACCGGCGTCCCGTCGATCGGCACCGACGGCGGCCGGATCGTCATCTCCGGGATCGTCGCCGGCGGCACCGACGACGGCCAGGCGGTGCCGGCCGGCTGCGCCGGCGGGGTCAGCCCGCGGTGGGCCCGCGAGGACCGCGCGGGTTCGGCGGCCGGAGCGGCCGCCGAAGAAGCCGGAGCCGACGCCGGGACCGCCGTTGCCGTGACGCCGTGCGCCGACGCCAGTTGGGCGAGCCCGCCCGAGTACCCCTGGCCGACGGCGCGGAACTTCCACGTACCGGCGCGGCGGTAGACCTCCCACGCGATGAGCGCCCGCTCGTCACCCAGGCCGGAGATCTCGAACGTGCCGAGTTCCGCCCCGCCGGGGTCGAGGAGCCGGGCGGTCGGCGCCGGGACGGCACCGAACGCCCGGTCGTCGACGCTGACCACCGCGATGACGCGCTCGACGGTCGGCGGCACCGCAGTCAGGTCGAGGGCCAGTTCCTGCTGACCCGCCCGCACCCACGCCACCCCGTCGGACCTGGGCTGCTGGGCATGGGCGAAGTCGGCGTCGGACCGCACCCGTCCGGCCCCCGTGAGCAGCAGGGCGGAGAGGTTGGCCGGCGCCGCGACGTCGACAGTGATGCGGATCCGCTCGGCGGCCAGCGGGGCGTTCTGCCCCTTGACCAGCGCCACCATCGGGGAAGTCCTTTCGGTGCGGGGGCGTGGGGTTACGCGCGTCAGACGAGGCGCTGCAGCGTCCCGACGAGGTCGAGGGCGGTCCGGCCGGCTGCCGCCTCGCCGATGGCCTGCATGCCCCAGCCGCCGCCGTGGCGGACGAGCTTGGCCATCACCATCGCCTGCGCCGGGTAGCCGCCGGACAGCGTGTAGCGGGCCAGCTCCTGGCCGTTGGTCTCGTCGACGAGTCGGCAGAACGCGTTCTCGATCTGCTCGAACGTGTGGCCCTCGTACGAGGTCACGGTCAGGAAGATCGTGTTGATGTGCGCCGGCACCCGGGGCAGGTCGATCATGATGGACTCGTCGTCGCCGTCGCCCGCGCCGGTGCGGTTGTCACCGGTGTGCCGGATCGAGCCGTCGTTGCTGGCCAGGTGGTTGAAGAACGCGACGTCGACGGGCTGCTGGTCGGCGAACATCACGGCTGAGGCGTCCAGGTCGACTTCCAGTTCACGGCTGCCGAACAGGCCCCGCTTCTTGATCGGGTCCCAGCCCAGGCCCATCCGGACGAGGGTGAGCTGGGAGCCGTCGCGCTTCTGCAGCGAGACGCCCTGCCCCTTTTGCAGCGAAACAGACATCCGTGCGTTCTCCTTTGCGATTACGGGTAGTCGGTGGGATGTGACCGGCGTCAGTGGGTGAGCCGGACCAGATGGGGTACCAGGTCCAGCGCGGTGCGCCCCTGGGCGCCTTCGCCGATGGCCTGCATCTTCCAGGCCCCGCCGTCGCGGTAGACCTTGGCCATGACCATGGCCGTGTACGGCGCGCCGCCGGAGAGCGTGTAGCGCGCCAGTTCGCCCCGGGTGGACTCGTCGACGAGCCGGCAGAACGCGTTCTCGATCTGCTGGAACGTCTGCCCCTCGTACGAGGTGACCACGAAGAAGATCGTGTTGACGTGGGCCGGCACCCGGGCCAGCTCCACCATGATCGACTCATCGTCGCCGTCGCCCGCGCCGGTGCGGTTGTCGCCGGTGTGCATGACCGAGCCGTCGTTGCTGCGCAGGTGGTTGAAGAACGCGATGTCGACGGGCTGGTGGTCGGCGAACAGGACGGCCGACGCGTCGAGGTCGATCTCCTGCTCGCGACTGCCGAACAGGCCCCGCTTCTTGATCGGGTCCCAGCCCAGGCCCATCCGGACCAGGGTGAGCTGGCTGCCGTCGTTCTTCTGCAGCGAGATCCGCTGGCCCTTGGTGAGGTTGACCGGGCGTCCGGGCTGGGCCACGGTCTCGGCCGGTGGACCGGGCGGCTGCCCCGGCGCCGGGAACTGTCCGGTGGGCGGCGGCGTGAACTGTCCGGTGGGCGGCTGTGCCGGCATCTGTCCGGTGGGCGGCGGCTGGTACTGCTGGCCGCCGGGCGGCGGGGCCGGGTATGGCGGCTGCGGCGGCGGGTACTGGCCGGGCGGCGGCGGGTACTGGCCCGGTGGCGGCGGATACTGCGGCGCGGCCGGCATCTGCCCGGTGGGCGGCGCGGCCGGCATCTGCCCGGTCGGCGGCGCGGCCGGCGCCTGGTACGAGGGCGGCGCCTGGTACGCGGGCGGCGCCTGGTACGCGGGCGGCGCCTGCTGCCCGGGCGGCGCCTGGTACGCCGGCCCGGCCTGGTAGGCCGGCGGCTGCGGCGCGGCCGGCGGCGCCTGCGGTGCGAACGGCGGGGTCGGCGGCGGTGGCGTCACGGGCGGGCGCGGCGACGGCGCGGGCTGCGCCGGCGCCGGCTGGCTCGCGGCCGGGCCGGGGTCGTCGACGCTGACGCCGTGGTCGGTGACCAGGTCGGCCAGGCCGCCGGCGTACCCCTGGCCGACGGCGCGCAGCTTCCACTGCCCCTGCCGGCGGTACGCCTCGACGACGATCACGATGCTCTCGGTGTCGAGCCCGGTCATCGTGTACTCGGCGACCGGCGTGCCGGCCTGGTCGGCCACCCGGGCCACCGGCGGGGCGAACTGCCCGAACCGGACGTTGTTGCCGTCGAGGCTGCTGACCACCCGCACCTTGTCGATGTCGGCGGGAACCCGGTCGAGGTCGAGGTCGATCCGCCACGGCTGCCCGCCGGCGGGCTGGTGGCAGCTCACGCCGGGGCCGTTCGGCTGGTTGAAGAAGATGAAGTCGGCGTCGGAGCGGACCTTGCCGCTCGCCGTGACGAGCAGCGCGGAGAGGTCGGCCGCGTGCGCGATCTGCACGGTCACCCGCAACTGCCGCGTCGCCAGCGACATGTTCTGGCCCTTGACGAGCGCAGTGCTCAACGTGCCCCCCTCGGCTCATCGGGACGGTCGGTGCGAAAACCCTACTGCCCCCGCCGCACTCACCGACCGACCGATGCGGATGTGCAGCCTAGGCGATGTCCGCAACCTCGTGTGTACCTACCTGCTCCGCGTACCACTCCATGATCTCCTCGCCGGCGGCGGCGTCGCGTCCGGCGGTCGTGCGACAGTTCGGCGCCGAGAATCCGGTGACGTGTAGCTCACCGTGCGCCGGTCGGATGGCGGCGTGGGCGGCGCGCAGCATCTCCGCGTCGAGGAGCGAGTCGCCACCGGCGACGACGCGCGCCGCGCCGGTCCGGGCCGCAACCGACGCGACGGCCGGCGCCTTGTCCAGGGCCTCCGGCAGCAGGTAGAGCTTTCGACCCTGCAGTGACGCCCGCCAGCCCCGCTCGCGGCACCAGTCGGCGACCTCGCGGGCGAACGTCGCGAGCCACCGTTCACGCGTGCGCACCGTGAAGTACATGAAGAAGTCTTCGACGGTTCGCAGCGAGGCGAAGTCGTGCTCCTCCCGCCAGGCCGTGCACCGCCGCATGACCTCGTCGTATCCGGCGCCGCGGGCGGCCAGCGCCGCGCGCACGGTGCGTTCCCACGCCGGGTCGGCCGCGCCGTCGACGAGCACCCGGCCGCCGTTGCACACCACCGCGAAGCGGGGCGGCGGCCCGGGCAGGCGCAGCCGGGTGTACTGCGGCACCGAGCGGGTGGTGGCCGGCACGAGCGCGCCGAGCGCGGCGAGCCGGGTCCAGGCGGCGATCACCGGGGCGGTCATGTACGCGTAGACCCGTTCGTCCACGACGTCCACCGGGACGAGTTCGGCGGGCCGGGGATCGCCGAGCGTCCGCTCCGAGAACAGCACGGTCCCGTCGAGGTCCGTGGCGACGAGGACACTCACGACCCGGCCCCGCGACGAGTGCTCGTTCCCGTCACGGGGCGGCCGCCTCCTGCAGCGAACCGCCGGCGGCGCGGTAGCCCGGGCGGATCAGCCCGACGCACGAGTAGGGCAGGTCGGGCACCTCCACCACGTCGACGCCGCGCTGGCGCGCCAGAAGGAGCACGTGAGCGAGGTCCGGCGTCCCGGCGCGGATCAGCACCTTCCACGGCACCCGGCGCAGCAGCACCCGCGTCGTCTCGCCGACGCCCGGCTTGACCAGGTTCACGTCGGTGATGCCGTACCGGGCGGCGACCTCGTCGCAGGCCCGCCAGCCCCGCCAGTCGGGCTCGCCGCCGGTCGCGAGGTGCGGCCAGTCGGCCGCGACCCGGTCGGCCACCGCCGGGAAGCGCGCGCAGATCGCGTCGATGAAGACCATCGAGACATCCGACGGCGTGAGCTCGCGGTAGAACTTCGCCCCGTGGAAGTCGGTCGGCCCGATGTACGCGTCGTTCAGGACGGTGCGGGAGACCAGGCCGGACACCGTCGAGTTCAGGCACGCCGACGGGATGAGGAAATCGTCGCGGGTGCCGAACAGCGGCACGCAGCCGCCCGGATCGGCGAGCACCGCGAGCGTGGGGTCGAAGTGCAGGCCGTCGTCGCGCGCGACGCCGGCGACGGCCGCGGCCAGTTCGCGGGTGATCGCGCCCTTGCCGGTCCAGCCGTCGACGAACGCGACGTCGCCGGGCGCGTGCCGCCCGGCCAGCCAGCGCAGCGCCACCCTGTCGATGCCGCGGCCGCGCACGATGGAGATCGTGTAGTGCGGCAGGTCCAGCCCGTGGACGGCCGCCGCCCAGCGCCGCATGAGAATGCCGATCGGCGTGCCGGCCCGGGCCAGCGTCACCAGCACGGGGGTGCGGCCCGGGTGGCGGGCCAGCACCAGCTCGGTCACCACGCCGACGGCGTGCGCCACCCGCTCGGCCGAGTCGGCCAGCGCGGCGCGGAACAGGTCCTGGTACTCGGCCGACGGCTGGTACTCGATCGGCAGGGACTCGGCGTAGTGCGCGGTGCCGGCCTGCACCGCCGTCTCGCGCTCCTCCGTCGCCGCCTCCAGTGCGACGGCGGACAGGTCCTTCAGCAGCCAGGTGACATCGCCGGCCGGGTAGCTTCCGAACGCCGGCCCGACCAACGGGATCATGCGGTCACTGTAGGGATCACCGCAACGGTCAGCGCATCGCACACCGTCTGGTCGAGGCGCAGGGCCTCGACCAGCCCGTCCGGCGCCCAGAGCGCCGGGGTGTCGGCCGCGTCGTCGACCACCAGGACGACGCCGTCGAAGTCGCGACCCTCGACGTTGTAGGCGAACCGGGGCTTGCCGGCCGGATCGGGCTCCGGGGCGGTGAACTGCAGCCGGGTGCGGATCGCGTAGCCGTCGGCGTCCACGGGCAGCACGGGGGAGCGCGTGGTGGAGGAGAAGCGGACGCCGTCGCGGTACTCGGTGAGCGCCACCGCCAGCCGCAGCGGCAGGTACATCAGCTCCTCGGTGCCGAGCACGAGGATCCGCCCGGCCGGCAGGCCGGCCGCCACCTCGGCGGCGAGGTCGTCGACGGCCTCGGCAAGCCCCGGCCGGTGCTGCGGCGCGAACCCGTGCCGCCCACCCTCGGGGAGCGCGCCGGGCCACGTCGCGTCGACGCGGGTCACGGCCGCGCGCGCCGCGTGCCGGCCGCGCGCCGGCGCCGCGGCCGGTGCGGCCGGCTCGAGGTCCGCGACGAGGTCGGCGGCCGCCCTGAGCACGTCCGGCGGGAGCGCGACCTCGCCGCCGGCCAGCGACACCACGTCGATCCGGACGCCCAGCTCCGCGCCGAGGTCGTCGAGAACCGTGCGTTCGGCCGCGGTGCGCAGGTCGAGCAGGGCCGCCACCACGTAGTGCGCGCGCGGGCAGAGCCGGTGCAGGGCGCGGATCGTGGCCGCCGCGGTGCGGCCCGTGGTCAACTCGTCGTCGACAAGGACGACCGGCGCCGCCTGCGCCAGCCACGACGGGTCGGCCGGCAGCAGCAGGTGCTCGGTGGCGTGGCTGTGCGCCTCGTCGAACGTCCCGGCCGGGGTGAAGCCGGGCACCGCGCGGCGGGTGGAGTGCAGGTACCGCGCGCCCGCGAAGGCGTCGGCGACGGCGTGGCCGAGCGCGGTGGCGGTCTCCGCGTAGCCGACCACCAGCGGCGCGGCCGGCACCGCCACCCCGGGATCGGCCGGCGTGGCCAACTTGGCCGGCTCTTCCGCGTCGCCCCGCAGCGCCGCGAGGAACGCGGCCGGAAGGTCCGGACGGCTCGGACCGCCCAGGGCCGCCGCGGCCCGCTCGCCGAGGAGGCGGCCGGCCGCGTAACACAACCGCGGGGCGACGGGGATGTGCTTGCCGAGCACGGTGGAGACCACCAGGTGGGCGCGCCGGGGGTTGCGCCGCACCGCGAGGCCGGCGAGGTCCGTGAGCGCGATGTCGCCGGGCCGGTCGACGAGCCGCACGCCGAGCCGCTCGCCGACCCAACCCGCGATGTCGTTCACGCGACGAGCTCCCGATCGACGCAGGCGTCCAGGAAGTCGACGAACGTGACGCCCTCGGCGGCCACGCCGAACATCTGCGCCCGGGTCAGCGTGATCTCGGCCCAGGCCTGGTGCGGCCGGACCTCGTTCATCTTGTTCGCGTACGCGCTGCGCAGGACGCCGCCGGCGCTGCTGTCGGCCGCGATCACCACCGCGTCGCTGTACTCCTCGTGGCTCACGACGCTCAGCGCGTGGACGGCGGCGGCGTGGCTCGGGTGGATGATCGTCTTGCCGATGAGGCCGTTGGCCCGGTCGAGCAGGATCTCCCGGATCAGCCCGTCCAGCGAGTCGCGGACCAACTTGCGACGCAGGACCCGGCCATTCGGGTCGTGCTCGGCGAACGGGCTCTCCCGCAGAAGCGGCTTGAGCACCCGCTCGCCGCCGGTGAAGTACTCCCAGACCGGGCCGGAGATGACGTAGCCGCCGCGGTCGCGCCGGGCCATCACGTTCACGATGTCGGTGAGCGTGTGCGAGATCAGCCCGAGGTCCCACGCCGTCAGTTCGGCCGGGCGGCGCAGCCCGTACCACCCGCACAGGTCGGTGACGCCGACGCGCACCGCGAGCACCCGGTCGCGGAACAGGTCCAGCAGTTGGCGGATCTCGAGGAGGGTGGACAGCCGGCTCTCGGCGTGCGCGACCTCCGGGCTCTCCAGCACCGGCATCACGTAGATGGGCAGCGCCGTCGCGGCCGCGATGTCGTGCACCGCCTGGACGCCGGCACGGCCGGACTCGTCGGGGCGGAACTTGGGCAGCACGAAGCCGCTGACCACGCGCAGCGCGTCGCCGAGCCGTTCGGCCATGCGGTAGACCTGGTCGGGGGTGCGCACCCGGATGAACAGCAGCGGTCCGTCGGGCGCAATGTCCGCGTAGCGACGCAACTGGTAGGCGAGGTTGACCTCGGCCGCGTCGACCTCGTCGTCGCGGATCGCGTCTTCGAGGCAGCACACCAGGCTCATCAGGCCGTCGGTGTGGCAGCGGGCCAGGTCATCGGCGAGGTTGGGCCGGATGGCCGGCGCGTAGAGGGTGGCGCCGAGCGCGACGGCGAGCCGGTCGGGCGGGCTGTCCCTGGTGAACTCGGCGGGGAGCCGGTGGAACAGCATCGCTGCCTGTCCGTCGGGCAACTGCTGGAAATGACGCATCGGCCACCTCGTTGGTGAGGAGGGATGGCGCGCGGCGGGCACCGCGGCGGTGGGCCGGGTGCCGCCGAGCGGCTCGGTAGGGGTGGTGCGCCGCCGTCCTTCCGTGAACCGGCCAACGGCCGTCTGGCCATCGTCGCGTCGGGCCGCCGCCGCAGTCGCCGGCTCGAAGGTGAAGGTGCGATGACATTTGCTCTGCAACATGCACCTTCCGAACCGACGATATCGCGGGGTTCCGATGGGTGCGGCCCGGTAACTACCTGTAACGGACCGTGGACTCCCGTACCGCCGGTACGGGAGCCCACTTGTCGTTGCTTGTGCGGTTCAGACCTTGGCCAACTCGCGATCCTCGTCGTCGGAGTCCGCGCTGAGCTGTCCGGCCGCGACCTTGCGGTTGCGGCGCACGGAACTCCACAGCGAGGCGGCGATGAACCCGACGCCGATGAGGCCGGTGACGACCTCCGGGATGTGGAACCTCATCGTGAACACCAGGATCACGGCCAGCGCGCCGATCGCCCAGTGCGCGCCGTGCTCCAGGTACACGTAGTTGTCCAGCGTCCCGCGGTTGACCAGGAACACGGTGAGGGACCGCACGTACATGGCGCCCACGCCAAGACCGATCGCGATGATGAACGGGTCGAGCGTGATCGCGAATGCGCCGACGACGCCGTCGAAGCTGAACGACGCGTCGAGCACTTCCAGGTAGAGGAACAGGAAGAAGGCCGCCCGGCCGGTGGCCAGCGCGACCTGGGCCGTGGCGCGCCCGGACGAGCCCTGTACCGCCGGGGTGGGTTCGGCCTCCGCCTCTTCCTCGTCTTCCTCGTCGTCGTCCTCGTCCTCCTCGATGGAGAAGAGGTCGCTCAGCCCGTTGACGAGCAGGTAGGTCATCAGTCCCAGGACGCCGGCCAGCAGTACCCGGGTGCGGTCCTCGTCGGAAGCCAGGAACTCGGCGGATGCCGCGATCACCGCGAGGGAGATGACCACTGACAGCTGGTCCAGGCTGCCGATCTTCGCCAGCGGCCGCTCCAGCCACTGCAGCCAGACGAAGTCGCGCTCCTCGAAGATGAAGTCGAGGAAGATCATCAGCAGGAAGATGCCGCCGAACGCGGCGATGGTGGGGTGAGCGGCGACGAGCAGGTCGGCGAAGTGCTGCTGGTCTGCCTCGTTGCCGGTGGCCAGTTCGACGGCCGACAACGGGCTGATCCCGGCGCTGGCGCTGACCAGCAGGAACGGGAAGATCAACCGCATGCCGAAGACGGCGATGAGGATGCCGAGGGTCAGGAAGATCGTCTGCCAGAACCTCGACATCCGGCGCAGGATGGTCGCGTTGATCACCGCGTTGTCGAACGAGAACGAGATCTCGAGGACGCTCAGGATCGCCACGAGGAAAAGCGCCGTGAGGCCGGCGGTGGCCGCCGACTCGTTCTCGGTCGCCTTGCCGGTGCCATACCAGAACCCGCCCGCGAGACCGGCAACGGTCACCACGAACGACCAGAAGAACGTGCGTATAACGGACAAGAAGGCCCTTCCCTCACGGCTCGGTGCCCCGGCGTGGACGCCGCTGACCGCGTCAGGAGCGGGCGGCGGTGCCGTGCGCCGGGCTAAAAGCCCGGCTCACGGCCCTGATCCACGTCAGAAGACCTCAGACGTTGACACCGTAGTCGAGTGCGATTCCCCGCAGGCCCGAGGCGTAACCCTGCCCGATGGCGCGGAACTTCCACTCGGCCTGGTTGCGGTACAGCTCGCCGAAGACCATGGCGGTCTCGGTCGAGGCGTCCTCGGTGAGGTCGAAGCGCGCAAGCTCGTTGTTGTCGGCCGAGTTGACCACCCGGATGAAGGCGTTCTGGACCTGGCCGAAGGACTGGTTGCGGGTCTCCGCGTCGTAGATCGAGACGGTGAACACCACCTTGTCGGCCTCGCCGGGCAGGCCCACGAGGTTGACCTTGACCTGCTCGTCGTCACCCTCGCCGGAACCGGTGAGGTTGTCGCCCTGGTGTTCCACCGCGCCGTCGGGGGAGCGGAGGTTGTTGAAGAACACGAAGTGCTGATCCGAGATGACCTTGCCCGAGGCGTTGCAGATGATCGCGCTCGCGTCGAGGTCGAAGTCGGCGCCGGTCGTGGTACGCACGTCCCAACCGAGACCCACCGTTACCGCGGTCAGATTCGGCGCCGCCTTGGTGAGGCTGACGTTGCCACCCTTGCTGAGGCTGACTCCCACGAACTCCTCCATCGTTGCGACTAGCGGCGGGACGCCGTCCCGCGGAGCGACTGCATAGTGAAGTGTGCCAGGTCGTTGCGAGAACGGTGACCCGGTGTGGGCGGTCGCGGAAATTGGGTCCTGATCTTCTCAGCCGCTGCCGCTAGGGTGTGTGTCAGGTGTGCCGGGAAGGCTGGTCGGCGTTGCTTTTGCCGTCCGGTCTTCAGGAGAGTCGAATGCCAACGCTGTTCGGTCGGATCAGCTGGCCGGAGACCCGCCGCATCGGCGATGTCCTGCGCACCGAGACCGTCGGCGGGCTGCTGCTCCTGGCCGCCGCGCTGGTCGCGCTCGGGTGGGCCAACTCGCCCTGGTCCGCCGACTACCGACGGCTCTCGGGTGTCGTCGTGGGCCCCGCCGCGCTGCACCTCGACCTGACCCTGGCGCAATGGGCCTCCGACGGGCTGCTGGCCATCTTCTTCTTCGTCGCCGGCCTGGAGCTCAAGCGCGAGTTCGTGGTCGGCGACGTGCGCAACCGGCTGCTCCCGGTGGCCGCCGCGGTGGGCGGGATGATCGCACCGGCGCTGGTGTACGTGGCTGTCAACGTCGGTCTTTCGGGCGGCGACCTGGGCGGGTGGGCGGTGCCGATGGCCACCGACATCGCGTTCGCGCTGGCGGTGCTCGGCCTCATCGGCGCGGCCCTGCCGCCGGCCCTGCGCACGTTCCTGCTGACCCTGGCCGTGGTCGACGACCTGCTGGCGATCCTGGTCATCGCGCTTGTCTTCACGTCGGGGCTGATGCTCGGCCTGCTGGCGCTGGCACTGGTGCCGCTGGGCCTGTTCGCGCTGCTGGTGCGGCGCGGGGTACGGGCCGGGTGGGCGCTGGTTCCGCTCGCGGTGGCGACGTGGGCACTCGTGCACGCGTCCGGAGTGCACGCGACGATCGCCGGGGTGCTGCTGGCGTTCGTGGTGCCGATCCGGTCCATCGCGCCGTTCGAGCACCGCTGGCGGCCGGTGTCGGCCGGGGTGGCGGTGCCGGTGTTCGCGTTCTTCGCGGCCGGCGTCTCGGTGGCCGGCGCAGGTGGCGTGGCGGACATCCTGCGCGACCCGGTGACGATCGGGATCGTGGCCGGGCTCGTCGTCGGCAAGACGGTCGGGATCGGTGCGGCGGCCTGGCTCGTCCAGCGGTTCACCCGCGCCGAACTGGACGACGGACTGAGCTGGTGGGACGTCCTCGGGCTGGCGCTGCTCGGCGGGATCGGGTTCACCGTGGCGCTGCTGCTGGGGGAGTTGGCGTTCGGCGTCGGCACGGTGCGCGACGCGCACGCCAAGGCCGGCGTTTTGATGGGCTCCCTGCTGGCGGCACTGCTGGCGACGGTGGTCCTGCGGATCCGCAACCGCGTGTACCGCCGCGACGCGCGGTCCTGAGCGGAGCGGGCCCGCCGGGGCGGTTACCAGTCGATGCCTTGTTGGGGGCGGGCGCCGGCGTCGGCCGGGTGCTTGACGTTGGTCATGTCGGTCACCAGGTCGGCCGCCTCAAGCAGTGGCGGCGGCGCGTACCGGCCGGTGATCACCACGTGCTGGACGCCGGGGCGGGCGCGCAGCGTCCGGACGACGTCGTCGACGTCGACCCAGCCCGCCTGCAACGGGAGGGTGAACTCGTCGAGCACGTAGAAGCCGTACGACTCGACCGCCAGGTCGCGCTTCACCTGCGCCCAGCCCTCGACGCACTCGGCCGCGTGGTCGCGCGGCTCCGCCGGCCGAGGCCGCCAGGACCAGCCCTCGCCCATCTTGTGCCACGTCACCGGCCCGCCCTTGGCGCTCTCGCCGAGCAGGCGCAGTGCCGCCTCCTCGCCGATGCGCCACGACGGGCTCTTCACGAACTGGTACACCACGACCGGCCAGCCCACGCTCCAGGCGCGCAGCGCCAGGCCCAGCGCCGCCGTCGTCTTGCCCTTGCCGGAACCGGTGTGCACGGCCAGCACGGGCCGGCCGCGCCGGGTACCGGCGGCCGGATCGGGCTGGGCGCGCCGGGTCGGGATTGCGGCGCCCGAGCCCGGGTACTCGGCCAGCGACGGCGACTGGGCGGCCGGCGGGCCGGCTACCGCGGCCGGTGCCGGCGAGGCCGGCGGGCCGGGCACCGCGGCGGTCCCGCGCGCCGGCCGGGGCTCGTGGGCCGGCCGGGACTCGTGGGCCGGCCGGGGCTCACGGGCCGGGTCCGGGTGACCTGACGCCATCGGCTGATCCTCCGGGTCGTGAGTGATGCCTCGATGCTGCCTCACAATCCATCGATCTTGCAGTTGTGGCGGGAGCAAAACGGAACAATAGGTGATGAAAGTACCTGCGAATTCCGCCACAACTGCAGGATCATCGTGATCATGGGGGCCAGCGGACGTCCACGTCGGTTGCTCCCCGGGCGGCGGCCACACGTTCGGCCTCCGAGTCCACCGCCTTGCGGACCCGGGGTGGTACGCGGTCGAACGGTGTCACGGTCAGCTGGAGCCGGGTGCCGCTCTTCTTGGGGCGCCACGTGCCGGCCACCTCGCCGTCGACGATCAGCGCACCGGGATTGCCGAGGATGCGCCACACCTCCTTCTGCCGGGCCTTGTCGGGCACCAGCAGGTCGCGGTCCTTGGCTTGCAGGTACGGGTCGGACGGCGGCAGCAGCCGCACCAGCTCGGGTCGCTGCGCCGAGCGCAGCGCGTCGACCCGGTCGGCGGGCAGCCAGGTGCGCCGGCCGTCGACCGAGACCTCGGCGAGGTCGCCCGCGGGCCAGGCCGGCCGAACCGCCGTCTGGGTGGTGGCGAGGAGCTTCGCCGCCTCGGCGGGCGTGGCCGGGCCGAGCACCCGCAGGTACGCCGCGATCAGGTCGCCGGTGCCGGCGGCCGCGGTCGGGATGGCGGCCCGGCCGGGCGCCGGGGTGAGCCACGTGTCGCCGCGGGAGCGGTCCAGCGCGACGCCAGCCAGCACCCCGACCAGCTGGAACAGCGTCCCGGAGATGTGCCGGGCGGCGCACGCCCGGCACGGGTACGTCAGCGACTCCGGCACCCGGGCGCTGACCGCCGTACTGACCTCGCCCTTGGGCATCGGCCCGGTCACGACGTCGCGCATCGCCTGGGCGGCCCCCGCCACAGCGGCGAGGCCCAGCTTCGCGCCCTCCTTGATGGACGTGGTCGAGATCCGGGCGGTGGCGTCGGCGTCGGAGAGGGGCCACAGCGCGGCGGCGAGCGCCGGCAGGTCGGCCGGCCGGTGCAGGTGCGGGGCGCCGCGCACCGACCAGATCGCGACCAGCCCGGCGTCCGGCGCAGGCCCTGACGGCACAACCGATCGCGCGGCCAGCGCCTGCACCGCCGAACCGTACGGCGTGTCCTGGACGCCGACGTCGAGCACTGCCAACCCCTCGACCGCGACGTCGGGCCGGTCGAGCTGCTGGGCCGCCACCCGGTAGGCGAGCACCTGCCCGCGGTCCACGGAGGTCGTCACGACAGCACAGTGTTCCGGAAGCAGCAGTCGCCGCAGTAGCCGCCGTCCGGGATGCGGTAGTACAGGCAGCAACTGCGCCGTCGGAACCGCAACGGCCCGTCGACGTCGCCCGTGCCGACAAGCGGCCCGTGCGCCAGCGAAAGAGCCGCAAAGGCAGTGCACGCGTCGCGCGGAACCGCGTCGGCTCGGACCAGCGCTGCCAGCGTCCCCATCAGCCCGGACGCGATGTTGCCCCACAGCAAGGGCGCCGCGACCTTGACCCGCGCGCGCACCGCCGCGACGACCATCGCCAGATGGTCGTCGAGCACGGCCTCGCACCAGCGCGCGGCGAGCGCGGGCGCGGGGCCGGTCCACCCCGCCGGCGACGGCAGCGCCAACCGGAACCCGGCGCCGGCCCCGTACCCGAAGCGGACCCGCGCCGGCGACACGTCGAGCAGCACGCCGTCGCGAAGGAGGACGGCCACCGTCGGGCCGAGCAGGCGGGCGGAGTAGCCGAGCACCACGAGCGACGCGGCCACCCGGGGCTCGCGGGCACCGGTCGCGCCGGCGACGGCGGTCAGCAGGGAGGGGACGGCGGCGTCGAAATCCGCGGCCGACACCTCCGCATGATCAGCGAAGCTCAGGAACGGGTTGCCGGCGATCGGACGGCGCAGCGCCGCGGCCACCCGCGCGGGCGGCACCGCGACGGGAGCGGGACTCACGGAAGTACCGGTTCGACGCCGGCAGGTACATGTAGACGAGCGCCGCCACCACAGCCGCGACGTGTGCGATCACGCTCGCCGCGAACAGCACCGGCACGAACCCCGTCGCTCCTGACAGCCAGCGCATCGACTCGGCCGCCACCAGCGGCGTCGCGGCGCCGGCGAACAGGAGGGTCAGCGCGATCCGGGCCCAGTTGCGGCCGAGCGCCATCTGGATCACGAGGTACGCGGCCACCACGACCGCGACCGTGCGCGTCACCGGCTGCCACGGCACCAGCCCGGCCCCGGCCTCGACCGCCACCAGCGCCGAGAGCCAGAGCAACAGCGCTGCGCGGATCTCCGGCGGCATGACGGGCTCCGTTCTCGGGCGGGACGTCGACAGTTCTCACTGTGCGCCGCCGCTGCCGGAGAATCCGGCCAGTAGGCACCCGAGTTGATGGTAGTGCTAGCTGTAGTGACCCCATCAGAGCTGCAAGGACGTGTACTCCAGGAACTCGGCCCGGGCGTCCGCCCAGTCGCCGTCCACGTAGATCGACTCGTACACGCGCATCCGCGCTCCTCCTCGAACACCGGCCGGATCGCCGGGTCCGAGGCTATCCGCCCGCCCCGCACCCGGCGCCGCCCGCTGGTGGAGGTCAAAGTCTCAAGGTCGCCCTCCGGTTGCCGATCGGGTGGAACGTGACCGCACCACCGACCGAGCCGGGCACCGCGACCCGGGCCATCCACGTCGGCCGGCAGCCGGTGTACGACCGGCTCGGCGACGTGGTCGGCTACGAGCTGCTCTTCCGGGGCAGCGCCGAGGCCAGCTCAGCCTCGCGGCGCAACGCGTTCGCCACCAGCCAGGTAATCGTCACGGCGTTCACCGAGTTCGGCCTCGACCAGTTGGTGGGCGACCGGCCCTGCTTCGTGAACCTGACCCGCGAGTTCTTCGTGGGTGACCTCCCCGTGCCGTTCGACTACGGCCAGACGGTGCTGGAGGTGCTGGAGAACATCATCGTGGACGACGAGGTGCAGTCCGGGATCCGGGAGCTCGTCGACCGCGGCTACACCATCGCCCTGGACGACTTCGTCTGGAACGAGAACACCGCCCGCCTGCTGCCGATCGCCACCTACGTGAAGCTGGACATGCTCGATAACGACGTCGACATGTTGCGGGAGACGGTGCGCAGGTGCCGCGAGTATCCGAACATCTCCCTGGTCGCCGAGCGGCTGGAGACCGAGGACCGGCTGGCGCTGGCGTTCGAGTTGGGGTTCGAGTACTTCCAGGGGCACATCCTCGGGCGTCCGCACGTGATCTCGGGTCGGGGCCTGTCGCCGCACGGGCTGCGCCGGCTGGAACTGCTCACCGCGCTCACCTCGACCGAGATCGACCTGCGCAAGGTGGTCGCACTGATCACCACCGACCCGGCGCTGAGCTTCCGGGTGCTGCGGGCCACGAACAGCGCCGCGTCGGGCCTGACCAACAAGGTCGCCTCGATCCGCGACGCCGTGGTGCTGCTGGGCATGCAACGGGTGCGCGAGTGGGTGGCGCTGATGGTGGTCAGCGACGCCTGCGAGGCGACCGAGGACCAGATCGCCACGATCCTGATCCGGGCGCGGCTGTGCCAGACGGTGGCCGAGCACTTGAATCTGGCTCCGGAGGCCGGGTTCACCGTCGGGCTGCTGTCCGGGGTGGCCGAGCTGATCGGGCAGCCGGTGGCCGACGTCGCCCAGCACCTGCCGCTCACGAGCGACGTCGCCGCCGCGCTGGTGCACGGCGAGGGCCGGCTCGGCGACGTGCTGTCGACGGTCCGGGCGTACGAGACCGTCGACCTGGACGCGCTCGGCCGGGCCCCTGTCGACGCGGGCGAACTGGCGCAGGCGTACCTGTCGGCGCTGGGCTGGTCGACGCGCACGTTCCGCGCGGTCGGCGATGTGAAGCACGAGCCCTGAGCGAGCACAGCAGCGGCCCGTCGGAGGCCGTGCCCCGCGGAGCGGGGCGCGGCCGTGAGTTTCAACAGCGCCGCAAGTCTGTCTTAAGGGACGCTGTGTCGCGGCGACCCGGCCGCCGCCGACCGCTACGGTCGGCGGCGATGATCGCTTCGCACCGCGCGACCGGCGGCGCCTCCGGGAGTGCCAGCCGGGTCGCGGTGCTGCGCGTCGCGCTGGCGGTGTCGCTCGGCCTCATCCTGTTCGGCGGTGCCGCGTACGGCGGCAGCCGCGTGCTGGCCGGCGACGACAGCGGTTCCGGCCGGGCGGCCGCGGCCGCCAAGCTCCCGGCGGCGAACGCGCCGGGCGCGCCGGGCGCGCCGGACGCGGCATCCGGAGGGTCGACCCCATCGGCGGCGCCGGCGACGCCGCAGGAGCCGTCGGCACCGGGGTCCGCGTCCGTGGAGGCGGCCGGGCCGACCAAGACGACGCCGACGCAGAAGCGCACCACCCCGCCGGCGGCGAGCACCCCCGTCGGGGAGGTGCTGCGCCTGGTCAACGTGGAGCGGGCCAAGGCCGGATGCGGCGCGCTGACCGTCGACTCGCGGCTGGCCGCCGCGGCGGGCGCGCATTCCGCCGACATGGCCGCCAACAAGTACTTCTCGCACACCGGGCGCAACGGTTCCGACGTCGCCGACCGGGTCGAGGCCGCCGGATACACCTGGTCGTCGGTCGGTGAGAACATCGCGAAGGGCCAGCCGACGCCGGCCGCGGTGATGCAGGCCTGGATGAACAGTTCCGGGCACCGCGCCAACATCCTCAACTGCCGCTTCCGCAACATCGGCATCGGGCTGGCGTACGACGGCCGCTCGCCGGTCTGGACCCAGGACTTCGGCACGCCGCGCTAACGGGTTGGGTTGAGCCGCTCGCTGGGTTACCGTGGTTCGTGTGATCAGCTGAACGCTTCTTTCGCGCCCGTGCCCGTCTGCCGCGCGCGCTGCCACCGGCTCCGTCCGTGTGCGAAGCGTTGATTTTTTCTGTGCTCCCGGCGCCGTCGCGGCCGTCCATCCGTCTTTCCCATGAGACCCGTACACCTTCGGGAGGCACCGATGCCAGCGAACCCGTCCAGTTCCGAGTCGCCTGAAAATCCTGACCAGGCGGTCGAGGACGTTCCGATGTCCCGGGCCGAGCGGCGGGCCGCGGCCCGCGGCAAGCACGGCGACCGCACGGAGGTGCCGGTGTGGAACTCCGGCAAGGTCCACGGCGCCCGTGGCCAGCAGCAGTCCCGCCGCCAGTTCACCAACCGCAAGACCGGCGGCTGAGCCCACCTTTTCGCAATCTTGGACTCCGGTCGGTGCCTGGCACCGACCGGAGTCCAAGATCCGCGCGGGCCGGACGCGGGCCGGCCGCAGGCCGTCAGTGCGCCAGAACCTTGGTCATCAGGGTGGTCGGGTAGAGGCGTCCGTCGGTGCCCGTCGCGAACTCGGGGATGATCGCGACCGGGTCCCAGCCGCGCTTGGTGTAGATGGCCTCGGCCTCGCCGCCGGTGCGCGTGTTGAGCATCAGCAGCCAGCGCCCCAGCCGGGACGCCTCCTCCTCGGCCGCCGCCAGCAGTTGGCCGCCGACGCCCCGGCCGCGGGTGCGCCGCAGGACCATCAGCTTGACGATCTCGCCCCGGTGCCGGCCGTTGTCCTGCCACGGGATGCGCAGCTGGATGGTGCCCACCGGGTCGTTCTCCTCGTCGATCGCCACCCAGGTGAGCACCTCGGGTCCGGCCAGCGAGCGGGTCCACCAGCGGGCCGCCTCCGCGGGCTCCGGCGGCGCCACGAAGCCCACGCTCGCGCCGCTCTCGACGCTGTCGCGCAGCACCTCGATGAGACCCGGCAGGAGCTTTTCGTGCTCGGCCGGCGTCACGATGCGGATCTGCATCCGGTCATACTGCCCAGTTGGTGCCCACCGACCGGGGTCCGGTAGCCGTCGGTGAGTCCCTTCTCACAGGCGCCTGGCCCGGTGCTCCTCCAGGTAGGCCTCGACCCGCTCGCCGTGCGCCGGTGCGCCGAGCAGGTTGCCCTGCCCGGTCAGGCAGCCCGCCGAGAGCAGCGTCGCCAGCTCCGCCTCCGACTCGACCCCCACCGCCGCCACCTCGAAGCCGAGCCGTCCACCGAGCGTCACGACCAGGTCGACGAGCGCCGCCTCGGCACCGGCGAACAGCGACCGGTCGACCTTCACGAGGTCGATCGGCAGGTGCGGCAGCTGGGCCAGCCCGAGCGAGCCGGTGCCGAAGTGGTCGAGGGCGACCCGTACGCCCATCGCGCGCAGGGCCGCGAGCGCGGTCGGCGCCGCTCCCTCCGGTACGTCGCGGGCGGCGATCTCGATCGTCAGCTGGCTCGCCGTCAGGTCGTTGCGCTTCAGCGCGTCGGCGACGACGAGGGGCAACAGGTCGCCGGCCAGGTGCCGCGGCGAGACGTTCACCGCCACCGTGAGGTGGTGGCCGTCGCGCCGCCAGCGGGCCAGTTGCAGGCAGGCCCGGCGCAGCACCCGGGTGTCCAGTTCGTCGACGCAGCCCAGCTCCTCGGCCGCGGCGACCACCTCCTGCGGCGGCACCGTGCCGATGTCCGGCAGCCGCCAGCGCAGCAGCGCCTCGACCGACACCGGCTGCTTGACGCGCAGGTCGACGACCGGCTGGTAGACCAGATCGAACTCGCCCGCCCGGATCGCCGCGGCCAGCCGCTGCTCGATCGTCGCGCGGCGGCGCAGCGCCGCCGCCAGTCCCTCGTCGTACCCCTCGACGCGACCGGGGCCGCGCGCGTGTGCCCGGTCGGCGGCGGTCGCCGCGTGCCACAGCGCCTCGTCGGCCTGCACCGTGCCGTGCAGGTCGGCCACCCCGGCGTTGGCGCCGAGCCGGGCCGGGCCGCAGGCCAGTTCGTACACCTCTGCCGCCGCGTCGACGAGCCGGCCGGCCCGTGGGTACGCCCGCAGCGCCGAGCAGGCGGTCAGCACGGCGAAGCGGTCGCCGGACAGGCGGGCCACCACGTCGTCGGGCTCGACGCCGGCCACGATCCGCTCGGCGGCGGCGGTGAGCACCGCGTCGCCGGCGGCCGTGCCGTACAGCTCGTTGACGCCGGCGACGCCGTGCAGGCCCACCACCACGATCGCGCTGCGGGCGCCGGTGGCCAGCCGGGACGCCGCGAGTTCCACCAGCCGCCGCTCGTTGGGCAGGCCGGTGACCGGATCGGTGCGGGCCGCGTCGGCGAGTTGTTTGCGCAGCCCGGTGAGGTCGCCCACGTCGCGGACGTGCACGACGAGCGCGCCGACCTCCGGTGCGAAGCGCATGTCGCGCACCACCGACTCGGTGTCCCGCCAGCCGCCGAAGCCGTCCCGCAGCCGGGCCTTCATGGGCGCGTCTTCGGCGGTGCCGGCCAGCACCGCCGTCAACCGGGCGACGACCTGGGCGACGTCGTCGGTGTGCACGCGCGACACGAACGGACGCTCCAGCACGTCCTGGTCGGACAGGCCGAGCAGCCGCGCGGCCGCCGGCGACTGCCACCGCACCACGAGGTCGGTGTCGAGCACCATCGTGACGTCGGCCGAGCCGGCGACCAGCGCCTGGAAGCGGGCCTGCTGCTCGCTCAGCCGGGCCGCGTAGCGCCGCACGTCGAGCGCCCCGAGCGACTCGCGCAGGATCACGGCGACAGCCAGCACCAGCCCGACCGTCCCCGAGACGTGGTCGAAACGCCCCACGGTGACGGCCTGGTAGGCGGTGGCGCCGACGGCGGCCGCCACCGGGACGGCGAGCAGCGGTTGGGCCGCCAGGCCGCCGCGGCCGGGCGCCGCGGTGAAGCCGGCGGGCACGCTGTCGGCCCGGCTCGCCCCGAAGATCATCAACGGGGGACCGACGACGAGAGCGAACCCGGCGGCCAGCAGCCAGGCCGGGTCGTGCTGCCCGAGGGCGGGCAGGGCCAGTCCCGCGATCGCCAGCGACACCCCGGCGGCGCAGGCGAAGGCGGCCGGCCGGTGCTGTGCCGCCCGCAGCCCGGTGATCACCGAGATGGCGATCGCGACGCTCGCGATCACGCCCACCAGCACCTGGACGTCCTCCGGCGGGCCGCCCTTGGCCGGCGTGAGCACGAGCAGCCAGGCCACCAGGAAGACGGCGCAGCCGATCGCCGCGCCGTCGAGCCCGTGCCGCAGCCGGGCGCCGAGGCTGGGCGCCGCACCCGGTAGCAGGAGGAGGCCGGCGGTGAACGACGTCGCGGCCAACGCCGTCCCCAGCTGGACGGTCATCGTGGCGGCGGCGGTGCCGGCGGTGGCGGCGAGCAGCCCGCCCACGGCGGCGGTGGTCGCCGCGATCGCGGTGCCCAGGCCCAGGTAGCCGGCGCCCCGGCAGGGCCCGAACGTGTGCACCCGGCCGTGGATGCGCAGCGCGAGCCGGATCAGGACCGCGGCCGTCGCCCCCGCACCGACCGTCGCGACCACGGCCGCCAGGAACACCGCGGTGGTGCGCGACACCGCCCCCCCGATCGCCGCGGCGCACGCCATCCCGGCCGCCAGCGCGATCAGGCTAGGGCCCGGGGCCTGCGGAAACCTGGTGATCCCGGTGACTAGCGCCCGGCCCCACCGCCGCAGCCGGGCGCCGACGGCGTGGCCGGCTCGATGGCGGCGGTTCGACGACATGGGCGCATCCGGCGGTGTATAGGGGAGGGGCCACCGTGGCCAACGAGCGCCCTCGATAAAGGTAACGGGCGCTCAGGCGGGCGGCACGGGCGGGAGCTGGTACGGGTAGGCCTGGTTCTTGCGGTAGAGCACCATGGTGCGCTTCGCCAGGTCCTTGGTGGACGACGCGTTCGCCCACGTGCCGAGGATGATCGACGCGCCGGGCACCATCTTCGCGAACATCTTCTTCGCCGCCTTCACCCCGGCCATCTGCGCCAGCTTGAGGCCGAGCAGGATGAGCACCTGCGCCTTCGGTGCGCTCGCCGCCTTGCCGAACAGCGCGCCGGCCTGCTCGTGGCCGCGGGCGACGGCGAGCGCGGTGCGCGCCGTCTGCGTCACCTTGTGGACGTTCTGCAACACGAGCAGGTCGGTGGCCCGCTCCGGATCGGTCGGGTCGGCCCCGTACGCGGCCGCGATGTGGAGCACCATCCGGGCCTGGGTCCAGGCGAGGACGCCGACGTCGATGAGCGCGCCGGGCAGGCCGGTCGCGCCGGCCGCGGCGCCGGAGAGCCGCGCGTGGGTCGTGAAGCGGCGAGCGGCGATCGACGCCACGGTGTCGGCCGGGATGCCCGGGTAGCGGCCCCGCACCCGGTCCGCCCACACCTGCGCCGGCGGGCCGAGCCTGGTGATCGCCTCCAGCACGAGGTGCTCCGGGGCGTACTCCGGGTCGGCCTTCATCTTCTGCCAGAGACTCTGCGGCGGCAGTTCGGGGTCGTCGGACTCCTCGGCGAAGGCCCATTCCTCGGTGGGGCCGGCGGCCGGGTCCTCGGGGGCCGCGACGGCGGGGCCGCCGACCGGCGGGGCGCTGGGCCAGGAGCCGGCCACCGGGTCGGGCCCGGGCGGGCTCATGGGCGGACCCACCGGCGGCGCGCTCGGCCAGAGCGGCGCGGCCGGCTCCGCGGCGGGAGTCGGCTGGGCCTGCGGGGTGCTCGCGTCCATGAACACAAAAGTACTTGTCCCGCGCCGCAGCCGCAGTCAGGCGGGCCCGGGACGCAGCGGCAGGACCTCGTCCAACCCCGTGATCTCCAGGACCTTCGCCACCGGCGGCGCCGGCGGGACGATCGCCAGCCCGCGCCCGGCGTCGGTGGTGCGCTGGTGGACCCGGATCAGCGCGGACAGGCCGCTGGAGTCGATGAACGTGAGCCGGCTCAGGTCCAGCACCAGGGGCTCGGTGCCGCCGGCGAGATGCGGCTCGATGGCGGCGAGCACCTGCGGCGCGGTCTCCAGGTCGAGGTCGCCGGTGACCCGTAACGCTGTGTGCCCGGGTTCGCGGATGACCTCGATCCGCCACGCCTCCTCGTTGCTCACCTCTGCCACCTTTCCGCGCCGGGCGTCGGGTCCGATCGTCGCGGCGTTTGACGCCGTTCGCGCCGCATGGCAAGACTAAGGTCGGCAGCCACGGCTGTGCAGTCCTCGACAGTGCACGGAGAGGTACCGGTACCGCCATGGCTGATGTCCGCGCCGCGCCGACGCCTGGGTCTGCGGCCCCGGCGCCGCAGGCGGGCGTCGATCCGTTCGCGGCGCTCGCGCGGGCCGAGGAGAGCGCCGCGTTCCTGGCCGATGCCGCGCGCCGGGTTTCCGGCAGCCTCGATCTCGTGCAGACCTGCCGGCAGGGCGTCCGGGTCTGCGTCCCCCGGCTGGCCGACTGGGTGCAGTTGCTGATCGTCGAGGACAGCCGGGCGCGCGTCACGTACCTGCGGGCCGACCAGGCCCAACCGACCGAGGCGGAGCTTGCGGCGCCGGTTCCGGCGCTGAGCGGCGTGGGCCGGGTGCTGGCCACCGGCCGCTCCGAACTGCTGCACGTCGACGGCGCCGCGGACGGGCCGGACGGCCTCGCCGCGCTCGTTCCCGACGGCGCGATGCGCCAGCAGGTGAATGTGCTGCGCCCGGCCGACGTGCTCGGCGTCGCGCTGACCGCGCGCGGTCAGACCTTCGGAACGCTGACGCTGGTGCGCCGCGCCGGCAGCGGTTTCGCCGACGTCGACGTGCGGCTGGCCGAGGAGGTCGCCGCGCACCTGGCGCTGGCCCTGGACGCGGCCCGCCGCTACCGGGAGCGCTGGCTCGTCGCGTCCGTGCTGCAGGACAGCCTGCGCCCGCCGCGGTTGCCGGCGATCCCCGGCACGCGGCTGGCGTCGCGGTACCGGTCCGGTGACACCGGCACCGACATCGGCGGCGATTTCTATGACCTGTGGTCCACCGGCACCGGCTGGTCGGTGGTCCTCGGTGACGTGTCGGGCAAGGGGGTGGCGGCGGCCGTCGTCACCGGTCAGGCGCGACACACGGTGCGCGGCGCGGCGCACCTCGACCCGAGCCCGGCGGCCGTGCTCGACGCGCTGAACACACAGCTTGTCGCGGGCGGCTCGGGCCGGTTCGTGACCGCCGTGTACGGGCACGCGGTGGCGCACCCGGACGGCGGCTGGGAGCTGGAGCTCGGTTCGGCCGGCCATCCGCCGCCGCTCCTACTGCGCCCGGACGGCACCGTCGAGCCGGTGCCGGTGAAGGGGTTGCTCGCCGGGGTGGTGGCCGGCGCCGCGTACACGCCGGCCCGGCTGCGGCTGGTGCCCGGCGACACCCTGCTCCTCTACACCGACGGCGTCACCGAGGCCGGCCGGGATCAGGCGACCGGCGTCGCCCGGCTCACCCGGCTGGTGGCGGGCTACGCGACCGCGCCGGTGGAGGCGCTGGTCGAGGCCGTCGAGATGGACGCCGTCGAGCGTGCGGGCCGGCGCCGCCCGGACGACCTGGCCGTCGTCGCGGTGCGGGTGCTGGCATGACGGCGGCCTTCGTCGACGCGCTGGCCGCCGGTGACGAGGCGGCCGCGACCGCGGTCGCGATGGCCCGCGTGGACGCGGGCGCCGATCCGGTCGACGTGATGGTCGACCTGGTGGTCCCGGCCCAGCGCGAGGTCGGCCGGCGCTGGGCGTGCGGGGAGTGGTCGGTGGCGCAGGAGCACGCGGCCACCGCGATCAGCGAGGCGGTCGTCGCTGCGCTGGCCGCCCGGATGGCACCGCCGGCCGCGACCAAGGGGCACCTGGTGGTGGCGTGCGCCGAGCGGGAGTGGCACAGCCTGCCGGCCCGCATCGTCGCGCACGCGCTGCGGCGGGGCGGCTGGCGCACCACGTATCTGGGTGCCTGCACACCGCCCGGTCAGCTGGTCCGCTTCCTGGACGAGACCGGGGCGGACGCCGTCGCTGTCAGCTGTTCGGTGGCCGCGGCGCTGCCGGCGGCGCGGCGGCTGATCGAGGCGGTGCGCGAGTCGGGCCGGCCGGTGCTGGCCGGTGGCCCCGCGTTCGGGTCGGACCCGAGCCGGGCGCTGGCGCTCGGCGCCAGCGGCTGGGCCGCCGACGCGCGCACCGCGGCCGACGTGGCCGACCGGCTGATCCCGGCCGCCACGGGCCCGGCCGAACCGCTGCGCCACGCCGGCATCGACGAGCACCTGGAGGTGGTGCTGCGGTTCGCCGACCTCCGCGGCCAGGTCCTGGCCAGGTGGGCCGACCCACCGGACGAACTCGCCGCCGACCTGGCCGGCGATCTGGCCGGCGATCTGGTCGACCATGCGCTGCACTCGCTGGCGGCGAGCCTGCTCGCCGGCGACCGGGCCGTGCTGACCGACGCCGACCGCTGGCTCGTCGACCTGTTCACCGCGCGGGGGCACGACCCGGCGCTGGCGCCGCGGCTCTGGCTGGCGGTGCGCGACACGGTTGGCGAACTGCTGCCGCTGGCCCGGGCCGACCTGGCGCCGCTGGCTACCCGTCGCTGAGGTCCACGACGATCGGCGCGTGGTCGGACGGACCCTTGCCCTTGCGGGCGTCCCTGTCGACGTAGGCGTCGGTGATCCGGCCGGCGACCGGGTCGCTGGCCAGCACCAGGTCGATGCGCATGCCCTTGTTCTGGTGGAACATTCCGGCCCGGTAGTCCCAGTACGTGTAGGGCCGGTCGCCCTTGAGCGGCCGGGCGACGACGTCGGTAAGGCCGAGGGCGCGCAGCTCGGCGACCGCCTGCCGCTCCGGCAGGGTGACGTGCGTGGAGTGGACGAACACGGCCGGATCCCAGACGTCGTCGTCGGTGGGCGCGACGTTGAAGTCGCCGGCCACCACCAGCGCCGGGTGCGTGGCCAGTTCGGTGGCCAGCGCCGCGCGCAGCGCGGCCAGCCACGTCAACTTGTAGGCGTAGTGATCGGAGTCCGGGGTGCGGCCGTTGGGCACGTAGACCGACCAGAACCGGACGCCGCCGCACGTGACGGCGAGGGCGCGCGCCTCGGGGTCGGGGAAGCCGGGCTCCTGGCTGAAGCCGTTGATCGGGCCGTCGAGACCCACCCGGGACAGCACCGCGACGCCGTTCCAGGCGCCCATGCCGTGGGCGGCGGTCCCGTAGCCGAGGTCGGCCACCTCCGCGGCCGGGAAGTCGTCGGTCGGGATCTTCGTTTCCTGCAGGCAGACGACGTCGGGCTTGGTGTTCGCGAGCCAGTCGAGCAGGCGGGGCAGGCGGGCACGGATTGAGTTCACGTTCCAGGTCGCCAGGCGCACCGGTTCAGCCTGTCACGACGTCGGCCTTCCGCAAACGACGACACCGCGCCGCCCCCGGGCATTGCCCTGGTGCGGCGCGGCTCAGTTTTCGAATACCGATCGATCTGCGCCGGCGTGGGCGGGCGATGCCCGCCCACACCCCGTACTCAAGTCGATCGTCAGACCGCGCGGATGTTCGCGGCCTGCGGGCCGCGCTGGCCCTGCGTGACCTCGAACTCGACCCGCTGGTTTTCGTTCAGGCTACGGAAGCCGCTCGCCGCGATCGCCGAGTAGTGGGCGAACACGTCGGCGCCACCACCGTCGGGGGTGATAAAGCCGTAACCCTTTTCCGCGTTGAACCACTTCACCGTGCCGAGAGCCATGTCTTCTCCTTGCCAAGGCTGCGGGACGAGGCACCTTGCCCGCCCCGTGTCGCGGTGATCACCCTTAGCCGGAAGACCGGCAACGCAATCAGCGCCTGAGGCGACAATCTCCTCAGGCGCTGACAAAGCATCTGGAAAACCAAAATCCGCAACGGGGGAACGGTAGCACATCCGGTGGTGGTACGCGGGTCGTGATTACGGCGTCGCGGGCGCGTCAGGCGCCCGTGCCAGGGGCCGTCAGGCGCCCATGGCGAACAGCGCCGCGACCATCAGACCCACCATCGCCAGGATCAGCAGGAGCGCGCCGCGCTCGCTGTCGACCCGACGGGTGCGGGTGGTGACGTCCTGGGTGCTCATCGCTTGCTCCTTGCGTGGTCTTCCTCGGTGGTAACAACCACGCTATGGGCCGCGAAGCCCCAGGTAATCCCGGCTTTGTGCCAGCGCTAGAGGTTGCCGAAGAAGGCCTGGAGGTCGGCGGCGAGCAGCCGTGGCTCCTCGGCCGGGCCGAAATGTCCGCCGCGCGGCATCGTGGTGTATCGACGGACGTCGTAGAGCCGCTCGAGCCACTCGCGCGGCGGTTCCCCCTCGGGGACGAAGTGGTGCCCGAAGCCGGCGAACGCTGTCGGCACCGTCACCCGGTCGGTAGGCCCGATCCCGTCGCCGGACCGGCGGTTGTCGTAGTAGTCGCGCATCGAACTGGTGATGGTGCCCGTCACCCAGTAGATGGTCAGCGTCGTCAGGAGGTGGTCGCCGAAGCGCGCGAGCGGGTCGCCGCCGCTGTCGGTCCAGGACCGCCACTTCTCGACGAGCCACGCCGCCAACCCGGCCGGCGAGTCGTTCAGTGCGTAGCCGAGGGTCTGCGGCCGGGTGGACTGGATCGCGCTGTAGCCGCGCTCGACGGCGTCCCAGGCCGCGACGGTGTCCTCGTACTCCTGCTCGGCCGGCGACCGGGGCGGGTGCCGGTGCGGTGCGATCTCGGGCGTGGTCAGGTGGATGCCGAGCAGCGGCGCCGGATCGGCCAGCGCCATGTACGTGGTGACGCCCGCGCCGAAGTCGCCGCCGCCGGCGCCGAAGCGGTCATAGCCCAGTTCGCGCATCAGCAGGTGCCAGCGCCGGGCGACATCGCGGTAGGTGACCGGTTCGGGCGGGCGCGGCGAGAAACCGTAGCCCGGCAGCGACGGGATGACGAGGTCGAAGGCGGGGCCGTCGAGGCCGTGCGCGCCGGGGTCGGTGAGCAGCGGGACGAGGGGCAGGTACTCGGCGAACGTGCTCGGCCAGCCGTGGGTGAGCAGCAGCGGGATGCCGCCCGTCGTCACATGCACGAAGTGGACGGTGGCGCCGTCGAGGTCGGTCCGGTACTGGGGGTACGCGTTGAGCCCCCGTTCGGCGGCCCGCCAGTCGTAGCCGCCCGCCCAGCGCTCGACCACGCGCTTCAGGTAGGCCGGGTCGGTGCCCTGCGCCCAGGGGTCGCCGGTCGGATCGTCCGGCCAGCGGGTGTTCGTCAGCCGCTGGCGGAGATCATCGAGCACCCGGTCCGGGATCTCGATGGTGAACGGTTCCATGCCGCTCGATCCTACTGATCTTGGAGCCAGCGCGACCCCTGGCCTTGGGGTGTGCTGCTAAGTTGGCCCCGCATACGCGTTTAGTCCCTGAGGGGAGTTCGGTGTCAAAGCAGTTCACCAAGGGGCAGAAGAGCCAACTGTCGCAGTTGACCGCCGGTACCGATCTCTACGTCGGCATCCAGCTGAACGCTCCCGGCACGAGTTGGGACATCTCCTGCTTCGGGCTCGACGTCAACGACAAGCTCTCAGACGACCGGTACATGGTCTTCTACAACCAGCCCAAGTCGCCGGACGGATCCGTGGAGCAGTTGGGCCCGCAGTCGGGTGACACCAACTCGTTCCGCGTGAACCTCGGCGCGGTGCCGGCCTCGCTCGGTCGGTTCTCGTTCTGCGCCGCGATCGACGGCAACGGCACGGCCGCCCAGATCCAGTCCGGCTACCTGCGCATCGTCGCCGGCGGCACGGAGGTGGCGCGGTACTCGTTCACCGGCGCCGACTTCGGCGCCGAACGCGCGGTGATGATCGCCGACCTGTACAAGAAGGACGTCTGGCGCTTCGGGGCGGTGGGCCAGGGCTTCGCCGGCGGCCTCGCCGACCTGATCCGCAACTTCGGCGGGCAGGTCGAGGAGGACACCGCGCCGCCGCCGGCCGCGCCGCCCGGGTTCGCGCCGCCCCCCGGCGGGCCGCCGCCCGGTCAGCCGGCGCCGGGATTCGCGCCGCCGCCCGGTGGGCCGCCGCCGGGACAGCAGGCGCCGGGGTTCGCGCCGCCGCCCGGTGGGCCGCCGCCCGGTCAGCCGGCGCCCGGTTACGGGCCGCCGCCCGGCCAGCCGGCGCCCGCGTACGGCGGGCCGCCGCCCGGCGGGCCACCACCCGGCGCGCCGCCGGGAGCGCCGCCCGGGCAGCAGCCCGGCTACGGCGCGCCACCCGGTCCGCCACCCGGTGCCCCGCCCGGACAGCCGCCCGGTGCCCCGCCCGGACAGCCGCCCGGTGCCCCGCCCGGACAGCCCGGCTACCCGCAGCAGCAACCGGCCGCCGCCGGCTACGGCCAGCAGCCCGGCGGGTACGGCCCGGCCGGCGGCTACGGCGAGCCGTACCCGTCGCAGCACCAGCCGGTCCAGCCCGGCCTGATGGCCAGCGTCTCGAAGTACCGCGAGGTCACCACCCCCGGGCAGCGGTGGACCAAGCAGAACTCGAAGCTGGTCAAGGTGACGCTCGGCCCCGACGCGCTGGCGCGGCGCGGGTCGATGGTGGCCTACCAGGGCAACGTCGAGTTCGAGTACAAGGGCTCCGGCGGCCTGCGCGCGATGCTCGAGTCCCGGCTCACCGGCCAGGGCCTCAAGCTCATGACGTGCAAGGGCCAGGGTGAGGTGTTCCTCGCCGAGGACGCGTCCGACCTGCACATCGTCGAGCTCACCGGCCAGCGGCTGTGCATCAACGCCAACAACGTGCTGGCCTTCGACGCGACCCTGCAGACCGAGGTCAAGCGCATCGAGAGCCCTGGCCTGCCCGGCGGAGGCATGTTCCACCTGGAGGTGGG
>Ga0111538_10001762_pt1 | contig 30390 bp, 22 predicted proteins | sample SoiMethybrSBSTD1_FD_79669 | JGI IMG/M metagenome (GOLD analysis project Ga0111538, IMG submission 79669) | Bulk soil microbial communities from a Populus tree surrounding site in Tennessee, USA - Soil MetaG P. TD hybrid SBSTD1 (version 2)... | ecosystem: Environmental > Terrestrial > Soil >... | reverse complement strand
TGCCAATATTGCCAACATTGCCAACATTGCCAAAATTCATGCACGCAACACGGCGGCGCCGGGAGAGTGGCGCGGCCGGCGGGATAGCTTTCTAATCTTGGCAATGTTGGCAATCTTGGCAATTTTGGCAATGCAGAGGAGGTCCTCATGAGCCGCAAGCCTGTGATTCTCGCCACCGCGGCGATCGTCATCGCCGTCACCGCCTTCGCCGGCACGCAGTGCTCCGGATCGAGCTGAAGCACTGAAATAACTTCCGCCTCGCGCGGGCGGTGACCGCTCCCCGATCTCTTTCGAAGCCTCCAGGAGGAATCAGCATGAAAACCTGCGCATGGATGTTCGCTCTACTCGTCACGGTCGCCATACCGGCCGCGGCGCAACGGACGTCGGTCAGCCGCGGCTTCCCGATCTATGACAACGGCGGCCTGCCCGATCTCACCATCGATCCGCAGCGGTTCACGGCTCAGATGGAAATCGTGGATCGGCTGTTCGATCCGGTCGCCGACCGGTGCGCCTTCGAGGAAGGCGTGATCGGCGGCGCGGGGTATCGCCGGCTGCTGCGGTTCGATACCGTGATCATCAACGCGGGAGACGGTGACCTCGTGGTCGGGGATCGCTCGGATCCCGACAATCCGTACGCGGACGCTTTCGAGTTCTCACCCTGTCATGGGCACTACCACATTCGTGGTTTCTCCGAGTATCAGCTCCTCCGCACCGACGGAACGGTTGCCGCCGAAGGCCACAAGCAGGGCTTCTGCATGGAAGATTCGTTCAAGTACGGCGAGAAGAAGAGCGCCGGCTTCGATTGCCAGTTCCAGGGGATCACGAGCGGCTGGGGGGACTGGTATTACAAGCAGCTCGTCGGTCAGTGGATCGACATCACCGGCGTTCCAGAGGGCGAATACACGGTTCGCATCGTCGTCAACCTGGCCGGGACGTTTGACGAAGGCCAGAACCGGTATCCGAACGTGCTCGAAGCGAAGATCCGTGTCCCGGATCCGCGGAGGAAGGTGGCGATCCAGCCGTGAGGTGGTGCAGAGTTGAGCTGACTCACCGGACCGCGACAGTCCGGCGGCGGAAGGCCAGGCTCATACATCCGCCAAGGAATCCGAAGACCGCTCCAATCGTGGACGCGACGAGAATCTTGAAGGGTGCGCCTTTCAGGTATTCGTAGTTGACGTAGGTCCGGAGGTTCTCGAAACCACTGGCATTGAAGCGCGCGATCAGATTCTGCCAGTCCGGCCGTTGAGTCATGAGGGGCAGGGACAAATTGACGCGAACGATCACGACGATCGTCAGCACGACAAAGGTGCCGAAGGCAACCAGCGCCCCGGTTTTCAAGCCAACCAGCGGCTTCCCGCTGTTTCGCGCTGCCGCGAACCCCGCAAGACCCCAGGCCAGGAACATCGGCCCGTAGAATGCCGCGATAGCGGTGAGCGAGTCGTCCGCAAGCGGCGCCACGTACGCGGAGATCACGTTCAACACGCTGAACACCACACCGAGGACCAGACCCACGGCGAGGGCGCCCGGCGGCCGGGTCAAGATGATCATGAAGTGCTCCTCAGCCGAATCAGACCGCCGCCACCTCCGGTACCGGCTGGCGGCCGCGGCGCTCTTCGGCCGCCGATCGCATGAGTGTCAGCGCCGTGTAGAGCACGACAACGATGACGCCCCAGCGGACGACGTCGAGCGGCAGTGACTTGACGAGCCAGACGGCGATCACCACGGCGGGCACGCCGCCGAGGGTCAGACCGAGCGCGGCTGGAGCTGAATAGCGCCCGCTGCTCACGAACCGCAGCGCCGCCGCCATGCCGGTGAAGGCCGCCGATCCCATCATGATCGGGAACGCCGCGCGCGGCTCCAGGCCGAGCAGGCTGAAAAGGACCAGACACGGTCCATAGTTGCCGATTCCGAGCGTGGCGAGTGCGCCGAGGACGAAGTTGGCCGCCAGCGCGAAGAGAAGACGGACGCGCGTCAAGCTCAGAGCGTCCCCACCGGCCGGAAAAAGGCGCAACAGACCCATCGCCATGAACAGCCCCGCGAGCAGCAGCGCTGTCGCCATTCCGAGCTGGATGATCCGCCGTGGCAGGCGCGAGACGATTCCCGCGCCGAGCCAGCCGCCGGCCATCATCGCGATGATGAGCAGGGCAAGCTGGGCGCTGTCGACCGATACGACGCTGATGAAGGCGAAGGCCTGCACGACAACAGGCAAGGTATGGCCGACGACCATGGTGCCCGGAATGCGTTCATCCGGGACCAGCTTCAACAGCTTGTAGATGGTCGTGGTCGTCGCGAACGAGCCGATGCCCAGGGTGTCGAAGAAGTTCGTGACGAATCCGACCGCGGTCTGGATCGAGCCGGGCGAGGCTGCGCGTTCTTCCGCACCGGGCGGCAGGGATCGCGATCGATGGAGCGCCGCGCCCCATCTCAGCACGTAAACGATGGCGAACGCGGTGAGCGTGACGAAGATCCCACGGACGATATCCACCGAAGTCTCCTCCGAACCACGGCAGCAATCACTGTTGGGGGACGCGGGATTCTCTCACGGAAGCGCGCCGGGCACGAGGGAGGCGCTTGGCGGGTAGGCGAGGGTCTTTTGAACAAGCGGGCTAGGAGTTCAGGAGAACATTCCCGTTTCTCCTGATCTCCTAGCCCTCCTGTAAAGGCTTTAAGAAGCCGCAGGCGCCTGTGGCTACTTTTTCACTTCCAGCTTGAGCTCGTTCAGCCGCACCGGTTCGCTCGAATAGTTTTCGAGCTCGATCGAGTTCTTCTTCTTGTCGAAGTTGATCTGCGTCGCGTACGCCATCCTGCCTTCACCCTTCCCCGACTTGTCGAACTGCATCTGGAAGAGCGTGAAGGGATAGTCGGCGGTGCGGGGCTGGTTCCTCGCCTCGGCGAAACCGATCACCCGTGGCGTAATGATGACGATCCGCCTGCCGCCATCCTGAGCCGGAAAGCTCATCGCATACCGGATATCGGTACCGAGCCGGAACACGCTGTTGGGATCGGGCCCCATGTAACCGGGAAAGTTGAAGCGCCCCATCTCCGGCTGCTTCTCCAGCTCACGCAGCAGGCCGTCCTGTTTCTTCTCCAGGAACGTCTGGATCAAATGCGCCCGCTGCTTCGGGTTCGACCACCGGTTGATGGTGATCCGGATGCTCTGATTCTTGCCGGTCGCGACGGTGCCCATGCTGAGCGCCCAGCCGTTGATCACCACCTTGTCGGTCGCGCTCGGCGCCGCTGACGGCTCACCCTGGGGCAGCGCCATCATTGTCGCGGTCAGCGTAATCGCCAGGATGCAGGCCGACACAGTCGTCTTCATTCCGTACTCCTTTCAACCGATTCCATTACGGCAATGCCAGCCATCATTTCCTGGCCGGCCGTCCGACCTTGACCAGCAACGATTCGTAGTACGTCAGGTCGACGGTGTCTCCCGGCTTGAGATTCTGAAGCTGTTTCGGGTCGCTCACAGCCATGGTGAGCACCCGGCCCTGGGGACCTTTCACACGCACCGATGGCACCTTCGGGTCGACGGCTTCGATGGTGACCGTGAAGGTCCGCTCGCGCCGGGTTTCAGAGCCGGGGGTGAGCTCCTTCCTTCTGACGGTCGTCGATGGCTCCCCGGTCGAAGCCGGTGCGGTTTCGCCTGGCTTGCGCACGTAGACAACGATGGCGTCGTAGTACGTGGCCGTCACCTCGTCGCCCACTCTCAGGCTGTTGAAGCCTTCCATCTCATCGGGCGCCTTGACATCGACGCTGTTGCCACCGGCACCCTTGAGCGTGACGACGCGATTGGCCTTGTCGATCGCCTCGATAGTGGCGGTGGCAGTCACGGGCTTGGACTGGTAGGCCGGCTGCTGTGCGACGACGACACCCGCGGCGATCAGAATGAGAAACGCGGCACACCAGCCTGCGAACGACCGTCCTGTCATGGTTCTGCTCCGCAGAGTTTTGCATATCCCCGGCGCACACCCCGGACGCAGTCCCAGCGAGTGAGCGACGGGCAAAATGCGAAAGCATTGCCATGGGTACTGCTGATTTTCGGCCCATTTTGGGCTCCTGCTGGCTGCGTGATGGCGTCCAGGCGACGGGCGGATGGGGGGGGCCACGGTATTTCGAGGGCTCCTGGAGTCACCCCGAATCGTAGAATCGCGGTTTCGAGGAGCGTACGAACCATGCTGGCCGACCTGATTGGCGAGGTGCGGACAATCGACGATGTCGTCGCCACGATGCGCGCGATCGACCGCCGACTGCCCGACGGTGATGGCGTCAAGTGGTTCAACTTCCTCTACCTCGAGGTGACGCAGGCCGTGCAGGCGGACCAGGCGGGGTGGCAGGATTGGCCGTTCCTTCAACAGTTCGACGTGGTGTTCGCCCGCCTTTACTTCGATGCGGTCCTGAGCTGGGAGCGGGACCCGGCCGCGACCGCTCGCGCCTGGCGGCCGCTCTTCAGAGCTCGCGACGACCGCAGGCTCGCCCGGATCCAGTGCGCGCTCGCCGGCATGAACGCCCACATCAATCACGACCTGCCGCTGGCACTCGGGCGCCTGGCGGAGCCGGATGGCCGGTACCCGTCCCGGGACGGGGTGCGCTACGACGATTTCCTGCACGTCAACGACATCCTCGAGCGTGTCGAAGGGTCGGTGCGACCGATCCTGGCGACGGGGCTGGTCGGCGAGATCGACCAGGCACTCGGCGACGTGGACAGCGTGCTCGCCATGTGGAAGGTCCGCAACGCGCGCGAGGCTGCCTGGACGAACGGCGAGGTGCTCTGGCATCTGCGCCCGGCACCGCTGCTCCGCCGCGAGTTCCTCGCCAGGCTGGATTCGATGACCGGCTTCGCCAGCCGGGGATTGCTCCTTCCTGCTCTCGGGATCGCCGTCTGACGAATAACAGGTCCGTCGCTCGGGGAACAGAAATGCTGAATCCGGTAGTCCGGGATCCGGGGCCCGGCATCCGAAGCCGGTACACCCGGTAGCGGATTGCTCCGATAAATCCCGACGATCGGACCCCGGATTCCGGACCCCGGATCCCGGCTCAGCGGCACAGCCGTTGCTCCAGTCGCCCAAGCACCCTGCATCCCTCCCGGAGCGCCGATGGAATTCCTAGCGAAGCTCGCTGGCAAGCGCGACGTCCAGCCCACACCCCTACCTCCGCAGATCACCCGGTTCGAGGAGTTCCTCGCCAAGGTCCGGGGCGAACGCGAGCGGCTCGAGAGCCTGGTCACGGTTCTCAAGGGAGACGACGTCGAGGCCGTGCCCCGGGTGATTGCCCGGCTCGAGGAGCGGGCCACGGCGCTCACACAGCTGGTGGATGACATCGGCAATCGCGCCGAGCAGGTGCGTCAGTCGGCAGCCGGCGTCGAGACGCTGGAAGCACGGATCGCGTCACTCGAAGGACACCTGCTCAAAGCCGAGGTCCGTGCGTCGGAAGACGCACAGCGGGCCGAGGAGATGGACCGGCGGGCCGAGGGACTCGAGGCGCTCGTCTCGCGCGCGCAAACGACGATGGAGCGACTCGACGGCAAGCTCGACGACCTTTCACGATCCCAGGTGATGTCGTACGACGCGAGCACCGATCTCCAGGCCCTGAACGCACTGGCGGAGCGGGTCGGCACCAAGCTCAAGGCGCTCGAACACCAGCAGCAGACGATCGACCGGGCGCTGCTGGATTCACGTCGCGTCAGCGAGATGGTCTGGGAAATGGACGCCCAGATCGCGAGGCTTCGCGAGGGATCGAGCGTCGCCGCGAACGTCGAGGAAACCCTGGGGCGGCTGGAGCGGTTGCACCAGGCGGTCACCGAAAAGCTCGATGCAGCGAGCTACGACAGCGCGCGGTTTGGCGAGACGGTCGAGGATCAGCGGCGGAAATCCACCGAGCTGCTCCAGGCCGTCCAGGACCGCCTCGATCGCCTGGCCGTGAACCGCAGCGAGCTCGACACTCTCGGTCAGCGCCTCGCGTCGGCGGAGTCGGGCCTGGCGAACACCGATCGTCAGCTTGCGGCACTCGCGTCGAGCGAACAGGCGCTCTCGACACTGCAGGAGCGGCTGGACGGGTTCGCTGCCAGGGCCGACGCGCTCGCGGCGGAAATCGCCGGAATCGAACAGAAGCAGCCGTTGCTCGACGCCCTCGACGGGCGCCTCGGCGAGGTCGACGCCGAGATCCGGCGAAGCACCGTCCGCCTCGAAGGCCTGATCCGGCGCCGCCAGGAGCTCGACGCGATCAAGGCGGAGTTCGATGCCTGCGAGGCCACTTACGTGCAGGTGCGCGCACGTGCCGACGAATTGCGCGATCAGAAGCATCAGTTCGGCGCGTTCGCCGAACAGGCACGCATCTTCATGCGCGAGACGCCGGAGCTCGATGCCGCCATCCGGCATTTGAGAGAACGGGTCAGCGAGACCGGCGATCTCGCGGAAAAGGCCCTGGCCATGCGCCCGCAGATCGAGGACATCGGCGGACGGCTGGATCTGCTCGGACCGCGTCTGCCGCTCATCGAACAACTGCAGGCGCGATTGAGCACGCTCAACGACTTGAGTGGCGAAATCGATCACCGGCTCGCCGCGCAGGTCGACCGCCAGGCGGACCTGGAGCAGGCGCGGGTCGTCTGCGATGGGCTCGCGACCCAGATCGCCGATGCCCAACAGAAGCTTGCCGCGCTCGAGAGCGCGCAAGGACGACTGGCCTCGGTGCCCGGGCAGATGGCCGAGATCGAGTCACGTCTCAACGACGCGCGCCACAGCGTGGCGACGATCGAGCACGAGCACGATGCCGTCAGCGAGCATAGACGGAAGCTGGCGGAGGTCCACGAGTCCTCGACGGCCTTGTTCGCAGACATCGGCGGCCGGCTCGAGACCCTGCAGTCGATCCAGGCGCAGCTCGAACGCGCCGACCGGCTCAAGGACGATCTCTATCAGCACCTGACGCAGATCCAGGGGATCGAGCGCGAAGCGTTCGAGCGTCACCAGGAAGCGGAGCTGCTCCTCGAGCAGTGCAACACGCGCTGGAAGCACGTCGACGAGCGGCGTGCGGATCTCGCGGTCGTCGAGCAGTCAATCGCCGGCGTCGACGGGCGCATCCGGAAGCTGGAGCGGCTCACTGAAGCGCTCGATTCGAAGATCTCGGTCATTGCCGATCGGGATCGCGTGGTGGATGCGGTCAAGCACGAAATCGATGCGGTCCACGAGATCGCCCGCAGATGTCACGACGATCTCGGCGCCATCGCGGATCAGAGGGGCGCGATCAGCCAGACCCGGGATGACGTGGATCGGCTGGCGGGCGCGCTGGCCGCCGCCGACGAGAAGCTGCGGGACGTCGAGCGGCGCAGCGCCGCCGTCGACGACGTGCGGCGCAAGGCCGATGCCGTGGTGCAGCTGCTCGATGACGTCCGGGTGACTCTCGACACCGTGGGCGAGCAGAAAGCGGTGGCCGACCACGTGACCGAGATGCTCGCGCAGTTCGAGGACGCGATTACCGAAGCCCGCGGCACGACCCGGGCGCTCCAGGCCGAGCGCAAGCTGGCCCAGCGCATTGTCGAGAACGTCCGGCACATTCACGCACGAGCCGGCGTCGAGGCAGGCCAGCCGGAGTAAACCGCCGCCCGGTCAGGGAGAAGGGGGAAGCCAAAGCTTCCCCTTTTCCCTTCTGCCTTTTCCCTTCTGCCTTTTCCCTTCTGCCTTTCTTCCTCGTCACTCCCGGCTATGCGCCGGGAGTCATCAACGGTTAATCTTTTCGCCAGTAGAATCGCCGCATAACTAACTGGACAATGCTGTCTGTGCGCTATTACCACTCTGCGTAAACGAGAGTCCGCCCGATGGTCTTTTTTCTTCGTCAGCCGATCGCGCGGCTGCTTCTCATCGCGTTCTTCATCGGCTGCTGCTCGACATCAGGTGCCGCCTCACCCCTTCAGACGCCACAAACTCAAGCCTCCGGCACCGGACGAGTGATCGTCACCGTATCGCTCGAGGGCGTCCGCATCCCGGCGGTGAGGATTTCGCTCCGAAGCGCCGATGGCAACGTCGTTGTCGGCCAGACGACGAGCGATAACATCGGCCAGGTGACGTTTCCGGACGTAGCGCCCGGCCGCTATGTCGTGCTGGCGACGCGCGAGGGCTTCGCCGACACCGAGACGGCACCGTTCGAGGTCAGTGCCGGCGACAACGAGCAGGTGCTCGTCGAGATGCGGTTGACGTTCGTCCGCGAGAGCGTGGACGTCATCGTTCCCGCCAACTCCCCGACCGAAAGCCTGCAACCGGTTGCGGTGAGCGATCTGCTCACGGGCGCAAAGATGGATATCCAGCCGCTGGCCGGCGACGATTTCCAGTCGCTGCTGACGGTGCTGCCGAGCATCATTCGCGGTCCGGAAGGCCGGCTGCGCATCAAGGGCGGAACGCCAACCACCGGCGCACTGCAGATGAGCAGCGCCAGCCTCAACGATCCGTCGACCGGAGATTTCGATCTCGAACTGCCGAGCGGCGCGGTCGAATCGGTCGAAGTGCTGTCCAACCCATTCGCCGCCGAGTACGGCCGGTTTTCGACCAGCGTCACCCAGGTTCGCACCAAGCGCGGCACGAACGAGTGGATCGTCAAGCCGACCAACCTGGTTCCAGGGTTCGGCAAGGGGTTCGCGTTCGTGAACAAGTTCGAGCCGCGGCTCTCAATCTCCGGTCCGCTGAAGCGCGATCGACTGCTGTTCGGCCAGTACTTGCAGTATCGCTTTCTCCGGACTCCCGTGAAGAGCCTTCCCGATGAGCCGCAGTTGGGCTTGGACAGCTTCGACTCGTTCACCCGCCTCGACGGCGTGCTGTCGTCGCGTCATGCGCTGACCGGAGGCGTGATCTACTTCCCCCGCAAGATCACGAACGCAACACTCTCGACGTTCCGGCCGCCGGAAACGACGCCCCGCTTCTGGCAGGCCGGCTTTTCCGCGGGCGCGGTCGATCGCCTGATCCTCTCGTCCACCGCCGTCCTCGAATCGACGATCGCGGCCCGCACCTTCCAGATCGACGAGAAGACGAAGGGCGAGCTCCCGATGATTTACGCGCCGCAGGGGCAGGGCGGAAATTTTTTCAACCGCCAGGAACGTCACGTCCGCAGCCTGCAGTTCGTCGAAGCCCTCTCGGTTGCAAAGAACGACTGGGCGGGCGAGCACGTCTTCAAGGGCGGCCTCGACATTCAGTACTCGCGGTTCGAGGGCGACGACGCCAGCCAGCAGGTCGATATCGTTCGCCTCGACGGCACGCTCGCGGAACGCACGACTTACACGCCGCCGCTGACCACTCCGGAGGTGACCGGCACGGAAGTCGCGCTCTTCATCCAGGATCGCTGGCGTGTGAACGATCGGCTGAACTTCGAGCTGGGCTTCCGGGCCGACTTCGACGACATCGTCGAGCGGGCCAACTATTCGCCGCGCATCGGCATGTCGGTCAGCGTGCTGCCGGAAGGCCGCGGTATCCTCCGCGGCGGCTTTGGCAAGTTCGCGGAACGCACGCCGCTCAACCTCGGGGCGTTCACTCAGTACAACGTGCAGACGGTAACCCGCCGCGCCGGCAACGGCACGCTGCTCGGCAACCCCGTCACGTTCGCGCACGTCGTCGATGGCGAACTGAGAACGCCGGAGAGCCAGGTGCAGACGGTGGCCTGGGATCAGCGGTTCGGCCGCCTCTTCTTTTTCAAGACCGCCTACCTCCATCGCAGCGGCTCGCACGCCTATGTCGTGAATCCGGATCCCGCGCGCGGAGTCCTCGCGCTTGGTTCGACCGGTGACTCGAAATACTGGGAGATCGAGACCACCGGCCGGTTTCTGGCGAGCGAGTACCGGGATATCAGCGTGTCCTACGTGCGGTCGCACAGCACCCGCGATCTCAACGACTACGACCAGTTCTTCGGCAACTTCAGGAACCCGATCATCCGCGCGAACGAGTACTCGCTCAGCCCCACGGATGTGCCGAACCGCCTGATCGTGCGCGGCACGTTCGGCCTGCCCGGCCAGTGGGTGTTCTCGCCGCTCTATGAATGGCGCACGGGCTTCCCGTGGTCAGCGGTGAACGAGTTCCAGGATTTTGTCGGCACCCGCAACGAAACGGGACGCCTGCCGTCGGTGTCGACGCTGGATTTCACGCTCGCCAGGCCGTGGCATTTCAAGAAGTACCGCTTCACGGCCGGCCTCAAGATCTACAACGCCTTCGACACCGGTAACGAGCGCGACGTCCAGAACAACCTCGCGTCACCGGACTACGGGACGTTCTACAACCCGATTCAGCGCTCGATTGGATTCGTGTTCGGGACGACGAAGCCGTAGTAGAAAGACTTTCTGCGACTTGTTCAGCGGGTGCTTAGAGCTTCAAGGGAATACAATCCGTGGTCATGCAGGGTCAATCCGGAGTAGATCGCCGGCAATTCATGTTGGGTACCGCCGCCGCTGCGCTTTACCGGTCGGGTCTGCTGCGAGCGCAGGGCGCTTCAAGCGTCGAGCTGGGATCGATCGATGGCAGCGTCGGGGGCAACCAGTTCACGCCGGTCCAGTTCCTCGATTATCTGAGCTCGATCAAGCTGACGTGGGCGATGGTTTCGCTTCCGGCCGCGACCCTCGCTGACGAAACCGCCATCAAGCAGATCCGGGATCATGCGGATCGGCTCGGCATCAAGCTCCAGCTGGCGTTTGGCACTGTCTGCCCGAGCGCGCGGTCGTTCAACCCGCAGAACGGAACGCTCGAAGAGCAGGTCGCGCGCGCGCTGAAGGCCTCCCAGATCTTCGGCGCGAAATGCATGCGGTGCATCCTCGGCGGCGATCCCGAGCGGCCGCAGATCGAGATGCACATCGACAACATGATCAAGGCCGTCCGCGGCATGCGCAGCCGGATCCTCGACTCGGGGATCAAGCTCGCCGTGGAGAATCACGGCGGCGATCTGCAGGCGCGCGAGATGAAGATGATGATCGAGGCGATCGGAACGGACGTGATGGGCGTCTGCCTCGATTCCGGGAACCCCGTGTGGATGCTCGAGGATCCGCACATGACGCTCGAGACGTTGATTCCCTATGCCGAAACCAGTCACGTCCGCGACAGTGCGGTGTGGAAGGTGCCCGAGGGCATCGCCGTTCGCTGGGTGAACATGGGCGAGGGCAACGTGGACATCGACGGCTGGATCCGCAAGTTCATCCAGGCCAAACCGGGGATGCCGATCATCTTCGAGAACCTGGTCTCGGCCAACCCGCGGGTCCACAGGATTTACGACCCGAAGTTCTGGGACAACTGGCGGCGCATGCCCGCCTGGGAGCTGAGCCGGTTCCTGGCTGTCGCCGAAAAAGGCACGCCGAAGCTCGCGACGCCGCGTCCCGAGGGCAAGACCGCCGGTCAGCAGCGCATCGAGGACCTGGAAGTGTGCGTGCGGTATACGCGTGAGCTGCTGCAACGGCTGAAATAACTCTGGAGGGATCCGAGGTTTTCCGAGTTCACGGATTTCAAAACGGAGGAACGGAGTCAACGAAGACAACGGAGGGCTCGCGGTGCGGGTTCGCCTGGGCCGCGCTCCGCGCGGCCTGATCGTTGGTGCGGTCACGATGTACAAGCAGCCCAGAGATCGTGCGGCTGCTTGTACATCGCGACCGCGCCAACGATCAGCAGCCGGCCGCTTTGCGGCCGGCGCCAGGCGGACCCGATGGGCGAGCCGCTGCCGGCTGATTTTGCAGTCCGTTACCTCCGTTGCTCCGTTTTGAAATCCCTGAACTCGATTTATTCCGTTGCCTCGCGGATTTTTCGACGAAAAGGCCGAGCCGTCGATCTCGCCGCTCCTCGTTCGACAATCGAGAAAGAGGAGTGACCATGGCTTTAGTCGACGGACTGCTGCAGGAGCTCGAGCAGGAAGCGCAGACGACGCGGCGCCTGCTCGAGCGTGTTCCCAACGACCGCCTGGGCTGGCGGCCTCATCACAAAGCGAGGACTCTCGGCCAGCTTGCGCTTCACGTGGCGATAGTCCCGGGAGGCGTGGCGGAATTCGTCGCGTCGCCATCGCCGGCACAGGCGCCGCAGTTCCTGGACCCGTCACCGAAGACCGCATCGGAGCTGGTACCGGCGCTGGAAGAAAGCATCGCGAAGGCGAAGAAGGCACTCGGCGGGCTCGACGATGGAGCGATTACCGCGACCTGGCGGATGGTGGACGGCAATCGTGAGCTGCTGGCGCTGCCTCGCATCGCAATGCTGCGGTCGGTGATGCTCAATCACTGGTACCACCATCGCGGTCAGCTCAGTGTGTATCTGCGCGAACTCGACGTGCCGCTGCCGTCGATCTACGGTCCGAGCGCCGACGAGAATCCGTTCGCCTGACCCGAGTGGAGTATCATCCGCCGCGGGTTCGCGGTTCGCGGTTCGCGGGATCGCGGGTTCGGCTGCCGGATCGTGTTCCGGCGTTCTAGCCAGCCACCTGACGAACCGCGAGCCCGCGAGCCGCGAACCGCGGAAGTTGAGTTCCATGTATCGATCAATCCCCTGTCGTCTGTTCGCCGCCTGCGTCGCGGTTGCGTGCCTGGTGTCGGAACCGCTGGCGCAGACGCGCCAGCCGTTCAGCCGCACAGCGGTCACCGTGACGCCGGTCCATCCCGACTGGACCTACAAGCCCGGGGAACCCGTCACGTTCCGAATCGACGTCGTCCGCGACGGCCATCAGGTCACGGGAGCGACAGTGAAGTACGGCGTCGGGCCGGAGATGCTGCCGCCCGTCACGGAAACGACGGCCGTCGTAGGCGCAACGCCCCTGAGCGTCGCGGCCGGTACGATGAAGGTGCCGGGCTTTCTGCGATTGATTGCAACCGCCGAAATCGACGGCCGCACTTACCGCGGCGTTGGCACGGCGGGCTTCGCGCCGGAGCGGATCGAGCCCACGCAGGTGAACCCGCCCGACTTCGACAGCTTCTGGGATGGCGAGCGTGCGCGGCTCGCGAAGCTGCCGCTCGACGCGAAGTGGACACCACTGCCCGACTACGGCAACGCCGACGTCGAGTGCTCGCAGATCAACCTGCAGAACGTCGGTCTCACCGCCGGGGCGAGCCGGCTGTACGGCATCCTGTGCCTGCCGCGCGCGCCCGGAAAGTACCCGGCGCTCCTCAGCGTGCCCGGCGCGGGCGTGCGGCCCTATCGTGGCCTGCCGGAGCTTGCGGCGCGCGGCGTGATCACCTTCCAGATCGGCATCCACGGCATTCCGGTGATCCAGCCCCAGGAGGTGTATGACAGCCTCGCCCAGGGCGGTCTGAGCGGTTATCCGACGTTCGGCCTCGATTCACGCGAGCGCTACTACTACCGCCGTGTCTACGTCGGCACCCTGCGCGCGAACGACTTTCTGATCTCCCTGCCGCAGTGGGACGGCCGGAATCTTGGCGTCACCGGCGGCAGCCAGGGCGGCGCGCTGACGATCGTCACGGCGGCCCTCGACCGCCGCGTGACGCGGATGGCCGCGTTCTTTCCAGCGCTTTCAGACGTGACCGGGTACCTGCACCAGCGCGCGGGCGGATGGCCGCACATGTTCCGCGCCGCGGAAGGTCCCGCCGCGCATCGTGACGAGGCCAAGATCAAGACGACCCAGTACTACGACGTGGTGAACTTCGCCCGCCGCGTCACCGCGCCGGGACTCTACTCGTGGGGGTTCAACGACGAGACGTGTCCGCCGACGTCGATGTACGCGGCGTACAACGTCATCACCGCACCGAAACGCTTGATCCTCGCGTACGATACCGGCCATCGCACGACCCAGGAACAGGTGGACGACGCCAACGACTGGATCGTCAACGAGCTCACGGGGCGAGGGCGGTCGTCGGCGTCGGGCAGATAGTCAGATAGTCAGAAGTAGAAGCCGATTCCGACCGCCGGCCCGTGGATCGTCGGCTTGATGATCGCGGTCCGGCGCAACACCTCGTCCTCTACCTTCAAGTACAGATAGTTGTAACCGACCGCGAAGCCGAAATGGGACACCGGCTTCCAGTCGATCCGTACCCCGGCACCGAGATCGACGTCGGCCCCGACCCCAAAACCGCCGCCGTCGAACGAGGCGTGCCACTCCACTTTCTGCCCGATCCGGTTCCAGGCGATCCCGACGAGCGGATCCCAGACCCCCGGCTTCCGTGAGAAGTGCGGCAGATCGCCCAGCGTGAAGTCGTATTTCAGGGCCAGACGACGGACGCCACCCGTGACGTACAAGTCCGGCGCGATCCGTCGTCCCAGAGTGGCCCGACCGTAGATCAGATCCAGGTCCACCGTGAGGGATGGCCGATCGGGCCGATCGCCACCGATGGCTGCCCAGACGAAATAGGCATCCACGGCCCACGTGCCGTTCGACGCCGCCACGCCGCCGAGGTACGCGCCGTCGAAACGGCTGTCCACGATGTCTCCCAGCCCGCCGCCGTCGTTCTCGAAGGGCGGGATCTCGACGTCGATGCCGATGTCGAGCGGGATCCACACCAGAACGGGGTACACGGCAACGTTCCATCCGCCCCGCGCCGCCGGGACCTGACTGACACCCTGTGCGCGCGCCAGCCCGATGGTCGCGCCGACGACGAGCATCGTGAGCAGAGTCATTCGAATCGTTTTCATCGGGCAACTGTAGGTGGGCTCGCAGCCATCGGCTATCGACCTTTGGTCCTAGTGGTCTAGACGGGGTGATCGGCAGGCTCATCAGTTCGATCCTTTGCGGCCCACCGGGTCACCAGTAACAAAAATGTCGCGACGGTGTAACCGCGCTACTCAATTGGCTGAATCCCGCGGGCCGGACCTGAATTTGATCAGGGAATGCCAGCGGGGCGCGCGGGCAGCAGTCTTGCCTGTTGTAACGGGCTCCCATGCACACGACACCATCGCTCCTCTGGACGCTCGAAGAGATCGGCCACCTGGTCTCAGGCAGCGGCAATCCATCCGAAACGTTGACCAACATCGTGAATCTGATCCAGCGGCGGTTCGATACCGACGTCTGTTCCGTGTACCTGCTGGAGCCCGATCGCACGACGCTGGTGCTGGCGGCCACGATCGGGCTCCGGCCGGAGAGCGTCGGCCTGGTGAAGATGCGCATCAGCGAAGGGCTGGCCGGTCTGGTCGCCGAGCAGTTGCGGCCGGTATTCGTCGAGGACGCGACACAACATCCCCGATTCAAGTACTTCCGTGAGGCCGGAGAGGATCCCTATCGGACGTTCCTTGGCGTGCCCGTGATCGATCGCGGCGTTCTTCAAGGGGTGCTCGTCGTGCAGACCACTGAGTCGCGAGCCTTCGCCGACGACATGCAGCGCATGCTGGCGACCGCGGGAGCGCAGCTCGCCCCGATCGTCAGCGAAGCGAGGGCGGTCGGGAACTTCGTCACGCCGGTGCACCAGCGGCTTTCGGCGCTCGCGCGGAACCTCTGGTGGGCCTGGGACGAAGAAGCGACCAGCCTGTTCCGTGCGCTGGATCCAGTCCGGTGGCGGGAGTGCGATCACAATCCGATCGTGCTGCTGCAGCAGATCCCGATCGCTCAGCTCGAGGCGCGAGCGTCGCAGCTGGCGCTGCACGGCCGGATCAACTATGCCTATCGCCGCCTGCAGGAGTATCTCCAGTCGAAGCACACCTGGGGAGGACAGAACGCCAGCGTGCTTGGCGCGCGCCCCGTGGCGTACTTTTCGGCGGAGTTCGGCCTGCACGAATCGCTGCCGGTCTACTCGGGCGGGCTGGGAATCCTCGCGGGCGACCACTTGAAGAGTGCCTCGGATCTCGGCATCCCGCTGGTGGGGATCGGCCTCTATTACGACCAGGGCTACTTCCGTCAGCGGCTCGACGTTTCCGGCTGGCAGCATGAGGACTATATCGACGTCGACCATCGCGTGCTGCCGATATGGCCCGCGGTGACGCGCGACGGCGCGCCGCTGACCGTCGAGATCGAGACGCGGACCGGTCGGATTCTCGCGCGGGTCTGGCGGATCGACGTCGGCCGCAACATGCTGCTGCTGCTCGACTCGAATGTCGATGGCAACAGTCCGGAGGATCGGCAGCTCACCTCGCGGCTGTATGGCGGCGACGAGCGCGTGCGCATCCGACAGGAGCTGGTCCTCGGCGTCGGCGGCGCGAAAGTGCTCGCCGCGCTGAACATCTCGCCAGGCGTGCTGCACCTCAACGAAGGCCACAGCGCCTTTGCCGCACTCGAGCTGGTTCGGTGCCGCATGACGACCGAAGGCATCGACGTCGCCGAGGCCTCGCGCCGGGTGGCCGCGCACATCGTCTTCACGACACATACGCCGGTCCCAGCCGGTCACGATCGATTCCCGGCACCGCTCGTCGAGGAGCACCTCGGCCCGCTCGGCGACGCGCTCGGGCTCTCGCACGACGAGATGATGGCGTTTGGACGGGTGGACCCCGGCAACCGCGACGAGCAGTTCTGCATGACAGTGCTGGCGCTGAAAGTCTGCCGGCGCGCCAATGCGGTCTCGTCGCTGCACGGACACGTTTCGCGCGAGATGTGGATGCCACTCTATCCGGGCCGGCGCGAAGACCACGTGCCGATCGGGCATATCACCAATGGCGTGCACGTGAACACGTGGCTCGCGCCGCAGATGCGGCAGGTCTACGAGCGCCACCTCGGCGCCGACTGGACGTCGCGCAGCACGGAGCCGGGGCTCTGGCAGGCGATCGAGAACGTGGACGATGGGGAGTTGTGGGAGACGCACCAGACGCTCAAAGCGCGGCTGATTGATTTCGCGCGGCGGCGGGCGGCCGCCCAGGCCGAGAGACGCGGCGAGCCGGCGGCGGTCGTGTCCCAGTTTCGCCGCGCGCTCGGCCTGGACGCCCTGACGATCGGCTTCGCGCGCCGCTTTGCCACCTACAAGCGGGCGAACCTGCTGTTGCAGGACCTCGAAGCATTGACGAAGCTGGTGAACCATCCGCAGATGCCGGTGCAGCTGATCTTCGCCGGCAAGGCCCACCCCCGAGACGTGCCGGGCAAGACCGTATTGCAGGAGATTGCGGCACTGACCCGCGACCCCGCCTTGCTCGGCAAGATCGTGTTCATCGAGGATTACGACATCAACGTCGGGCGGCACCTCGTGCAGGGCGTGGACGTGTGGCTGAACAACCCGAGGCGTCCGCAGGAAGCCTGTGGCACGAGCGGGCAGAAAGTCGTGCTGAACGGGGCGCTCAATCTTTCGGTGCTCGATGGTTGGTGGGCCGAGGCCTACGACGGCCGGAACGGCTTCGCAATCGGCATGGGCGAAACCCACACGTCAATCGACAGGCACGACTCCCGCGACGCGGAAGCGCTGGCGACGGTGCTGCGCGAGGAGGTCGTGCGTCTGTACTTCGATCGCGACCGCGACGGCCTGCCCCGCGAATGGATCGCGCGGATGAAGCGGGCCATCCGGACCCTCGGCGGCCGCTTCAGCGCCGACCGCATGGTGATGGACTACGTCCTCAAGTGCTACATCCCGGCGGCGGGGGGGACGAGCAGTGACGTCAGCCGGGTGTGATCGCGAGTGTGGCGGCTGGCGGGGCGGCACAATTACCTGGACGGCCATCGGGGCTTCTGCAGGCTCCGGTTCCAGCGTTGCCAGTCCGCTGTCAACTCCTCGACCTTGTCCGGACGCGCTGCGGCGATATGCTCCTCTTCTTGTTTGCGGGCCCGAAGCTTGAACGCGTTCACCGGTTCCGCGTCGCCCTCCAGCGGCTGCTGGCGGAGAACCTTCCTTCTACTCTCTGAGAGCCGCAATCGGATCGATACTGGCGGCCCGGCGGGCGGGCAGGTAGCTCGCCAGCACGGTGACGGTCCCGAGCACGGCGAACACGACAAGATGCGTCGGCACGTCGGTCGCGCCGACGCCGAACAGCAGGCTCGCGATCAACCTGGTGAGGAACTGTGCCGCGACCGCGCCGGTGACGAGGCCGATCGCCAGCAGCCGGACGGCCTCGCCGAGCACCTGTTCGAGAACGACCGCGCGCGTGGCTCCGAGCGCGACCCGAACTGCGATCTCGCGTCGCCGCTCGACGACGAAGTACGCCATGACCCCGTACAGGCCGACGCCGGCAAGCACCAGCGCCAGCGTGGCGAACCCTCCAAGCAGCCGGGCCACGAAACGTCGGCCTCGGATCGCGCCAGACTCCGCGATCACCTGGTGCATTGGACGCACGTCCCACCAGTCCATCGTGGGATCGACGTTGCGCAGTGCGCCGGGAAGCAGGCTGGCGACGCGGGCGACGTCCCGATCGGTACGGGTCCGCACCATCAGGAACATGTCGTGCTCGACAATCTGTGTAAAAGGCCGATAGATCGTCGCGGCCGGCACTTCATCGAGGTTTGCCTGACGGATGTCTGCGGCGACGCCGACGATTTCGCGCCAGACGTTCTCCACGGGCCCGGCCGCAGCGCAGCATGCCATCGGTGCGCGCTCGTTGAAACGTATCCGGCGGCCGAGTGGATCCTCCCCGGGAAAGACCTGCCGCGACAGCGTTTCGCTGATGATGACGACCGGCGTCGAGCCGCCGCCATCGCGCTCGGTGAACGCGCGTCCCCTGACGATACGCATCCCCATCGTCGAGAAGTAGTCGGCGCTGATCAAAATGTCGCCGGCGCGAGGCTCCTGGCCGGACGCGAGCGCAGCGCGGCCGTCGACGGCGAACGTCTGCTGTCGGCCCCCATGTACGGGCGGCCGGGAAGAAACGGCGGCCCACTCCACCCCCGGGACGGCCCTGGCGTGTTCGAGCGCCAATTGCCATCTCTTGATCGCTGGTTCGAACTCGCGCCCGGCATCGGATCCGGTCTCGAGCAGACGCTCGGGTACGAAGCCATCGGTATTGCCGTACAAGCCGAGCAGGCTGCGAGTAACCAGCCCGACACCTACCAGCAGCACCACGGAGATCGTCAACTCCGCGACAATCAGCACACGTCTCGCGCGGCCGCTGCGCGGACCGCCCCGCGCGGTCTGACTCGAGTCCTTCAATCCATTGTTCAGGTCGACCTTCGATGCCTGCCACGCCGGCGCAAGCCCGAATATCAGACCGGTCGTGAGAGAAACCAGCAGGCTGAAAGCGAGGACACGGCCGTCGAGCATCACCGAGATCCGGTCGGGAACGTAGCCCCCCGCGACCGCGAGCGCGACGACGAAGTCGAGCGCCCACCAGGCGATGAAGCAGCCAAGGCCGCCGCCCGCGAGGAACAGGATGAGGTTCTCGATCAGCAGCTGCCGCGCCAGCCGCGTCCGGCTGGCACCGAGCGCGGCCCGGATCACACACTCACGCGTTCGCGTGGCGTTCCTCGCGAGCAGCAGGTTCGCGACATTCACGCACGCAATCAGCAGAACCAGGCCAACCGCGCCGAGCATCAGGACGAGCCCTCGTCCGGCAGATGGGTCGATGGAGGCGTAGTACTTGTCGAGAGCGATGACCCGGAAGCGATGATTCACGTTCGCCGATGGAGAGGCCGCCTCGATCTGACGGCCCAGGACGTCGAGCTCCGCCTGCGCCGCCGCCAGCGTAACCCCGGGCCGCAGCCGCGCGAACACATCGAGATCGCGATGGTCGCGTCCTGGTGGGTAGGACGACGGGACCAGCGGCTTGAGAAAGTCAGCGCCATAGCGCAACACGTTGGGCGGAAGCACGCCGACGATCGTGAGTGGTCTGCCGTCCACTCTGAGCGAACGTCCGACGATGTTGCCGTCGGCGCCGAATCTGCGGCGCCAGTACGCGTCGGTGAGAATCACCACATCGTCGCGCCCTGCCTGAAACTCATCGCGCAGAAACCCGCGTCCGAGAACGGGGCGGACGCCGAGCGTCGAGAGCCACTGCTCCGTCACGATTGCACCGTCAGCAAAGTGCGACGCCTGGCCGTCCTCGATCCTGAAACCGGTGCCATCGTCACCGGCAACCTGCTCGAAGATCGCGGAGCGTGCGCTGATGTCGTGGAAGTCGGCGAGCGACATGTTGTCGACTGGATCGACCGCGGTGCTTCCCCAGATTTTCACGAGCCGATGCGCGTCGGCATACGGGAGCGGACGGAAGACGATGGCGTCGGCCACGCTGAACGTGACGGTGGCGGCGCCGATGCCGAGGGCGAGAGTCACAATAGCCGCCGTCGTAAAGCCCGGGGTCCGGGCGGCCATCCGGACGGCATACGACAGGTCCTGTCGAAACTGTTCCATAGCCGTTCCTTCTGTATCACCAGCCTGTCTCGCCGTAGCGCGGAGCGCTAGAGCCTGCCTCGCCGTAGCGCGGAGCGCGGAGCGCGGAGCGAAGGCGGGGATTCGTTTCCGGGACGGCACCGTCCCACTGCCGGACAGCCTGCTCGCTTACCGTGTCAGCGCAGCCTGCAGCATTGCGCGAGCGTAGCCAACGTTGTAGATCTCCCCTGCAAACCCTCCGCCGCCCGGGTACTGGTTGCGGATCGAGCCGCTGTCGCGGTCCGGATCGATCGCGCGGGGATGCTCGGGATAGATGGTCCTCGGATACTTCTGACGGACCAGCTCCTTCATGACCGCGAACATGTCGACCTGGCCTTCGTCGAGGAACACCTCCGTGTAGTCCACGTACGGCTTGCGGACGACGACGTTGCGGAAGTGGACGTGGTTGATCACATCGCGTTCGCCGAGATAGCGACAGACGGCTACCGGATCCTCACCCATCTCGCGGGTCACGCCGCAATCGAACGTCATTCCGTTGAACGGGCTTTTCACCAGGTTCAGGTACTGCTTCCAGTGATCGACCGTGGCCATCAACTGCTCAGAGCCGCGGCTGAGCGGCACCGGTGGATCGTTCGGGTGCAACGCGAGCCGGACGTTCGCCTTCTCGGCTTCCGGGACAACGGCCTCGAGGAAGTGCTCGGCCCGCTTCAACTGATCGGCACGCGTGTGGGTGCCGACACCGTCTTTCGGCGGGAGGCTCTTCGAAAGCTCGTAGTCGTACGCCGTGTATCCGGCTCCGGCTCTGCCCTTCTCTTCCTTGTAGCCCTCCATCAGACGATTCGCATAGAAGTTGTATTCGATCACGGGCAGGCCCGCCCGGCCAGCCGCTCGTATCGAGGCCATCACCTGTTCGATCTGTGCGTCCGCACCGGGCCTTCCGAAGATCACGTCGTCGAACCCCGAGATCATCATGTTGTAGAGCGTGAGCCCGCCCGCCTTGAAGCGTTCGATCCGTGAGCGGATCTCGGTCTCGTCCCAGGGAATTCGTGGACCGCCCATGAGGACGTAGTCCACGCCAATCTGCTTCACCCTCCGGATATTCGCCTCGTCGACGGGCATGTAGAAGCCGAGGCAGATCTTCGGCGTGCCGGCCTCCTCGACAGGCATGCGCCACGATGCCGCGTGGCCTTGTGCGGCGCGGGCAGAGCCGGGTGCGAGCGCGAGCGCGGCGCCGAGCGTCTGGAGAAGTCGTCTGCGGTCCATCAGCGATGGCATGCAAGCCTCCTGTCGAGGTGGCACGGTGAGATTTTCGCGGTGCGATTCTAGCGAGGCTGGCAGTGGAATAGAATCCCTCCGCCTCCGCTAAAGCTCCGGCGAGGCAGGCTGTGAACGCGATCCGACCACGGCGAGACAGGCTCTGAAGCGCCAAGGAGGTGTTTCGTGTTTAGCGATGCCACAAAGTACTTTTCCGCCGTCATCCTGCTCGCGGGCCTGACCAGCGCATCGTGCAATGGTGTCGTGCCTGCGGAGCCTACCGCCCCGACGACCGCCGGTGAGCCGGTCGCCTTCGCGGTCGAACCCGCGCGCGTGACGCCCGAGTTCCTGCCGCCGTCCGGCCTGCATTGCGGCGGCGCGCGACCGTTCCGCACCCACCTTGCCGTGATCCTCGGATCCATGCCCGGCGGGTTTTTCGAAACGCTGGACGTGGGCTTCAACGATCGTTTTGGTGTGGCGTCCCGCCCGATCGTGCTTGGTGTGAGCAACACGCTCTCGAACTCGCTGGCGATCGGACCGTCACCGGTTCCATTGCCGACGACTTCGCCAATACCGTTTCCGACAACAGGCCCGAACAGCGGCCTGCCCGGCGTTGGTACTCCGCAACGAGTGCCGCTGATCCTGGAGTTCGGATGCCTGGTCCGTCCGCAGGGAACGATCGTGGTGACTGCGGGAACGCGCGACCGTCATGGACGACGGGGAGAGCAGCGACGGACGATCGATGTAGGGGAATAGCATCCGCGATCCGCGGTCCGCGGTCCGGATCTCAGCTGCTTCAAAAAGCTTGCAGCTTCGACAGCTCGGGTCTAACTCCGAACGGTGGCGGGTAGACCAGATCGCGGGCTGCGGGCTGCGGGCTGCGGATGAATTATTGCTCCCGCACCGCCTCCATGGGGTCAATCGTCGCCGCGCGCCGCGCCGGCGCAAGACAGGCGATTGCCGCAACGGCCAGCAACAGGACGGTGACGCCCGCCAGGATCAGCGGATCGCGCGAGCTCTCGGTCACCCACTGCGAGGCCAATCTGTCGAACGCCACACAGAGGATGACGCCGGCGAGCAGCCCGGCACCGATGTTCCAGAACGTGCCCGAGAGCACCATCCGCACGACGTCGCGGGCGCGCGCGCCGAGCGCCATGCGGATGCCGAACTCGTTCGTCCGGGTCGCGACGCCGTAAGACACGACGCTGTAGAGGCCGACCGCCGACAGCACGAGCGCCAGCATCGAAAAGATCCCGAACAGGCGTGCTACCAGCTGTTGTTGCGCGTACTCCGGCAGGTTCGTGATCCAGCCGTGGAGATCGCGAACCCGCATTACCTGCTGTTCGCGATCGACGCGCACGAGCTCGGCGCGGATGTCGCGAAGGATCGACAGCGGAGGCACGCGCGCGCGGACCAGGATCTGGGTGAACATCCGCATCTTCAGCGTGTACGGCACGTACAGCGCCGGCCGGATCGAGTTCCGCAAGCCGTCGTTGCGTGCGTCCGACACGATGCCGATCACCTGGAGCCAGCCGTCAGCGCCAGTGGCCATCGGCGAGTACGGCGGCTCATTCTTCATGTTGACGAACCGGAACTGACCGCCGAGCGCGTCGCCCTTCGGCCAGAACTGTCTGGCCATCGTCTGGTTGATCACGGCAAGAGCGGCGCCGCGCCTGATTTCGTCGCCGGTCCAGAGGCGGCCCTGTGCCACCGGTATGCGCAGGACCCCGAAGTATTCGGAGCTCACGAAGTTCGTCCGGGCGACGGGCTTCTCGACCGAGGTGCCGAGAATCTCGAGCCCCGCGTCACCGCCATTCAGCGGCGGCGTGGCATTCGTCGAGATGCCCGCCGAGACGACTTGCGGCATCGCGGCGACGGCGCTGCGGAGGCGCTCGAAATACTCGGAACGTTCCTGCCAGGTGGAATAGGTGCCATCGTGGACAGGGATCGGCAAGGACATCGTGTTCTGAGGGTCGTAGCCGAGATCCGCGGTGGCGAGCCGCAGGAAGCCTTTCCCCGCCGCACCGGCCGCCGTCAACATCAGCAGCGTCAACGCGACCTGGACTGCGACCATCACACGATGAACACGCTGTCCCTGGGCGCTGCCGATCACGCGGCGGCTGCTGGCCTGGGCTACGCGGCCGACGTCGGGACGCGACAGTTGCAACGCCGGCCAGACGCCGAACACCAGGACCGTCAGGATCGCCAGCGCCGTGCTGAAGAGCAGCACCGGCACGTTCATCTCGATCACCGATTCGGCGGCGAACGAGTTGGTCGGGATCCACGCGACGATCAGAGCCAGCCCTTTCCACGCGATCGCCACTCCGAGAAGCGCGCCGACCAGGGCGATCGCGACCGCCTCGGTGAGCAGCTGCCGCACGATTCGCACGCGTGCCGCGCCCAGGGCCGCGCGCACTGCGAGCTCCTGTTGTCGATGGGCGCCGCGGACGAGCAGCAGGATCGAGACGTTGGCGCAACCGATGAGCAGCAGCGAGGTCACCGCACCCAGCAGCAGGAACAGTCGCGGGCCCATCGGCCGCGCATACATCTCGACGATGCTGCGCAGGTTCACGCGGAACTGATCCGGGTACCGGGCCGGGGTCTGGCGGGCGAATCCTTCCAGGATGGGTTGCAGCTCCGCGTTCGCGTCTGCGACGGAGACACCAGGACGGATTCTGAGGTTCACACCGTAATAGATGTTCGGTTCGAGCCTGACTTTGAGCGGCACATAAATGTCCGCTTCACGCCAGCGGAACCGTGGTGGCATTACCCCGACGATTTGATAGTCCTTGCGAACGAGCTGGATGGTGCGGCCAACGACGGCCGGGTCGCCTGAGTAATATCGCTGCCAGAACTGATAGCCGAGCACCACGACCCGCGCGGGGTCCTGACCCGGGGGCGCGTCCGCGGGAATGAGCCAGCGCCCGAGGAGGGCTGGAGTCCCCCAATGGTTCGGCGCGTTCGGAGAGATGTACGCGGCGACGACGTCCTCGGGAATATCACCATCGGTGGTGGTGAGATTCCAGCCGTCCTCCGCCACGGCGCTTTCGACGCTTCGGGCCTGACGCACCTGCGCCAGCTGATCGCCGGTCATCCCGGGATACCGGAAGCGGCCCGCGCTGTCGCGAAGCGCGATCTGCATCATTCGCTCGGACTCGACGTACGGGAAGGGATTGATGAGCACCCCGTAGATCACGCTGAACACGGCGCTCGTGGCGCCGATGCCCAGGGCCAGCGACAGCACGGCGGTGATGGCGAACGCCGGACGGCGGCGCAGCTCCCGCGCCGCGTAACGCAGATCGGCGATGACCGTTCCCATGAACGGCTTTGACGGAGCGGGGCGGCGCATGGTTGGTCAGGGAGGGCTCTCTCTCTCGAGCTTGCCCTGAGCGAGCGAAGCGAGTCGAAGGGTGTGCCAGAATTCCCGGGAACGGACATGAGCAACGACTACGCGTTCGAGATGGCGGTGGCGGCCGTTCGATTCGGGAAAGGCGTCACGCGCGAGGTCGGGGCCGATCTCGGGGATCTCGGCGTCACGAAGGCGCTGGTCATCACCGATCCGGCGGTGGCGCGGCTGCCGCCCGTGCAGATGGTCCTCGAATCGCTCGAAGACAGCAGAATCCCGTTCACCCTGTTCGATCGTGTCCGGGTCGAACCCACCGACGAGTCCTTTCTCGAGGCAATCGAGTGTGCCAGGGTGAACGACTGCGACGGGTTCGTCGCCGTGGGAGGCGGTTCCACGATCGACACCGCCAAGGCAGCGAACCTGTACTCGACGTATCCACCGGCGGAGTTCCTCGACTATGTGAACCCGCCGATCGGCAAAGGCCTTCCCATACCTGGTCCTCTCAAACCGCTCGTGGCGATTCCAACGACTGCCGGGACCGGCAGCGAGACGACCGGCGTGAGCATCTTCGATTTGAGCCGGCTCCATGCCAAGACCGGCATCGCCAGCCGGCGGTTGAAGCCGACCCTCGGCCTGCTCGATCCGGAGAACACTCGAACGCTGCCGCCGGAAGTCGCGGCGTCGAGCGGGCTCGACATCCTGAGCCACGCGCTCGAGTCGTTCACCGCGCTGCCGTTCACCGGACGGCCGCGGCCGGATCGCCCCTCACTCCGGCCGGCGTATCAGGGATCGAATCCGATCAGCGATGTCTGGTCGCTGCAGGCGCTGCGCCTCGTTGACCGCTTCCTGATCCGCGCTGTCGAAGATCCGGAAGACGACGAGGCCAGAGCGAACATGCTCCTGGCGGCTTCGTACGCGGGAATCGGGTTCGGGAACGCCGGCGTGCACCTCCCTCACGGCATGTCGTATCCGGTTTCCGGCCACGTGCGCGACTATCGTGCGCCCGGATACCGCGTGGATCATCCGCTCGTGCCGCACGGCATCTCGGTCATCCTGAACGCCCCGGCGGTCTTCCGGTTCACTGCCCCGGCCAATCCCCACCGTCACCTCAAAGCCGCCGAGGCTCTCGGCAGCACCAGCAGCCGGCCACGTCTCGACGATGCCGGCGAGATTCTTGCCGACCGGATCGCGTGGTTCATGCAGCGATTGCGCGTGCCGAACGGTCTCAGGGCGATCGGCTATACGATTGCAGACATCCCTGCACTCGTGGAGGGGACGCTCCCGCAGCATCGAGTGACGAAGCTCTCGCCGCGGCCGGCAGGACCGGAGGAGCTGGGCCGTCTGTTCGAGAGCGCGATGGTCGCCTGGTGAGCGCAGACTAGGGTTGATCCGACGCGGAGGGACATCAATGGCGGACACTGTTTCCACACCTGCCCCGAATCAGTCCCGTCAGCCACGGCCTTCCAGGTTGAGCAGGATCGCCCGCCGGGCGCACGAAATCTACGAGGCGCGTGGCGGTCAGGACGGCAAGGATCTGGACGACTGGTTGCAGGCGGAACGTGAGGTGGACGCGGAAATAGAAGCCGGCAGCTGAATTCCCAGGGAAACTTTACCCCGCTGGTTCCAGTCTAAGGTTTCCATGGCCGGATGAGGACCATGGACACGCTTCGACAGGATTTCCTCTACGCGCTTCGGATCCTGCGCAAGGAGCGGGCGTACTCGGCGGCTGTGGTCCTCACGCTGGCAGTCTGCCTCGGAGCGAATACGGCGATCTTCACCGTGGTGCGCTCGGTACTCCTTCGGCCGCTCCCCTATCCCCAGCCCGAGCGTCTCATTTCCTCGTACGACAGCTACCCGGCGGCCGGTGTCGAGCGCGCGGGGACTTCAGTACCGAACTATGCGGACCGCCGGGCGATGCCCGACGTCTTCTCGGGTGCAGCGCTCTATCAGTGGTTCGGATACAAGGTGGGCGAAGGCGCCAGGGCCGAGAACGTCTCGGCCATGAACGTGACGACGTCGTTCTTCGACGTGCTCGGCGTGACCGCAGCGCGGGGACGGCTGTTCACTGAGGCCGAAGGAACTCCCGGCAAGAACCGGGTGGTCCTGGTGAGCCACACGTTTGCGACCCGGCAGCCCGGCGGAGTGGACGGTATCGTCGGCCGTCAACTCCGGCTCAACGACGTGGTTCACGACGTTGTCGGCGTCCTGCCCGAGTCGTTCTTCTTCCTCAACCCCGAGGTGCGGGTGTTCGTGCCGCTGGCGTTCCAACATGAGGACTTCGGCGACGATCGGCGTCACAGCCAGAACCACGAGTTGCTGCTGCGTCTCGCGCCCGGGATGACGCTCGAGCGCGCGCAGTCCCGCGTCGACGCCCAGAACGCCGCCGCCGTCGAGCGCGCCGGCCCGTTGAAGGACGTGATCCTTCGCGCCGGCTACACCACGAGAATGCTGCCGCTCGATGCCGACCTCGTTCGCAACGTCCGGGCAGCCCTGCAGATGCTCTGGGGCGGCGTCGTGTTCGTGATGCTGATCGCCGCGGTCAACATCACGAACCTCGCGCTCGTGCGCACCAACGCGCGCATCAAGGAACTGGCCACGCGCAACGCGATCGGTGCCGGCAGTTCACGGCTCGCGAGGCAACTCATCACCGAAGCGACGATCCTCACGGTTGCTGGCGCGGCGCTCGGCGTGCTACTCGGGTACGTCAGCCTGGATGCGCTGGAGTGGATCGGGTTCACGGACCTGCCCCGGGCCAGTGAAATTCACATCGACTCGGTCGTGCTCGCGGTCACGCTGGTGCCTGCCCTTCTTCTCGGGATTGTCGTGGGTGGCGCCCCGGTGTTGCAGCTGGCTCGCGTCAACCTCAGCGGGGTCTTGCGCGACGAGGGTCGCGCGGGGACAGCCAGCCGCGCGTCAGGGTTCGTCAGGCGCTCGCTGGTGGTGGCGCAAGTCGCGCTCGCCTTCGTGCTCGTGGTCGGCGCGGGGCTGCTGCTCGCGAGCTTCCAGCGGCTGCTCGCCGTCGATCCTGGATTCGTTGCAGAACATCTGCTCACCGGCCGCGTGAATCCGCTGGCCTCGCGTTATCCCGACGACGCGGCGCTGCGATTGTATGCAACGCGGGCGCTCGCGAGGGTGCGCGCCTTGCCAGGCGTGGAGTCCGCGGGCATCAGCAGCTACCTGCCATTCAGCTGGGATTCGAGCAGCAGCGTCATCATTCCGGAAGGCTATGTCACCAAACCCGGCGACTCGGTCGTCTCTCCGAACCAGCTGTACGTGTCGTCGGGATATCTCGAAGCGCTGAAGGTATCGCTCAAGCGCGGGCGCTTTTTCACCGATTCAGACACGCTCGATGCGCCTCGCGTCGTGATCATCGACGAGCAGCTCGCCGCCCGGTTCTGGCCGGACCAGGACCCCGTCGGCCGTCGCGCGTACCTGCCGGATAAGCCGTCGGACGTCGGCAGTCCCGGACCGACAGTGACGTGGCTGCGCGTCGTCGGCGTGATCGGGGCGGTGAAACTCAAGGGGCTGGAGGAAGGAGAGAACGTCCGGGTCGGCGCGTACTACCAACCGTATGCGCAGGTGCCGACACGCACCGTCGGCTGGGCAATCCGGACGCGGGGCGCGGTCGCGTCCGACACGCTGGCGGTGCAACGCGCCCTCGCGGAGGTCGACCCCGAGGTACCGTTGTCCGATGTCTTCGCCATGAGTGACCGGATCGAGAAGTCGCTCAACCCGCGGCGCGCGCCGATGCTGCTGTCGCTCGGGTTCGGCGCCGTCGCGCTCCTGCTGGCGTCGATAGGTCTCTACGGGGTTCTCGCCTATCACGTCGGCCAGCGCACGCGTGAGATCGGCATCCGTATGGCGCTCGGCAGCGACCCCTCCGGGATCCTGCGCCTCATCCTGACCGAGGCAGCGTCACTGGTCGCCGTCGGACTCGCGGGCGGCCTGGCGGGTGCGATCGCGCTCCGCGGCGCGATTGCCGCGCAACTCTTTGGCGTGGGCGCACTCGATCCACTGGTGATGGTCAGCGCCGTCTTGATCCTGGGACTCACCTCATTGGTGGCGTGTGCAGGACCCGCGAGGCGCGCGGTGCATGTCAACCCGCTGGTAGCGCTATCTCGGCAATAGGCCGTTCTTGACCGCTTCCGGGCGCTTACCGGACGATACGCATGCATATGGATGGGCATGCGCGCAGATCGTTCGCGGTCAGACGGTTGCCCGGAGTTGTCGCCGCCATCAGCTGTCTCGGCGCCATCGCCTCGGCACAGGCGCCGACCGAGAAGGGCCGCCTCGGGCTGACACTCTCCCAGATCACAACGCCGTGGACCGGCGATCTCGACGGCATGGTCGAACGCCGCATGGTCCGGGTGCTCACCGCGTACAACAAGACCCAGTATTTCATCGACCGTGGCACGCCGCGCGGAACCGCTTACGACCAGGGGCGGCTGCTCGAAGAGGAGTTGAACAGGACGCTCGGAAAGCCGGGCACCAGCATCCATGTGCAGTTCGTTCCGCTGTCGCGCAACGAGCTGCTCCCCGCACTGATCGCCGGCAAGGGCGACATCGTGATGGCCGACCTGACGGTGACTCCCGAGCGCCAGGAGGTCGTGGATTTCACCGAGCCCTGGATCGCCGGCGTCGAAGAGATCGTGGTCACCCGTCCGGGCGGGCCGGTGATCTCCACGGTGGAGGATCTCTCGGGCAAGGAGGTCTTCGTCCGCGAATCCAGCAGTTACTACCAGAGCCTGATCGAGCTGAATGCGCGGCTGCAAAAAGACGGCAAGCCGCCCGCGACGATCACGCCGGCGCCGGAGGAACTCGAGGACGAGGACCTGCTCGAGATGGCCAACGCCGGGCTCGTCGACATCCTGGTCGTGGACAATCACACGGCCTGGTTCTGGCAGCGCGTCTGGCCCGGGCTGAAGGTGTATCCGGGCGTCGCCTTGCGCAGGGGCGGCCAGATCGCCTGGGCGATCCGGAAAGACAGCCCGCAGCTGAAGACCGCGGTCAATGACTTCCTGGAGACCAACGGCGTGAACTCGCTCACCGCGCGAATGATCTTCCGGCGGTATCTGCTCAACACACAGTACGTCACCGGCGCAGGCGCGGCGGCGGCGCGCAAGCGATTCACCGATCTCGTCGCCCTCTTCCGGAAGTACGGCGCGCAGTACGAGATGGATTGGATGCTGATGGCCGCACAGGGCTACCAGGAATCACGGCTCGATCACGGCGCGCGCAGCCACGTCGGCGCCATCGGCGTGATGCAGGTGATGCCGGCCACCGGCAGCCAGCTGAAAGTCGGCGATATCAGGAAGCTCGAGCCGAACATCCACGCCGGCGTGAAATACATCCGATCCCTTGTCGACCGCTACTACGCGAACGAGCCGATGGACGAGTTGAACAAGGTGCTCTTCGCGTTCGCCGCTTACAACGCCGGACCGGGTCGCGTGCGCCAGCTTCGCCGTGAAGCCGAGGAACGCGGTCTCGACCGCAACATCTGGTTCAACAACGTCGAGCGGATCGCCAGCGAACGCATCGGCCGCGAGACGGTGACTTACGTCAGCAACATTTACAAGTACTACGTCACCTACCTCCTCATTCAAGGTGAGTACATCCAGCGTCGCGACCTCAAGCGGAAGAGTGTTGCCGGGGGCTAGTTACCCTTCTGCCTTCTGCCTTCTGCCTT